>CEVA01019636.1_pt1 | contig 29367 bp, 15 predicted proteins | sample 361521 | NCBI WGS metagenome assembly CEVA01 (sample SAMEA2622823, study PRJEB7988) | marine metagenome | isolation source: saline water (ENVO:00002010), including | reverse complement strand
CGCGATGGACGGCACGCCCTTGGGATAAATGGATGTGATATCCGTAGGCTGGTAAGGATCATCCTGCAGGCGGAGCGTGAAGCCGGCCACAACGTTGCGTTTTTCGATGAGCTTTTTCCAAACGCTGGATGTTCCCATGCCCTGAACAATGAGTCGGTTATCTTTCATGCGGCCGACCATGTCTAAATTGAGATAAGCGGCAACCTGCTTGAAGGGGATCAGCGGATTCTTGGCGTACTGCGCCGAGCCGAGCAGGCCAAGTTCTTCGCCGGTCCACCAACAAAAAATGATGCCGCGCTTGAAAAGCTTGGGATTATTTTTGCGCTGTTCCGTCAGCCAAGCAGCGAGTTCAAGCAAGGTAACCGTGCCAGAGCCGTTGTCATCAGCTCCGTTATGAATTCGCCCGGGATTGCCGCCCTTTGGATTGATGGATCCGTCATTGTAGCCGAGGTGATCGTAGTGCGCGCCGATCATGATGTATTCGGGATTGTCCGTCTCCACGCCGGGAGGCAGAACGGCGATGATGTTTTGATCCGGACGCGTCACCTTTTTCACGCCCGTTTGCAGACGAATTTTCACACCTGGCAAGGCAAAGCCCATCGGGTTGTGCGGATTGGCAGTGTCGAGCTTGTCCTGCGCCTGCTTGAGGTTGCCCTTGCCGGCAGCGGCGAGGATAGCGTCAGCGAGTTTGTGACTGCCGGACAACGCCATCACGCCAGAGCTGGCAGCACCGCGCACGTAATTAAGCGGAATGAGCTTGTTGGCGTTTTGCGAATTCGGACCGCTGACAATGATCACACCCTTAGCCTTGTGCGTGCGGGCGACGGTGGCTTTGCGGACGAGCGCCGCGCTGCGCATTAATGCCTGCCGCCGCTCGCCATCGACCTTTTCGGGCACATACCGTAGCACCAGCACAACCTTATTTGTGGCATCGAGGCCCGCGTAGGAATTGTAGCCCACGCCTGGCTTACCCGCGACAGAAAGGCCGTAGCCGCCAAAGACCACTTCAGCTTCCAGCTTGTTGTTGGAGGAAAACGACGTTGGGCTGAAATCTTTACCCAACTCAAACTTCGTTTCCTTGCCGTCTTTGTCGATGATGACCAGCTCGTTTTTACCCTTCTCCAGTTCCACACCGAACTTGATATCCACCTTGTGCGTGTATTCGCCATTCTTGCCGGCTGGCTTCAAGCCGAGATCCTTCATTTGCGCGATAATATAATTGCGGGCCTTCTCAATGCCTTTCGAGGCAGTGTCGCGACCTTCAAATTCATCCGACGCGATAATTTCAATTTGCTTGCGAATATCGGCCTGCGTGATGTCGGACGTCAGTTTTGTCACACCATCCTTCACGGTGCATTCCTGAGTCTCCGGTTCCTCAACCACCGCGGTTCCTGTTTTGCGCTTCGGCGCCTTGCCCAATGTAGCCAGCGCAGCGGCATGATCCCAGCGACCGAGGAAGAGTTGAGACATCTTGTTTTCGGTGCGGTTAGAGGTCCACAGCAGTTGTTTACCATTCGGCGAAAAGACCGGCAATCCGTCGAAACCATCGGTGTGCGTCACGCGAACGGGCTCGCGTTTGCCGGCGGCGTCAACCATGTACACCTCGAAATTCTCAAAACCGAGCTTGTTCGAGGCGAACAATACATACTCGCCGCTCGGATGATAGTACGGCGCCCAGGACATGGCCTTGAAATCGGTCAACCGACGCACGTCCGTGCCGTCGGTTTTCATAGTGAACACGTCGGCGGTGTCACCCTTTTCCGTGAATCGGCGCCAGATGATGCGCTTGCCGTCTGGCGAAAAGAACGGCCCACCATCGTAGCCCGGCGACCGCGTGAGGCGCTTCTGACCAGTGCCGTCGGCGTTCATGATGTAAATTTCGCCGAAGTAAGCGAGGTCATACTTGAGCTTTACCTTTTCCTTTTCGGTGAGGTCTTTGCGATTGTACGCATCGCGAATGGAGCAAAAGACAATCTTCTTTCCGTCCGGCGAATAGGCACCTTCGGCATCGTAACCCCGAGCAGTGGTCAGTCGCTTCACACCTTTGCCATTGCGATCAGCTACGCAAATGTCCATGCGCTCATCGTAATCCCACGAGTAACGCCGCGTCTTGCCCGATGCGCGGAAATCCAACTCGGCCTTTTGTTTCTTCATTGCCTCCGGGTCTGCGTGGGAGCTGGCAAAGAGCACCTCCTGCGTGCCCGGCCGGAAAAAGGCGCAAGTCGTCTTGCCGGTACCAGGCGAAACGCGATTCACGTCACCCGTTTCCAGGCTCATGACATAAATCTGATAAAACGGATTCCCCTTCTCACGCTCGCTTTGAAAAATGATGTTCTTGCCATCAGGCGAATAATAACCCTCGCCACTGCGCCGCCCCTCGAGGGTGAGCTGGCGAACGCGCGAAAGGAACTGCGCCTCACCTTCACGCTCACCGGCCGAAAGCTCTGTTGAGACCAACGCCAGCAAAAGACCGGCACAAAGAAAATATTTCGTTTTCATTGGATATCTAAATTGACCCGCTGTCTTCGCGGCTATTCATGCACAAACTTTCCCCTAACTAAAACAGCCCACAATCTCATTTCTTTTTGCCCAACAAAATGAGGCGCATCTTTTCCACAATCTCCGGGTTGGGCAATCCTTTCCGGTCCGTAACCATATAGACAAAGTTGTCCGCCATCGTTTCCTCCGGGTGAATGATGTACTTGGTGTTGCGGCCGATTTTCTCATGGAACCCCTCAGCCTGTTCGGGCTCCAGCAGAGTCAACCTGCCAGCCTTGTCCCGTGCCGCCTCGGAATGATCACAAGGGTTTAGCACAAGCAGGCGAAAAATCAGATAACGAAAAAAGGGGCCTCCCTTCTCCTCATCATACTTCGCCACGCGCGAATACAAAATGGGAGCCACTATCACCGGTTTGCCCTTATGCATCACTTCGATGACATGCCGATTAAAGGGCGCATCCGGGTTGGTCAGCTTACGGTCAGCCAATTGGCGGGGAAACTGCAAAGGTGCCGCCTTTGAAAACCCTACCACCGCATACAACTGGTCAGCCAACTGCGGATTTGCACGGCTCAGCACGTGAAACAATTCATGCAACAACAGTCGACGCAACTTGTCCTTGGGTTGTTCCAACCGTGAGACTGGAAATACAATCACATGGCCCCGAGTGTACGCCGCGCCCCCCTCCTCAGCACCGGTAGTCTTGACTAATCCAATGGTCTCTGGCCATGGCAGCCTGTAGCCCTTCAGTCGGCCACGCAAATCCCCAATACAATCAACGAGCTTGGCGTTTTCATCCGGACTCCAGTCTCTCACTTGTTTTCGCACATGATTCAAGTATTCCCCTTGCCCCACGGCGCGAGCCACGCGCAAGCGAGCGGAGCGGTCAATCGGACTAAGCGCTTTGACAAATTCATCCGCGCGACCAAGAAAGGCCATCCCCTCTTCTTGCGTCATGAACACAATCTTCACCCCCCGCGCCAAAGGCACGCCATCAGACGCCAATACCCCAAGCGCGCCAACCACCCACAGAAAACCCGCCAGAACGCGCGCCGTCATTTCACCTTTTCGATCCGGCCATACAGGTGCCCTCCCACCTTGCCGTGCTGCCAAGTGCCCGCATAACGCGCGCCATCAATCACCACGTGAGAACTGAACGTCCCCAAACCAATAATCTTCACATTGTCCATCGCGATCACCGGCTTGTCGCCCGCCCATTTTACTGGCAGAGGCATAGGCAGAGTCAGGTCCGTCTTGCCATATTTCACCCGCGCCTTGAACAACCACAAATCGCCTTTCTCCATCTTCTTGACGCTCAGGATCGTGTACTCCTCCCCCGAGGCACCACCCCGACCATCGATGGTGAAATGACCAACGAATTTCACGCCAGACAATTCCTTCTCGAACTTGGCAAACCGCGCCTTTTCATCCTCCGCCCGAGCACCGGTCACCATGGCAAGAATCAACCCCATCACAAACAACGTTTCGGCAAGTGGCTTCATGCAGGAAGTCTAGACCATCCATCGCGTGTTGGCAACGAGAGACAGCCTATCAACATCCCGTTGCACCCCCGGCCCCCTTCGATTACCCTCCTGCCGATGAGAACACGCACACTCCTCGTCACCTTGGCATTGACCGCCACTCTGGCCGCGGAAAACTGGCCGCGCTTTCGTGGCCCCAACGGAGCAGGTGTGTCTGCCGCCCCCATCCCCGTGCAGTGGAAACCAGACCAAATCAAATGGAAGACACCACTCCCCGGCGTGGGCCACGGCTCGCCCATCGTGTGGGAAGATCGCGTCTACCTCCTTTGCGCCAACGAGAACACTGGCCAACGAACCGCTGTGGGACTGAACACCAAGACTGGGAAAATCGTCTGGAAAAAATCTTTTACCGCCGACAAGCATCGCCACCACAAACAAAACAGCTTCGCCTCCACCACTCCCGCCGCGGATCACTCCGGCGTCTACTTCACCTGGGGCACCCCCGAGGCCCTTACGCTAATCGCCTTCAAACACGATGGCACAGTGATATGGAGGGCCAATCTTGGCCCCGTCAAGGGCGGTCACGGTTTTGGCGCCTCCCCCATTATTTTGGGAGACCTCGTTGTTTTAAACAATGACCAGGACGGAGACAGTTCCCTTATTGCCGTCGACAAGGCCAGTGGCGCCTTGAAATGGAAAACCCCGCGACAAAGCCAGCGCCTCACCTATTCTACACCGTGCCTCTACCAGGCACCCGGCCGCGACCCCGAATTAATCTTCACCAACTGGCACCACGGCATCACCGGCATTGATCCTGCCACCGGCAAGGTCAACTGGGAGAACGACGTCTTTGGCAAGCCCGCTAAGGAACGTGCCATCGGTTCCCCCATCATCGCCGGTGATCTGGTCATTGGCACCTGCGGATTTGTCACCAATCTCAAGCACGTCGTCGCCCTCCGCCCCAAGGGCGGACTCATGGAGGAAGCTTGGCGCATCGAGAAAAGTGTCCCGCATATCCCCACTCTCCTGTTGCTCGGAAAAAACCTTTTTCTCTGGAATGATCAGGGCGTTGTCACCTGCGCTGACGCCGCAACCGGCAAGGTGAAATGGACTGAGCGGGCCATTCGCAGCGGCCGATTCCTCGGCAGCCCCGTGGCCGCCAACGGCAAGATTTATTGCGCCGAAGCCAGCGGCAAAATAGTCGTCCTGCGGGGCGACGGTGAGTTTGGCCTGCTGGCTGAGAACGACTTGGACGACACCTGCCACACCACGCCCGCCATCTCCAACGGCATCATGTACATCCGCACCTACACACAACTGTTTGCCATCGGCAACTAGAACCGCAGATTACGAATTCGTCCTCGCGGACGATCCATATCCTCCACCGCCCGGCGTCTCCATGACCAACCGGTCACCCCGGCCCACCTTTAAACACACCGCGTAGTCCAACACCTCCGCATGCCCATCCGCCCGAACCATTGTTTGCCTCCCACGACTGCCCACTAATCCGCCCGCCAATCCCTCCGGCCCCTCATCCCGCCGCAACCCTAGCAGCGAGACGCTTAAAGGAGCCAAAAACTCAACCTCCCGCACCAACCCATCACCGCCCCGCCACTGGCCATCGCCGCCGCTCCCTTTGCGAAGGGCGAAACGCCACAGCCGAACTGGGAAACGCCATTCCAGAATTTCAGGATCGGTAATCGCCGTATTACTCATGTGTACATGCATTCCCGATCCTCCCTCACAACCGTCCGCAGCCCCCCCACCTCCACCGATGGTCTCATAATAACTCCGTCGCGAATCCCCCATAACCCAGTTGTTCATGGTTCCCTGCCCACACGCCGCCACGCCGAACGCCAGCAGCAACATATCCGCTAGACGCTGGCTCACTTCCACATTTCCACCGAATACCGCAGGAACGACCGCTGCATCTCCGCCAAAAACAGGGTTTAAAAAACACTGTGGCAAAACCACTTCCACCGGCTCCAGCAGTCCCTCGTTCAGAGGCATCTCCTCACCCACCAGCAGACGAAGTACATAAACCAACACACTTCGCACAATCGCGGGTGTCGCGTTTAAGCAACCTACATCCATCGCCGATGTCCCTGTAAAATCCACCACCATCCGTCCGTTCAAAACAGTCACCCGCACCTTCAGGACAGCCCCGTTGTCCAATTTCTGTTCCGATTGCAAATCCTTGCCCTCCCACTTGACCAGCCAACTATCAACCGCCGCTGCCGCACGCTGTCGGATTCGATCCATCTGCCCACACACCGTCTCCGCTCCAAACTCACCCACCACTCGGCGCCATGCTTGTTCTCCTCTTCGAATGGCGGCCACCTGCGCTTGAAGGTCCGCCAAGTTTTCCTCCAAGCATCGGGTCGGGAAACGCGCCTCGCGCAAGCAAGCCTCAAGTCCCACCCCGCACGCCTTTCCGCCCTTGAACAAATACTGTGGGGCAATGACCACCCCTTCCTCCTCCAGAACCCGCGCCTCCGGTGACATTGACCCCGGCACTATCCCGCCAATTTCGGCGTGGTGCGCCCGGTTCGCCACGTATCCCATAAGCACGCCCGCATCATCCATCACCGGCGCAATCAACGTCACATCCGGTAAATGTGACCCACCGAAGGCCGGATGATTCGTCACCGCCACATCGCCCGCCCCCAATTCAAGCCGCGCCGCAACCTCGCGCACACACAACCCAAGTGCCCCTAAGTGGACTGGAATGTGCGGCGCATTCACAATCAAGCGCCCCTTCGCATCAAGAAGAGCGCAGGAAAAATCCAATCGCTCCTTAATGTTTGTCGAAATTGCCGTACGCTCCAGTTGCGCCCCCATCTCCTCAACCACCGCCGTTAAACGATTCGTAAATATCTCATGCCCCGCCACTCGCAACTTCCCTTCCGAATGCCTCCCGTCTCCGCACCGTTCCAGCAGTAAGCTCCCTTCCGTACCCACCATCCCGCGCCAGCCGCAATCCACTACAAGCGTGCCAAATGCATCCGACACCACCGCCGGCCCCATCAACACGGCACCTTCACCCAAGTCATCCCGAGCATACACCGGCGTCTCCCGCCATTCACCCGCATGAAACGCCTGCACCACTCTCGACGCCTCCGTTTCCCGGCTCGCATTAAACCGCTCCTCTTCCAACGCCTCTTCCAGCGTGGACGCGATCACTCGCAACGAAACGACCTCGATCTCACGATCACTCGGCACATAACCAAACGTTTCCTGATACCGACCAAGGAACAGTTCCTTCACCTCATCCGTTCTGGCAAAGTCCACCTCCAGCACGGATTCCTGCCCGCCAAAGCGCATCAGGGCCGTCCGCCGCCGCACATCCACAGTACCCACGCCCTCCACGGTCAGTTCCGTCACCGCCTGTTGCCCCATCGCCTCACACATCCCCGACAATTCCCCTTCCGCTTCACTCCACGCCTTCAAGACCTGCGCCTCCGCAATACGTTCAACCCGCGCCTGCTCCAGTCCAAATGCGCTCAGCAAGCCGGCATCCGCTGGAAACAAAATCCGTTCCATCCCCAATAGCTCAGCCACCCCACAAGCATGTTGCCCGCCAGCACCCCCAAACGCCACCAACGCATGGTCCGTCACATCATATCCCTCCCTCACTGAAATCTTTCGAATCACGTTCGCCATCCGCTCATTCGCGATTTCCAGAAGCCCTTGAAGCACCTCTTCCCGGGTGCCTCCATGCAGCGCCTGCGCCGTGTTGAAAGCCGATTCCGAAGCCTTCGGATACACCGGCAAGTTGAATGTCTCCAAGTCCAGCCGCCCCAACAACAAATTCACATCTGTAATCGTCAACGGACCACCCGCGCCATAACAAGCCGGTCCCGGATGCGCCCCCGCGCTTTCTGGCCCAACCCGAAGCAATCCGTTGTCAGCCGAGCAAATGGATCCTCCACCCGCAGCCACCGTCTCAATTCGCAGCGCCGGCGCCATCAGCCTCGCACGGCCCACGGTGTGCGTTTCGCAGTAATTAAAATCCCCGTCAAACCGTGATACATCCGTGCTCGTCCCCCCCATGTCGAATGTCACCACACGGCTCAACCCCGCTCGACGCGCCACCGCTGCCGCGCCTACCACCCCCCCGGCCGGCCCACTCAAGAGACTGTCCTTGGCCTGATATTTCTCCCGCGACACAAGCCCGCCAGCACTCGTCATTACCCGCAACGTTCCATCCCCCAACGCTCCCTGTACAGCGTCCAGATATTCCCTCATCAATGGCCCCAGGTAGGCATCCACCACCACCGTCTCCGCCCGCGGCAGCACTTTGATGAATGGCGCCAATTCCGAGGAACACGCCACAAACTCAAACCCGCAATCCAGCAGGCACTCCTTCAAAGCCTGCTCATGCTCATCATTCCGATAACTGTGCAGCAGGCAAGTCGCCGCCACGCGCCTTCCTGCCGCCACTTGCTCCCGGGCCGCGCCTCGTGCAGATTCCAAATCCAAAGGCAACACCTCGTCGCCTCCCGGATCCATACGTCCGCCAACCTCTACCACCGCCGCATGCAAGGGCGCGGGCTTGGTAACATTCAGGGTGAACAAGTCCGGCCGGCGTTGATCCCCAATTCGAAGCAAATCCCCGAACCCTTCGGTGACGAAGAAAACGACTTCAGCCCCATTCTCCTCCAGAAGCGCATTCGTCCCCCGCGTGGTCGCCAGGCGCATCTGCACCGGTGGCAGCGCCTCGCCTTCCCCTACCCCGGTCAACTCACGCACTGCTTTCCCTGGTGCTTCATCCGAAGACAACAGTTTCCCTCTCCAGCGTCGCCCATCGGGTCCCACGCCCAGCGCGTCTGTGAATGTCCCCCCCGTGTCCACATGAATCCGCCAACTCCCCGGTGCATCGGCGGCCTGTTTTTCACGTGGCATCGCGCAAGGTGGCGTTTATTCCAAGGCCACGTCAATCACCTTGCCATCGCGCAGCCGAAACGTGGCGGACTGGAATCGTTTGTTGTTGCGCACGTCGTGAATTTGCAGCCCTCGATAGGTCCATGCCGCCGGCAATTCCACATCCGGCGTACCAAACGCAATCCTCAACATGGTCACCGGGTACCCCAAGTAGGCCTGGTCAATGGGCCGCTGCCCCGTTCCCACCGTCCACACCACCGACCGGCCCAGTGCCTTGGCGGCCACCGCCCCCACCTTGGGCGACCCATCCATGTTCCAGTTTGCCAAAACCCGCTGCTGGCCCGAGAAATCCCATTCCCGCCACTGCACCCGGTTGCCCGCGTTGTAAACCCCCTCGCTCTCCCGTTGCCCGTCCGCGTACCATGTCTTAACCGTGCCCGCCAAGCCCCCACTGCGGCAATTCCAAGTCATTTGCTTGGTCCCGTTCGCGTGCAATGACTGCCATTCACCCTCCCGTTTTCCCTTCACGTAACGTCCAAAAATTCTCTCACGTCCATTCGGATGCCATCCTTTCCACATTCCCTCCCTGAGCCCGTTCGCGTATTCCCCCTCCAGTTTTTCCATCCCGTTCGTGTGCCATTCATTCCAAATCCCGTGCCGATTTCCGTCCACGTAAATCCCCTGCATCAGCTTCCGCCCGTTCGCACCCCACGCTCGATGCACTCCCTCCGGCACTCCCTTCACCAGTTCCCCTTCATAAGCTTTCACTTCATTCGTGTGAAAATCCACCAGCAACCCACTGTATGCCTCTTGGCTGCCCTTCACAAACCACTGCCCTTCGTCTCCCTCGAACAATTCCGCACCCGATCCCAGCACTCCACCCTTCGCATCCCTTTTCTCAATCCTGTTAAAATCCGTCCTCTCCGTAATCTTTGCCAATGCATTTGTGTTCGCCTTGATTTCTGCCTGCCCACCCGTCGGGTCTTCCTCTCCCCCCCAATTACCCCAGATCCACTGCCCCACGATCAACAACAAGCAAACTGCCGCAGCCGCGTACAACTTTGTTGAAACCCCACCTTCCTCAGGCTCCAACTCGGGAACCCCGGTTTTTAATGGCACCGTTGACTTTTTTCCCGCACCACCTTCCGCCGCTTTCGCCGGCGCGGGCTTTGCCTTGGCCACCTCCGGCTTGCCACTCCGCTCCTCTTTGAGCGCGGCCTTCTCCGCCACCGGCCTTTCCCCCGGCCGCTTGGAGGCCGCCGGTGCCTTGGACTCTCCCGCGGGCACGGATTCATTCGAGACGCCCCAATCCCACGGATCCCCTGTCTTCAATTGCGAACTCTTGCCCACCATGCGAATCCATTCCGCCACCAAGTACGCCCTTTGCGGGCGGTTGCGTGGATCCTTCTCCAGACACCGCGCCACCAGCGTATCCACGTAACCCGGCACATCCCCGGGCAAGCCCAGCTTTTTGCGCCGCTCCGAAACTGTCTCCGGCTTTTCCTTCAGCGCCTGCTCCATGATGTCCCCGTCATGGAATGGCGTTTGCCCGGTCATCAGTTGAAAGATCGTCGTGCCCACCGAATAAATGTCATCCGTTGCCCGCGGTGGCTCATTGCGGATCTGCTGCGGGCTCATGTAATTCAACGTGCCGCTCACGTTATGCAGCAACATCGTCGTCTTCCATGTCTCCGACATCACCGCCGCAATGCCAAAATCCATCAGCCGCAGGTTGCCTGTCTCATCAACCATCAGGTTGCTCGGGTTCACATCCCGATGCGCAATGTGAAGCCGATGCGCATGTTCCAGACCGTCACAAAGCTGGGTCATGTAATTCTTGATCTTGTCCCACGTTAGAAAACCGCGTGCCGCCGCCTTGCCCACTTGCTCAAGATTCGTACCCTTCACATACTCCAGGGTAATGAAAGGCTGTTCCCCTTCCAGCTGCCAGAATTCATGCACATGAATAATGTTCGGGTGTCCAATCTGGCGCGTGCGCAACACCTCCCGTTGCAGCGCCGCTAGCATCTCCGGAGTCTGCGTCACCTGCGGTGCCATCAACTTGATCGCCACGGGCGCACTCAGGTTTAAATCCTGCGCCAGCCACACCACGCTCAACCCTCCCGTTCCCAGCTCCCGCACCAGCTCAAAGCGCCCCCCCGCCCAGCTTCATCCCCGCCTCTACCCTAGACCCCGCAGATGTGAACCCAGTCCCTCCGCCACCGAACTCCAGAAACATGTCCCCAATCTGGATTTTGTCAGAAACAGAAACCGCCACCCGCCCATGCACCCGCATGCCATTGACATAGGTTCCCGCCGTGCTTCTCAAGTCCTCCAGTTCCAGCCCCTCCCTGCCTTGATACAACTTTGCGTGATGACGCGAAACATACTGCGTGTTGATGGCAATCAGGTTATCCGGCGCCCGCCCAATCAGGAACTCCCCCTCCCCCACCAAGTGCTGCGCCAGAATATTCCCGGCGCCATCCTTGATCGTCACCTTGGTCGTGATAGTCGCCATGCCGGGAATCCCGCCGCGCCTTTTAACCAAGCTACAACAGCCGACGGAAAGTCGATCTACATATGACCCATCCCTTAAAATGTCCAGCCGCCCGCCCGTTGTCCGGGTTGACGCTGGCACATATTACACAGTCCCTCGAAGACACAAATCGGGAAAAGAAGAAAATGGTGGAGCCAAGGAGGATCGAACTCCTGACCTCGTGAATGCCATTCACGCGCTCTACCAACTGAGCTATGACCCCACGTGCGGGCGGGAGTATGCGAAAGGACCCGCAACGACGTCAAGGGATTCGTAGCGCAGGTTCCAAACCTGCGCTATCCGGTCTCATCCAATCGACCGCTTCAAAGTCCGAGCACTTTGCGACCTTCCTCGGTGATCATGGATTGATGCCAAGGCGGATCCCACACCACTTCCACATCGGCCTCTTCCACGCCGCCCAATTGCAGGATTTTGCCCTGCGCATCGGCCGCAATGGTCGGCCCCATACCACACCCTGGGGCGGTCAGGGTCATTTTCACCTGAACTCGATTGCCACCGCCGTCGATTTCCTCCACCACAGTATCGTAAACCAGCCCCAGATCCACGATGTTCACGGGAATCTCCGGATCAAAGCAGGTCTTCAACACTTCTGTGACCGCCTCGGAAGTCACGGGCCCATCCATTGCAGTCGCACTTTCAGGTATATTAAATCCCAGCGCGTCGGCGTCCTGCGCGCCGATGCGGTAAAGACCTGCCCCGGCGCGCACGGTGTATGTCCCGCCTAGTGTCTGAGTAATGTCAACCACGGCTCCCTTGCCCAAGGTGGCCTTGGTACCATCTGGAATTTGAATGGCCTCACAATCGCGGCTTAACTCTATCGTTTGCATGAATTAGTTGTGTTCAGGCGATAATGTCATGGACGACATGGCCGTGGACATCCGTCAACCTAAAGTCCCGCCCGGCATGCCGAAAGGTGAGCTTTTCGTGGTCAAACCCCATCAGGTGGAGAATGGTGGCGTGAAGGTCATGGACATGCATGACATTTTCGACCGCACGAAAGCCAAATTCATCGGTGGCACCATAGGCCATCCCGCCCCGCACACCGCCGCCGGCCAGCCACATGCTGAAGCCGTGGTGGTTATGGTCGCGACCATTCACCTTGCCGGCGTTGCTGCCGGGCTTGGGCAGCTCCACGGTCGGAGTGCGGCCAAATTCACCGCCCCACATCACCAGCGTATCTTCCAGCAATCCGCGTGACTTTAAATCAGACAACAACGCACCGATGGCCTGGTCGCATTCGCGGGCCAGGTTGCGATGGCCCGTCTCCAGATCGTCGTGCTGGTCCCATGGCTGGCTGTTCCCGTGCCACACCTGCACAAACCGCACACCACGCTCCACCAACCGGCGCGCGATTAGAATCTGCCTTGCCTGTATACCATCCCCGTAGGCACGCCGCACGTGTTCCGGCTCGCGATTGATGTTAAAGGCATCAGTGGCCTCCAACTGCATCCGATAGGCCAGTTCAAACGAGTGAATGCTAGCCTCAAGTTGGGATTCATTTTGCCGGGCCTTGGCATGGCGTTCGTTGATGCGCCGCAACAAGTCCAGTTGCCGGCGCTGTTCCTCCAGACTCATGCGTGGGTTGCGGATGTGCCGAATCAAATCCTCCACCTTGCGCTTGCGCGTGTCGATGTAGGTTCCCTGATATACGCCGGGCAGGAAGGAACACTGCCAATTCTGGGATTCCTGAATGGGATAGCCTGGGCACATGGCAATGAAGCCGGGCAGGTTTTGATTCTCCGTCCCCAAGCCGTAGGTGAGCCATGAGCCCATGCTTGGGCGCGTGAGGATGGATTCGCCGCAGTTCATCAGCATCAGCGATGGCTCGTGGTTGGGCACATCCGCGCGCATCGAGCGCAGCACACAAATATCATCCATATGCCTGGCCGTGTGCGGGAAAATCTCACTGACCGGCAAACCGCTTTGGCCATGACGGGCAAATTGGTACGGGCACGGAAATGCAGAGCCCGTTTTCCGTTCGGTTGGCAAATTCGGCATCGGCAACATTTTGCCGGCGAACTTTTGCAGCGACGGCTTGGGATCAAAGGTATCCACATGCGAAGGCCCCCCGTTCATGAACAGGTGGATGATTCGCTTGGCGCGCGGCCTGAAATGTGGCGCCTTGGGCAACAGCGGATTGCCTCGGGCCATCAAGTTGCCTAGCCCAAGCGCGCCCAAGCCCATGCCCGCGCGCGACAGAAATTCGCGGCGCGTATAACCAAGATGCTCAGGATTGAAGGGATGATGACCCACGGACAAAGGGTACTGACGAACGATCAGTCGATGAAGCGAAATTCGTTGGAAAGAAACAACACTTGCGCCAGTTGGGCAAAGGCTTCGCTTCGCTTTTCACTCGGCGCGCCATCGAGGTAAGCCATCGCGTCCCGCATTTCCCCAGCGGTGGGATTGCGCTGATGGATTTTTCGGTACAACAGTTTCACCTGTTTAGCTCCCAGCTCCCCCTGCCCATCCGCACTCTTTAAAAACTGCCCGGATTGACCCTGCAAGAACGGGCTGTTCATCAGGAACAACGCCTGCTGCGGCACGATATTCTCAAACCTTTCCGGACAATGGGCATCCGGACTGGCAAAATCGAAGGTACGGAAAACGTCCGGCAGATTTTGCCGATCAATAAAACCGTAAAGGGTGCGGCGCGGCGTCGTGGGATGTCTGGCAATATCTACCGGACGGCCGCCCACGGCTAAGTCCAGTTGGCCACTGGCCGACAGGATGCTGTCCCGCATGGCCTCGAAACTCAGCCGTTGACGCTTCATTTTCCAAAGGAGGGCATTGTCCGGATCCGTGCCCGCGCACTCAGAGCGATTCATACTGGATTGCTGATAGGTTGCGGACAGGAGAATCAAGCGGTGCAGTTTTTTGATCGACCAGCCCTCGGCCACGAAACGCGCCGCCAGCCAATCCAGCAACCGCGGATGCGTCGGCCGCTCGGCACGCAGACCGAAGTCGCTGGGCGTGGTTACTAGGCCGCGGCCAAAGTGATGCGCCCAAACGCGGTTCACCAATACCCGCGCGGTCAGCGGATTTTCTAGATGTGCGATGGCCTCGGCCAGTTCCAGACGGCCACTGCCCCGGGCAAACGGTTTGCGATCGGGCGCCAAATGCTTGAGAAATTGCCGGGGCACCTTGGGGCCACGATTGTGCCGACTGCCACGCACGTAGATGTAGGGCTCCACCGGGCGCGGCTTGTCATTCAGCACATGCGCGCGCGGCGGCGAGCCCGGATGTGTCGCCGCCAGTTTACCCAACTGGGAACGCATGGTCCGCAACTGGTTCCGTTTTCCAAAAAGCAAGCTGTTGGGGTCGCCCTCACCCAGATTTTCCGGAACCGTGGCCGGTGTGCCGGGACCCAGCACAACCAAGCGAATCGCCTCCCAATTGGCATCAGGCAGCCCCTCGGCATCAGGGTGTTTTTTGCGGAGCTCATTCCAGCGCTTCTCCGATTCCTTGAAAAGCGCAGAGTATAGTGCCGCCAAGTCCTTTCCCGCCGCGGCATTTGCCACCAAAGGATTGCCGCCCTCCTTTGCTCCAAACCACTTCAGAAAAACGGGGTGCTTTTCCGCTTTCCACCTCACCAGTGCGCGCTGCCAGTTGCGAAAGGCGATGGCATTCAGCTTCCGCTGGGTCAGCCATGTATCGAGTGCCTTGCCGGTCAATTTTTTACGCGCGACCTCACGAACCGCCTGCATATATTCACCCGCCCGGCGGCGTAGTTCCGCGCGCCCCTTGGCGTATGTCTCCCGGCGAAAGGCCTCAATGGCGGCCTCGCGTCCGGCTTTTTCCTTAAGATACTCCGCGTGGCGTGGGGACGGCGGACCACCCAGTTTCGGCAAATCTTCCGGCTCCATGCTGCTGGCAAAAACGCCGTGCAGCGAATAGTAATCCGCCGTTGGCACTGGGTCATATTTGTGATCGTGACAGCGTGCACAGGTGACGGTCAATCCCATGAAGCCGCGCGTAACGACGTCGATGCGATCGTCGATGATATCATCCTGCCTGTTCAAAAACCGGCGACCCAAGGTCAGGAAACCCATCGCCGCTAGCGCACGCTTGTCATCACCCAAGTTCAGGTGATCCGCCGCAATCTGCTCGAGAATAAACCGATTGAACGGCAGGTCTTCATTAAAGGACCGTACAACATAATCGCGGTAGGTGTACGAGTAGGGGTATCGCCGGTCCACACCCACGCCCACGTAGCCCTTGTTGTCCGCGTAACGCGCGACATCCAGCCAATGCCGCCCCCAGTGCTCGCCGTAGTGCGGGGAGGCCAGCAGGCGATCCACCAACCGCGGCCAGGCATCGGGCGCCTTGTCCGCCTCAAAACGACGCACATTATCAAAGGTGGGCGGAAGACCAGTGAGCCCCAGCGTCGCCCGGCGGATGAGTGCATGGCGTTCAGCCCGCGGCGAAGGCGACCAGCCGCGTGATTCCAATCGTGCCAGCACAAACCGATCCACCGGCGTACGCACCCATTTGCCTCCCTGTACCGATGGCAGGGGTGGTTCTTTAACTGGCTGAAACGCCCAGTGGGTCCGGACCTTTTCCGGCGGCGACAATGGCGGTGAATGCGCGCCCCATGCAAAAGTGGAAAGCAACAGGCAGCCACCCGCGACAGCTGGACCACCCATACTCACTTTCGCTCGAATCGAGGACGCACCGTCAAACCGCGAATAGTCACACCCCCCGGCACTGCGTTGATTGAACCACTATCGAGTCGAAAAACCCTCACGTCACCAGCCGCTCCCGGCTCCACTGCCTGTTCCACCAGCGTATTCCAAAGCGCGCCCTCCACCGCTCCCTGCAACCGCTGAACGCCGCCACTGCGCGGGCTGGGCTGGCTTTGCGGGTTCAACCGTTGTTGAAGCCTTTGCTCAACCCATTTGATTGTGCCCTTCAGCTTCGTGTCATCCGCAAACTTGTCCTTATACGCCTGCAACAAGGTCAACTTACGCTGTGTAGCCTCCTTGGTACCGTTGTTGTAGGCCAAGTTGCTGATCGCGTTGCGCCGAAGGCTCGCCAAACCTGTCTCCTCCATGATCTTACGAAACATCGCCTCCGCCCCGGCGTCTGTGCCCACATACCGGAGCACATGATAGGTCAGCGTACTCACGTAACGCGGATCGAGCCTTTCGTCCTGACATGCCGCCGCCAACACCGGGACCGCCCGGGCTCCCAGTGTTCGGTTCAGATAACCCACCACATCCGTATCCACCCGGCCATCCTCGCGCACAATCAAGTACTGCGCCACCTCCACAAAAGTTTCATCCTTATACTTGGTCAACAAGCCAAAGAGATACTTACGATTATAGTAGTCCAGCTTACCCGGCCCCGCGACCTTTGGAGGATCCGCCAGCAAGTCATGCGTCACCGTCAATACCTTGTCGCTGTACTTGGGTCCCGACATTTCCTCCAGCAGACGATCCAGCGTGGCCACCTCAATGCCTCGAGCCGTTGTATCCAGCGCCCGCAACAGCGCCCCCTCAGCGTGTCCGTCCCCGATCCGGGCCAGCACCTCAAACAACCCCATCCGCAACGAAACCGGCAACGCAAATTCCGTGTTCATCGTGTATTGCGCCCGGCCGTTGTACGACCACTGGACCTTTTTCGACTGGCCTTCACCCGCCGGCTTGGATTGATTGGAGACGTAACGATAGGTCGGCCCCGTGATGCCGTACTCGATATCCTTGTTCTCTTCCAGAAACGCCCCAATCGGCAACACCGCATCCGGCCCTACGTTCACCAAGGACTCCAGCAGAAAAATGACCCGGCGCGTATCCAGCGTCTTCGTTTCCCCAGATAGCGCCAAGGCCTTCAACTCCGCCAGCACCGCATCCGCCAAGCCCCTAACGGCCACGCCTTCCAGCCCCAGCTTCTCCTCCACCTCGCGCACCCGCTTCACCAGTCCACGCGTTTTCTCCACCTGTCGCTCCCGAGCCGGCGCCTCATGCTTCTCAAGCCGCTCCCGCGCCGTTCGCGGTTTCCCCGGCCCCGCCGGCTGATTGCATCCAGCCACCAACAACGCACACCCCATCAAAACAAATTTTTCCATACTGAACTTCACAACCCTTCGACGCCAAGCATCCCTTATTTCCTCACACCCGCAACCCAAAATTTATCCCACCCCACCGTTTTTAACTTACAAAGATTCCTACCAAACAACCCAAGCATCCCGCACGACCCCAAATTTCCTTGCCCCGCAAATCCGCCAGCGGCTACGGTGCCCGACGCGCCAGTGTAGCTCAGTTGGTAGAGCAATGGTTTCGTAAACCATAGGTCACCGGTTCGAGTCCGGTCACTGGCTCCAGTTTTCAACCGCACCGCGCCATGAAAACGCTTTCCACTCTTACTGCCCTTTTTTGCTTCGCAAACATCCTGCACGCCGCCGCACCCAAGTCGCCCGATCCACGTATTGTGGTTGAACTGGTGAGCGAGGCGCCAGACATCGTGACGCCCACCGGCCTAGGAGTAGATGGCCAAGGCCGCGTGATTGTCATCGAGAGCCACACGCATTTCCGGCCGAAGGATTACGACGGCCCCGAGCGTGACCGCGTGCTGATGTTTACAATGAACGAAAACGGCAAGGCCAAACGCTCCATTTTTTTCGAGGGCCTCAATATGGGCATGGATGTTGCCGTCGGCCACGATGGCTGGGTTTACCTTGCTGAGCGTAGCCGCATTCTGCGCGTGAAGGACACCACCGGTAACGGCAGGGCAAACAAGACCGAGGATGTCATCGTGATGAAAACCACCGGCACCTATCCCCACAATGGCCTCAGCGGTCTGTGTTTTGATGGGGAAGGAAATCTCGTTTTTGGCCTCGGCGAGAACCTTGGCCATCCTTACACGATGACCGGCCGTGATGGCCGGAAGATTGAGGGTGCCAAGGGTATCGGCGGAGGCGTGTTTCGCTGCACCGCAGAGGGCAACAAACTTGAACAAATCGCGCGTGGCTTCTGGAATCCATTCGGTGTTTGCGTGGATAATTGGGGCCGCATTTTCGCCGTGGACAACGATCCCGGCAACAGTCCCCCCTGTCGATTGCTGCATGTGGTCCAAGACGGCGATTACGGTTATCGCTACAAGTACGGCCGCCGCGGCATCCATCCATTTCTGGCCTGGGATGGCGAACTTATCGGCACACTCCCAATGGTTCACGGCACAGGCGAAGGCCCTTGTGAGATAATCCAGTTTGATTCCTCCATCTTCCCCGGAGAATATCGTGGCCGCCTTCTGGTCACCTCATGGGGGGACCATCGTGTCGAGATGTATTCGCTCAAGCGCAAGGGCGCTTCCGTTGCCGCCAACATGTCCCCTCTCGTGCAAGGCGATGACTCCTTCCGCCCCGTCGGCCTCGCCATGGCCCCCAATGGCCACCTGTATCTCAGCGATTGGGGTAGCAGTTCCTACAACCTCAACAAGAAAGGCCGGCTCTGGCGCATTCGGCCAGTGAAAGATTTTAAGGCAAAACCGCTGGTTGAACCATTGCACGTGGCACATGACCGACAACGACTGCGGACCCTTGCAGAATCCAAAATCTCAAAGCCGGACGATCTTGACGCTCTGATAAACACAGCTGCAACAAACACAGACCCTTTCATGCGCCACGCTGCCTTGAAAGGCCTCAGCCGAGGGCTGGCCGGGGCAGACTTCAATCTGCTGGAAGCCGCCAGTCTCACTGCTCGCCAAAAGGCTGCGCTATTTTTCGCCAATCGCTCCAAGTACGGGCCTATCCTAAAGGGCCGACTCTCCCCGGATTCGGAACCGCGCGAGGTGCTGTTCGAGTATGCGCGCTGGATTGCCGACACCAAGCAACTGACCGCGCGGGAGGAGATTGAGGCTCATTTGCACCGTGGCCCGGCTGGCTACAGCCTCTTTCGGGCCTATCTGGCCTGCCTCGATGAATTGGATAGCCGAGCCAACCCGGATCGCTTCAACGAAAAATACGCACTGCCATTGCTGCAAAAGAAAGACACAAACGACGCCCTCCGCGCCAACCTGCTCCGCTATTTTCCCTCCAAGCACAGGGTCATCGATTCTAGAAAACTCGTTGCTTGGCTCAACACCGGAAACATGGCCCTGCGCCGCGAGGCGATTTGGAAAATGCGCGCGCATTACGACGAACATTCGCACATGGCCTTGCGCCAACTGGCCTTAAATCCAAAAGAACCCCTCCCTCTTCGCGCTGCTGCCACGGCAGTGATGGGCACAAGCACTTCACCCGACACCGACACCTTGATGGAAATTGCCCAGCTCAAGGAACCCTCCCTCCGCACCGAAGCCATGCGCAGCCTTATCGGCGCACATCACGAGGTGAATACAGAAAGGAAACTGGCAGCATACAACACGCCCCTCGCCAACCGTGCCTTGGGCAAACCTTTCCAAAAAAACCCGCCTGACACAAAGAATACCGCCGCCTGGCTAAAGCGTTTGGATTCTCTCCCGGGAAAAGCCAGCCCTGCCGCAGGGGAACGCATTTTCCATCACACCAAAATTGCCACCTGCGGCAAGTGCCACCAAGTCAACGAACGCGGCATCCGCGTTGGACCAGACCTCACGCATATTGGACGGGGCATGTCACGCGAGCGATTATTGGAATCCATCCTGCAGCCGAACAAGGAGATTTCGCCCTACCTGCGCACGTGGGTAATTACCATGGATGACGGAAAAGTACACAGCGGTATTGCCATGCGCCGTGGAGGCAATGCGGAGGTTTATCTCGGCATTGACGGCCGGGAAACCCGCCTCGATAAACGGCGCATTAAATCAAAAATTGAAAGCAACCATTCCCTCATGCCAACCGGTCTCGCCCTCACCCTCACCCCCGGCGAACTCCGTGATTTGCTCGCCTTCCTGCTGACGGACCGCTGATTGGCCGGACGCACACTCGGCTTGCCCTCACTGTCCTCGGCGATACAATCCGCCCATGTTCGCCCGCTTAGTCGCTCTCTTTCTGGCTGTCACCTTTTCCGCCCAAGCCGCCCCAGACTGGATCTGGGCCAAACACAAGACCCCATTTAAGAATGTCACCCTAAGCCATCAATTCGAGGTGCCGGCAAAACCCAAATCTGCCAAGCTGCGCCTCATTGCGGATGGCACGGTACTGCGCTTGAACATCAACGGCAAACCTGTCGCCATCGCCGAGCCCTTCGGCCCCGTGGTTGAAATTGATGCCCTCCACCACCTTAAGGCCGGCCCCAATCAAATTACCTTGTCCGGGAAAGCCGTCACGGGAATTGCCGCTGCAGCCTTGCACTTGAAAATTGAAATGGCCAACGGCAAGGCCATCACCATCGCCACCTCGCCCGCATGGAAAACCGCCAAACCCGAGGCCAAGATTTTTTCCACGGGTGACTTGGGAGTGGAACATTGGTGGAACCTGCCTCCCCTGGTGATTGATGAGGCGGATGACTACACGCAATGGAAACGCGCCAGCAATGCCAAGGCCGGCACTGACCCGACAACTTTTCAGCTGTTGCCGGGATTCAAGGCCGCGTTACTTCGCTCTGCACAGCCTGACGAAAACTCATGGGTGAGCATCGCCTTTGATCCCGAAGGCCGGATCACCGTGGGTCGCGAGGACAAGGGGCTCCTTCGCTACACCTTGTCCGCCAGCCGCGAAAAGGTCATCCGCGCGGAATCCATCAATGACGACCTTCGCGAATGCCGCGGCCTGCTCTACGCCCACGGCAGCCTCTACGCCAGCGCCAACAACTCGAAAGGGCTTTACCGTCTCCGCGACACGGATGGCGACGGGGCTTTTGATGAGAAAAAACTCCTGCACACCAGCAACGGCGGTGTGGGCCATGGCCGCAACGACTTGGCGCTGGGACCGGATGGCAAAATCTATGTCATCCACGGTGATTCCATTCAACTGCCCAAGGTGGCAGACCGGATGTCGCCCGTGCGGAGAAAATATCAACCCTTCCGCATGAACGAAGGTCACGTGTTGCGAATGGATGCGGACGGTTCCAACAAGGAAATTTTTTGTGGCGGTTTGCGCAACCCCTACGGCATAGCCTTCAATACCGATGGCGAAGCCTTTACCTATGATGCAGACGCGGAGTTCGACATGGGCACGCCATGGTATCGCCCCACACAGGTCAAACACCTGACCAGTGGCGCGGATTTTGGATGGCGGGCGGTGACCGGTAGTTGGCCATCCTACTTTCCTGATCATCCGGACAACACCCAGCCCACACTCGACATCGGTAAAGGCTCGCCCACAGGCGTGAAGTTTGGCACGGGCAGCCATTTCCCCACCAAATACCAAAAGGCGCTATTTATTCTGGACTGGACCTACGGCCGCATCCTCGCCGTGCATCTGCGCCCGCGCGGCAGCACTTATATGGGGGCCGCGGAGGTATTCCTGCGCGGACAACCCTTGAATGTCACCGACCTTGACTTTGGTCCGGACGGAGCCATGTACTTTGTAACCGGCGGACGCAAAACTCAAAGCGCCTTGTACCGGGTGACATACACAGGCCCCAGCACACAACCGCGAGCGGCAACCCCCCAAGAATCCGCCCGCGCCAAGCAGGCCGAAGCATTCCGCAAAGCCCGCCGGCAAGCCGAACAGTTTCACGGCAAAAAAAGATTCACATATCAACCGGATCACCCCGATCCCCGCGTTCGCCACGCGTGGCGGATCACCTTTGAACATGCGGGCAAACAGGTCTTGACCGGGCCCAAGCCCAACTTCGCGAATCTCACCGCCGAAGCCAACCTGCTTGGAGACCAGGCCAAATTAAAGTTGATTAAGGATTGGCCTTCGCTGCTTCCCTCCGAGCAACTGGCCTATATTGACCTGATTCGTCGGGGCGTGGAACGCGGCGCCTTCACATCAAGGCACGCCTCCGCCATCCAGAAAAATCTACAGCCGCACTTCCCCAACACATCCCCTTCCGTCAATCAGGCCCTTGCGCCGCTGCTCATTCAGCTAAACCCAGCCCAAGCCGTACCTCAAACCGTAAAGCTGCTAGACGCGAGCAGCAATCAACGCGAACGCATCCACTACCTCTACCACCTCCGCCACGCAAAGACTGGTTGGTCGCCCGAATCACGCCGCACTTTTTTCCGCATCCTCGGCACCTACGACACTTTTCTCGGCGGACGTGGCCTGCCACAGGCTCTGGGCAAAATTCGCACCGAGGCTGAAGCCACCTTGACCGACGGAGAGAAAAGGCAGCTGGCTGATATCATCAAACAAAAACCTCAACTCCCCCCTCTGCCCGACTTAACGGGGCGGACCCTAGTTAAGCAATGGGTACCCGCAGACTTTAATGGTGTGCTTGATTTCGATGCCGAAAAACGGGACTTGGCGAATGGCAAGAAGATGTTTGCCGTGGCAATGTGCAGCCGGTGCCATCGGCACGGACGCGAGGGATACCCCATCGGCCCAGACCTCACCCACGTGGCCAGCCGGTTCGGGCGCGCTGATCTTCTGGCGGAAATCCTCGAGCCTTCCAAGACCATCGCGGAAAATTATCAAACCACCATCCTACACCTGAAAGATGGCCGCCAACTCGCCGGCCAAATCATCCCCAACCTTGACTACCGGGCACCCACGCTGCAGCTTGCGGAAAACCCGCTGCACCCGGACAAAATCACCAGAATTCCCAAGGAACAAATTACCCACCGACGCCATTCGGAGACATCCCTAATGCCCCCGGGCCTGGTGAACCTGCTGACCAAAGAGGAAATCCTGAATCTGTTGGCCTGGCTGGAAAGCGGCCGTTGATCAAGGCTGGGTGCGAATGGCCTTGGTGGTGGCATTCACGTCGCCAACACTCCGGAGACGAACCGTATGGTTGCCACTGGAAGCAATCCAAGCCGCCGGAACATTCGCACTGGAAATGATGATCTGCGTCCCATCCGCACTAAACGAAATGCCAGTCGGGGGAGCACTGGGATTGATCTGGACCGTCCCCCCACTGACTTCTGTGAATCCCGCACCTTCACCTTCCCCAAAATAAATCGTGGCCACACCCCGGAATCCTTCCCCATGCAGGTACAGATCCCCGTCACTCTTGTCATAGGTGCCGTTGACATCCACAACTCCAGGTTGATCCGCATTAAACCCACCGCCGGCAAAGGGAGATCCCGCAAAGGCCGGGCTGGCGGACAAGGAAAATGCGGAGGTGATCGGCAGAGTGGCTTGTCCAAACGGAGTAGTCAGCTTTAAGCGGCGGCTCGCTGCGGAAACAGAATCCAGCAAATGACCGGCGCTAGCCCAACCAGTGGCGTTGGCAGACACGGTAACGGCGGTAGCGTTATGGAGCAAAACACCCGCACCCGGCACAAGTGCCGGCAACCCGGCAATGGGATTACCCGCAGCATCCACAATGTCCACACGCGAAAGATGCCCCAATCTCTCCGCGCCGGTAATTTCAAGCGCCTCCGCATCACGCCTCCAATTGTCGGCCAAACTCAATGCCCCCAGCGTACCCATCGACGGTGGCGCCCCTACATAAAATCGGCTGGCCATGGGACTGTGGGCGCTGTCGCGCGCACTCTCAAGGCGGATAATTCGCCGCGAGGAATTACCATCCGTGTCGGCCGCAGCCCCCACCTGAAGCAGGCGCGAGTCTAGGGCAATGGCCGCATCACTCACCGTGACACCCGGCGACGGAAGACCGATGGATATCCGTGACTGGGCCGTGTCATTGGCATCAGTAAACACAATGCGCCCCACAGATTTAAATCCGGAACCCGACAGGTAAAGCGTATCACCATGCTCCTTGTCACGATTGAAATAGCCAGGCGCGGTGAATACGCCGAGCCCATCAATTCGCGGCTGGGTGTTCACGGCAAAAGCCAGAGTAGCGTTCAGGTCCGTGTTACCAACCGCGTTGTAAATCTTGAACGCACGGCGCGCCGTACCGTTGGTGTCCGCATCAGCATAGGGAATGACACCGGCGCTCAACTGAATGCGGGTGCCGTTGTCATCGATCGATACACCGGGCGCAGGCAATTGAATAAAGACGGGATTAGTAAACGAACTTCCATCCTCATGGACAACCTCAATAACCCGGACGGTATTGAGCGCTGTGCCATTGATCTCCACCACTCGATCACGCTTGAATGTACCAGTGGCAAGAATGTCCTCCCATGTGTTGTCCTCCTGTAATTGTGACAACGTGTTGATAACCGGCCTAGAGGTGATGGCGGTGAAAAGCGGACTGGTGGCCAGACTAAGGTGCTTGGCGCTGTCCTGCACGCTGGGCCCCACCTTGCGGGCTACACGCAGACGGCGACCGGAGCCATCAGCAAATGCGGTGATGGAGTCTGGGCGCAGTTCCGCGAGAGAATCGGAAATGACCTCGATGGTTGCGGCCCGGGGTTGCCCGGTCGAGATTCCATTGTCGGACGTGCCATTGTCGTCGACGGCCGAGCCCTCAGAATCATCAACCCGCAGGTAAGCAATCCGCGTCTCACCCGCGGTGCGGCTTAAAAAGCCGTATCCCCGCAGCGTCAATGCTTGGGCCCTGTCCATCACGATATTGTCCGCGTTGGTACCGGTGATGACCGGCGGTCCTGTCTCGATTTTGAATTTTTGCGGCCCCTTGTTGCCGGGTCCCACGGTATTCCATGCCCGCACCTCCAAGGCCGCGCCTTCTGCAGCATTGCTGAGCACGCCCGGCGGAATGTCAATTTGGTTACCTGAGACAATGTAGTCCGAGACCTCCACCAATGTTTGCAAAACCACGTCCCCGGACAAAATCTCGATCCCTTTTACCGAGCCTAAATTATTACCGATGAGAGTGAGGGTTTCCCGCGTACGCACGAGGGTTTTCGCCTCGATTGGGTTGCTGCCGCCATCATCGGAAACCATGGTGATAACCGGGGGCTCAGTAACGGGCGTAATTTCATTCAACGGCTGCCACGCCTGGCCATCTGTCGGAAAGGTTACGATGTCGTTCGGGCCAGGCCCGCGTATCCAGCCCCAAAAGGTTTGCAGCTTGTCCAGATTGCCCACCACGCTGTTCTCACCACTCCAGACCACTTCATAGTCCTGGATCAATCGATTGAACCGCCACGTGATGGGTTGAGTCCCAGGCAAACCGATGATGCCCGGCCCCACGCGGTTGGTCAGGGAGGACACCGGCACGAAGCCCGGCTGCAGAAAGGCATTATTGGACCAGCCGTTGGTAGTGGTGCGGTCGAACGCAATGGGCACCCCGTTCGTCCAGCCGACATCATCGGCCATGATTAAAATATCTGGAATATTGACTGTCCGGCCAATCTTTTGGGTGAAAAGTTGGTGGGTGGAGGGCAGAAAATGAGCACTGGCACCGGACGCAGTTTGCCGGAGCCCTCCCACGTTGTTCGCGTTGGTACTGACGAATGTATCAGTCCAGATGTAGTTGGTCTCAATGAAAAAGGTGCCAAGCAGTGAATCAAAGGGGCGGTAATGAAACTGAATCCGGTCCACGCCCGGCCGCATGGCGCGAGCAACCAGAACTACATTGGTGGCGGTTGTTCCAGGGTAACCCAGAATAGGCATTCCGCGCAGCCGGCTGGTCAGCGGAAAATTGAAAGGCCGCGACCCCGACAATGTCGCACCGCGTGGAAACGCAGGGAGAATACCACCGTTGGCGTTTGGAAAATGGCGAGCATCGGACGGGGCCAGAAACTGCGCCGGCTCAACCAGCGTCACGCTGAGATCCAAATCCTCAAAGGAAAAATTATTGGAGGCGTAGAGGTATTTCAAGCCACCGGCGTCATCGTATGTCAATGCATGACGCGGCTGGTACTGGCCACCCATGGCGTTTGCACCATCGTAATAAACGCCAAAATTGAAGCGAGTGGGAGTATCGGTCCAGTAAAGCGCCGTGCTGCCGTAAAAAGCATCGGGAATGGCGGCAACGGAAGACCAGGCAGCAGCACTGGTGTCGGTTGTGAATTCTTCCATGTCGGCAATGGTAAAGGCTGGCAGTGTGCCAACGGAGTTTGTGGCCGCATCATGAACCAACCGATAGCTGTATTTGACGCCATTGACGATGTTCGTCTCTTCGTGTGTCACAGGATCGTAATTACGTTGCAAGACACTGAAGATCAGCCGACTGCTCGTTTGGTTGGTGCGCACGCCGGTGATACTGAAGGCGTGGCGGTGAGGGTTGCCGAGGCCCAGTTGGTTCACCAGCATGCCGAGGGCCAACGACCTGATGTCAATGATTTGACGATTGCGCGCGGTGGTATTTTCCCAGTATGTGGCGTGATTGCCGGCAAAGCCGTGGCGTGCCAAGTCCAACCCGCTCATGCCGCTATAGTCTTCATTGTGAAAGAAGTCGTTTATGACATCGAACGACTCCTGCACAGCCGCAAGGCCTTCCAAGCCAAAGTAGGTCACAAAACTGGCATCAAATGAGTAGACAAGTTGCGGAATGTTCCAGCGAAAAAACCGCCTTATATCCTTTGGCCCGCCGAACTCGGCGGTGTAATTGAAATTGTGGCCACTGGGTGGATTGGCCTCGCGCGGATCGGGCGGCCCCATGAGCACGAAGCCACGCCCAAGCCAAGGCACGCCCAACAAGAACAGTGCAGCCAAGACTCGTAGCCATCGCGCGTTGCGCACAAAGGCTGTTGTTTGTGTGGTCAATCTGCCCAGAAGCAGCCGGACAACGGCCGTGCTCCCCTCACCTCCCTAAGCAGATTGTGAACAAGTAGGGAACAAATCCAACGCCAAGTTGCCCACAGCCAGTGGACAAACTCGGGACAAAATCAAGGTGCCCCAGTTCCCGAGGCCATCTGGTTTTCCAGTTGGCTGGCCATTCTCTCCGCCTTCTCCACTTGTTCGGGCGTGAGTTGTTCTTTCAGGAATTGGATGTTGTTAAGGGGCGCTTCATCCCCGCGACTCACTCCAATCAGCCACCAAGCATAAGCCAACAGGTCATCCTCTGGCGCACCATCCCCGGCATCGTACAGGACACCTATAAAATTTGGTGCCTCCTTGTGCCCGCCCCAAGCGGATTTCAGGTACCACTTCAGGGCCTCAGCGTCGTTCTCCGGCGTCCCCTCCCCGTTGTCATGCATGTAACCCAAGTTGAACTGCGCCATGGATTCGCCCTGCTCCGCCGCCCTGCGATACCACCGGATAGCCACGGCGTTGTCTTCCGGCACTCCCTCGCCATTATCGTACATCAAACCCAGCGTCGACTGGGCCCCCGAATTGCCCTGCTTCGCCGCCTTGGTCAGCCACTCCACCGCCTTGCCATAATCACGTGGAAGCGCTTCACCGTTGTAGTACATGTACCCCAGATTGAACTGAGCCCGGGGTTCATTCTGAGCAGCCGCGAGCCGATACCATTTGAGCGCTTTCTGGATGTCTCTGGCAACGCCCTTACCGAGAGCGTAATTGTCCGCGGTGTCTGTCTGCGCTACGGCATCGCCCGACTCCGCCTTGGCCCTTATCCGATCAAAATCTGAATCTGAAGAAACCAGCTTGCCCGCACCTCCCCCCAACGCCGGACCGGGTTGTGGGGTCACTGGCTGCGGGGATTCCTTGGCCGTGGAGTCACCGGAATGGCCACAGGAAATTTGCAGGCCCACGCACATCCAAAAAACAACTGTCGCGAACTTGGTCAAAATCCGCCAGCCGGCCACCGTCAACCGTCCACCCCGGCTGCGATATTCATCAGCCAGCACAAATCACGGCTGGGCAATCGCCGGGCGCGGCATCGGAGCCGGCATACCAACTACGCCCGGTGGCATGACAGCCGGGCCAACCGCACCACCGCCACCTGTTGCAGGCGTACCGCCACCGCCCGTTGCGGGCGTGCCGCCGCCTGTCGGTGGGCCGGTTACCACGGGAGTAACAGGAACACCGGGGCCCCCACCAACACCGCCTCCACCCGTTGAAGGCGCAGGAGCCGCATAACCACCTCCACCGCGATAACCGCGCATGGAAAGTCGAACCTGACGGTTGGTAATCCTTGCCGGCGCGCCGAGCCAACTGCCCGTGCCGCCAGCCCCGAGATTAAAACGAAACTTCCGGGCGATACAACTCAGCCGCCCGCCAATCGAAACGGAGCCACCCCCCAATGAGGGACCACCTCCACCAATCGAGGGAATGACCGGCCCCGTCGGTGCCGGACCGCCTCCACCAGTTCCACCAGTTCCACCTGTTCCACCAGTTCCACCTGTCGGCGGTCCCGGAGGCGGAGCTTGCGCCATCAATCCCCCGGTCAAAATAACCAACGCGGTCGCAAACAGTAACTCTTTGATCGTGTTCATAATTGATTCCTAATTTTTACAACGTAAATCACGGTATCGCCTTGGGCGCAGTTGGCGCTCCACCTCCTGGTGGAGCACCCCCCAAGGGCAGTCCGTTGGCACCTATCGCGGGCAATCCGCCGCCCAGCATCGCCGGGCTTCCGGACGCCGTAACATTGATGGTCATGCTGCTTTTGACGGGCGGCGTCGGGGCGCCGGCACCCACCGCAGGGCCCTTGGGTGCACCTGCTCCGCCCGGAGGACCTTTCGGCGTGGGACTGACAGCCTTTGTTGGAGTCGTTGGGCCAAGAAATCCTCCACCAACCATACCTCCCATACCTGTCGATCCCGTGCCCATACCGCCTGTTGCGCCCCCAATCCCACCGCCCACAGGAAGTTGCATGACTGACACGGCGCCACCTTGGCCGATTGAAATCCTCGGGGGCAAACGCAGTGAAAGCCGTCGGGAAGATTGGCTGCCGCCCATGCCCGGCAATCCCCCTCCCGCGCCTCCGGCACCACCAGCTTTTCCGGGCAAAATAATGTTCCCGGACATTGGCCGTCGACCGGCGATGGTGGGCAGAACCAACTGCACCCGCCGCACCCGCGTGGTAAACCTTCGGCTTCGGGATTGAATCGCCCCACCGCCCAGTGTCGGCCCACCTCCACCAGCACCCGGTCCAGCAGCACCGCCGCCAGGAGCGCCACCCCCTCCTGGG
>CEVA01026071.1_pt1 | contig 29475 bp, 26 predicted proteins | sample 361521 | NCBI WGS metagenome assembly CEVA01 (sample SAMEA2622823, study PRJEB7988) | marine metagenome | isolation source: saline water (ENVO:00002010), including | reverse complement strand
TCCACTTCGAGGGAGGCGCCCTCGTCGAGAAAGCCGTGTTGCATGTCGATTACGAGCAAGGCGGACCTATCGGGAATCAGCCGGTGCACCTCCTCGATGCGTCGGTTGATTTCCTCGTTGTCGACGTTCATGGAGATCCTCGTTTAACTGGCCTTGGCGAGTCGTTCCTCTCGGAGGAAAACGGGAGCTTCCTCGGTCGAGTCTTCGGGAGAGTACCGGTAGCCGGCGTAATCGAACCCTGCCAGCTCCTCGACTTTCGTCGCTCGGTTTCGGATGAGGTAGGAGCTCATAAGTCCACGCGCTTTCTTGGCGTAAAAGCTGATGATCTTGTATTTGCCATTCTTCTCGTCCTTGAAGACGGGGGATACGATCTTGGCCTTCAATTCACTGGCTCGGGCAGCCTTGAAGTATTCTTGGGAGGCGAGATTGACAAGCAGGTCGCTTCCGCTGGCCGCGACAGCTTCGTCAATGGCCTTGGCAAGACGGTTTCCCCAGAATGCATAGAGGTCCTTGCCTCTTGGGTTAGGGTATATCGTTCCCATTTCCAGGCGGTAGGGTTGCATCAAGTCGAGCGGTCGCAGCAGACCATACAGGCCGGACAGTATTCGGAGTGTCTTTTGAGCGTAGGAAAAGTCATCGGCATCAAACTCCCAAGCCTGCATCCCGGCGTAGACGTCGCCCTTGAAGGCGAGGGCGGATTGTTTGGCGTTTTCTTTGGTGAAGGGCTGTTTCCATTGACCGAAACGTTCCTTGTTGAGCTTGGCCAGCTTGGGACTAATCCCCATCAAATCACCCACTTCTTCTACGGACAATTTTCTGAGCCCTTTGATCAAGGATGATGCCTCCTCGAGAAATTCGGGTTGGGTGCAGGTTTCCGTTTGGGGCGGCGTTTCGTAGTCTAACGTCTTGGCGGGTGATATGAGTATTACCATGATCCGAAAGGGTAGGGTTGCATGCATCTTTGGCAAGCGCTACCCGCGCGTTTCGGCTTGCAGAGAGTCAACGGGCGCAAACGATTCCACCGCATGAGCCAGGACGAAAATGCGACTAAAGGCGTTCGCATACGCCGATCCACGACCGAAGGGAACGAGTTTATGGAAGATGTTCTCGCAGTGGAGGAACCTCTCGAGATTCGGCTTGCCTATCGAGGGAAGAATGGGGCTCCGGTTTCCCGTGGCGTCTCGATCACCATGAGGACGCCTGGAGACGACGAGTCCCTTGCCGCTGGTTTTCTTGCCACGGAAGGCATGCTTGATTCTCCGGATGACCTGGACCAAATATCCATTGGTTCCGGAGAGGACGTCTCGGGGCTTGGTCTTGCTCCCAACGTCGCCAAGGTGGCCCTAGGGGCAGGTCGGACGATCGATCTCGAGCAACTGTCCCGCCACGTCTTCACTTCCTCCAGTTGCGGCGTCTGCGGCAAGGCTACGCTCGAGGCTTTGGTGGCGCGCGGTCTTGCCAAGATAGAGGGTGATGAATTCCGTATCACGTCCGACAAGCTTCGCTCTTTGCCGGTCAAGCTCTTGGAGTGGCAAAAAAATTTCGCCGAGACCGGCGGCCTTCATGCCACCGGTCTCGTTACCACCGATGGACTAATCACGCGCATTGCCGAGGACGTCGGTAGGCACAATGCGATGGATAAATTGCTTGGGCGATGCTTTTTGGAAGGGGAGTGGCCACTTTCCAATTACCTGCTTTTAGTGAGTGGCCGGGCCAGTTTCGAACTCATCCAGAAAGCCTTGGTGGCAGGTGTTCCCATGCTCGCCGCCGTGGGGGCGCCATCCAGTTTGGCCGTCGAGTTGGCCGACTCCTTCGGCCTGACTCTGGTTGGTTTTCTCTCCGACAAGCGTTTCAACGTCTACTGCAATCCGGACCGCGTGATCGGCTGAGCGCTCAATGGCTTGCCATCTTTTGTCTTGCCGCAAGCCGATGCTGGAAAGACATTCGCCTGATCCTGCTATCCTTATGCCTAGACCTTTCTTGCTCCTTCTCTTTGTCTTACCCTTGGCCTCTGGACAAGCCGAGGATGCCTTGACCTTTTTCGGCTGGTCGGACCAGCACGTGAAGACGGATGGAAACGTATCCCGGTTGATGCCCTTTGTGGAGGCGATGAACGTCATGCCTGGCGCCTCCTACCCCGCAAGCGTCGGAGGCACGGTGCATGAGCCGTCCTTCGTCATCGGGGCGGGCGACGTCACGGAGTGGCCTACCAACGCCGCCATGCGGGCTTATGACGGCGTGTTGACCAACCAGCTCAAGTGGAAAGCCTACGACGTTCTCGGCAACCATGACGACGGAGGGCGTGCGTTTTCTCCCACCATGTTGAATTGGTCCAAGAAGCGCCACGGCGGGCTAAGCTATGTTTTCGAGGCCAAGGGCGTGAAATTCATCGCCCTTTGGTCGAAGTTCGATCCTCGCGGCAAGCCGTTCCAGCCACTCACGAAGGAGGCTTTGGATTATCTTCGCCAGCAGTTGGTGAAAACGCCCGAGGGACAGCCCGTGGTGCTCTTTACTCATCTCTGTCACGACGCCATGACGAATCGCGACGCTTTGGTCGAGGCGGTGGGCAAGGCCAACGTCATTCTCGTGCTGGGTGGGCATTACCACTATTCCAGCGTAAACAAGTATCGTGGGCTCACTTTCGTCCAACTTCCTTCTCCCAAGTCTAAGTTCACGGAGTTCACCGTCCTGCGCATTACCTCCGATCGTTTGTTGGCGATGCCCTACGACTTCGTGAAGAAGGAATGGGTCAAGGGAGCCCGCAAAGTACTTAACGTAGCCATTCGGGGACCCAAGAAGACAACCAAGCCATAGGATGCCATGAGCCTTGCCCATTTCACCATCGCCACGCGTGACGTGGACGGCACCACGAAGTTCTTCCTCGACGTCATGGGGTGGGATGAGCTTCCGGTTCCGGACAACGTGGAGGTTGAGGTTCGATGGCTCGACTTGGGGGCCGGCGCCCAGATGCACGTATTGGGAATCAATGACTTCGAACCTTCTCCCTTCGAAAAGGAATACGGCCGACACTTCGCCTTCTTCGTCTCGGCCCAACGACTAACCGATATCAAGGAGAAACTGCCGCGCGACTATGGCATTCCCATTCAACCGCCTTTGCGTCCCACGCCATTCGAGCGATTCTTCTTCAATGACCCGAACGGTTACCTCATCGAGGTGATTGATCGAGACAACTGGAAAGTCGAGGCCTAAGGGTCGGTTTGGGTTGAGTTTGCCCTCTTTAGGGTTTTCTTGGAAAGCATGGCTACTGGTGCAACTGATTCGCGCGATGAAGTCTCTGAGGTAAACCCCGAGGAGCTTGGCGATTTGCGTTTGAGCGAGCCGGCCAAGTCGGCGGCGGGCTTCGCAGCCGTCAGGCACTCCTTGAAACACGCCCTGCGGGAATCCAGTTTCGGTCGGGCCGCTTCTTCTTGGCTTGGGCTCAACCAAAAGGACGGCTTCGATTGTCCCAGTTGCGCTTGGCCCGATCCCGACGGTCATCGCGCCAAGACCGAATTTTGTGAAAATGGAGCCAAGGCGATTGCTTCCGAGGCTGCCAACAAGAAACGATGCGATGCGAATTTCTTTCGGCGTTGGTCCGTTGCCGATCTGGCCGCGAAATCGGATCATTGGCATGAGTTACAAGGACGTTTGACGGAGCCCGTCGTTCTTCGCAAGGGAGCCACCCATTACGAACCAATCTCATGGGATTCAGCTTTTCGTTTGGTGTCCGACGAGCTGAACGCCCTGGATTCTCCCGACGAGGCGGTTTTCTACACTTCCGGACGTACCGTCAACGAGGCCGCTTTTCTCTATCAACTTTTTGCCCGTATGTATGGAACGAACAACTTGCCGGATTGTTCCAACATGTGTCATGAGTCCAGTGGAGCTGCCCTCAAGCCCACCATTGGCATTGGCAAAGGGACGGTTTCGCTGGATGATTTCGAGAAAGCGGAAGCGATCTTCATATTTGGCCAGAATCCCGGTACGAATCATCCGAGGATGTTGAGCTCGCTGCAGTCCGCAAAGCGGAAAGGTTGTCGCATCGTGGCTGTGAATCCGCTCCGGGAGGCCGGGCTGCTGGCCTTCGCTCATCCACAGGAAGCAAGAGGACTTCTTGGTATGGCCACGCCTTTGACCTCTCATTTCCTGCAAGTTCGCATCAATGGGGACATGGCTCTTCTAAAGGGTATGCAGAAGGCAATGTTAACCGAGGAGGAGAACCGGCCCGGCGAGGTGGTTGACCACGCGTTCATCGAGAAGAGGACGACGGGTTTCGAGGAATGGAAGAGAGAGCTCGCGGCAGTGAGTTGGGAGGATATTGAGAAACAAAGTGGGCTTGCCCGCGATGAAATTGAAACGGCGGCTCGCGTTTATTGGGAAGCCGATTCGGTGATTTCCTGTTGGGCCATGGGACTGACCCAACACAAGACGGCGGTGGGAGGTATTCAGGAAATCGTTAATTTGCATCTCTTGCGAGGAAACGTCGGCAAGCCGGGAGCCGGATTGTGTCCCGTGCGTGGACACAGCAACGTGCAAGGTGACCGTACCATGGGTATCGCCACCAATATGCCTCCCGCTTTTCTCGACGCCTTGGGAAAGGAATTCAAATTCGAGCCTCCTCGCGAGCCCGGTTTGGATACGGTTGCATCCATTGCCGCCATGCGTGATGGCAAAGCCAAAGTGTTTTTTGCCTTGGGCGGCAATTTTCTGTCCGCATCTCCCGACGTCGAGGTGGTGGCGGCAGGGTTGCGTCGTTGTCGACTCTCGGTCCAGGTTTCCACCAAGTTGAACCGAAGTCATCTCGTGACTGGTAAGCAGGCCCTCATTTTACCTTGCTTGGGCCGAAGCGAGGTGGATCGCGACCAATTCGTCACGGTTGAGAATTCCATGGGCATCGTGCACTCTTCCCGTGGTAAATTGGCGCCCGTTTCCGATGCCCTGCGAAGTGAACCTGCCATTGTTTGTGGTGTGGCCAAGGCAACGCTCGAAGCGAACGGCGATACTTCATGGGATGATTTTGGCAAAAACTACGCACTCGTTCGAGCTCGCATTGAGAAAGTGATACCGGGTTTCGAGGATTTTGAGCGGAGAGTTCAGGAACCGGGCGGCTTTTATCTTCCCAATCCAGCCAAGAACCAGGTCTTTGCCGATGCCGAAGGCAAAGCCCCTTTTAGTATTCACTCCTTGGAGCCAATTGCCTTGGAAAAAGGACAACTGATTCTCATGACCATCCGTAGCCATGACCAGTTCAATACCACCATTTACGGCATGGATGATCGCTACCGCGGTGTCCGCAACGAGCGGCGCGTGATCTTCCTCAACCCCGAAGACATGGCGGAGCGAGAAATTGCGGCCGAGCAACCCGTCGACGTCACCAGTCACTGGCAAGGAAAGAAGAGGCGAGCCCAACTCTTTTTAGCGATTCCCTATGAAATACCTCGCGGGTGCGCAGCCGCCTACTTCCCGGAAACCAACGTCCTCGTTCCTCTCGAAAGCACGGCTCGAGTGAGCAAGACGCCGACTTCCAAATCCATCGTGGTAACGATAGAAGCGGCTTGAAACTCAACAGGAGGTGATTGTCGTGGGGAAAACAGATTCAATCCTGCTTTGGTTGCGATGCATCTGCATCGGCGTTGCGATCATTATGGTGGTCGGTGGAATCACGCGTTTGACCGACTCGGGTTTGTCGATGGTCGATTGGCGTCCCGTGATGGGTATTTTGCCTCCTCTCACAGATGCTGATTGGGAGGAGGTTTTCGCTAGCTACCAGCAGATTCCCCAAGGCAAATACACCGGCGTTGCCACGACGATGGATGAATTCAAGAGCATCTTCTTCTGGGAGTATTTGCACCGTATTCTAGGCCGTTTGGTTGGCTTGATTTGCTTGCTTCCATACCTTTGGCTCCTGTGGAAGGATAAATTAAGCAAGGCATTGAAGATCAAGGGACTGTGCTTGGTTGTCTTGGTTGTTTTACAAGGGCTGATTGGTTGGTACATGGTGAAGAGCGGCGTGGATCCGGGAACTACCTTGGTCAAGGTGAGTCACTATCGTTTGGCCCTTCATCTTTCGTTGGCCTTCGCTTTGTTCGGTTTGGCTTGGTGGATGATCCTTGACCTGCACAAAGGAAAGGAGCGTGGCGGTGGCCTTTGCAAACTGCGTTTCTGGGCCATGATTTTGTTGGGCGTGTTTTGCCTGCAGGTGATTTACGGCGCCTTCGTCTCCGGGTTGAAGGCAGGTTACGGCTTTAACACTTTTCCCCGAATGGGCGTTGAATGGGTTCCGGCATTTCTCTTTCAGCAGGAACCATTTTGGAGGAATCTCCTGGAGGATCCGTTCACCATGCAGTTCATTCATCGCTGGATAGGCACTTGCCTCACCATGGCCACGGTTGGGTTGGGGGCGTTTGCCCTTCGCTCCGGTCTTTTGGATGCAACCCAGCATCGCAATGCAATCTGGTTGCTGGTTTTGGTATTGGTGCAGTTTGCCCTCGGTGTATCGACTCTTCTTTTTCTTCCCGACGTGCGGATTGTCTTACCTATCATTCACCAACTGGTCGCCTTGTTCCTCTTCACGGCTTTTCTTTCGTTCATTCATTCCTTGGGGGATTCGACCCTCGAGCAGTGACTGGCATGCAATTTAGAGAAATGTTGCTTCTTTCCGACTTGGTTTTTTTTAAAGAACCCTTTTGATAGCCGCTTTCGTCGAACTAATATTGCACTATGGGTTATCGAATATCCATTTTCGTTTTGCTGCTCGGAGCATGGGTGGTGCTTTCAGGCAAATTCGATGCATTCCACTTGGGCTTGGGTGTCTTCTCCGCCCTGGTTGTAACCCTTTTGTCGCAAGACTTGCTTTTCAAGGATCGCAAGAAGGACTTGAGCGTCCGTTTGTCCGAGACCTTTGGTTTCATTGGGTACGTCTTTTGGTTGCTTTGGCAAATCGTGTTGGCCAACGCCCACGTTTTCAAGTTGGCCATGACCCGGGAGGGACAGAAGGAAATGTCGCCCCGCGTGGTGAAACTGAAGACCAAGCTTAAATCCGATTTTGCAAAATTCGTCTTCGCCAACTCCATCACCCTGACGCCTGGCACCATCACGATCCAGATAAAGAAAAACCAATTCTTGGTGCATGCCATCAGCGAGGCGGTGGAGAAGGACTTGCTCTCGGGAGAGATGGAGGAACGCGTGGCTGCGATCTTCGAACCGGAGCTGGCGACGTGACTACGGAGGAATTCACTGTATGCGCAGGCGTTGCTCTGTTTGTCTTGATGTTGCCCGCGCTGTACCGCGTGGCGGTCGGGCCCACCAGTTTCGACCGCTTGGTGGCAGTGAACGTTATCGGCACCAAAACGGCGGTCTTACTGGTGATCATCGGCGTCTTGTTCAACAGGGTCGAAATGTTCGTCGATTTCGCCCTGACCTATGCCTTGTTGAATTTCGTGGGTTCGCTAGCGGTGGCTCGTTTCTTGAATCGCACAAAACCCATGCCTGAAGAGAAAACCAGTCGTGGTTCATCTCGAAAGAAGGGGGCCAAGGCATCATGAGTTTTCTTTTCTTGGCGAATGCTCCGGTTGTGGATGAATCCGTCCAGGCAGAGCTTTCCAGATTGGAAATTTGCGGCATGACCTTGGCGGGTTTGGGGTTGCTCTTTTTCCTCGGGGCAGCGGTGGGGCTTTTTCGCTTCCCCGACTTCTACACGCGCATGCATGCAGCGGGCAAGGGAGATACGCTTTCCAGCTTACTGATTCTCCTGGGGTTCGCCCTCATTACCTTCGATGACTTTTCCGCCGTAGGTTGGCTCCTGCTGCTGAAGATTTTTGGGATCGTGCTATTCATCATGCTGACGAGCCCGACCAGTACGCATGCTCTCATGCGGGCGGGATTCGAGGATGGAATCGAGCCAGTGACGAACAACCCCAAAAGGAAAAAGAAAGGAGGCGCGAAAAAGAAATGAGCGGCTTGGAATTATTCAACGTTTTCATCTTGGTCTTCCTCGTCGTGGCGGCGGTCATTGCCTTGCGCGTCAAGGATCTCCTCATCGCATCCGTTGTCTTTGGCATATACAGCTTCCTGATGTGCTTGCTTTGGGCGGAAATGGGGGCCGTGGACGTGGCCTTCACGGAAGCCGCCGTAGGCGCCGGCGTAAGCGCGGTGTTCCTCATAGCCACGGTTTTCAACGTTAAAAGGGATTCTTCGGACTGATGCGCAAACTGGCTGTAGCGGTGGTCGTCCTGACCGGTGGGTTGTTACTTTACGCGGCGACTGATTTTGCTGCATGGGGAGACCCTGAATCCCCTGCCAGTGATTCCGACGTGTCCAAGCATTTCATTGCCGAAACCGGTGTCGATACCGAGGTGCCCAACATGGTGACCGCGGTGTTGGCCGATTACCGAGGTTTCGACACGATGTTCGAGACGGTCGTCATCTTCATCGCCGGTATAGCCATTCTCGCTATCCTCAAGCTGACCGGAAAGGATGCGACCAAGACCCCTGGCAAACGAAAGGACGAGGTAGATGATGCGCCCGACCTGATCGTTACCCATACGGTGCGGTTGCTGGTTCCCATCATTCAATTGTTCGCTTTCTACGTCTTGGCTCATGGCCACGTCAGTCCGGGTGGAGGTTTCCAGGGCGGGGTCATCATGGGAGCGAGTTTCATCCTCGTAGCCTTGGCTTGGGACTTGCCTCGCGCCATGGACAGGCTCTCGGTCGATCGCGCCATCCTCTTGGCCGGGGTGGGGATATTGATTTACGCAGGCATAGGCTTGCTTGCAATGTTTCTAGGTGGTGAGTTCCTCGATTACGCGGAGTTGTCGACGATCTTTCCAGTATCTCGCGAAATGGCCCGTTACCATGCCATGCTGGGCGTCGAGATCGGCGTGGCTTTCACCGTTACCACCGTGATGTTCGCCATTTATGCGAGCCTTTCCTCCAAAGGGCGACTCGAGGGCGGTCTCTAACACCCTGGGAAACGAAGTATCATGTTCGGAGAAGACGGTGGCCTGTTGCGCGAACTCCTTGTGGAGCGATTCAACTACTGCATTTACGTGGTGCTTCTGTTGATCGGGCTCTACGCGATGATCGCGAAGAACAACTTGATCAAGAAGCTCATCGGGATGTCCATTTTCCAGACCGCCATCATCTTGTTTTACGTATCAGTGGGCGTGAAAGAGGGCGCCAGCATACCGATTTACAAGCCGGAGCACGATCCTCACGGACACCATGCTGAAGATCATGCCGATCACAAACCGAAGGATGCCAACGCTTCGTCTTCAGCCTCCGCCGATGCTCATGACGATCATCACGAGGTGCAAGCTCTCACCGACGAGCAAACGCGGCAATACGCCAACCCCCTGCCGCACGTTCTCATGCTTACCGCGATCGTGGTGGGAGTGGCTACCTTGGGTGTGGCTCTTGCGGTGGTGCAACGCATTTACCGGGCTTACGGTACGATCGAGGAAGACGAGGTGATGAAGGCCATCATGGAAGAGTCTCAAGGCATTCCTTCGACCAAAGGTTCCCCCAAGTCCAAGAAGGGCGCCTCGAAAAAGAGAAAGGCGAAGAAAGCGTAAGGCATGAGCGAGAATTCCATAGCCCTTATCTTTGCTTGTCCGTTGTTCGGCGCAGTTCTCTGTACCTTTCTAGGGGGAGCCAAGCGGGCTCTTTGCCATCCCGTCGCAGTCGTTTCTCTCGGAGGCGCCTTGTGGGGCGGAATCGAGACCTTGCGACGGGTCGTGGCGAGCGAATCGCATGAAATTTCCTACCTCCTTGGAGGTTGGACCCTTGATTCTTATCCGCGAGGAGTTGGGATCGAATTCCGAGCCGACTTGCTCGGTACCCTCATCATGCTGGTCGTCATCGGCGTGGCCTTTTTGGTCGCCTTGTATTCCAAGTTGACGGTTTCCGAGGAAACGCCCGAGAAGGAAGGGCCTTTCTACACTCTTTTCCTGCTGCAGGTAACGGGTCTTGCCGGAATATGCCTAACCGGCGACGCCTTCAATCTGTACGTTTTGATCGAGGTAGCGGCTCTCACGGGATACGGCCTAATCGCGATGGGTTCCGCTCGGGCCGCCGCCGCGACCTTCAACTACGTCATACTAGGCACCATTGGGGCTTCTTTCTACCTATTGGGCGTGGGTTACCTCTACATGAAGACAGGCACCCTCAACATGGTGGGTATCCAGGAGGTAATCGTCCAACAGGATCTGGCTGATTCCGCTACCATGCAGGTTGCCTTCGTATTCATCGGCTTGGGCATTCTGATCAAGATGGCCTTCTTTCCCTTCCATGCATGGTTGCCCAACGCCTATTCCCATGCCCCCACCTCCACCTCCTGTCTTTTGGCTCCCTTGGTCACGAAGGTCATGATTTACGTCATGATCCGCATGACGCTGACCGTGTTCGGGGTGGACTTTTCCTTTGAAGAGACTCTTTGGACTAAACTTTTGCCTTGGCTGGTGGTGGTTGCCATCGTCTGCGCCGCGACCATGGCCTTGGCTCAGCGCGACCTAAAGAAGATGCTGACCTACTTGATCGTGGCGGAAGTGGGTTACATGGTAGGGGGCGTTTGGATTTACAACTACTATGGCTTGGTTGGATCCATTTTTCACGTCATCAGCGATGCCTGCATGACGCTCTGCCTGTTTCTCGGAGCCGGCATCATCTTGCGCAAGGTGGGCACTTCGCACTTCGATGGCCTCAAAGGTCTCTTTCGCCGCATGCCGCTCACCATGACGGGCTTTTTCGTGGGTGGTTTCTCCATCATCGGGCTACCCCCCACTTGCGGGTTCTTCAGCAAATGGTATCTCATTACCGGCGGTATGTTGGCGGAACGTTGGGAATACGTGGTGGCCCTCTTGTTCTCCACCATGGTGATGGTAGTGCTATTTTTCCGGCTCATCGAACGCATCCATTTGGCCGTGAAGGAAAGCGGCGAGGAGTTTGGTCATGGTCATGGCGATCTGGATTTACCGGAAAACGAGACTCGTTTCGACGAGGCTCCTCTTTCCATGCTCATCCCTCTTCTGCTATCTGCTGCCGTGGTGCTGTTGATAGGTATCTACAATCAGGACGTAGTGAACCTCGTCGAGAGTTTCCTGGAGCCCTTGAACTTGCCGAAAGGTACGGATCGTTAGGATGGAAGTCATCCAAGACACGCGACCGCTTATCGCCTTGCTGGCGCCATTCGTTGGCGTCGTCGGAATTGTTTGGGCGGGTGAAAAACGCGCCAACCTGCGCGAAACCATCACCCTGCTGACTGGCATCTTCCAAGCCAGCGTGGTTCTTTCCATGATACCCTTGGTGCTCGCGGACAACGTGATCGAGTTCCACGTCTGGCAAATCTTCACGAACGTGCCCCTGCTCCTTCGAGTGGATGGCTTCGGCATCACCTTCGCGGCCGTCGCATCGGTGCTTTGGATCGCTACTTCGCTTTACTCCATAGGGTACATGCGTGGGCTTCACGAGCACGCCCAGACTCGATTTTATACCTTTTTCGCCATTTCCATGTCAGCCACCATGGGAGTGGCTTTTTCAGCCAACCTGCTGACGATTTATTTTTTCTACGAGATGCTTTCGGTCTCCACCTTTCCGTTGGTCACGCACATGCAGAACAAGGAGGCGCGCACGGGTGGACGCACCTACCTGTCCTACCTCCTCTTCACCTCGTTGTGCTTGCTTTTGCCAGCCTTGAGCTGGTGCTACGTTTGGTTGGACGGCGGCGCGGTGACGATGGATTTTCTGGCGGATACCGGTAAGATCTCGTTCTTTTCATCTCACACCCAACTCGTTCTGCTCTTGTTGTTTACCTTTGGTTTTGCCAAGGCGGGTCTCATGCCTGTCCATTCGTGGTTGCCCAACGCCATGGTTGCTCCCACTCCGGTTTCGGCCCTCCTGCATGCGGTCGCAGTGGTGAAAGTAGGCGTGTTTTGCGTCATTCGTGTGTACTCCGACGTTTTCGGCATCGACTTGCTGCGAGGTCTCGATGGCGAACGGATCATGATATGGATTGCCTGCGCCACCATTTTGATCTCCTCCCTGATTGCCCTTTCGCAGGATAACCTGAAACGTCGTCTCGCCTTCTCCACGATCGGTCAATTGGGTTACGTCGTCTTGGGCGCCACTTTAGCGACCAAGCAAGGAATGGGAGGGGCGGTTCTTCACATTGCCATGCACGCTTGCGGCAAGATCACCCTCTTCTTTTGCGCCGGCGCCATTTTCGTGGCTTCGGGCAAGAAATACGTCAGCCAACTACGTGGCCTTGGACGCAAGATGCCTTTTACGATGGGAGCTTTTCTCATCGGTTCTCTCAGTGTCATCGGCTTGCCGCCACTGGGCGGCTTCATCAGCAAGTGGTACTTGGCCCTCGGGGCCCTCGACGGGGGATACTTTTGGGTGGTTGTCGTTCTATTGGTCAGTTCGATGCTGAACGTGTTCTACCTTTTGCCCGTTGCAGTGACTGCTTTTTTCCGAGACCGGGACGAGGAGGAGGATGAAGACGGGAAAGGCATGAAGGAAGCGCCATGGCAATGCGTGATACCTCTGACCTGCACCGCATTGGGTTGTTTCGGCCTTTTCTTTTTTTCCGACGTACTTCTACAACTCGCTGGCTTGGGCCATTGATGACATGAATAAGACAACTGACAAGACGAACGGCGACCCCGCGACCGAGGACACCAAGCGCTGGCTGGATGATCCCGACAACGTCCGTAAGCTGATACGCTGGTTTTACTGGTCCTGCGGGCTCATTATTCTGATTGACCTGATCTTCTCCCTTGGCTGGCACAAGCATGCAGCCTTCGTCGACGGAGCTCCGCTCGACGCTATCGAGGTCTGGCCGGGGTTCTATGGGCTTTACGGTTTCGTGGCCTGTTCGGTTCTCGTTTTTCTCGCCAAGGCGCTTCGCAGCTTTCAGGGGAAACCTTTTCTAATGAGAGACGAGGATTACTGGGACAAGCCATGACCTTAGCCTCCTCCAGCGATCTCCTAGCTCATCCGGCCTTCGGCCTTCTGTTTTTTGGCTTGGCTGCTGCCGTCCTGCGCGGGCGATTTGCCGCCGTCGCGATGATTATCGGACCTGTTTTTGGCTTCTGGTTAGTCAGTAAATTGGAACTTGGATCCAGTTTCACTTGTTCTTTGTTTGGGTTCGAGATGGTCTTTGCCAAAGTGGATCAGCAAGCCATCCTCTTCGGCTATCTTTTTCACTTGGCTGCTTTGATCGTTGGGATTTACTCCTTCCATCTGCGGGATCCTTGGCAGATCTCGATGGGGATGTTCTATGCCGCCTGCGCCGTGGGCGTTGCATTCGCGGGTGATTTGCTTTCTCTCTTTCTCTGGTGGGAGGGCTTGGCCTTGACCTCGGTTTTTCAAATTTGGGCCAAAAAAACGCAGCGGGCCGAACAAGCCGGCTTTCGCTATCTTTTCTTTCACGTTCTCTCAGGGCTCCTTCTGCTCGCAGGTATCATTCTCCGATATCATGAGGTCGGAGGAGAGGATGCATTTGCCATGGTCTCGATGACCATGGCTTTCGAGGATGGCGACCTGTATGCGCAGTTAATTCTTTTTGCGATTGGAATAAAATGCGCCTTCCCATTCTTTCACGTTTGGTTGACTGATGGTTATCCCGAGGCAACCCCAACGGGAGCTGTGTTTCTCTCCGCATTCACCTCCAAGGCTGCAATTTGCATAATGGCGCGTCTTTTCGTGGGCACCGACTTCCTGATCACCGTAGGAGCCGTCATGGCCATGTTTCCCATTTTCTATGCGGTCATAGAGAATGACCTTCGACGGGTGTTGGGATACAGCATGATCAACCAGATTGGCTTCATGGTGGTTGGGATCGGAATTGGCACCCCATTGGCGGTTGACGGAGCCCTCGCTCACGCTTTCAACGACGTTCTGTTCAAAGGCTTGCTTTTCATGGCCATGGGAGCCGTTCTCTACCGTACCGGCGAAATTCGTGGTTCCGAATTGGGAGGGCTTTACCGGACCATGCCTTGGACCACGGGTTTGTGCATAATCGGTGCGGCTTCCATCTCTGCGTTCCCTCTCTTCAGTGGTTTTGTCAGCAAGTCCATTATCATGGTTGAGGCTGCGCGGGGTAACCATTACATAGTCTGGTTGTGCCTGCTTTTTGCCTCGGCTGGCGTTTTTCACCACGCGGGGATCAAGATACCCTTCTTCGCTTTCTTTGCCCATGATTCCGGACGCCGACCGAAGGAGGCTCCCCTCAACATGCTCATTGCCATGGGGATTGCCGCCTTCATGTGTCTTTTCATCGGCTGTAATCCCCAATGGCTGTACGCTATGCTTCCCGGTGGAGCCGCCGGCTATCACCCCTACGACGCCACGCACGTCATTACACAAACCGAAATTCTGCTTTTTTCCGCACTGGCCTTTACCTTGCTCAATCTATGGAAGCTTTATCCGCCTGAGCTAAAGTCGGTTAACCTCGATGTCGATTGGCTCTATCGTAAGGGCGGTCAGGCGTTTTGCACGTTCATGGCCTTGTTTTGGAATGCATTGAACGAGATGGCTCATGCCCTGTTCGTGAAGACGATCGCCCATAGGGTAGGGACCTTCACGGCTCATAGTTCCACCCTCGTGCTTCGGCTATTCGCCAATCCACTCCGAGCATTGGGTTTGCTTTCTCACGAAACCGACGATGAAGCCAAGGACGCTCTTGGGAAACAAGCTGCCTTGGGAATCCACCCAGTAGGACTTACGGCGCTTTTCGGCATCCTGTTCCTGCTCGGCCTTTTGGCCCTGAGTTGGTAAATTTTCATCCCTTTTCACTAGAGGGATTCTTGTCCCGGGAAGGTAGAGGCGCTATATTGTCCGTGACAAGCGACTTGGCGATTCTGGGCGTTCCTTGTTTCCAGTCCATGTCTCTTGGAAAATATGAACAAGACTTGGACTTTGGCCCTTGGCATTGCGGTAGCCCATTCATCGATTGGGCGTGAAACCAACCCGACTGCCCCGAATTACTTGCTTAAGCATTATTCAGGGGATTTCACCGATTCGGATGGTGATGGAATGACCGACGTCGCGGAAACCCGTTACGGTTTCGATTTCAATGACGCCACGAGTCATCCGGTGGCCGATTTCATCGCCGAACCAGAGAAAGAGATCGTTTACGTTCCTTTGGTTCCCGCAGTGGCTGGAAACCCGAAAGTTGCCGTGCATGAAGAAGGAATAGAAATTGTATGGGAAAATTCCCAAGCTTCGACGTATTCCCTTAAACTGAACAACGGTGAACAGTCTTTGTACTACGGAGGCCACGGGACGGAGTCGGCCGAGGTGAACTACGCCACCTTTGAATTGCAGGGAAATGAAATTCTGCGCGGACATTTTCTCGAATACGGGATGGATCGGCATTGGTTGAGTGATTCGGATTGGTTCGAGATCGACTTATCCGATTTCCCGCTTCCGCCCAAGGATCTGGATTTAGGCTCACCTGAAGACAAGGTATCCTACAGGTTCGAAGATTTTGAACCGGAGTTGAAGAACAGGACGATTGAATTTTTGACCAAACTCACTCCCATTCTCAACGACGTCTTGGGGAATCCGGCGGAAACCTTCGTTTGCACTTTTGTGAATCAAGGCTTTGCAGCCGATTCCTGGATGGCGATCGATCACGGCAGGACCATGCTTTGCGACAACACTTGGAATCCCCGTCTTCTCGTTCATGAGTTGGTTCACGTCTGGAAGGGAAAATATTGTTTCACGAACAATAGCGGCGTCGACTGGTCGTTTTCTACTGAATTAAGTGGTTTCGAGGAAGTTGCGGAGGGGCTCGCTTATGAAATTCTTCACGACTACGTGGAGGCTTACCCTAACGATGCAGTATCCATCGAGACTTTGAAATGGAACGCTTGGGGCAATTGGGCGGCCAGGGCATCCATCCACGACGTCATCAAGCATCAACGTTACACCGGGGCCGGGGATTTCTGGACCGACAATGAAACGGTCACTGATCGCTACAGTATTGCCGCGATGACCATTCAGATCATGCAGAAGCACGACGAGAACTTCTTCAAAAACATGATGTCCAAATATTACGACAAGATCGAAAGCGAGCCGGATTGGCGGCCGAACCGTGAGGATCTGGTTGAATTGTGGGCAAATGAATTGCCGTTCATCAATGGGATCGACACACGGGCGCAACTGAATGCCATCCCCGTCTTCAACGGAAAGAAACAAGAGGGCTTTTTCCCCATCATACAGCAGCGGCCATCATCGCAAGGGGGAGACAAAATCATCTTTTCTTCGTACGCGGATGCAAGCGGATACTTTTGGTGGGATTGGGTAACCGAAGAAAACGTCGAGGAACAAAATTTCCCTGACTGGATAGGGCAATTTCTCGGTGACGACGGGTTTTACTACGTGAACGTCCAAGACCAACCGATCGTTGTGGAGGTAAGCAATATCTTCGGGGAAAAGATTACTTCCTATTCGGGTCGAACCGGTAACACCAAGTTTCCAGACGGCGGACCTGATACCTTGGGCTACGTGTATCCGCAAGAATTGTCACCTTCTCGTTTTCCAACGGGATTGTACAAGGAACGGCTAGAGTATACGAACTACACCCCCCACACCGACGAATCTTCCGAAACCTATTATTTTTTCGGATACCAGGGATTTCATCAGAACCAGGACGAATACGCGCTGTTTTTGGGTATCGATTCCCAAGTGGCTCGGAAAGTGTCCATCAACCTTGGCGATGAAACCCATACCTCGGCTTTGGAAAACGGTTGCGCCGTTTTCCGTTCGAAGGAATGGACCCATAACATGGAAGGCACATTTTCCATCGAGGTCACGGGAAACGGCAAAACCCACGTTTACCAAAGAACCTTGATCAATGCAGGTACTCCGCATGGTTACCGCCAGCAACAATTCCTCGTCATTGATCAGGATTTCGATGGTATCGAGGACCTCTATGATTCGGAGGTTGTTCCCCTGACCAAGGACGATGATTCGTCCGGCGCGACCGATTTCCCGTCTAATGAGGCAACCGACGCAGGTAACGGTTGGCGGCAGTCGGATTGGTTCGGGTTTTACTTCCCGACAAGTTCAGGATGGATTTATCATTTCGAACACGGTTGGATATACTCCCAGATGGAAGGGCTCGACTCCATCTGGTATTTGGATGGCTCGTTAGGGTGGTGCTGGACAAACAAAGACCTCTATCCTTACGTCTATTGCAACGAGGAATCCTTCTGGCTTTACTACAAGCGCAACACGAGTGGGCCTCGTCTATTTTACAACTACAAGACCAAGACTTGGTTGGCGCCGAAATAGGGTGAGGGCAAGCAACTTAACGGGGTTCAACGACCTCCAGCGTTTAGCGTGTTTCTTCCAATGAAAAACGGCCCCCCAAAAGAGGTCTTTCCTTTAGCTTTCCTTGTCCTTGCGATGCGCCAAGGTTGACTTTGCAGGGAGTTCGGCGCTTTTATGAGGGAGATGCGGGGAGCAACTTGGATACATGGCGTGGCTTTGGCGACGGCTGGCATCTTGCTGGCATCCTGCAGTGGCACTGGAACCAAGGAACGCGAGAGAAAATACATTCCGCCGGCTAAAGTGTGGTCCAAGGTGAAGAAAGAGTCGGCCAAGCACGGACTTGATCCCCATTTCGTCTACGCCATCTGTCATGCCGAGAGCAGCTTGAATGCGCACGCCGAAACAAGCGTTGCGAGAGGCATGATGCAACTGACCGAGGCTGCTTGGCAGGATGCTACCCGAGGCAACGACAAGGTGGGGTACGATTTAGCGTTCGACTGGGAGGTCAACGTCGAGACAGGGGTTCGTTACCTGGCCAAATTGAAAGGCATGCTCACGAAGGCGAAGAAGTTCACTTACCAAAGATTGGCTGCGAGTTATCGTTGGGGATTCTCTCGCTTGAGGAGTCATGGCTACGACGTGAGCAAATTACCTACCCCGAAGAACAGGATTTATCGCAAGATTTTTTCAGGCAATACCAGACCGGTGACCGCTCCGGGAAAATAGGAGAAGTGTCATGAAGCCCAAGAAGTTACCGCAATTTCGTTCCACGCTTCTCTTTTCTCCGTTCGCATTCTAGACAAGATGGGCGGCGTTACCATGGTGAAGCGTTCCGAGGAAAGGGGCCCTTTGGAGCCCCCTCCTGCTTTCGAGGCTGAGATCAGCGGGTTTCTCGCATGGACGCAATTGGAGCGAGGATTGGCAGACAACACGACCTCTTCGTATGAGCGGGACCTTGCCCAATGCGCCTGCTTCTTGGCCAATGGAGGAGCCCTTGGGTGGGGTTCGGTGGAGGCGGACGAGATATCCGCTTGGGTTGCAAGTTTAACCAAGGGAGGTTATGCGGTTTCCAGCTTGGCCCGTAAATTGTCGGCTGTTCGCATGTTGGCCCGTTATCTTGTGGCGGAGGGATTGCGAACGGAGGATTTCACCGAGTTGCTGGTCAACCCGAGGAAGGACCGTCCTCTTCCGGAAACCTTGAGCATCGAGGAGGTAGAGCGTTTTCTGGATGCTCCCGATACCAACGTTCCCTTGGGAAAGAGGGACAAGGCGATTTTCGAGTTGATGTATGGCAGTGGTTTGCGCGTTTCGGAGATTTGTTCCTTGCCCATGACGTCCGTTGATTGCGAGGCGGGCTTGGCCCGGGTTTTCGGGAAAGGCTCCAAGGAGAGGGTGGTGCCCGTTGGAAAACCTGCCGTGCAGGCCATTCGCAATTATTTGCATGGCGGTAGGCTCCACTTGACCAAGGATGGTACTGGAGGGGAACTGTTCCTCAGCATGCGTGGAAAAGGTATTTCACGCAAGATGGTGTGGGTTTTGGTAAAAGATTACGCAAAACGCGCGGGAATCGAGAAAAACGTCACCCCTCACTTGTTGCGACATTCTTTCGCGACTCATTTACTGATGGGCGGGGCGGACGTCCGAGCGGTTCAGGAGATGCTTGGTCATGCGGACGTGGGAACTACTCAAATCTACACGCAGGTCGAGAGCGAGAGGCTTTTGGACGACCATGCATCGTTTCATCCCAGGGGTCGTTCGACAGGTTGATTTCACGAACTTTTTTCACCTTTTTGAAGAATAGGGTTGAAAGGGTGGGGTATGCTCTTACTTAAGCATTCCGCGTGAAGGTCATTGTATACGTCTCGCCGAAGGCAACGGTGCTCGACCCGCAAGGAGCGGCGGTCGAGCATGCTATGAAAAGTTTGGGTCATGAATCGGCCCGCAACGTGCGTATCGGCAAAACAGTAACGTTTGAGATGGAAGGGGAGGACACGGAAGCTTTCCGCGAAGCATTGAACAAGCTTTGCGATGGATTGCTGAGTAACCCGATCATCGAGGATTTCCGGTACGAGATCGAAGAGTAGTGAAGATCGTTCGATATCTTGACCCCAAAGGAGAGCTTGGCTTCGGCCAATTGAACGAGGACGGGGATACTCTGTGCATTGCCAAGAAACAGCAGGAGGGCGGTTTCGAGCCTACCGATAAACCTGCCCAAGTGGCAAAATTACTCACGCCGGTTGACTTTCGTTGTATCTATTGCGTGGGTCTCAATTATCGTGAGCATGCCGAGGAATCGGGAGCCGACGTTCCGGACTATCCGGTTATTTTCATGAAGGCGCCGACGGCTGCGCAAGACCCTTGGTCTCCGATTGTTTTGCCGCGTCACTTGCGAAGCGACAAGGTTGATTTTGAGGGGGAGTTGGCTGTGGTTATTGGGCGTCCTTGCAAAAACGTTTCCCGAGAAGAAGCCTTGGATTACGTGCTCGGTTATTCCTGCGCCAACGACGTCAGCGCCCGTGATTGGCAAAAGGAAAAAGGGGGTGGACAGTTCTGTCGGGGCAAAACCTTCGACACTTTTTGTCCCCTCGGTCCCTGCCTGGTGACTACCGACGAGATCACGAATCCAAACAACTTGACCCTGCGCACCACGGTGAACGATGAAATTATGCAGGATGCCTCCACTGCAGACATGATTTTCGACGTGCCTGCCTTGATCGAGTTCCTCAGTGGCAGCACCATACTTTTGCCGGGAACGGTCATCTTGACCGGAACGCCATCCGGAGTGGGTGGGGCGCGTGATCCACAGCGCTTCTTACAACCCGGCGACGAGGTTTCAGTGGAAATCGAGAATATCGGCAAGTTGACCAATCCAGTGGTCGAGGAAGCCCTCGAGGACGAAGATCTGGAAGAAGAAGGATGAGGTGACATGAGGGTGGCAATCATTCAATTTCCCGGTTCCAATTGCGATTGGGATGCTTGGCATGCGGTGCATGACGTCATCGGATTGCCTGCGGAACGGATTTGGCATAAGTCGGAATTACCTTCCGAAGTCGAAGCGGTCATCGTGCCGGGAGGCTTCTCTTTCGGCGACTACCTTCGTTGCGGAGCCATCGCGCGCTTTTCACCGATCATGGCAGGGCTTCATCGCTTCGCGGAAAACGGTGGTCCCGTTCTGGGTATTTGCAATGGTTTCCAAATCCTTTGCGAGGCGGGACTATTGCCAGGCGCTCTCATCCGCAACAGCGGCCTCGAGTTTCGTTGCTTGACGCAATGCCTCGAACCGGTCGATTCAACCGAGTTTTTCAACAAGGCGAAATTGGGAGAACGAATTTATCTTCCGATTGCCCATGGAGAAGGCAATTATCGATTGGAGGCAAACGCCTTGGCCGAATTGGAGGCAAATAACCAAGTTCTTCTGCGCTATGCCGGCGACCCGACGGAGGGGTTTCCCTATGGCAACCCCAATGGATCCGTCAACGACATCGCTGGCGTACGCAACTTGGCTGGCAATGTTTTCGGCATGATGCCTCATCCGGAAAGGGTAGTGGCGCCTTACCATCCCTGCCTGGACGGAATCGGCGTACTCAAAGCTTTTTTTGCTCCGCTTCTTGACGCTCAACCCGTAGGACTCGCAGGATGACCGACACGGAAAGCGAAGTTGCCCCTACTCCCGCGCTGCCTCCTCTTCCCGACGAGGAATTGAGAGTTGAAATCACCGATAAAGTAGTGGAGGAGCATGGCCTCCTACCCGAAGAGTACGAGCGGGCCAAGGCGATTTTAGGACGTGTGCCGAATTTGACCGAACTTGGAATTTTCTCGGTCATGTGGTCGGAGCACTGTTCATACAAGAATACCCGTAAATTATTGCGATTGTTTCCTAACGAGAAGGCCGACAAGAACTCCTTGGGACAAGTTTTGGTCAAGGCTGGCGAGGAAAACGCAGGCGTGATCGACGTAGGTGACGGTTGGGGTGTTTGTTTCAAGATCGAGTCCCACAACCATCCCAGCGCGATTGAACCTTTCGAGGGCGCGGCTACTGGCGTCGGCGGTATCGTGCGTGATATTTTCACCATGGGCGCTCGTCCCGTCATGCTCACCAACTCCTTGCGTTTCGGGTCTCTTGAATCGGCTCACGTGAGGCGTCTTTTCCGAGGCGTTGTGCACGGCATCTCTCACTATGGTAATTGCCTCGGTATTCCGAACTTGGGGGGTGATGTTTATTTCGACGAATCTTACGAGGGTAATCCTTTGGTCAACGCGCTTTGCGCAGGGATTTTGCGTCACGAGGAAATTAAGCGCGGCGCGGCCAAGGGAATAGGCAACCCTGTTTACTACGTTGGCCCGGCCACGGGTCGCGATGGTTTGGGAGGCGCCTCGTTCGCGTCCCGTGAATTAACCGAGGAAAGCGTCGAAGACAGGCCTGCGGTGCAGAAGGGAGATCCCTTCATGGAAAAACTTTTGCTCGAGGCATGTCTCGAGATGATGTCCATTCCTGGCCTTGTGGTCGGTATCCAGGACATGGGGGCTGCCGGCTTGACTTGCTCCAGTTGCGAAACTGCTTCCCGTGGCGACGCGGGCATAGAGATCGACCTTGATCTCGTTCCCCAGCGGGAGGAAGGCATGAATTCCTATGAAATCATGCTTTCCGAAAGTCAGGAACGCATGCTCGTCATTGTGGAGAATGGTCGTGAAGGTGAACTGGAGGAGGTTTTCGAGAAATGGGATTTGCATGCCGTGCAAATTGGTGAAGTGAAGACGGGAGATCGCATGGTGGTGCGTCACAAGGGCGTGGTCGTGGCGGATATACCCGCGAAATCACTTACCGATGAAGCTCCCATTTACGACCAGCCAATTGCCGAACCTGCAAGGGTGGCGGCTGCTCGCGATTGGACGCCGGAGCATCTTAAGGACTTACAGGCCGATGAGGTGGGGGAGGCCTTGACGCAATTGCTTGGACATCCCACGATTGCATCCAAGCGATGGGTGTGGAGTCAATACGACCACATGGTGATGGCGGGCACTACGGTGGCTCCGGGAAGTGATGCGGGCGTGGTGCACCTTGCTATCGCCGGAATAGACAAACGTCTCGCCATCGCCAACGATTGCAACAATCGGTTTTGCGCCCTTGATCCCTACGTAGGCGCCCAGATCGCCTTCGTCGAGTGCATGCGCAACTTGGCTTGCTCCGGGGCCCGCGCCTTGGCCGTTACCGACAACCTTAATTTCGGCAACCCCAACAAACCCGAGGTATACTATGCATTGAGCCATTGCGTGAAGGGGTTGGCCGAGGCTTGCAGGTACTTCGACGTACCGGTGGTAGGAGGCAACGTCAGTCTCTACAACGAGCATGGCAAAGGCGCCGTGGACCCGACCCCCGTCGTTTCCATGGTGGGGCTGATTGAGCAAGCGGAACACGTCACTTCCAGTTTCGTTGAAAATGGTGATGAAACCTTGGTCTTGCTGGGCGGATTGCCCACCGAGTTAGGGGCCAGTTATTTCTTGCAAACTCGTCATGGTCTGAAGGAAGGCAAGGTGCCCGAGGTCAACCTTGCTGCGGAAAAGGCGCTGCAGGACTTGCTTCTTTCTCAAATTGAGTCAGGTCGCATTGCTGCAGCGCACGACCTGTCCGAGGGTGGCTTTCTCGTCACGCTTGCCGAAATGTTTTTCCAGGATGGCGATCTGGGAGCCGACCTCAGCTTGAGTTCCCTTGGTCCTTCGGGTCGTCTGGACACCCTCCTTTTCGGAGAAAGCCAAGGCCGTGTGATCGTTGCGTTGAAACCCGAACACCTGGAAGCCTTTATTGCTGCGGCCAAGGATTTATCGGTGGAAGCCGAAGTCCTGGGCTCCGCCAACCGTGAAGGTTCCTTAAGGGTTTCCCTTGCGGATGAGCTTTTACTCGATGTGTCCACTGTTTCGTTGTTAAACGTATGGGAGAAAGCCATACCCGAGATCATGAACCAGTCTTGATCCCGTAATGAGTGACGACATCGGGCATCATTGTGGCATCGCGCTGATTCGCCTGCGCAAGCCCCTTGCTCATTTCGCAGAGAAGTACGGTACTTGCTTATGGGGGTTCAACCAATTGTTTCTCTTGATGGAGAAGCAACATAATCGAGGGCAGGACGGGGCGGGTATTGGTTCCATGAAATTGAACGTTTCGCCTGGTGAACCCTTTCTTTTCCGAGAGCGAAGCACCAGCTCCAATGCCCTTTCCGAAATCTTTCGCGAGCAAATGATCGTTTACCAGAAGATGGTGGATGCGGGCGAAATCTATCCCGAGTTTCCCGATACGGTAAAACAGAGTTTCGAATACGGGGGGGAGGTCCTGATGGGGCATTTGCGGTATGGCACTTATGGATCCTATGGAGCTACTGCTTGCCATCCTTATTTTCGAAAGAGCAATTGGGCGGGTAAGAATCTTATGCTGGCCGCCAATTTCAACCTCACCAACGTCGACGCCTTGAACCAAAGACTCGTTGGGCTTGGGCAGCATCCAATCTTCCAGACTGACACACAAGCCATCTTGGAAGAGATTAGTTATCACCTCGATGCAGCTAACGACACCTTGATGGTTGAGGGAGAGGAACAAGGCTTCTTCGGGCCCGAATTGTCCAGTCGCGTTTGCTCTGAGCTCGACCTGCCCGATATTCTCCAAAGAGCCGCCTCCCGGTGGGACGGGGGCTACGTCATTGCAGGAATCATTGGAAATGGAGACAGTTTCGTCATGAGGGATCCTCATGGCATAAGGACGGGGTTCTTCGTACAGGATGACGAGGTGGTTGCTTTCGCTTCCGAACGAGCGCCACTGATGACCGTGTTTGGCAAGCGAGCGGAAGAAGTGTTTGAGATCGATCCTGCAACCGTGGCGCTTGTGCGAGCGAATGGGGAAGTCGTTATAGAACAAATTGCGGATCCCGCCGATCGTTCAGCAAGTTGTTCCTTCGAGCGCATCTACTTTTCTCGAGGTAACGACCCCGACATCTATGCCGAACGCAAGAAGCTGGGTGGCGCCATGGCTCCCCAAATACTGGATGCAGTTGGCAAGGATTTCTCCAAGAGCGTGTTCAGTTACGTTCCGAACACCGCGGAGAGCGCCTATTATGGTTTGATGGACGAGTTGAGACTTGTTCGACGGGCGGAGGTGAAAGAGAAGCTTGGAGCCGCCGCCGAGGCAGGCAAGGTGACGGAGGAGTTAATCGACGAACTGGTTATGGACAACTGGCCTCGGGGAGAAAAAATTGCCAACAAGGACATCAAGCTCCGCACTTTCATCAGTCAAGAGGCTGGCCGAGCGCAGCTCGTTTCGCACGTCTACGACATCACCTATGGAGTGGTGCGTGAAGGCGAAGATGCTCTCGTCGTGATCGATGATTCAATTGTGCGTGGTACCACCCTGAAGCAAAGCATCATAAAGATATTGAGCAGGTCCTTGCCCCGTAAACTAGTGATTGCATCGACTGCTCCGCAAATCAGATTCCCTGATTGTTACGGCATCGATATGTCCGAATTAGGGAAATTCGTTGCTTTTCAGGCGGCGGTTGAACTCCTTAGGGAGCGTAAATCCCTCACTCTGCTGGATGAGGTCTACGAGGCTTGCAAAAAAGCATTGGCCAACGGTGACTCCACCGAAAATCACGTAAAAAGGATTTATTCCAGTTTCAGCGAGGAGGAGGTTTCGGCCAAGATTGGTGAATTGGTTCGTCCCGAGAATTGGGATCATCAAGTTGAGATCGTCATTATTTATCAGACCATAGAAAACCTACGTGGAGTGTTGCCCAATCATTCGGGTGACTGGTATTTCACGGGAGATTATCCTACGCCCGGTGGGTTCCGCGTTTGCCACAAGGCTTTCATCAATTATTATGAAAACAAAGATGGAAGAAGTTACTGAACGTGGCCTCTCGAATTTTGAGGCATCGCTTGTCGCCGGTATGGCGATATCTTCGAAAAGGTTTTGACAGGTGGGGGAGTAAGTAGGCTAGCCTCGATTCAAGTTCTATGGAGGCTGGATACCAGATACTCGTTCTGAATCGACTGTGGCAGGCGGTGAACGTAGTTGGCGTGGAGCGCGCCTTCGGTCTTTTGTCCCAAGATCATGCCCAAGTGATCCATTCCGAAGACGGTGATTTTCGCATCTACGATGCCGAAAGTTGGTTCGAGTTTTCTCGCGAGCGTCCGGAATCCTCCTCCCGTCGATTCATTCACACCGTGAATCAAAAGGTATTTGTTCCGCAAGTAGTTTTACTACGCCATTATGATCGATTGCCGATTCAGGAAATGAAATTCAATCGGCAGAACTTATTTGAGCGTGATAAGTTTCGTTGCCAGTACTGCGGTACTCGTTTTTCGGCTAAGGAACTGAATATGGATCACGTCGTTCCTCGAGACCGAGGAGGCAAGACGACGTGGGAGAATATCGTCACTTCTTGTCTTCGATGCAACAGTAGGAAGGGCAATCGCGAACCGATGGAAGCAGGCATGCGACTCCTGAGGAAGCCTGAACGACCAAGGAGGCGTCCATTCGTGAGCGGTTTGCTACGACGAGAAGTGGATGAGAGTTGGCGCCATTTCATCCATTCCCAAGGGTAGACTTTTTCTGACCATCAGGTTTCTGGCCTGGTGTCTTCATCTTCCGACACGGGAAGAATAAGCTTGAACGCCGTGCCCTGAGGTCCGGATTCCACGAGTTCGACGTCGCCGCCATGGTCTTGCAGGATTTTCTTACTTATTGCGAGCCCCAGCCCCGTACCTCCTCGACGGCCGGTGAGAAACGAATCGAAGATGCGGTCTTGTAGTTCCTGTGGTATGCCGATTCCCGTGTCGCGGAGGGTGAGCTCAAGAAGGGAATGGACCTTGGAATCGGCGGAAACGCGAATTTCACCACCTTTCGGCATGGCCTCAATGGCGTTCAGTATCAGATTCAACAGGGCTTGCTGCAATTGACCCTTGTCCCCCGTTAGCATTTGATCCTTGGGTATGTTTTCTAGAAGCAAGTTCACCTGGCTTTGTTCCAGTTTCAACCTGGAGAGTCGGAAGGTCTCCTCGAGGAGATCGCCCAAGCGCATCGGCATGCGAATGGGTTCACGAATTTTCCCAAAGTCGAGTACTCGTTCAACTATGCTTTCCAAGTGATCCAGTTTTTCACGGATCACGTTGGCATCCTTTTCCCTGACGTCGTCAGGATTGAAATGGAGGTCGAGCGAGTCGAAAAGCAATTTGATTACCGTGAGCGGATTCCGGATTTCGTGCGCGATTTCAGCTGTCAGCAAGCCGAGCGTGGTGAGTCTTTCATTTTTACGTAGGCTTTGCTCGGTGTCGAAGACGCGAGCATAAAGGCGAGAATTTTGTATGGCCACGGCGCCGAGGTCGGCCAGCGCGCCAAGTATGCGTTTGGCATCGTCGTTGAACCGGTGTCTTGAACTTACGTAGACGTTGAGCACGCCTATCACTTCGTTTTCGAAACAAAGGGGAGTAGCCAACATGGCTTGCAGGTTTTCGGATCGAATAAATTGAGTGAAGTGGTGTTCCTCGGAACGAAGAAGATCGGACACCTCGATTTGTCGTTTGCCGCGGATAGCCGACCCCACGGCGCTGTCTTCTATGTTCAAGGTTTCCTCCGCTTCCACTGGTCCCTTCGGGCCGTGGATGTTGTGGAGTGTAAGAAAGTGATTTTCGGGATCGTGTAGAAAGAGGGCTGAAAAGGAGCAATCGATCAAGACACGCGCTTCTCTCGTTATGGTTTCGAGAACGTCGTCGATCAATCTCTTACCAGCCACTCTTCGACCTATTCCAAGAAGTACTTCGAGTTGACCCGCTTGGTGTTTGAGTTGCTCAACAAGCCATACCCTGTTTAGTACCCGACCGGCTTCCCGAGTTAAAAGCATAAGGATTTTGAGATCCTCCTCGTCGAAGGCCGAGACTTGGTCTGCATCGACGTTGAGAACACCGACCATTTGGCCTCTCTCTTCCAAGGGAACAGCCATTTCGGAACGAATGGAATCCTTGATTCGGTGATATCGCGGGTCTTGCGTCACGTCGGGAACCAAAAGTGGTTTTTTGTGCAAAGCGACCCATCCGGTGATTCCTTGTCCGAGTGAAAGCGAAAAACCACGCGAGTTTTGTTCCAAACCTTTGCCAAATTCGATTTCGAGGCAACCGGTGTCAGGATTCAATAGTGACAGGGACGCGGAATTCGCAGGGAGCACTCTCATCACCTCCTCGAGAATAACTTCGAATGCCTTCGCCGAAGATTCAGTTTCCGCTGCGATCGAACTAATACGGTACAAGGCATCCACGACTCGGCGTTCCTTGTCTGCGGCTTTCATTCCTCCAACCTCTTCAACGTTCCACTGAAGCTAGGCCACAATCAGGAATTCCTCACGAGAAACTACTTGATTCAGCTTTTCGCGAAGTTCCAACAGCCGTTCGGAATCAATGGGTTGATCCGCAAGGGCGCTTTCGATGTGAAACACGTCAATGGCTACGGATCGTTCGGTTGATATACGGGCAAAGGTAATGTCGAAGCCCATCTCGGAAATTGTTCGAGCAAGTACGAAAAGGAGACCAATATGATCGTTGGCTTGAATTTCCACAATGGTTCGGTTCAACGCCATTTCTTGAAAAACGTTTACGCTCGGGTTGATCTTTAATCCCAAGGCATCGACTTGCCTCACTCGATCTTTCCTGCGGTTCTTTTTCTGCCGTTCCGCGATCAAGGGGAGAATTCTTTTGTTGTTTGCGAGGGTGGACTCGAGGGTTTTTTCAAAAATTTCTCGAGCTGAACTTTCTTTGACCAAACCACCGTTTTGTTCCGTCACTATGAAAACGTCGATCGTTACGTGATCGGAGCGGGAAACCGCCCTCGAACTTAGGATGTTTAGGTTAGCCACGCTGAAAGCCCCCGCAAGGTGATAGAATAGCCCCGTTCGATCCCAGGTTACGACGTGAACCAGAGTAAACCCTCTCTCGAGATCGTTCCTCCATTCCACGATAGGGACGAGCGAAGTCTCTGCATCCGATCGCTTGATGGCTGAAAGTAGCTTGTGGGCCATTGTGAGATGCAGAAGGACGTCTTCACCACCCACGTGAATGAAGTACCTCTCAGGCAAGCATTCGAAGTGAGAGTCGATCTCTTCCTTCGGAACTTCTTTCGGGATTCTTTCGACAATGCTCTTTCGAAGAGCTGCTCGTCGTTGGTTCTTGATGACCGGATGTTTGCTTTCCATCAGGTCGAGGGTATTTCGGTAAAGTTGCGAAAGGAGATTGTCTTTGTACTCGTTCCAAAGGTCCTCCGAGGTTCCGCGAGCATCGCAAAAGGTGTGAACGTAGAGGAAGCGTAATTTTTGGGGATCCTCCATTTTCGCGGCGAAGGCTGCGATGACCTCAGGATCATCCAAGTCGAATTTCATGTAGTAGCGTCCCATTTCGAGATGATTTCTAATCACGAAAAGAACCATTTCCTTCATGTTTTCCTCTATGCCCATTCGATCCAGGATGGGCTCGGCGCTTTGAGCTCCTCTTTCGCAATGTCCCTTGATCCCATCTGCTTTTCCCAAATCATGTAGGTATAGCATAAGATAAACCAAGGCAGGGACGTCGGTTTTTCGGAGGGCGTCGCGATATTTGCAGACGATCTCCTCTTTGCCGGCAAACACCTTGTCCAATTCACGTAGGGTTGCCAAAACGTGGGCATCTGCAGTGTAGCGATGGTAAAACTCGTGCTGGACCTTGCAGGTCAGGCGGCCGAATTCGGGAGTAAAACGCCCCAGGACGCCCAAGGCATGCATTTCGGCCAAGATGGGGAAAACGGACCCGACGTTCTGAAGAATGGCCCTGAAGGTCTTGTTTGCGGTTGAGCTGTGGAGAAATTGGGCATCGATGAGGTGCAGCGACCGGCGGACCAACGCACGAAGGGAGTAAGAAGGTTTCGCCTCGAAACGCTGGCAGTGGCGGAAGAGGCGCAGCAGGCGATCGGGATCTTCCTCGAAAATCTCTTCATTCGAAGTATCGATTTTTTTACCGATGACCTCGAAGCCATCCGTCTCTTGAGCAGGAGGTTTGCGGTAAGCTTCTAGAACGGAGCGAAAACTCAAGGCGCCACTTGGATTGGCGAAATCTTCCGCCAAGCGAGATTCCACAATCTTTGAAGTTTCATAAATGCACCGTGCATGCATGTAGTAATCTCCCATGAAGTCTTCC
>CEVA01514517.1_pt1 | contig 29485 bp, 29 predicted proteins | sample 361521 | NCBI WGS metagenome assembly CEVA01 (sample SAMEA2622823, study PRJEB7988) | marine metagenome | isolation source: saline water (ENVO:00002010), including | reverse complement strand
CTCTTCGGCTGCCTCCTCGACCACCTCTTCGGCTGCCTCCTCGACTTTATCAATCAGCAGGTTTGTTTTCTGGATTGCTTCAAATTCCAAAAAAGTGTAATTTGTGCTTATTTTTTTTTCAAACTCAAACAATTCATCATTAATTGTTATTGATTCAAGATTGACCACTAAGCCATTTGAAGATTCAGTTAAATGTCCTGCAAGAGAATATTTTGATTTTGTTTCCTCATCGTTAATCATGAATGAAATTTGATCCTCAAATATAAAATTTAATGTATTCTCAGAAGCTGTGTCATTCTGCTCATTAAGGAATGTAAACAACAAAGTAAAAATTAGTGCAATTCTCATAGGTATTATCCTAACAGAGCAAAGTGTGATAAAATTACCCTGAGTATAAAAATCTTAATAGAGGTAGAAGCGACTTAGTACGACGAAAAAAAGTGAAATGAAAAAAAATATAAGCTATATTGATTCAGGCATTTTTCCTGTTTCCTTGATCCAAGATTTTTATACAGGCTCGTGAGTAGGCCAAAACCTTTGGTGGCGCTTCTCGGCGTTCCTAATGTTGGCAAGTCAACTATAGCTAACAAGCTTTCCAAAAATAGAAAATCCATAACATCCAGTGAGCCTGGAATCACAAGGGATGCTGTACTGCATAAGGTTTCTGGCGAAGGTTTTTGGATTGTAGACACAGCGGGCTATCAAGAGGGTCCAAAAACAGAGCTTGATAAAAAAATATTATCCTTAACTGAAAGCTTAAAAGAAGAATGTGAGTTGTTTTTACTTGTTCTCGATGGAAAACGAGCAATAACATCTTACGAGAAGAAGCTTATAAAGACATTAGAGATTTCAGATTCAGATTACATTATTGTTGTCAACAAGATTGACGATGAGCAAGTTAAAGCTGAATCTTGGAACAATATAGGGCCTTTACCGAGCAAGCCTCTTTTTATTTCATCGCAAACAAATTATGGTTTGAGAGATTTGCTAAAAGAGATAAAAAGGTTTTTACCAAAAGTTGATTTTGATGATCTCAATGGGCTTAAATCAATCGGTATATTCGGGAGACCCGGTGTTGGCAAGTCTACACTTTTTAACAATATCATGAAACAAGAAATAAGTGTGACTAGCCATGAGAACAATACAACAAGAGATATTGTTGAAGGCCTTTGGCAGGAATGTAATGCTGTTTTAGTTGACACTGGAGGGATGAACAAAAGAAGACCGAAAAGCAATGTCGAGGTTTATTCAAGAAGAAGGACAATATCGGCAATCAACAATGTTGATGTAGGTTTGGTTATGGTTGACCCACAGGAAGGAATTACAAGGCAGGATTGTCGAATTATCGGAGATCTTATCGAGGCTGGAGCCGCTTTGATGATTTTGGCTGGTAAGTCTGATCTTGGAATAGAAGTTGAAGAGGTCCCTTCATTTTGCAGATTTGTTGAGATTCATAATATTTCAGGAAAAACAGGCGAGGGGGTTAATGATCTTGTAACCATCATTGGAGACTTGCTAACTCGCAAATCAATTCAAATGCAAACTGCAACAATTAATAAAATATTTCAAGATGTCACTATCTCTTGGCCCCAGACAGGCAATAGGGCTTGCAAGCATTTTTATTCTGTTCAAACAGGCAATTCACCCCCTAGGATCAGGTTGTTTGTTTCTGATTCAGAAAAGATAGACAGTAATCATATTAGATCTCTTGAAACTGGCTTAAGGCGTTTTTTTCCGCTTTCAGGAGTTCCGATAAAATTTGAGATTTCAAATAGACCAAAAAAAGATTTCTCAAAAACAAAAGAAAATTTAAATAAAAAAGAAAAAATTAAAGGAGTTTAAAAAAATATGAAAATTAAAAGAATTAAAAGAGTTGAATTTGAAGAATCAGTAAATTTCAACGGTAAAGAGTTAAAAGTAACTATGGGTAGGATTGCCCCTCAGGCAAATACTTCCATTTTGCTTTCTTATGGTGATCAGCAAGTTTTTGTTGCTGCAACTATGGGTCAAGAGAAGGATGTGGACTTTTTCCCATTGACTGTAGATTATGAAGAGAAGTTTTATGCGATTGGGAAAATACCTGGTAGTTTTTTCAGAAGAGAAGCTAGACCTACAGAAAGAGCTATATTGACTTCAAGAATCATTGATAGATCTATCAGACCATTATTCCCTTCTCATTTAAGAAGAGATGTCCATATGGTTATTACACCATATATAACTTCGCAAGATGAAAATACATCTTGGCTTGCCACACTAGGGGCTTCGATCGCATTGGCTGCGAGTGATATTCCTTTTGCTGGGGAGATGATGCCTGTGCACCTTGGAAAGTTGAATGGTGAATTTGTATTAAATCCAGCTTTTTCTCAAGAAGATGAGCAGGATATGGATCTGTTTGTTTCTTTTTACAAAAAAAATGTTGTCATGATTGAACTAGACGGGAAGCAATCCCCTGAAGAAGATGTCCTGAAAGGAATAGATTTTGCGTATGAGCAAAGTCTCATACTGAAAGGTTTTGTGGATAAGATAGTTTCAAAAATTGGTAAAGAAAAGACTTTAGTTCCAGATGTAGAAAATAAAGAGTTTGTAACTGGCAAAGCTTTGGATGATTTCAAGAAAAACTACACAAAGATATACAAGGATGATTTAAAGAAAGCTGAATTTTCAGCAAAAGTTAATATTCTTAAAAATGATATTCTTGAGTCTTTGAGTTTGGAAGAACCTAATGACATTAAGGAGTTTATGAATTCTTTTAACATTTTGGAAAAAAAGGTTGTAAGAGAGAATGTTTTAAAGCATGGATTGAGAAGGTGTTCAAGGAAAACTGATGAACTTAGAGAAATTGACGCTCAGGTCTCATTGATTAAAGGAATGCACGGCAGCTCTTTATTTCAAAGAGGTGGAACCCAGGTTGTTTCGTTTTTGACCCTTGGCTCTCCTGGAGACAAGCAAAAAATTGATGATTTGTCACCTGTTGGTGAAAAAAGGTTTATGCATCATTACAATTTCCCACCTTATTCTGTTGGTGAGGCAGGTTGGATGAGAGGGCCAGGAAGAAGGGAAATAGGGCATGGTGCATTGGTTGAAAAAGCAATAGCAGCTGTTTTTCCTTCTGAAGAAAAGTTTCCCTACACGGTTAGGGTTGTTTCTGAGTGTACTTCAAGTAATGGTTCGACATCAATGGGATCAACATGTGCTGCAACTTTAGCACTTCTAGACGGAGGAGTGCCTTTAATTGAGCCTGTAGCAGGTATTTCAATAGGGTTGATGTCTGATGAAGATGGACATGTTTTACTAAGAGATATAGAGGGAATAGAAGATTTTTATGGTGAGATGGATTTCAAAGTAGCAGGTACAGTTAATGGAATTACCGCAATTCAAGTAGACGTTAAAGGTGAGGGTATAAAACAGGAATTTATTCCTGACATACTTGAAGAAGCAAGAATTGTTAGAAATGGATTGCTTGATGTTATAAAAGAGGAAGCAGGAGGCGAAAGAAAGGTTTCAGAATCTGCACCAAAGATATTCCAGAAAAAGATTGGAAAATCTGATGTTTCAACTCTTATAGGGCCTGGTGGAAAGATGATCAAGTCGATTCAAGGTGATTGCGATGTGAAAATTGATATTGATGATGAGTTTGATGACCATAATGCTTTGGTTGTTGTGACAGCTCCAAATGCAGAAGCAGGAGAGATGGCCAAGCAAAGGATTGATTTATTGTTTAAGACAGCTAAGGCAGGAGAGATTTACGAAGGCAAGGTCACATCAATCAGGGAATTTGGTTTATTTGTTAGTCTTTTTGGTAGAACTGAAGGTTTATTGCATATTTCTGAAGTAGACAAAAAAGGCAAATCAGGTCGATTGAATGAAAAGGATTTAATTGCTCTTTATAAAGTTGGAGAGGAGATTAGCGTGAAGGTTAAGGAGATAAGAAGAGACGGGAAGGTTTCATTAATCTTAAATAAATGAATTTAGCTGTGTTGATATCTGGAAGAGGATCTAATTTTTCTTCATTGGTAGATGCCCAAAAAAAGGGTCAGATTGGTGTTGCTGATATAAAGATTTTAATCAGTAATAATGCATCTGCCAAAGGTATTGATTACGCAAAGAAAAATAAAATTCCTTTTTTTGTTTTGTCAGATAAAGAATGGGAGTCGGAAATTGTAAGCCTTTTAGAGAAGCATAAAATTCAGCTAGTCTGTCTTGCTGGATTCATGCGAATCATTAGCCCTGAACTAATAAATTTTATGAAAGGTTGGATTGTGAATATTCATCCAAGTTTACTACCAGCTTTTCCGGGTTTAAATGTGCATCAAAGGGTTTTGGAATCAAAATTTCCTTTTTCTGGATGCACTGTTCATTGGGTTGATGAGGGTGTCGATACAGGGCCGATCATCGATCAGCGTGTAGTTCCTGTTTTAAAGGGAGATGATGAAGAAAAACTATCTTCTAGAATCTTAAAAGAAGAACACAAACTGTATCCTTCTGTTGTGAAAAAAATTGCAGATGGAGATTTTGTGCCATTTTTCATGGAGGAAAAATAATTATGAATAACGAAATTAAAAATATATTGAAATCCTTAGATTTGCAAGAATTAAATCCTGCAGCTTACTGTGGTCGTTGGATCGAGGGCGGAGGGTCAGTTGTCGAGTCTCTTAATCCAACAGATGGAAATTTGATTTCAAGCGTTAGGACTTGCGATAAAGAAGACTATGAAACTGTTTTAAATGAATGTTCAAAAGTTTTTGACAAGTGGAAAGCTTTACCTGCTCCTGTTAGGGGTGAGTATGTTAGAAAAATTGGAGAGGAGCTTAGGAAGTACAAAAAAGAATTAGGCGCTTTGGTTTCTTTGGAAATGGGAAAGATAAGAGTTGAGGGAGAGGGTGAGGTTCAGGAAATGATTGATATGGCCGATTACTCAGTCGGACTTTCCAGACAACTTTATGGATTGAATATTGCAAGTGAAAGACCTGGGCATAGGTTGATGGAACAATGGCATCCTTTAGGTTTGGTTGGAATAATTTCTGCTTTTAATTTTCCTGTTGCAGTTTGGAGTTGGAATGCGTTTTTGGCAATGGTCTGTGGTGATGTTTGCATATGGAAGCCAAGCATGCAGACACCTCTAACAGCCTTGGCGACTACAAAAATAGCAGCAAGAGTTTTGGAAAAAGATGGCTTTGGCGCAGTTGTGAGCCTTTTACTTGGAGACAGGCATAATGTTGGATCTCCATTGGTTTGTGACAGCAGGGTGCCTTTGATAAGTGCTACAGGTTCAACAGCAATGGGTAAAAAAGTTGCTGTCAATGTAGGCGAGAGACTTGGGTCAACAATACTAGAGCTTGGTGGAAATAATGCAATGTCTGTTATGAAGTCAGCTGATTTGGAGTTAGCCTCAAGAGCTATTTTATTTGGAGCTGTTGGGACTTCAGGACAAAGGTGCACTACAACAAGAAGGATTTTTGCACATGAGGATATTTATGAAGAATTGAAGCAGAAGTTACTTGCAGGCTACAAGCAGGTCAAAATAGGAAATCCTTTGGATGATAAAACTTTAATGGGTCCACTTGTATCTGAGTCTGCAATTTCTGATTTCTTGAATGCTCTTGATGAAATTAAAAATCAAGGTGGAAAAATTCTTTGCGGGGGAGAAAGATTAAACCAGAAAGGTTATTTTGTTGAACCCACAATTGTAGAGGTTGACAACCATATACCTATGATGTCTCATGAGGTTTTCGCTCCGATTCTTTACATCATGAAAATAAAAAATGTAAAACAAGCAATTGAATTGAATAATTGCGTACCCCAAGGTTTATCGTCATCAATTATTACTGAAAACATGAAGGAATCAGAAGCTTTTGTTTCTTATATGGGCTCTGATTGCGGCTTAGCCAATGTTAATACTGGAACTTCAGGAGCTGAAATTGGCGGAGCTTTTGGTGGTGAAAAAGAGACAGGAGGGGGTAGGGAAGCAGGCTCTGATTCTTGGAAGGCTTATATGAGAAGACAAACAAGTACTGTTAACTATTCAAAAGAATTGCCTTTAGCTCAAGGTATTGAGTTTGTATAATCTTAATTCTCATCTATAATTAAGAAAATATTTGGAGGTAAAAAAAATGAAAAAAATTCTTCTTCTTGTTCTTTTCCTTATACCTTTTTCATCATGCAAGATGCTTAAAGGTAAATTGTCAGGCACTATATCAGGGAAAATTGAAGTCCTTAATGATGATGGTTCAGTTGCATTTATGTGTGGTTACTGTGGCGTAAGTGTTATGGATATGGAAGGCAATGTTATTAGATACACACAATCTAATGACAGGGGCCTCTATTCCTTTGATCCAGCTGATCCAAACCAAAAAGGAAAACATAAATTCCCTTGGGATAAATATAAGCTTGGGGTCAAGCCTCCTTCAATGGGAATGCAGGGCGGACAGGTTGCTTTCATGTATGAAATGGAAATTGACTTAAAGAAAGGCGCTGCTGTCATAACTATACAGGTTCCAAAATCAGCATACGACTCTGCGCGTGCAAGATAGGTTTTAATTGGCAGGCTTCAAACAAATTTTATCAAAGGTCTCTAGGAGATTTACTAGAGGTAGAGATTTTGCTATAGATTTAGGTACAAAAAATCTCATAATCGCAGAATATGGTCAAGGTGTTGTGGTTGATGAGCCTTCAGTTGTTGCTATTGATGCAGCAACTAGAGAGGTTATAGCAGCTGGATATAAAGCTCAAACCATGTTAGATAGGACTGGCTCTAATGTCATTGCAAGCAGGCCTATGAAGGAAGGAACAATTAATGATCTTGAGCTTGCTCAAAAGATGTTAAGGTATTTTATGGAGCAAGCGACAGATACCACATTCAGAGCACTTTCTGCTCCTACCAATTGGGCTATTGTAGGGGTTCCTGTTGATACTGATGATGTTCATAAGAATGCTTACAATGAATTAGCAGCTTATGCCAACATAGGTACACTTGCAGTTGAGGATGAAGTTTATGCAGCCGCTGTTGGATCTGGTTTGAAAGTTGGTGATCCAAAAGGGCACATGGTTGTTGATATAGGTGGTGGAACCACTGATATAGCAATCATTTCAAATGGTGCTATAGTTGTTAAAAAGAAAGTTAGAGTCGCAGGTGATTCAATGGATAGGTATATTAGAGATTTCATAAGAAAAACTAAAGATTTAGATATATCTTTGGCACAGGCAGAGAAAATTAAGAAAGAATGCGGAAGTGCTGTTCCTCAAGCTGATCAGGAGCCAATGGAGATAACAGGTCAAGATCTTCAAAAAAGAAGACCTTCAAAACGTACAATAACCCCAGATGACATAGTTGAAGCTTTAAAGCCTCCGGTTAATGAAATTATTAATAATATATTAGGCACCCTTGAATTGACCCCTCCAGCATTGGCTGAAGATGTTTATCGTGATGGCGTTCATCTTGCAGGGGGTGGATCAAAACTAAAAGGCTTAGATCAAAGAGTCAGTGATAAAACTGAACTTCCTGTTAACTGTGTTAAAGACCCTGATAATGCTGTTATTAAAGGTTTAGAGCTCCTTATGATCAAGCATGTTGAAGGTAGATAGTTAAGGTTATCTTTATTGTTAACTAGATCCACGTTACTAAGAAAAGAAAAAGAGAATTTCAATTATGTTTTTTTATTTTTATCCTGTTTTTTAATTTTTGTTTATTTTTTTGATTTTTTTAAATTTTTAATTAATCCAATTTCTGCTCTTAAATGGTTTAAAACTGGATCTTGCCTTGTTGAAGAAGGGGATGCTTCTTTAAGTTGTAGTTTTGCTAGACCTTTAATGGTTCGTGAAGGAAGAAATTTTGAAGGTTGGTTTTATGTTTCTCAAAAGATAAATTGGGAAAAAGGAAAAAAGTCAAAAATTTTGGTTTTAGACAAGGATGGCAAAAATGTTATTGGGATTGCTGATTTTCATTCCCCACACCTTGTTTCCATTAAGAGTCTTTTGCATGAGGATTCTGAGCTTGCCATCCATTCTCAAACGCTTTCTGAAACAATGATTGCAAAAGGCTTTACAGAAAGAGCTATTATTGAAAATTTTAATTCTTCTGATTTGATTTCGGAATGGTTCACAGTGGGCGATACAAGAGATTTGCTATGGGATTGGTATGTAGGAAAAAATGAAGGAGATATTCTAAATATTGAATCTTTTGATTCTTATGTAGTTTTGGTATGGAAAAATTAAAATTTATTTTTATCCTCCTTGTTTTTTATTTGCTAGAAGATAGCCCTTCCGAATTAAAAATATCACCTTCATTGAATCGTCAAACGAAAGGCTTTCCAGTTAGGGATATTAAAAACTGGATGAATGAAGCTGAAATGATTTATCTTACGGAAGAGTTTCGAGAGCAAGAATTTATTGCCATTGATGGTAATGGGTATTATTTGGGAAGAATTCAAGATAAAAAACTCATATTTCCAACAAAGGAAGGAGAATGGACTTCTGCATTTTTAGAAAGTACATGGGAGACTGTTGTGCTTGAAGGAGACGGTACAGACAGGATGAAAGTTTGGTTTTCAGTTGATAGAGAAGTAATTGCAACAGGGGACAGATTGATTATCTCTTCACCAAGAGATTCTGAAAATTTTTATATTGCTAAGATTTTTTTATCTGAAAATGATGGTACTGTATGGGCTAAGCTTTTAGGCAATACATCTTCAAGTGATATTGAATTAATTTCACAAGGTAAACATTTGATAAATATAAGATGATAAATTTTTTGATTGTGCTTTTTTTACTTGGATCTTCTTATCTTTCATGGGGTGTAACTTTATCATTTTGGCTTCTTGGAAAAGATAAATTAATTAGTTTTTTAGGTGTTTTGGGCATTTTGTTTTTGGATCTTTTTTTCAATGGGTATTTTTTTCTTTATGTTTTGTTTTTTTCTTTTTTCATCTTAAATGTTGGAAAAAATAATCAAAAGATAAATTTTTATTTAAAATTTATAACTATCTTGTTGTGTGTTTTTGTTGTAAATAAAATTATTTATGGTTACTTTGGTATTCCCGGTTCTTTGCTTGATGTAGTTAGATCTTTTATTATTTTATGGATGTTTGAGAAGAGATGAGATTGTCTTTTTCATTTTTGAAAATTCTAGTAGGAGTTGGTTTTTTCTCGCTGCTTCTTCAATCTTTTTTATTGCAAAATAATTCAAAACTTAAAGAAGATTATCAAAATCATATTTATAAAACAAATACCATTCTTCCTGAAAGAGGGTTGATACTTGACAGAGACGGAAAAGTTCTTGCTGACAATAGATTAAGGATCGATCTTAAATTGAAAGAAGGAGCTGTTCTTCATAATTTCTATAAGGATCCGGATGGCTGGCATATGGATGTTGATTTTGAAACTTTTAAAAAACTTAAAAATGCTGAAGGGATTATTGATGTTAGAGAAAGGTTAGCTCGACATTATCCTTATGGGAGACTTTTTAGTTTGATTTTGGGTTATACAAGACGTATCGATTCTCGAGATTATGCTGATTTAAAAGAGCATGGATATGGGATAAATGAAAGAATAGGTGCAACTGGCATAGAGATGGTGTACGAAACTACTTTACGAGGAAACAATGGTAGTGTTTTTTTTAGAGATCTTCCTAGTAGCTATTATGAAGATGAAATCTTAAATCGAGAAAAAGCCCAAAAAGGTGAGGATATACATTTGTCACTTTCTTTACCTATACAGAAGCTTTCTTGGGACATACTTGAGAATGAAGAAGGTAATTCTAATGGAGTTGTGATTGTAGGGAATCCTGTTACAGGAGAACTTTATTCAATGGTTAGTAGGCCAAGCTATTCTCCAGATGGCTACATGTCTTCTAGATGGGAGGATATCCCAGGAGTTGGAGAAAAGTCTGAACTTTTCAACAGAGCAACTGAAGGTCTTTATCCTCCTGCATCAACATTTAAAGTTGTTTCTGCTGCTGCAGCACTCGAATACATGGGTGTCGATCCTTCAAGAAGATACAACTGCAATGGAGCCGTAAGGGTAGGGAACACTGTATTTAAAGGTTGGAAGAAAGAAGGTCTTGGTGTGTTGGATATGGTTGACAGTTTAGCACATTCATGCAATGAAACTTTTTATTATTTGGGTATGGAGGTGCCTGGATGGAACAGGGATCCAAAAATTTTACAAGAAGCAGCTTATCAATTTGGTTTTGGATCCAAAGTGGGTCTTCCAATACCTGAATCTAAAGGGCTAGTTCCAGATAATGAATGGAAAAAAAGAAATCTGGGAGAGCCTTGGTATGGAGGCGATACTGTAAATATGATGATAGGGCAAGGTTCATTGCTTGTCACTCCCATTCAGGTTTATTCTGCTTATCAAGCATTGGCTAATGGTTCTAGGATTTCTCCAATTTTGATTAATAAAATTGGAGATGAAACACAAAATAAAAATTATTTAGATTTTTCATTTAGTGGTAAAACTTTGGAAACCATTAGAAAAGGTCTTGATTTCGCTGTAAAAGAAGGAACTGCTATAAGGACTTTAATAGATGATGACTGGTCGAAAGTTGAAGGTGTTACCATGTCTGCAAAAACTGGAACTGCACAAACCGGCAATAGCAAACTCCCTCCCCATGGATGGTTTGTTGGTTATGGGGAAATTAAAGTTAGTGAGAAAAAAACGAAACCTATTCTTGTTTTAATCCTTGCTGAACATGCTGGAATGTCTTCAAAGTCAGTTGTTCCTAAAGCTAGGCAACTAATTAAAAACATAAGAGATTATTGGAGGTTAGAATTAGAGGATTAGTGATATGGATATTCTTTTAGCAATACATATTTTGATTAGCGTTTGCTTGATTGTTTTGATCTTGATACAAACACAAAAAGAACAAGGCGTTATGGGTTTGTTTGGACAAGGTTCATCTTCTTCTTCCTCGCAAAGAGGTCTAGGCTCCGAGGAATCGTTGAAGATTTGGACTAAAAGAGTTGCAATTCTTTTTGTTTGTAGCAGTTTGTTAATGGCTTTCTTGCAGCCTTTATCGTAATTTTTGCCCAGGTGGCGGAATTGGTAGACGCGCATGGTTGAGGGCCATGTGCCCATTATTGGGCGTGAGGGTTCGAGTCCCTCCCTGGGCATGTCTTTATGAAAGATTTTTATTCGAAAAGAGATATAGTTTTCTATTTATCTGAAATTGAAAAATGGCAAAATAACATCTTTGAAGATCGTGTAAATGAAGAAATATCTTTTCTTTGTGATGTTTTAGATTTTTTAAATTATTTTTACTATGTTGGAACGCAACCTTTGGTTGGAGATGATATTTACGATAAGCTTTTTGATCGTTTAGAAAAAATAGACAAAGAAGGAATAGGTGATGTTCCTGGTGATGCTCCAATATTTCGGATAGGTAATTCAATCACGGGAGACAGGGAAAGTTTCCAACATGAGATACCAATGATATCTCTTGAAAATAGTAAAGAGCTTCAGGGTTTTGATAAGTTCTTAGAAAGGGTTGGAAAAACGATTTCAAATAGTTTTTCTTTAGCTGGTGAGTTAAAGCTGGATGGTGTGGGTTTTTCTTTAGAGTATCAAAATGGACTTTTAAAAAGAGCTTTATCTAGAGGTGATGGTTCTTTTGGTGAAGATATTACTTTAAATATTAAAACTATTAAAAATATTCCTTTAAGAATAAACACCAAAGGTAAGGTTTTGGTCAGAGGTGAAATAGTAATAAAAAATTCAGCTTTTACCAAGATGAATGAGAAAAGGGTAAAGCTTGGCGAAAAGCCAAGATCAAACCCTAGAAACACTGTTGCAGGAGCATTAAGGACTAAAGACCCTTTAGAAACAGCCAAGATTCCTTTGTTTGCATTTTTTTACGATATGCCAATATGTGATGAATTTATTTTAGAAAATCATGAAGAATGCATAAACGTGCTTGATCGGCTTGGTTTTTATACTGGTGGAAATAGAGTTTTTGGATTTAAAAAGGATATAGAAAACTATTTTAAAAAAATTTCAGATTCAAGAGATTCAATTGATGTAGATTGTGATGGTGTTGTCGTTAAGATTAATGAAAAAGAATTAAGAGATATTTTAGGAAGTACTTCCCATCATCCAAGGTGGGCTTTGGCTTTGAAATTTCCAGCCAATAAATCTTTGACTCAAATATTAAATATTGAATGGCAACTTGGAAGAACTGGAATTTTGACCCCAGTCGCAAAATTAAAGCCGGTTAATTTAGGAGGTGTTCAGATTTCAAATGCTTCCCTTCATAATTATTCTTTATTCAATTCACTGAATCTTGCTCCTGGTGATACTGTTGAAATTCAAAGAGCCGGTGATGTTATACCTCAGGTAACAGGGAAAGTTTCTGGTTCAGGAAAAGCTAAGTTTAAATATCCAAAAATTTGGAATGGATCATTCACAAGAATTGATGATAATGGTGTATTTTTACATTGCGAAGACCCCAATTCAGATTTGATAAATTTTGAAAGGTTTAAGTATTTTGTTGGCAAGTCAGGTTTGGATATCGAAGGAGTTTCAGAAAAAACAATTAAACTTTTAATAAATAAGGGTTGGGTTAAAAGTTTTTCTGATTTTTTTTGTCTTGAAAAGTATGAAAAAGAATGGAAATCCCTTGAAAATTGGGGAGATTTGTCAGTGGATAATATATTAAAAGGTGTGATTGATGCCAAAAATACAGGATGCACCAAGCTTTTAGCTGCCCTAGGCATTCCTCTAGTTGGTTCAGAAGTATCCAAATTGGTTCTTTCTAATTTTTCAAATTCAATTGAAAATTTATTTAATGTTAAATCTTCTCAATTGGAAAAGATCAAAGGCATCGGCATTCAAACTGCAAATAATATTGAAAAATATTTTTCGGATGAATTGTTCTTAGCAGAGTTGTTAAAAATGAAAAATATGGGAATCAAACTGTCTGAATCAAAGGTTTCAGGTAAACTTTCAGGGTTAAATGTTGTTGTTACAGGAAAATTGAGCAAGTCTAGAAATGAAATTAAAAAATTTATTGAATCTGAAGGAGGCAATCTTTCACCAAATATTACCAAAAAGACAGATTATTTAATTATGGGTTTAAAGCCTGGAGGCAAAGCAAGTAAAGCTTTGAAACTGGGCGTTAAAACTATCTCAGAAGAAGATTTTTATATTCTTTTTGATATTAGAAGCTAAAATTAAATCCAATCCATGGACCGCTAGTAGATTCAACTGACGCACTATTGAAATCAATGCTTCTCCATGTTAACGCTATTGATGTGCTTTCTGAATAAGCGTAATCCCATCCAATCATTGTTACATCAGGGACTATAAGGCTTCCAGACCCAGATGCATCCTCCCAACCTTGGCCATGCCAAAAGAACATAGAGCTTTTCTCTGATGTTTGAATTGAATATCCTGCTGAGAATGATGTTCCATCAATATTGTCTCCATTGTGGTAATCTAAGCCTAAAGAAAGACTTCCAGAGTTCCATACTGTTCCTAATGTAATAGCATCCTCTGAGCTTCCGTTAAGTTCAGGAGACCAACTTCCGAACCTTAGGCCTAATGAGTCAGAATACATATAGGTAAAATCAAAAATTGTATTCTTGTATTCATTTGAGTCATATTCATCATTAATGTTTGAAAAATGCAAAATCGTTTTTTCTGAGATGTCAAAATTAACCCACATTACGTTAGCGGTTTCGTCACCAAGAGCAGTTGCCAAAACAAAATCGCTAGCATTAAGTGGTTTTGATAATCCCAACATAACAAGTAGCAAGGATAATATTGTGAATGTTTTTTTCATTTTTTTCCTCCTGTTTGGAAATTTATTTACGAATCACCAGTATTCTTCGTAATGTATATTTCCAGGGTTTTTAACCCCTCTATCAGCTTTGTGCCCCATTCCTTCCAATACCTCTATAACACCTAAAGGTGTAGGGTAAGATTCTTTACCCGTTTCTTTGTTTTTGACAGGGACACCAAGCATTTTTGGATTTCCGCAAAAATACCAATGTGAAGTATCAGGTGTAGGCTTGTATCCAAGTAAATCATCAAGCATGCCTTTTGATATGTAGTCTTGAATATAAACTTTTTCTTTGATATTTGGATCTCTTGTTGCCAACCCCACATATTTATAATTTGAGTATCTTTCCATTAGTTTTTTATGTGTTTCAAAATATCCAAAATCAGCACTTGATCTACAAACCTCCAAACATACTATATCACCTTTGTAACCAGTAGAAAGTAGCTTTGCAATCATGCCCATATGAGGAGCTTCTCCAGTACCTGTTCCACCGAGGATTATTGTTTTTGTTGAGTCATTCACATGGTGGAGCGTGTAGTGACCAACTGCTTTTTTCCCAATATGTATCCTGCTGCCTTCTTTTAGTTCAAAAAGTCTAGGCGTGAGCCCTGGTGCTGGATTTCCCTCTCCATTATCTCTAACTAAAACTATATAAAATTCAAAAAAATCATCATTGCCAGCTTCAACAAGCTCGCTTGTTTCATCGTCAAGTATTCTGTGTGATATCGAGTATGCCCTCTGGACAAAAGAATCAAATTCAGGTACAGGGTTTTCATTTTGTGTGCCTTCCAGTCTGCCTTCAAAAGAATACAAGCCTAAAGTTGTGTATTGTCCAGGATCGTAAGTTGCTTTATCTCCATCAGGTTTAACCCTGAAGATAGCAAGATCTTCATGTCTCATGTTTATATCAACAACAGTTGCATTGTATTTTTCATCTCTATATTTGTTCTTTTTGTTTTCTTCTTCCTCTTTAAGCCTTGCTTCAAGTAGCTCTTGAGGAAGGCTTATCAAATCTTCTCTAACATCGACAATTCCTGATGAGGTATTGATCGTGTAATAGAAAAACCATTTTGCGCCATCAAGGTGAACTCTCCAATTTTCTATAGTTCCTTGATTTCCGGATTCAATCTTTACTAGATCACCTTGTCTAAAATTATTTGGCATGAAGTCGTAATTCTAAAACAAAAAACCGTTTTTTCTTTTTTTGTTTTCTTTGTATTCCTTTAGCAGTTTTTCAACATCATCTTTAATTGCAATACTCGGGTAAGCTTTTTGTTTTACTATTATTCCATTTTGGTCAATTAGATACATTGTTGGAATGCTGTTGACACGAAATATTTCTGATATTTCATTATCCCAACCCTTTCCATCGAAATGTTCTTCCCATCTCATTTCTGGATTGTCTTCTAGATATTTATTTAATTTTTCTTCACTTGTATCAAGACTTATACCGAGCATTACAAAATTAGGACCTTCTAATTGATTGTAAAGTTCTTGAATTTCTGGAGCCATCCTTATGCAGGGGCCACACCAGGTTGCCCAAAAATCAATTAATACAACCTTGCCTTTCAGTTTTTCAAGTGATATTTTTTTGCCGCTATGAGAAACAAATGAAAAACTTGGAGATTTGTTTCCTGCGGTCAGGTAAGGTTTGTTCGGAGCCTCTTTTTTAGATTTTTTTAGAATCATTTTTGTACCACTTTCATTTATTGAGTCTATCTGCCAGGATATTCCTCCAAATTCAAAAAGCTGATTTCCCTTGTATCCTTCAGCAGACGATGTAGAACCATTTAATTTTCCATCCTGATCCCTGTCTATTGATAACGCTACATTGTTCAAGTCATTAAAAAGACCGTCTGTGTTTTCGTCAGCTAGGGCTATTTTGTATTCTTGATTGTCCCAACTTATTATTCCTGATTTGTTGTTCCAACGATAGCATAAGACAGAATCTTTACCTTTAACCGGAACTGCAGTTGCTAATTTATAGCATTTAACCTTATATGAGAAAACTTGTTCTAAATTTCTGTATTGGAGCTGTATTTCAGCTTCTGTATTAAATGTTCTTGAGGATTTGGAGCTCCATGAACCATCGCCATCATTTGTTAAATCATTATCATTATTTGAATCGATATATATTTTTGATTCAAATTCATTAAACCATTCAGCGTTAAAGTCTGTTGCGTTTTCTTTTCTACAATCAATAATTTTTTGTATTTCTTTCGCTTTCTCCTTATCTTCTTGTGAGTTTAAGTTTTTATCCAATTCTCTAATTGCGCTCATTGCTAGATCTTGATCCATCAGCTCTGGTTTGATTTTTTCTAAACACATATTTTTAATTTTTTCAGAGTCTGAAGAGTAGAAAGCTTTTGAGTCAATAACAATTGTTATACTGTTATCCTCTTCATTATTTTTGTTTTCGTTTCTACAATCCACTAAGGATTGAATTAAATTTGATCTTTCAGATTTTTTAATCTTCTTTTCTTCTTGTTCTTCTTCAGGTTTTTTAATCTTCTTTTCTTCTTGTTCTTCTTCAGGTTTTTCAATCTTCTTCGCTTTTAATTTTTTTTCAAAAGCTTGATCTTCTTTTTCTTTTTCTTTTTCTATTTCCTGGATGCTTGAATTTAACAATTCTTTTATTTTTTCAAAATCAGACTTTTCCGAACAAGCTTTTATTGCCGCTGGAGCATTTCTGGGATCCTGCCCCAGTTTTAATGTTGCGTACATTGGCTTAAAAAGATATGTTGGTTCTGATATAAGTTCCTCTGAAGGGGCTTCGCTTAATTCAAATCTTTGAGGTCTATAGCTGGTAAAAATTTGCTTCTCCTCTTGTGTTAGCTCAACAGTAATGCTTGGAATTAAGCTTGCTAAAAATAGGTAAATGTTCATAATTGTGAACCTCCTTTTTTAAAATAGTCTATGACTATTTTATATCTTTAGTCCATATGACTGAAACGTATTCTCCTTTTGCTCCATTTTTTAACATTTTGTTGTCAATATGTTTAACAAAATTCCATATAGGTTCTGTCAAAAAATCAGGTGTTTCGTGATGATGGGCTAAGTGAATTGCTATCGGTAGTCTTTCTTTAATATCTGCGTTCGGTAGTATTTTCTTAATTGCAGGAAGTATTTTGCTTTCAGAACAATGTTCAAAAGGAGCATCTTCGATAACCTGATCTTCTTTTTTGTTTTTTTCTAGTTTAAGTTTTCTTTTTATTCTGTATACTATATGGGAGAATTTAGCCGGTAAAGTATTTATTAACATTTTTACAATTTTTTCATTTTCTTGATTAAAACCTAAATGATCGAGGATTAGAATTTTTCCATTTGGCTTAAGTGATTTTTTTAATCTTTTTAATACTATTTCCGGGTCAAGCAAGTGATGAAGAACGTCCCATATGGCAATAACATCATAAAAATTTTCTTTAAATTTTTGGTTGTTTAGATCAGCAACTTTGTAATTTATTTTTTGTTTCATTTTTTTTGAATAATTTTTTGCTATCTCGATGCTTCTTTCCGCTAGGTCAAATCCATCCACATTAAAACCCTGCCTTGACAGCTCTAAAGAGAGCCAACCCATTCCACATCCAAAATCTAGAGCCCTTTTATTTTTACCTACAATGTTTTTTGCGGATTGTAAAAAATCTTCTTTTATATCACCTCTTATGATTTGTTCAATTCTGGAATCGTTAAAAGGGTTATAAGGCCTTCTTTTTATGGGTTTCGCATTTTGAAGATCAAGCCAGTGAGGAATGCCTTTTTTTAATGCATCTTCATTGAAGTGAGCCCAAAATTTAGCCTCTTTCTCTAATAGTTTTTTAAATTCTTCTTGATGCATTTTCAGCCTCCTTTTTGTATTTGCTTGAAAATGTTAATGTCCATTTTTGGTAAAGTGCAAGTGTTTGCGGTAGATTGTTTTCAATGGGTTTGTACTCTGTATCAGAAAAACAGCCTTCATGGCCATCAGAGAAGCCAAAAAGTAAAGAATCTTTCACTGTTCTTCTTTTTTGTATTTTAATTCTTGACAAAATTGCCGGAATCAGCATTTTGAAAAAGCGAAAGAAGAGGCTTAAAGTAGCTTTTCTCATTTCTTTTTCAACTTTCGCTCTATTGAAAAGCGCCTTGCTCCTTCTTGCTATTTCGATAAATGCTTTTTGTGGTTCCAACAATCTCACAATCGACAGCAAGAGATTGCTTTGGATGTAATGGTATTTGAATGTTGAAGGCTTGTTTTTTAGAAGAAATGAATGGTGATGTATTACTTCTGCTTTTGGGGCAGTCATAAACATCCAGCCTTCCATCCTTGCTCTCCAGCACCAATCCACATCTTCATAATATAGAAAAAAATTTTCCCATAATTCACCTATTTCTTTTAATGCTTTTACTGAAAGCAGAGTGCATCCAAAGCATGATCCGAAAACTGGCTCAGAGTTGTCGAATTGACCTATGTCGGGTTGACCAATACCTCTATTAGCGGCTATCAATCCAGGATGAATCAATGTTCCGACAGAATCAAAATTTTCTGGATAATCATATAGATATATCTTTGGAGCAATTCCAGCAATTTTAGATTTTTTGTCAAAAACTTTCAACATCTCTTTGACAGCATGCTTTTTTAAAATTATGTCAAAATTTAAAAGTAAAATGTAATCCATTTTTGAAAGAGCTTTTACTCCTTTGTTGACAGCTGTTGAGAATCCTTTGTTTTTTTTCATTTCGATGATTTCTATATTCTTTTTTTTCAGGTATTTAATCCCTTCATTATTTTTACTATTGTTATCTACTACTAGTATTTTGTTTATTTCTTCTTGAACCTCTATGCTTTTAATTAATTTTTTTAATATTTTTTCTGGAGCGTTGTAGGTGACTATAAGGGCTGCTGTTTTAGTCATTCTTATTGTCTGAGATTATTTTCTTAGTCGCTTTTAGCACAATCTCCAAAGGATCTAAGCTTTCTTGATAATATTTTTTCTGATTTACATTATTTTTAAATTTTGTTATTTGATAGTTTATTGCATCCATTTCACCTAAATGAACCGGTATTTTTTCTTTTTTATTGTGTTGTTTGTCGATCTTTGTTAAAGTTTTTTTTATATAGTCACCCAGGTATATATTTTTTTGAGTTGTAACACAGATTGTTCTATGTCTTAATGTTGTTTCCCAGCCAGAAAAAAGATGAGCAAGTTGGTTGTCTTTGGTTTCTAGAGTTATTTTTGCATTATCTGGATATCCATCAGCTCCCAGGTTGCCAAAAGCATCTTTCATCTTGACTTTTTTGTTTAATAATTGCAAAACTATATCTATATCATGGATCATTGAATCAAGAACTACGCCTTCAGACGTGATTCTTGCTGGCCTTGGAGCCCATCTGGAAGCATAAATTGATTCAATTTCTTCTGACTTAATCAACTTTGATAAAGCTTTTATCATTGGGTTGTGCCTTTCTATGTATCCAATCATCAATACCCTGTTCATTTGTTTTGCATTTTTAACCATGCTTTTAGCTTCTTTCATATTTTTTGCTATTGGTTTTTCAACCAAAATATGAACATTCTTCTTCAAGAAATGATTTGTTATTTTTTCGTGATATTTTGTTGGTGTTGCAACAATCAAGGCATCTATTTTTTCATCAAAATTTTTAAAATCAGTGTATTTTTTTATTTTTTCATCCAAGGATAAAAGTGCTTTTTCGTTTGGGTCTATAACCGCAACAAGTTCAAGATCTTTTCTTTCTATTAGATGGCTGTAGTGGAGCTTGCCCATTTTGCCATTTCCAGCAAGTGCAAATTTCATTAATCCCACTTGTAGTATTTTGTATTAGAGTTAATAAATTTTTTCAAAATTAATGATTCGTTGGTGTCTAGTTCTGAAAGCTCTTCCGTTAATTCTTTTTTATTGTTTTTTGTTTTTAGTAATTTCATTGCCTGTACAGCATTTTTTCTTAAATTTAAATTGTCTGACATTCCCCTTCTATTAATGCTAACAATTTTTATCCCTTTTCCTGTTTCTGCAACCATGGAGTAGGGAGGTACAGACAAGCGAACTGCTATCATCGCTGCAACCATTGCCCTTTCGCCTAGCTCAGTTCTTTGATGGATCATTGTCCCTCCTCCGACCACTGCTTTTTTGCCTATGGTTACATGTCCACCTAATTGAACAAAATTTGTCAATATTACATTGTTTTCAAGCTTGCAATCATGTCCAACGTGCGAAAAAGCCATCAGGTAACAATCTTCACCTATTTTTGTTGGTTTTTCGCTTGTTGAACCATGTATTGTTACAAATTCTCTAATTATGGTTCTGTCCTGTATCTCTGTTGAATGATTGTAGTCTTTAAAGGCTAAATGCTGAGGTGGACCAATTGTTACACCTCTGTGAATGTACACATTTTGACCTATATTGACGTTGCCATCTAGTCGGACGTTGTCTTCAATGATTGTATTTTGCCCAATTTGTACATCCTTGCCCACAATTGAATTAGGCCCTATTGAAACATTGTTACCCACAATTGACTTTTTGTGTATTTTGGCTGAAGGATGAATCATTTTTTCTTTTTTATCCATACAGGTAATTTCTTAAGGCTAGCCCATATTGAAAGTGTAATTTTTTTTGCACGTGCTGGATAGCCAAGCACTGTCGAATCATCCTCTATATCTGAGATTATCATGCTTCCTACGCCAGCTGTTACATTTTTTCCTATTTTTGTATGATCAGAAACTCCAACACGTCCTCCAGCTATGAAATTTTCTTTTATTTTAGAGCTGCCTGCTATACCACTTTTTGCAGCTATTAATGCATTGTCTCCTAAATTAACATTATGAGCTATGTGTACCTGTGAATCAGTTTTTACATTTTTTCCAATATCTGTTGGATCAATCAATCCTCCATCAATTGTGTTTAAGGCACCTATGGTGGCATTTTTTTGAATTTGAACACCACCGATATGAGGCATTCTGAATATTTCTTTATCAGTTTTGTGTATGTTGAATCCAGAATTTCCCACAACTGAACTTGGGCCTATTAAACACTTGTCGCCAAGGTTGCAATTATCCATAATTACTGCGTGTGGCATGATTTTACAGAAAGATCCAATTTTGCATTTGTTGCCAATAAATGAAAAAGCATGAATTTCGGTTCCTTTGCTAATCTTTACATCCTCGCCAATAAATACAAAAGGCCCAATTTCAACGTCTTGATCTATTTTTGCAGATTTGCTTATGTGAGCTTTTTCACTTATTAGTTTTTTTGGTTTTTCATAATTTGGTTTTATTTCATTTACTATTGATGAAAATGCTAATTTGGGATCTGGATGACAGATTCCTTTTAAAGGTTTTTCTTTGGATATTACGAAACAACCAGCTTGATCTAAATTTCTGGATATTTTTTCATTAAGCGAAAATGCCAAACAGTTTTTTATTGGTTTTTCTGAAGAGCATAATCCGATGATCAGAGACTCCTTGTCTCCACATGTTTCCCCTCCGGAAATTCTGGATAATTGATCTAAGCTCCAAGCCATTAAAACATATGTCCTACAGAAAAGTGAAATTTTGTATCATCCAGGTCAGGCGAAAAGGCTAGGTCAAATCTCACTGGAGCAATACCAAAGAAGCCGATGCTGAACCTGACGCCAATCCCATAACTCATCATTGCGTTTTCAAAAGAAAGTGCACTAGACTCATTTGAGGATGATCCATAATCAGCAAACAAAGCAGCTGACCAAGGAGTATCTTCTTTATGCCATCTCAATTCAAGATTTAACAAGGATTGATAATTGCCTTTTTGTTCACCTAGGTCATAACCTCTCAAAGAAGAGGATCCACCTGTCCAGAATCGTCTTGTAGAGGGTGCATCACCATCAATCTTTCCAACCTTGTACCTTCCAGCTAAAAGGAATTCAGGATTGCTTAGCTGTTTGTATTTCCTTAAATCATATGAGTATTTGGTAAATCCAAAACTTTCTTCTGAAGAGTCAAAGCCATGCTCGATAGAGAATTTGTAATAGGTGGCATCATCTGTTGGGTCAAAAGGGTTAAATCTTGTATCTTTGGTGTAGCCAAGGCTTATGCTGTTCAGATCTCCTTCAAGAATTCCTTTTTCAGCAAGAATGTCATCACAGCCAGGGTCAATTGCTGGGTCACAAACAAGATTATTAGGGTCTTCCGGATCATAGCTATTTTCGCTTGAGTGAAGCGTAAAGTCCAACCTTGTCATCCTGTCAACTCTTTTGCCTAATGAAATTTCTCCACCTTTGCTTGCAAAGTTGTAGTTTGGATCATTTGCCTCTTCGTAAAAAATTATGTTTCTATCAGTGTCAAAAATTCTTGAGCTTAATGATAGTCTTGTGTCTTTGTAACTATCATCTTTGTAAGATATGTCATAAGAGCTTCCCCTGTCACCATAAGATAATGTTGTCCCAAGGCTTACAGCATTACCTCTAAAATTATCTTCTCTGTAGCTGATGTATCCACCTAATCCTGATGTATCTCCATAAAAAGCACCAAACAAAAGGTTTGCTGTTTTTTCTGCCTCTGTTAAAGAGTAAACAATATCAAAATAGGGTAAATTTTCATTTTTTTCTGGAAGTTGTATCCTTACCTCTGGAACAGATGAAAAAAGTTTTGTTGCATAAAGGTCTTTTAGCTCAAGCTGAATGGCTGAATAGGTTATAGGGTCGCCTTTTTCCATCCAGAGAAATCTTTTTAAGGCATTGGGGTTTGTATTCATTAAGCCTTCAAAAATCACATCACCAAATAAAGGTTCAATAAATTTGATTGTTAAAGTTTTACTTTCCCAATTTAAGCTTTCTGACTCATTGAATATCCAAGGGTATCCATTTTCTGCATATTTTGCTTTGATTATCCTGTAGCTTTCCATTAGTTCATTGGTGTTAAGCATGAATCCTTCTTTTACTGTGATGGAATTTAGGACTGTCAATGGATCAATCCACTCTATACCTTCTAAAACTATTGATTCGATTATGGGAAATTCTCTAAATTTCACATTTATTATTACATTCCCATCAGTTATCGATGTTTCTGATGTTGGTTTTTCAACAAAAAATCCTGATGAGTACAGCCTTTCTAAACCTTGCTCTATTGAAACGGTTGAAAATGTATCTCCTGGATTTATTCCAAATATATTTTCAAGCCAGTCTGTTTCAAGATTTTTTGAATCTGGAAAATTGACCTCAATAACATCTACTGCTTTTAGTGATTGGACGCCTAGCAATAGTAATAAAAGTAAAAATGTTTTTTTCATTTTGTTTCTCCTTGGTCTATAAACAGAAGAATTTTACCTCCACTACGGGTAAGAGTCAGGCTAAAAGGATGTTCTATTTCTTCAACGTCAACCCATTCGCTATCCTCATCAAGCCAATATATAGATATGTTTTCAAAATCATTTGTTCTTATTGTTATTGATTCCTTGACTTTCATTTCGATTGTTTTCTGATTTTGAATCATTCCATCAAATAATTTTTGACGATCTTTTATGATTTGCAAGTCTGATGAATTGCTGACTTCAACTTTAACGCTAAAGGGATCTGTGTAAATGTTTTTTTGGTCATATTTTACGTATTTGATATTTGAATCTTTTAAATCAGATAGATAAGAGAGATAAATCAGCAAAATCATAACAATGTAAACAATTATTTTTCGCATTGTTTTAATTTTAATCTTTTCTGAAGAGTTAAACTTGTTTTTTTAATTTATAAGAAGAGACTAAATTAAATTTATAAGAAGGGACTAAATTAAATTTACAAATTAACACTAATTCATGTATAATGTGCTTTGTTTTAATTAACATTTAAATATTTTGGAGGAAAAAATTATGACAAAAATTATAGGAATTGACCTAGGGACAACAAATTCTTGCATGTCCGTATTTTTAAATGGAAGATCGGAGATCATTCCAAATGCAGAGGGTGGAAGGGTGACTCCTTCCGTTGTTTCTTTTCAAGAAGATGGAGAAATTTTAGTTGGAGATCAGGCAGTTGCAGCAATGACGATAGCCGCAGAAAGAACAATAGCAAATGCAAAAAGACATATGGGGACTTCAAAGAAGTTTTCTATTGATGGCAAAGATTTAACGCCACAAGAAATTTCAGCAAAAGTGTTAATGAAGCTCAAAGCAGATGCTTCTACGTACTTGGGTGGTGAGGTGAAGAAGGCAGTCGTTACTGTTCCTGCTTATTTCAATGATAGCCAAAGAAAGGCAACAAAGCAAGCTGCTGAAATAGCTGGATTAGAGGTGGAAAGAATTATTAATGAACCAACCGCAGCAGCGTTAGCTTATGGTCTTGATAAAGAAGATATTGATGAAACGATTGCTGTTTTTGACTTTGGAGGAGGTACTTTTGATGTAACTGTGCTTGAGATAAGTGATGGTGTTTTTGAGGTAAAGGCAACTAATGGTCACACCAAACTGGGTGGAGCTGATATAGATGATTTAGTTGCGGATTGGATAGCGGATAAATTTTATGCCGAGCATAAGATCGATTTAAGAAAGGACAAGACAGCTTGGGCAAGGGTTCTTGAGGCTGCTGAAAAGTCTAAAAAAGACTTAAGTTCAGTCCCATCAAGCCAGATTAATTTGCCTTATTTGCATGAAGGGCTTCACCTTAAGGCAACTTTAACAAGGTCTGAATTTGAGAAAATTTCAGATGTTGTTATGAAAAGACTAGTTAAACCTTGCGAAAATGCAATGAAAGATGCAGGCGTTTCTTCTTCTGATATAGATAAGGTAATTTTGGTTGGAGGTTCAACACGAATACCAAAAGTACAGGATTTATGTAAGAAAATCTTTGGGAAATCTCCAGAAAGAAGTGTTAACCCTGATGAAGTTGTTGCCTCTGGTGCAGCAATTCAAGGTAATGTTTTGGATCCAGATTCTACCGACGAGAAAAATATTCTTTTGATTGATGTGACACCTTTAAGTTTGGGAATAGAAACATTAGGTGGGGTTATGACACCGATGATAAAAAGAAATTCTCCCGTGCCTACAGAGCATAAAGAAATATTTTCTACAGCTGCTGACAATCAACCAGAGGTTGAAATCCATGTTCTTCAAGGTGAAAGGAAAATGGCAAATGATAATGTAACTCTTGGCAGATTTAAATTAGTCGGTATACTTCCAGCTAAAAGAGGAATTCCTCAGATTGAAGTTGCGTTCAAGATTGATGCCAACGGTCTTTTAAACGTAGAGGCTACAGATAAAAAAACTGGAAAATCTCAGAAGATTCAAATTACAGGATCAACATCATTGACTGAAGATGATGTCCAACAAAAGATTGAAGATGCTGAAAAGTATGCTGAGGAAGATAAGGCAAAAAAAGAATCTGTTGAAATTCATAATAATTTGGATTCAGTGATTTGGCAAACAGAATCAATGCTTGAGGAGAACAAAGAAAAAGCCACTGAAGATGTGGTTCAAGAGCTTGAAAAAGCTATAGAAAGTGCAAAATCAGCATTAGGTTTAGAGGATATTGACACAAAAAAAACAGCAATAGAGGATCTTCAGAAAGCTGCAATGGCTTTTGCTCAAACTATTCAGCCTGAATCAGGTGAGAATGAAGATGTTAGTGGTGAACCAGTTTCAGACCAAGAAAACGAGGAAGTTATAGAAGGTGAAGAATAACCTCAGAAAGCCTCAGGTTTTAATTAAGCAGTGGATGAATAAGGCTAAAACCGATGAAGCCCTTGCTTGGGCTCTCGGTTTAGCCAAGGATGCACAAAAGAAATACATTGCAGTTAAATCTGAAGAGGCAAATGCTGTTAGGAGAAAAGACATCCAAATTAAGGAAAGTTTTAGAAAAGGTAAGACTGATGGAGCCCTTGCTCTAATTGATTCAATTGAATCTTTAGAACGTGCTCTAGAATTTTCAAAAGACAGTGAAGGGCTTGAGATGATACGAGATGAGTTGTTAAATAGATTAAAAGGCTTAGGGGTTGAAGAGGTTGAGTCAGATGAGTTTAATCCTTCTTTCCACCAGGCTGTAAAAGGGAAAGGGAAATACGTTTCTAAGATTTTAAGAAAGGGATACCTTTTGGACGGCAATCTTTTGAAGCCAGCGATGGTTGAAATTTCAGAAGGAAGAAAGATTTGACAAATATAAATAGCGATAATTTATATGAGAGATTAGGTGTTTCTCAAAATGCAACTGAAAAAGAGCTCAAGAAAGCTTACAGGAAACTTGCAAGAAAACATCATCCTGATGTAAACCCTGGTGATCCTGAAGCTGAGGATAGATTTAAAAAAATATCACAAGCTTATCAGATACTTTCCGATTCAAAGAAAAAAGATCTTTATGATAAATATGGCATGGCTGCTTTCCAGCCTGGTGGTCCAGCCTCACAAGCTGGAGTCAACATGGAAGATTTTGGAGAGATGTTTTCAAACTTAGGAATTGATGATATATTTGATACTTTTTTTGGTGGTGGATTTTCTGGAAGATCTCAATCAAGAAGAAGGAGTGCTTCTAGGAGGGGAGAGGATTTGGTCTTCAGCAAAAATTTATCTTTTGAAGAGATTGAGTCAGGTGTTGAAGAGGATATAACGATTAAAAGATACACAACATGTGGTGAATGTTCAGGCTCTGGGACAAAGCCAAACACAACACCGAAAACATGCAACACGTGCAAAGGAACTGGAAACATAACTAGGAGCATGGGTTTCATGAGAGTGCAGAGTACTTGTGGCAAATGTCAAGGCTTGGGAAGGATACATGATCCTTGTTTTTCTTGCAGAGGCCAAGGAAGAGTTGCCAGGAATGAAAAAATTTCAATAAAGATTCCTGCAGGTATAAGAAGTGGTAGCAAGATTAGATACACTAAAAAAGGTCACAGCGGTATCAAAGGTGGTCCAAATGGAGATCTTTATGTTGTGGTCAATGAAAACAATGATAGGCTTTTTTTGAGAGAAGAAGATGATCTTATTGTTGATGCAATCTTGACTATGCCTGAATTATTCTTAGGTGTAGGTCTTGATATTGTTCTTCCTGGTGAAAGAAAGGTCAACGTTAAGATTCCTGGTGGCTCAAGAGATGGTGATATCATCAGGGTTAAAGGGCAGGGTTTTCCCAGGTTAAGAGGAAATGGAAGGGGTGATTTAAATTTAAGACTCAGGGCACATCCTGTAGGCAGGATCAACAAGAACATCAAAACAATTGTTGAAAAATTAAATTCCTTATTGCCAAAAGTAAAAGACAGGTTTAGGAGGCCAAGATGAGTGATCTCTTTTATCCAATAAGTGTTGTTGCTGAATTGCTTAACATTCATCCCCAAACATTGAGAAACTATGAAGTTAAGGGTTTAATAGTTCCAAAACGAAAAGGCAGAGCGAGGATGTATACTGATGCTGATGTTGATGATATCAAGGCTATCATGACTCTCACTAGGGATATGGGAGTCAATCTTGCTGGTGTTGAAATTGTCTTGAAAATGAGAAGAAGGGAAAAGAAGTTGAGAAGGGAAATGAAGAAGTTCGTTTCAATAATGAAAGAGCTCGTCAACAAGGAAAAGCACGAAAAGGGCAAAAAGGGTGCCATTGTAAAATATATGGACTATGGTTTCGATCTTCTTGATGAAGACAAGGATCTAATTTAAATGATAAGAAATTTTTAAAACAAACATGCCTCTTTTTAACTTCAAATGCAACACTTGTGGACATATTCAAGAATTCCTGGTTTCCCCAAATCAAAAGCTTGAGGCAGGATGTCCCAAATGCGATAAGCCAGATTGGGAAAAGCAGTTCACGAAAAGAATGGGAGTTGTCTTTAAGGGTAGTGGTTTTTATGTGAGTGATAATAGGAGCTCCAGTTCCTCAGTAAAAAACTCTCCCGCTAAAAAACCAGACAAAAAAATACCTTCTAAAGATTCAAAGAAAAAATGATTGAAGTTGCAATAACGTTATCTGACGATAAGTATCTTGACAAATATGCCTTATGGCTTGAGGAGTTTGGTTTGAGAGCTGTGAGGATAACGGATGCAAATGATGTTTCAAAATACCCTTTAATAGTTTTAAGCGGCGGCGGAGATGTGGCAGTAGAGATGGGAGCATACATGTGTAAAAATCCCGAAAAGAAGATTGATGGAGTCAAAAAGGACAGAGATGATCTTGAATTTGACATTATCGATAAGGCTCTTTCACAAAACAAGCCAATACTTGGTGTGTGTAGGGGTTTTCAGGTTATGAATGTTTTTCGTGGTGGTAAGTTGTGGGCAGATATAAAAGATGGGGATTTTGATTTGAAGATACATAGAGATGATTCTGTAGAAAAATCAACTGATACTATTCATTTGATTAAGTCTGAAAATGGTAATTTTTATGTTAAAAGCCATCATCATCAAGGCTTAAGGACTCTTGGTGAAAGCCTTTTTGCCACAGCTTATTCAGATGATGGCCTTATTGAAGCATTTCTTAGTGAAAGCGGATTATGGAATGCTGTTCAGTGGCATCCAGAAAGGACAGATGCTGGAATGGGGAGACTATGGTTCAAAACTTGGTTAGAATCCGTAATCGGTCAACAAACGGGGACTTAGCTCATTCGGTAGAGCGCCTGCTTTGCAAGCAGGAGGTGGCGGGTTCGAATCCCGCAGTCTCCACCAGTCTTCGCCTTTATGAAAAGGATTGATAAAGATATAACAAAAGCTTTTACCTTGCCAGGTTCTTTCTACTCCTCTGAAGATTTTTTTTTCAAAGTAAAAAAAGATATTTTTGAGAAAAGTTGGCAATTGGTTACCCATGAATCAAACATCAAATCGGAAAAAGATGTTTTTCCTTTTAGATTTTTAGATGATTTTATAAAAGAGCCTCTTTTCCTTGTAAAAAATAAGGATATAGATTGTTTTTCAAATGTCTGTACACATCGTGGAAATTTACTTTTAGAAGAGCCTTGCAATATTGGTAAATCCATATTTTGCAAATACCATGGGAGGAGATTTGATTCATGCGGCAAGTTTTTGTCTATGCCTGAAACGAAAGACATGCAGGATTTTCCTTCAGAGAGAGATAATCTTTCAAAAGTTTCTACAAAAAAATGGAAACAGTTTATTTTTGCCTCTTTAGAGCCTTCTTTTTCTTTTGATCGTTTGGTGAATGATATTGAAGCAAGAGTGGGGTGGATGCCAATAGAGGATTTTTCTTATAGGGAAGATTTATCTAAAGAATACACAGTGGATGCAAATTGGGCTTTGTATTGTGATAATTATCTTGAATGTTTCCATTGTCCTTTTGTCCATAAGGGACTTTCTGCAGTTTTGAAACATCAGGATTATCATATTGAGTTATTTCCGTATTCAAGCCTTCAGGTTGGAGTCGGTAAAGATGAGAGTGATTGTTTTGATCTTCCGAAAGATTCTATTGATTATGGAAAAAATATAGCAGCTTATTATTTTTGGTTGTTCCCAAATACCATGTTGAATTTTTACCCTTGGGGATTATCTATCAATATTGTTAAGCCTATCTCTGTCAATAAGACAAAAGTTGAATTTAAATCATATGTTTGGAAAGAAGAAAAATTGGACTTGGGGGCTGGTGCAAGTTTGGAGAAAGTTGAACTTGAAGATGAAGAGATTGTTGAAAGTGTTCAAAAAGGTGTTCTTTCAAGGTTTTATGAACATGGAAGATTTTCTCCAAAGATGGAAAAGGGTGTACATCATTTCCATTGTTTGATTAGTGATTTTATCAACAAGGATTAATATGGATTGCCTGCTATAG
>CEVA01074760.1_pt1 | contig 29490 bp, 25 predicted proteins | sample 361521 | NCBI WGS metagenome assembly CEVA01 (sample SAMEA2622823, study PRJEB7988) | marine metagenome | isolation source: saline water (ENVO:00002010), including | reverse complement strand
TCTCTTCTGGACGGGGAGTTCGACTCTCCCCCGTCTCCACCAGGCTACTAAATAGAGGCGCTTTCGAGTTCAATTGAACTGGAAAGCGCCTCTATATTCTTTATCTGCTTAGGCCTCTTCTCTGCCTCTCGATCCCTCAGGACGTCATTTATAGAAGGAGACTGATTTAAATCAGGGCGGGCGAATTCTAAGATATTTAGGTCGTTCTAGGTGCTTGGCATCATTTCCCTAAGGGCCGAAGCTACAGGAGTTGGGTCATTGATTTCTTCGATCCGTATCACCTGCTGGGCTCCGATACCAGTGGCAACTACAACACTGCCTCGTCCCGTGAGAATTTCGAAAAAGCTGCGGGCTTCGGATATAGAGACGATTCTGGCTACAGGGATTTCTTTGGTGCTTAGCCATAAAAACTTATACAGTTGCATCACTCTGCGGTCGGTGACGGTGTAGGTTATATGGAGGTTACGGAGGTATTTCATTACCCCTTTTAGGAAGAAGTACATGCCTATTACGAATGGCACGAAGGGGAATATATACGGCTGCTGAGTGAATTGGAGGAGATATCCAGCTGCCAGGAAGAATGGGATGCTCGATATCATCCGAGCATAGGCAGGCCTCATAGTGGGGTGACGCAATATTATTAGCCGTTCGTCGTTTACCATCGTCGGTGTTGGAGCAACGCCGGTCAAGCCCATGTAAAATCCGAGGCACATCAGTCCTGCTCCCAGGAGCAGGCATACTATTGCCACTAACTCAGGGAAATCAGGCTCCACTAGGCCGTACCCACCGGCTAGCAGAAATGGAAAGGCTATGACGATAGTGACTATCAATCGAGAGGCAAGCCGCAAGATTACACTCATTTTGCACCCGAAATCTTCAAAGAATCCTGTTTAATTATGTCTAAAGGTAAGGCCGCCATCACTAATTCCCTTTGAATAAGGTCATTCCAGTGGTGAGTACTGTTAGAGCAATGCCGATGATCGTAAGCGTGGTCGGGTCCATGATGTTGTCGATTCCAGAGGTCGCTTCACCCGCTTTCCTGTTGGAGAACAATCCTCTGCTGGGACCACTCTTGGGACTCTCATTCATCACAGGCTGAATGCCTGGTTCCCCACGCCCCATCCTCTGCTGTGACATCGCCATCTGTTCCCGGCGCATTTCGGCATCTTGCTCCATGCGCTCCCGCTCCATCTCGAGCTGTTCCCGGCGCATCTCCTCTTCCATCTCCATGCGCTCGCGATCCATCTCACGGCGTTCCTCATCCTCCCGCTCCCGGCGTTCCCGTTCCATCTCCATCTGCTCCCGGCGCATTTCCTCATCCCGATCCATGCGTTCGCGTTCCATCTCACGGCGTTCCTCATCTTCCCGCTCCATGCGCTCCCGCTCCATCTCCATCTGTTCCCGGCGCATCTCCTCTTCCATCTCCATGCGCTCGCGATCCATCTCACGGCGCTCCTCATCCTCCCGCTCCATGCGCTCCCGCTCCATCTCGAGCTTAGCTTTCTGGCTATCCGTCATTCCACCGTTTCCTCGAGAGGGTTCCCCAACTTGCTGAGGTTGCGCCCGGCTCCATTTCCAGTCTTCGATATCAAAGTTTAATTCGGTGAATTTTCCAGGCTCTAGTCGTACATCCCGTGGTCTTTGGTATTCCCTACCTTCGTATGTCACACTGAATCGCAACATTACGTTCGAGTATTTACCGTCGGTAGGATCAACTACACCTATTTCATATCTCCCTTGTCTTATATCTTCTAAAGCTACTTCCTGTACTGGAGGTTGCAGGCCATATCCTGGTCCAACGGTGACTCGCACAAAGCCATCGTTTAATTTTTCACGATTGAGGCTGACGTAGCCTTCGAAAATGTGTTCGGGTTGCCCTTGCTCGTGGTTTGCCCCAGTCGATGTTGGAGATGCTACTGTAGTTAACAGTATGCTTAATATGAAGACAATCGCCGCGGCACGGAACATGCCAGCCTCCTAATTTTAAAAACGATAGGCCTGCGGAGCGCTTTCTAAGGTCCGCACAGGTGATGATAGGTTCAGCACTACCACGACCTTATAACGCAAAATGACTTCTTATAGCAAGCGGATAAGTGGGGTGATTGTGTTGTTAGTAGGATAATTTAATGGGTGCGAGAATCATTAGCGCAACCATAAATTATCGAATCTCAGTGAAATCCATTCACCTGAATAGATTTCGCTTTGTTTTCCAGAGAACCTTATTTTGTCACCCTTCCGTCAATCTGTTTTCCTACTTGCCTTTTATAACGGCTTTATGCTCCCCACCAGATTATTCAGGCGGGACACGAAATCGTCGAACTTTGCAGTTCTCTACGTTCCCTCTTCATTTTGCAGGCAGACTGCTTCAAGCATGATGCCTTCCGGATCAAGCCAGAATGTAGCGAAGTAATAAGTACGATACTGAGGGAATACTTGTGGGGGATGAACTACTTTGGATCCCAACTCGACGGCTTTTGTGTGGGCATCATGTACTGTGGCCCGTGACTCCACCATGAAAGCTAAGTGTTGAAGTCCCGTTTGGTGTCGTGAATATGTTGATTGTTCTAAGGCTGGATAGAAGAAGAGAGACGCTCCAAGTCCATCGTTGATAGGTCTATATGCGAATTGGTCTTCAGCCGCGATATGCGATTCAAACCCTAAGAGAGGCATAAAGATGTCGTAATAACCTTTGGCTTTTCGAAGGTCACGGACATTTATACCAACGTGTCTGAGCATAGGCGATTTCTCCTTCCCTGGTATGCAATTGGGTTCGTTAAGATTGACATCTATTTTTTATGCCGGATAGTTGAAACGCCATCCAAATGTCATGCCGATAAGGTTACAACTTCTCTCAACTTATTGGTAACCAATGTCACTTGATTTCACCAGTTCATCACTTGTTTCTAGTAATGACAGGATGACGGGGCCGTTATGAACGTAGTGTTGGCGCTCTCCAGGAGATCCAAATTATTATTCCGAGCCTTCCCTTGTAATATTCGACATCGAGGTGTTTGACATGACCGCTGCGGCCTAAAGGCCATTCGATTAAAAATTGGACATAAGATTACCGCTATTTACCGAAGAACTTTCGGGCATCGGTGTCTTCTAATTCATCGAGTCCGTACGTTGCGTTTTCATAAGCATGAGGCAATGGTTCGCTGGTAATTTCAGCAAGGGTTAGTTCTTGCGTTCGAGTGCGTGACACAAAAGCCAGGTTCCTATTAGAATCGATGTGGGCGATTTCTAATCGCTTCTTTTGCATCACCAATTTAACTGCCAAAAAAGTGGTGGCCATAACGGTAGCGATACCTGTCAGTGATTGATATATCGCAAAGATTAGGTCTATATCCATGACGGTATTGTGCGTGTTCCAAGAGTGACCTTTGTTGGACGTGGTTATGGATTAATGGACTGCTGCTGATTGGCTAACCTTTTGTTAACACGAGCTTCTTACTTAGGATGAACAATCGATGAAACAGCCTATTACGGGATTGTTAATAGCTTTTGCTTTAGTAGTGTTGGTGGCGTGTGCCACTAACACTGACGGTAGTATGGGTGATACCGAGGTCGAACACAAAGACCCTAGCGGGATGGAATCTGCAGCAAAGCAGCTTGGAGTGACCGTCGAAGCATTGCGCGATGCCCTTGGGCCACCGCCGCCAGACACTAAATCCGCAGCCCGGAAGTTAGGGATTAGCGAGTCACAGTTAAACCAGGCCTTAGGGAGACCTTCTGCAGGCCAGGATGAAGAAAGGCGAACGCAAGGTGGTACGCGGGATAAAGTTGCTAACAAAGAAAGACCAGCTCCAGGTGGACAGAATTCTAAAGGTCCCGATAAAGAAAGACCGCGCTCGGGTGGCCCACCTCCAAAAGGTCCCGGTAACGGCGGTAGGGGTGAAGATAGGTATGCTTGTGTAATCGCCTCTAGTGGTCATTGTATATTTACCGGAATACCTCACGATACGGGGCTAAAACAGGGTACAGATGAAGTCTTTGATCGTGATGGAAATTTCCTCTTTTCTGTGAACGAATCGGTGGCCGCTAACTCTTCGGGTGAAATACTAGTAGCTTCAGGGAAACCTGCCTCCGAAGGGGACGATCTTATAGAGTCGTCTCAGGATGGAATGACTAGTGATGAGAAGGCCTTTCATAAGGTGATGGCCGTAATGTTTCCGATTCGAAACGCCCTCATGTACGATATCGCAACCGTAACTCAACCTGAATGGGACGAGCTAGTAAAGGACCTTTCACGACGGTCCATTAAAGATACAACGTATGTTGACGGGCCCACACCTAGAGATAACTACTATGGTAGACAAGGCGTTTTTGATTTGGCCAAGAATCCAGATGGTAAAGATATACATCACGAGGTAATGAAGTTTCTCGAAGAATCAGGTCTTTATCTACTCTGTCATGTGACAAGCGATGAATTCAATCAAATACTCAAAGACACTCATCCTGAAGGTCATGACCCATGTGAAGACGCGATGATTGTAACGAAAATACCGTTTTGATCCCTGTACTGGTAACTACCATATTCGATTAAAGACTGCCAAAATATACACATTATTTTATAGGCGACTTATCCGATTGTATTGAGGCGGTTAACGTTATGAATTAGTTATTTAAACGAGGCTTTGAAGGCTAGGATTGAAACCAATCGGGGCTGAGGCCTGTCAGTTATTTGTGTCTTCCGTGTCCTGTTGAGTTCATGATACGTGAATCGAAACCACCAGAGGTTGCTACTTGAGGATTCCGACCGTGTAAAGAAACAGTAGCAATATTGTCGGGAATGTTTAGGCGATAACGGAGAAAGGAATGGCGGATAGGAATACTAAGCCATTTCCCGAAAGTCTACATGATTGACCAAATGTGTAAAATACCATTACACACCTATGACTCTTCAACTTGCCTTAGCACTAATCTTTTTGCTCATGTGCGTCAGTGTTCCGGTCTTACACATTGGCCTTTATCGGTATCTATCTGGAAGGCTCTCTAAAGACATGGGCGACGAACCAAAAGAGTAGTTGCCGACCCTGAATTCCTGGAATCAAGTTAGACATTATTCCCCTTTCTGCCACCATGTCCACGTCGAAAAAATAGGGGATCAGAAGTGGGTGTCTCTAGCTTAGCCCTTCTTGCGGGCTATTCTATTCGAATATAAAATCGGACGGATAGCGGATGAGATTGATTGAAACTGAGCAACGTCATAATCAATAAGTGCTAGAAAACTTTTTCGCCTCAATTTATCCGTAACCTATTCTTGACCGGGTGATGAGGATGTCCAAAGGAGCGGAGATATGGCTGATTCCCTAAAGGAAACGACGGTGCCCACTTCTGGTGGTCATGGGGAGATTAAAGAGTTCGATGCAATCATCATTGGCTCTGGCGTTACTGGACTATATTCTTTGTATCGCATGCGCCAATTAGGGTTCTCTGTGCGTGCATTCGATGATGCCAGCGGAGTGGGTGGCACGTGGTATTGGAATCGCTATCCTGGTTGCCGATTTGACTCTGAAAGTTATTCTTACGGATATTCATTCTCTGAAGAACTTTTACAGGAATGGGACTGGAAAGAGCATTATTCGGCCCAGCCAGAGACAGAGCGTTATCTCAATTACGTTGCAGATAAATTCGACTTGCGTCGTGACATCCAATTTAATTCTCGAGTGGTCTCAGCGACTTATAACGAAGTAGGGAGTTTCTGGGAAATATGTCTAGCTGACGGAAGCCGGTCACATGGCAGGTTCTTGATCACGTCGGTCGGAAGTTTTTCTGCCGGTTACGTCCCTGATTTTGAAGGTATCGATAGCTTTCGAGGGACTTCGTGTCACACGCGTGCCTGGCCTAAAGAGGGAGTAGATTTGGCTGGAAAGCGTGTTGGGGTAATTGGCACTGGTGCCACCGGTGTCCAACTCATTACTGAGATTGCCAAAGAGGTTGCCCATCTGACTGTATTTCAGCGGACGGCTAACTACTGTGCTCCCCTCCGGAATGGCCTGATAGACGCTGAGACCCAGAAGCAGATAAAAGCCAGCTACCCTGAGATTTTCAGAGTGTGTATGGAGACCCCTGGATCGTTCATGCATGAACCTGATAAACGGTCAGCGATGGATGTGTCGCAAGAGGAACGGCTTGAACAGTATGAACGGTTATGGACTGAGCCGGGGTTCAAGAAGTGGCTATCTAATTTCTATGACGTGATGGTTCCTGGAAAAGCTAACGAGGACTACGCTGAATTTGTTAGGAACAAAATTCGGGAACGTGTTCATGACCCCGTAGTGGCAGAGATGTTGGTTCCTAAAGACCATATGTTTGGTTCCAAACGATTGCCTTGCGAGAGCGGATATTACGAGGTTTACAACCAAGACAACGTTTTACTCGTCGACGTAAGAGAAGCTCCCATCGAGCGAATCACCCCAAATGGCATTAAGACCCGAGACGAGGAATATGAATTAGATGTCATCATATACGCCACTGGGTTTGATGCTATCACAGGGGGATTGATCAATTTAAATATCACTGGCCAAAATGGAGTGAGACTGAAGGATAAATTTGCCGACGGACCAAGGACTTATATGGGGATCACCTCTGCCGGATTCCCGAATTTGTTTACCGTGAACGCAGCCTCCGTGGGTAATTTTGTCAGGGCCGCTGAATCGTTGATAGATTGGGTGGGCGAGACTATGAGCTACCTTCGGGACAATGATTTCAAGCGTATAGCTCCTACTGTCGAGGCTGAAGACGCCTGGGTTAAGCACGTCAATGAGGATGGGGCAAACATACTGAGGACCCAAGCTAATTCTTGGTTTGTGGGAGCTAATATTCCCGGTAAGGCACGGGCATTGCTCACGTCCCCAGATACAGCACCGGCTATGCGTGCTAAACGAGCCGAAGTTGCGGCAAATGGGTATGAGGGGTTCATTCTCGAATAGGATTCTCGTCTGCTGGCGTGACACAAGGTTTATTAACGCTTAGACGCTCTCTTCTCAAAAAGCATTGGGGTCTTCTTTGAAATGGGAGCCCTAAGGTATCAGAGACACGGGACTAAGACGGCGACGTTAGGTGCGGCGCTGAAAGTGTCAGGTGGTCGTATTTACTGTTCGGCAACTACGTAGTTTTTAAGGACGCCGATGTCACTGATCTCTACCTCGACTATGTCGCCAGGCACCATGTCGCCATCAGCTCCTTGCGTTCCCATCCACAGTACGTCTCCTGGATGTAAAGTGGCATACTTGCTGATTTCGTGGATCCAGGTGGCGGTATCCCAGATCTGGTCGGAGGAAGAAAAATCTTGCCATGTCACTCCGTTATGCCGCACGATGATGCGGAATCCTTCGGGGGGCAAATCAGTGACGATCCACGGTCCCATCGGCTTCCAGGTGTCGCAATTCTTACTACGAAACATCGTGCGGTCAGCTTGCTGCCATGGTCGCTCGCTAATGTCGTTACCAATGGTGTATCCAAACACATAATCCAGCGCTTTATCCACGGATACATTCTTGGCTTTCCTACCGATGACTACTGCCAACTGCCCTTCAGGTTGAACAGCTCCGGCACTTTCCTTTGGCACTACGATATTTTCTCCACTCCCGATGATAGCGTGGACAGACCGGTAGTTGGGAGAAGGTCGGTCGGGATAATTTGGTGGTAAACCTCTCCGGGCCGCCATTCCCTCTACATGACCTCTATAATTAGGGCCCGCGGCGTACAGCATGCCTGGTTTGATGGGAGCCAGTAACTTCACGTTTCTCAATGGATGCCTGTTGTGCGTGTTGTAATGTTCTCCTAAAGGGCTTCCAGAAACCTGCACAACATGGTCCCCCTCCACGATTCCATAGCTGGTTTCTCCGTCTATTTCAAAGCGGCACCATATCATGTCGGTTCTCCTAAATGAGAAGTTTCTATATGACTTTTGAGGCGCGAAGCAGGCTCAACTCTTCTACTGAGAGGCCCAACTCATCGCCAAATATTGCCGCATTGTGCTCCCCTAAAGTCGGGGCCGATTTACTGCCGTCCATGGGATTCTCCTCGTCCATCAGAAACCCGGGACTCGGATATTTCAGACTTCCTGCCTGAGGATGGTTGATTTCTACGAAGTAGCCTCGCTCAACCAAGTGGGGTGAATCCAACACTTGCTGGGGGCTCTGAACCAGCCCTATGACTAATCCGCGAGCCATGGCTTCGCGCATCAGGTCTAAGTTATTCCATGTGGAAAGCTTCGGTGCAACTAGGTTGTGTAGTTCTTCCCAATTATCCAAACGACTTATGCGGGTAGAAAATTTTTGATCTAACAACCTTGGCTCTTCTAGAAACTCGGCCCAGGCCTCCATTGCTCTACCACCTGTTCCAGCCGTAGTCAGCGTAACTTCGCCGTCTTTGGTAGGTAGGTGCATGCCGTCCATAACATTACCATCGCTTCCACCCCGTTTAGGGTTGCGCCCGGTAAAGGTGTATGGATGTATCAAGCCAGAGGGAGTACTAACAACCGATTCCATTGTGGATAGGTCTATGTGCAGCCCTTCACTCGACTGCTGGCGGTGCAGCAGCGCAGCCATGATGGCTATGGCTCCATTACGGGCAGCAGTGATCTCCATCTGTTCCAGTGCGGTACCCATGGGAGGTAGATCCGCTGAGCCGGTCACTGCGTGGAGAAAGCCACCTAATGCTTGGACTACTAGTTCGCTGCCGATGTAGTCCCGATAAGGCCCGGTCTGTCCGAAATATGTGATAGAAGCTAGGATCAATCCTGGATTCGTTTCTCTCAAGACCTCGTACCCCAACCCCAGACCTTCCAAATGGTTCGGTGGATAGCTTTCTATCAGGACATCTGCATTTGACACTAGCCGTAGCAGTAATTCACGTCCTTGGGGTTGTTCGATATCTAGAGTTATTCCTCTCTTGTTAGTGTTGAATGCCAGGAAAATAGAGGATGCTTCAGGGTCGGAAACTCCATTGATAAAAGGGGGCTCCCTGCGCGCTGGGTCACCCCAGCCCGGCGGCTCTACTTTGATAGTATTGGCACCCTGGTCGGCTAACAATTTGGCGCAGAAAGCTCCGGAAAGACTATGTGCCACTTCCAAAACTTTAACGTCCGATAATATTTTCAACTTTGTTGAACCTTAAACATTCTATCGAGATACGCCTTTCGTTTTGACGTTAGGGGTAACCTTATCAATTCTCTGGGATTCTGCATTTTCAGGCCTATGGATGAGGTTCTGTGGGTAGTGGTTGGGTTGAGATGATCCCTTCGCTGATCAGAGCGCCTATCTCCTTGTCAGACAGTCCTGCAACATCTCGCAGGGTTTCCAAATTGTGCTCGCCTAAAGCGGCGACACTACGGATAGAGAAGGAAATATCTTGCATTCGGAAAGGCCGACCAGCGTATTTTCGAGGACCTGCTTGAGGAGCGTTAAGGTTTTCAAACTCCTGTATATAGTTTCGTTTATTAATATGGGGGTTGGATACCAAGTCTTCAGCGGTCAAGACTGCGCCTGCAGCTACACCATGATTTTGCAGATGATCCATCAGTTCGTGGTCGTCTTGGGTTCGAGTCCAATCTGATATATATTCACCTAATGCGTGGCGGTTTTGCCAACGTCTTTGGGCCGTATCGAAACGAGGGTCTGTGGCCCAATCTGGCTCCTCCATAGCATGTTTTAGCTGCTGCCATTGTTCCTCGGATGACACTGTGATTGCTATCCAGCGGTCATATCCTCGACAGGGAAAGACATTGTGGGGCGATTTCCATAAGTGGCCGCAGCCCAGACGAGGCCGGGAGATCCCGCGTTGGGTTTCTAGTATCGCTGGGCCGATGGCTGATACGCCGGTCTCTTGCATTGTGAGGTCGATGCGCATCCCTTTACCGGTCTTATCTCTTTGGTACAAAGCCAGCAGGAGGGCATATGCTACGTTGTTACCGACTGAATGGTCCATGTAGTTATTGCTGGCTCGCTGGGACGGACCTCCCTCGTAGCCAGTGAGGTAGGACATACCACAGGAGGCATCTACAGTGCGGGCTCTTGATCCAGCCCTCCTCCAAGGACCAGTATATCCAAAGGCTGTGGAGCTTAGTGTGATGATCTTTGGGTTTAGCGGGGTTAGATTCTCATGTCCAAACCCGAACCGCTCCATGGTGCCAGGTCGGAAGTTATCGGTAACGATGTCGCAATTCTGTGCGAGTTTGAGAAAAGCCTCTTTACCCTTAGGAGCGGTCACGTCCATACAAAGGCTCCGCTTGTTGCGGGTACCGAAATAAGCTAGGTTCCCACCTTCGTTCCACCATTCTTTGCTGGGGTGACCGTCTGGGAATGGCCCGGCTTTCCTGTCTTGAAGATGATTCAAGCTCTCTACTCGGATTACCTCAGCGCCAAGGTCAGCTAGGAATGAGGTTCCCCAAGGAAGGGCGTGGACCTGTTCCAAGGTGAGAACCCTAATACCCTCAAGGATTCTACGTTCCGGCATATCATCTCTCACGAGCTAGGACGAACAGTTGATTAAGAAATTGGATGGTTGGCGCGATTGTTTAGTTTGGATGTTTGCCGAACATCATCCAACCGCCACTACTTGGTGTAGTAAAGGCCGCCAGTGCGGTTTCTGCTCGCACTGTTACCTGCCTTGGTCCAGCTGTTCCGCGAAGCTGCTCGATGCTATCTGTATACATTGCGGTGCGGGTCCGGCCATTCCCAAGGTTGCCGCCGCTGGAACAGAAAGGGTGCGGGCCTTCGACTCTGATGTCATCGGCGTAAAAAGCGAACGCGTCTCCTCTTTTCACGCCGTGCCATTGAAAGGCTTCAAGAAAAAACTGTGCCATTATTGAGTAACCATCATATGGGTTAAATATATCTACATCTGTGGGGCCCAGACCTGCGCCCTCATACATTCTTTTTGCGGCGCGGTCTGTCCACTCTTCGATCTCGTCCAAATCCGGTTGGGTGGTGCGATGGTTGAAATTGTGTTGAGAATGGTTCAGTACGTAAACAGGTGGCTGCTTCATATCTCGGGCGCGCTCTGCTGTGGTGACCAGATAGGCAGCGGAAGCATTGACAGGTCTGTCGCAATCAAATATACGTAGCGGATTTAATATATACCTGGAGTTCACATAATCATCCATGGTGAGTTGCACCATCCCGCTAGATGCGTTGTAGCCCCATGGCGTTAGCAGTCCGTTCCTGTGCTGGTTAATTACAAAAGGGGCTACGTCGTCATGGGTTCCACCGTATTTTAGGCAATATTGGTTGTGGGGGAAGATGTTAATGAAGTCGTTGCCGCCGTGGTTCCCCCAAGGAACTGTCCATTGGCGAGCTCCTCCTGCAGTGTCCTCTGCGTTCTCGCCGCCTCGACGATACCTTCCTTCCATGTTTCCCGTTGGGTAAATCACTAGGCAGGTAGTGCATAGCCCATCAGCGATGGACTGGGCGGCAAGTCCAAACATTTCCCCAATAGTAGGCACGTTTGATGGAGCATACTTTACGTTTGGCAACTCCATATTCTTAACGAGCCAATCTCCGTTTACAAGAGTAAGACCCCATTCAGAATCATATGGAGGATCGAAATAAGGCCGTGGTGCCCAGTTGGACGCAGTGCCTCCGCTGTTGCCAGCGATATGGCTATCACAACAGATGACCCCGTCAATCTGATCCGGAGTAACTCCTGCGTCCTCCATCGCTAGTTCGCAGGCGAGCATGGAATATGCGCCCAAGGTCTGATCCATGGATGTCTCGTCCCAGCGACGGTTAACGGGGGAATGACCGAATCCAGCCACCGCTACCTTACCTCGGTGCTCCCAAACTCCCAGCCCGTCTGTATCTCTTCGCCATTTGTATGGTTGCGTAGCCATTACTCACCTATTCATATAACAGTAGTCTTTCGAACGGGCCGGCAGTTTAATCAACTACCTGCCATTCGTGGATCAATTGGTTTGGCCCAACCTCTTCAAAAATCACCTGGACGGGGGCTCCCACAGGGACTTCATAAGGTGGAATCCCCGGAAGGTTGGAATAGAAATTAACGCTGGTGTCCTCGTCCAGAGTTATTAGTGCTAGGTTGTATGGCTGATCGGGCATGCGTCGGTTAAGGCGACCATCCTCTATTACTATGTAAGTAGATACATGACCTTTGCCTTCCACATCCTTCCATTCCAGGTTGTCACCGGAGCCGCAGGCCTGGCATATTTGTTTCGGCGGGTATTGGAGCTTGCTGCAGGCAGTGCACCTCTGCAAAGACAGCCTGCGTTCGTTGACAGCGTCCCAAAAAGGTTTGCTCAATTCATCTGGTACCGGGATTATCTTAGGCATTTTCCCTCCTGATTAACCGTTAAATATTAAGACAGAACTCTGATCTAGTCCAATGAAACCCTGATGCTGACCCAATTGTTGATCTTCTTATGTCGGTAATTCGGGTTACTAGATGTGAAGGGCGCTCGGTCTACTTTGGCGTGAGTGCTAGCAGGTGGAAGAATTAGTCTGAATTCCATCACTTTTAGATGAATTCTTAGGTCAGATAGATTTAACAGGCGGTGCCAGCCGGTTTCCTAGGAAACCGTAGCAGTGGTTTCGTGGTCTTGGCATTTGTCGTCTGACTGGCTTAGGTAGGACTGGTGGTCGCGGCTGTAGGGGGAGATCGGGCTCAAACGGTATTTAGATAAAGATGGTTTTCTTGAACTAATCATCAGACCGTTCTTAGTGACCATACAATTTACGCCTAACAACACAGCCGGCCAATAATGATGTATTGCATAAAGAGTGTGGTATCCTCATCCACTTCCATGGTATTGCGAATCCGTCGGTATCTGATGGGGATTAGTGCGTAATGTCTGTGGTGATATTCACCCTATAAATAGCGTGTATGATCCTCTCCCGGGCTGATTTATTGTTTTTGGAGAAAACAGCCGACGGTCCTCTGCTAGCGCTCGTTGGGCAACTTCAATGTTTATGGGCGAAATATTCTCCATGGCCTGAATTTCTTCTAAGGTGAAATACTCGGCTCGGTCTACTTCCTTCATATCAGGATTGGGCTTCCCAGATTGAGGATCTAACAGTAAGATGATGTATAAGCTGTTGCCGCCGTCCTCGTCATACCTATTTCTTATTCCTAGGACACCTTCGACCGAGGTTGTGACACTCGATTCTTCTTTCACTTCACGAACCACAGCCGATTCTATCGTTTCATTCTGTTCTACGAATCCTCCGGGTATTTGCCAATTTCCGCGACCACGGCGTCCAGCACGGCGTACTAACAGCAATCGGCCGTTATTGATTACGGCACCGCCAACCCCGACGTTATATCCTGTGTTGTACTTGTCCGGTGGTGGCATGTTTATTTAGTCCTTCGCTAAATCGAGTGTGGGCGAAGATATCTAGTTGGCAGGTTAATCGCCAACGGCCTCTCTGGATTCATGATTGGGTGTAAGTGGGACCACTAACAACACCACAGTGGCTAGAAGATAGATCCCAGCAATGTAGTAGAAGGTGGCTTCTATTCCGACCTCATCGTACAACTTACCTGCGATAAGTGGGGACGCTGCTGCAAGCACGAACCTAGAGAAGGAGAACACCCCAAGAGTGCTGGCGGCAACCCTATCACCCACGATGTCCAAAGCGGCTGCTGTCAGGATAGGCTGGTCACTGAAGAAGAAGACTCCTAGTAGCGCAAGGATGATGATTAGCCCGATTCCATCTCCGAACGGGACCAGTAACGCGGTTAGAGCGCACAATGTCAGCATTCCTGGTACTAACACCAATTTCCGGCCGGCTCTGTCTGATAAGTGGCCAATGGCTGGAGCCGCGACTACTCCGACTCCCACCAGGAGTGCGAAGTGTAGACCTAAAGCTTTGCTGCTCAGATCTAATCCATCTAGGTCTTGCGTGACTCCCAGATATAAGGCCAAAAATGGCAGAAATCCAACGTTAGCCATGCCCCGTAGACCGGCTACGGCCATGATACCCCACAGCCGTGGATGCTCCACAAATGAGAGCCGGGTGTTAGCCATTTGTTCTCTGAACCCGATCTTTGGAGCGTCCTCCGATGCCGTTCGACCGATGTCGCGGAAAGAGAAGAAGACAACTACCACAAGCAACAGTGGGACAACTGCGTAGATGGTTAGGACGTCCGTCCAGGCGAGTGTCACAAGGAGAAAGCCTGTTACCCACGGGCCGAGGACATCACCGATGCTGCCGCCTACACCGTGGATCGATAGGGCGGAACCACGGTTTTCTGTGAACCTCCTTGATAGGGCTGCAGCTGCAGGTAAGTGCCACATTGATGCTGCCGCAGCGACTGCTGCCATACCTATTAGCAACACCGGATAGGTTGGTGCGGTTCCCATGATGAGCCACCCTATACCGAATAGGCCCATGCAACCCGCTAATACCAGCCCCCAGTGCTGTCGGACCATGTCGGTGATAACCCCTCCAGGGAGGGCAATTACGCCTGAGACAATTTCCCTTGTGGTCGAAATGGCACCAACTTGAGTGCCGCTAAGTCCAAAGGTTGCCATCACAGCTGGTAGCATCACAAAGAAACTTTGGCTGAACCAATGGAATATTCCGTGGCCTGCGCTCAATCCGGATAAAATGAATGGAGCAGAGGAACGTATCCCGCGTAGCCCGTTATTGTTCGTTGTTTCGGGGTTACTAGCCATGTCTATACCTCTACCAACCGTTATTCTGATTAACTTGTGGCCGCGTGTTGCTTGAGGAAGCTTCGAGTGTGTTCAATCACTTCGTTGATGTGTTCTTGAGTGTCTTTCCATGGGTATATAGTCACATCAGAGTTTGGAGCAAGATCTGCAACTTCCATTGCCGTAGCGTAAGGATGGGCAGGTACATCATCGGGGGCTATTAGCATTGGCGTCTTGACCGACCGCACAAAATTTCGGGAAGCTGTGAAAACAAAATCAGCGCGGTCGGTGTACATACAGGTGAGAAAATCATGGATCATTTCCATTGATAAATCTGGGCGCTTCTCGCAAAGAGGAGGCCCCCACCCCTTTATGTTGTTCTGGTAAAACAGATCCGGGTGCGCTGGATCATACCCGCTGGGTTGCATCAACGCAGCCGCGACAACTCGGTCCGAGGCCAGTCTTAGAATGTTATGAATCATCGGCCCGCCGATGCAAAAGCCCATTACGAGGAAATTCTCAATCCCGAGAAAATTCATCAGACCAAGATGGTCGTCAGAGTACGAGTCCCAAGGGCGGTCGATTTCTAGCGGACCACTGGACTGGCCGGGAGGAGCGTTCCGGAGGTCGGCTGTGATACATCGGAAGTCGCCTTTGAAGGTGATCATCGGGTTGAATGGCACCGAGGTATCCAACGACGTTATCGAGGCATTGAGTCCACCACCCGGGATAATTAGCAAGGGGAACCCAGAGCCAACTTCTTCATAGTGAATACGTACGGAATCTCTTTCGTAAAATGGCATGGCGAATTTCCTCCAACTCTGCTTGTAAATGATGTCGTTTGGGGAATTGTTTGTTACAGATTCCTTAATATACTCCTCATGTGAATTCTTGGTAGTGATTCTTGGGCGGTTACTTGGTGGTTTTCCGTGGGCACAACGGATATACGTTAAGAGTAGCGGGACTCTAGGTTTAGGATGGGTTAGACTACCTGCGCTGTTATCTGATGATCCAACGGCAAAACATTACAAACAATTGGAGAAGAGCATGTTATCTCTAAGTAGACAGCTCGCGCAGTGGGTGGTGGGCCTGACTTACGATGACCTCCCTCCGGAGGTTATCGATCGAGCTAAGGGTGTCACCCTGCATAGCCTCGCATCTGTACTTCTGGGTTCTCAGTCTCGGAGCGGTCAACAGGCTGTGCAACTTATAAAAGGAGAGGAATCTGGAGTAAGGCATGGTGCGACCATAATGGTGGATGGTACGACGGTCACCAAGGGCGGTGCCGCTTTTGCCAATGCCGAGATGGCTATGTCTGGTGGAAAGCTGGATTCTTTCCGGATGCTCACTCACCCAGGCACGAGTATTCTTCCTGGAGCGTTTGTTGGCGCCGAGACTGCTAGCGCAACCGGCAAGGAGTTTCTAACTGGTGTGGCCGCTGGTTATGAAGTCATGGAACGGTTGGCGTCTGACTTTATCCCAACGGTTATGTCTCGGGGCTTTCATGCAGGTCCGGTGTTTGGCATATTTGGTCCAGCTATTGCCGCAGCAAAGATGCTGAATTTCACGGAGGACCAGGTGAACAATACCATTGCTTTGTGCGTTCATCTGGCTGCTGGAAACCTGGAAGGCCCACGCAATGGTGGTCGTGCTCTCCGCGAAGGGGCCGCAGTTAGGAATGCGATGCTAGCCGTTTCCATGGCCCAGATGGGACATGTGGGAGGAGATACCACTCTTGAAGGCGAGGCTGGTTTCTACCACGCGTATACGGGCAATAATCACGGTAAACTCACCTACAGCTTTGTCGGAGATACAAATACGAGCCTGGGTAATATTACAAAAGGTCTTGGGCAGGAGTGGATGTTCCTTGAGACGCTTTACCGCATATATTCTACGGCGGGTTATAACATAGCCCACGTGGATGTATCGGCTCAACTCTGCATTGAGAACGAGATCAGATACGAAGATGTCGATCGGGTTGAGGCTGTTGTGAACTGGATGGAAACCCAGTATCCGAGTCCGGCATTCCCGAGCCGTCGAGAAGACGGTGAGGCCCAACAGGGTGGTACCAAATACTACACTGCTTACGGGGTCGCAATGCGGGGATTCCCCGTATTGCGGAGTCAGCAGATGGGAGAGGCAGATGGTGGCGGAGATCCACCTGAAGTTCTCGATTTGATGCACCGAGTGACCATAATCCCCTCACATAATATGACGCTGTTTGGACCTCGGATAACTGTCTTTACGAAAGATGGCAAGAGCTACACCAAGCAGTCTACGGGTCGTGAATTCATGTGGGATTTTGCAGAGGAATCTCGCCGAATTAGGGATGTAATACCTGGTGTCCCGATATCCGAGTCACAATTTGAAGCGATTATCGCTGCCTGTTGTGACTTGGACAAAAAAGCCAGAGCCGATGACTTGATTAAGCTCACCATTAGCCAGAGCTGATTAATATATCGAATCGAACTAGGATTATTAAAAATGCCGTATTTGACGTTGAACGGGTCTCGATTCCACTACCATTGGGACGACTACACTGAACCTTGGAGATCCAAAAGTGTGGTGTTACTTCACCACGCTGCGGGTGGCAATCTTCATCGTTGGCGGTCCTGGGTGCCGACGCTGGCACGGCACTATAAAGTTCTTAGGTTTGACATGCGGGGACATGCCGGCACAGATGGTCCCCCAGATGGGCACTTTACACTGCCTGGGTTGGCCGCTGATATCACGGCGGTTTTGGACAGCTTGGGGATTGATAAAGTACACGTGGTGGGAGCTTCAGCGGGCGGTATTGTAAGTCTGCAATTTGCCCATGACTTCTCAGACCGTACTCATAGCCTCAGTCTGGTGGCATCAACGCCCAAGCTGGCTCAGATGGGAGCGGCAATCGACGCCGGTGTTTGGAGGCGGACTCTGGAAGAACAGGGAACCAAGGCGTGGCTCGCGTCCAATTCCAAAGAACGGTTTGGCCCAAACTCCAAGCCTGAACTCGTTGAGTGGTACGCGTCTTCCGGGGAGAAAACAGCGTCGGATATGGTCTTGGGATTGCAGGGATGCTTACTGGCTCAAGATCTCACATCTCTACTGCCCCAAATTTATGCCCCAACTCTAATCATGGCATCCAATCAGGATGAAATCACTCCTATGGAAGCCCAGTACCTCATGGCTGAGAATATTCCTAACGCCCGTTTGAAGACCTTCGATGGTGTCGGCCATAACATGAAGGTAGAAATCCCAGACATTCTGGCCAGTACCGTCATTGATTTTATTAGGAACGTTGAAACTGACTAAACCGTTCCGTTTTTCGAATTTATTGGTCGCAGATTAAACCAGCGACTTTGGGTTGATCGGCGTTGACATGGCGTGAACTTCAGGAAGTACCTTCTCAGCAAAGAGTCGGAGGCTCTTTTCCGCCTTCTCTCTGGGCATACCGCCGTACATCATGTGAATGACGACTTTCTCCATGCTGATTGTTTCTTGCATGAACTTGATCTTCTCGATGATCATTTCGGGTGTGCCGATTGGCTGAGTTGCACGGCGAGCGGCAAGTCTAGCCTCTGCCGGACTGATGTCGGCAGTTTGACGCGATAGGTATTCCTCATAGCCCTTTATGCCGTCATAGCCAGGGTTGTTCCAATCAAAATAATGATGTTGGGCTGCAACTCCTTGGTTTTTGAAATATTCCCACCCCTCTTCGGCTTCCTCAGCTGTTTCGGCGCAGTACATCCATAGCAGGGTCGTGGGCTGGTCTGGTGGGAGGCCCAAGTCCTTCCGTATCTTGTTGAATCTTTGTACTTTGCTGGTCATTTCATTTACGTCATCACCGCCGACGAACATCTGCCCTAAGCCGTTCTGGGCAGCCAACATCGCCGATGATTCGGTGCTGAATGCCACCTTGATATTATTGGTCAGTTCTCCTTTGTGGCGTGCCTGAGGGCGAATGCTGGTTGGTGGAATGTCGTAGACATCACCTTTGAACTCGAATCTCTCAGCTCCGTCGGCTGCCCTGATTACGTTGATTACATCATAGAAATACTTGTGTGATTCATCCATCGGGTATCCGAGCGATGCGTATTCGTGCGGCGCTATGCCCCTACCAATGCCAAGATGTAGTCGCCTGCCCTTTAATAAGATGTCGAGCATGGATATCTCACTGGCTAGCCGAACTGGATTCCACCACGGGGCTACAATTACAGCGGTTCCCACATCCACGCGGCTGGTTCTGCCGGCCCAGTAAGCCAGATATTGTAGGGGATTGGGCTGCATGGAATATGCAGAACCGTAGTGTTCGGTGGCCCAGATTGAGTCGAACCCTAGTGGCTCAACCAACTCCCCCATGTAGAGAGTGTCGTCCATGTTCATGGAGTCTGGGGTAGCAGGTGGCCGACTGTAGTCCTCTGCTATGAGACGCTCCCAATCTCCCTGATTGTAACCAGTAACCATCACTCCGCAATGCATCGGCGCTCTCCTAAATATATGGGTGAAGTTTTCCAGGGGTGACCCCTGTTTCTATTTGTTGATTATGCTTGCCTGAAGGAATAGTATAACCGTTCTTTTAATCGCGCACGGTTCTTGCACGGTCGGTTGGGCTTAGATGGTCGTTTTGTCAATTGGACAACTCAGCCTGCCGCCTGTAGATTAATTCTCTAAAATATCAGGTACTTGGAGTCAAATATGTCAGCTACAGAAACTGCGATGTCTGCACTCGAACGTAACTGGGGCATGGTGGATAAAGCCCTTGAAGGCGTGGATGATGCGATGCTCGGAGACCGTTTAAATGAGGAGTCAAATTCCATGGGGTGGTTGGTTTTTCATATGAACAGGATAGTAGATCGATTTGTCCATACTTGGTGCCAGGACGCGCCTCAATTATGGGCAAAAGATGGTTGGCACCAGAAATTTGGGCTTGATGATGACGATAACAACACAGGGCAGGGTTGGACTAAAGAACAAGTGGCCGATTGGCAACTTCCGCCCAGAGATACTCTGATTGGCTACTATGAAGCTGTTAAGACTGCGGCTAGAGATTATCTTCAATCATTGTCGGCGTCCGATTTCGAGCGCCAGCTTAACCTCCCGCCTCGCCCTGTGGCTTCTATAGGTAATTTCTTGGGAGTTTTGGTTTTCGATAATTGTGTCCATGGAGGTCAAATCGCCCATCTCAGAGGCTACTATAAAGGGATGGGTTGGTTCTTATAGGATAGTAGATGCCAACAATTTTACGGAGAAATCTTAATGCAAGTTAACCGGCTGGTCGACGGACCCATCATCTCACCAGGACTTCATCCGAGTATCGGGGAGAATATCCAAGGTCCGTCGCTGATTCGTGTTCCGGATTGGGTCGAGGAGCCTCTGGGCAGATATTATCTTTACTTCGCAGATCACAAGGGGAGTTATATTCGACTTGCCTATTCTGATAATCTGTGCGGGCCCTGGCAGATACATCCGCCTGGCAGCCTGCAAATCGCTCAATCACGGTTTCTTACGGAACCACCAGATGCTCCACAGGAAGCCGTTGAGGAGATTAAGAAACAGAGACAGGCCCAGAGGGGAGGTGACGTCCTCCCTCATGGTCTGGTGGAAGAACTGACCACTCCTCACATCGCTTCACCCGATGTACACGTTGACGCTGAAAACAAGACTATTGTGATGTATTTCCATGGCCTTGAAGGTCTCGGTCAGCAGGTCACGCGTATGGCTACATCTACTGACGGTGTCGACTTTGTTGCTCATCCCGCTATTTTGAGTAAAAGTTATCTGAGAGCATTCAGGCATAAAGGTCAAACATTTGCATTGGTAATGCCAGGGCAGATATATCGGTTCAAAGATACAGAGCTGTCACTTGATGAGGGACCCTTGCTTTTCAACAGGAATATGCGTCACGCTGCCCTATTGAAAAGAGGCGAAACGTTGCTGGTTTTTTGGAGTCAAGTCGGTGATGTGCCTGAGCGTATACTACTCAGTACGATTGACCTGTCCGTGGACTGGAAACAATGGAAAGAAACCGACGCGGTGGAGGTTCTACGTCCGGGGCGAGACTGGGAGGGCGCAAATGCCCCACTTGAGCCTTCTGTCCGAAGTGTCGCATACGGCCATGTGAATCAACTACGAGACCCAGCGATATATTGTGAAGGCGACCGAATATATCTGCTCTACTCCGTAGCTGGCGAAAGCGGTATTGGAATAGCTGAAGTTGAACTGCCCTGAACGGCGTTTTTGCGCATTATCAACTGGTATATTTCTTGCGCCACTGGATTCTTGATGGAGACACCTTGTGCTACTAATTATGTCGGTAGATCGCTTTAGACTAATAATCTGATTACAGCCGGATTGGCTGGGTAATTTCGGTGAAAAAAGAGAGGAATTAAGATGGCTACTCAGACGCCCACGATTGACGTACAAGTCCACGCCTACGAGAAGAACCATCCTGGACGTCCTTGGCACGGATTCCTTCAGGGCCCTGATGAAGTCACCGGAGACGATATGGTGTCTGCAATGGCTGCAGTCGGGGTTGATGGAGCTTTGCTGATTTCGCCGTTCAGCCTGTACCAATATGATGCCAGCTATGCTCAGGAAGTCTATGCGGCCCATCCTGGTAAGTTCGGGTTGATCCGACCAATCAACCCAGCGTCCGGCGCAGTTGCGGAGGATGTTGCCCGCTGGGCTGCAACACCGGGGGTGGTTGGTGCACGTATCATGCTCACCGCCCAGGAATATGAGTCCGATGATGTCGGCCTTAATGAGATATTTGCCGCCGGATCGAAAGCGGGTATTCCAATAAATGTCATGGCGTCTGGGAAGCTGCCGCTATTGCTGGAATTGGCCTTACGGAACCCTGATACTCAGATAGTTATCGATCACGTGGGAATCGCTCAGCCATTCCTTCCTCCTCCTGACCCGGAACCCTTTGCCGATTTGGATAACGTAATTGCTCTGGCTGCTTGTAGCAACGTGGCCATCAAAATATCCGGGGCAGGAACCCTTTCCCATCAACCGTTTCCTTATCCTGATATTTGGGAACCGCTAAGTAGAGTATTCGACGCTTTTGGCCTTGATAGATGCATGTGGGGCACTGACTGGACAAGGGCGGTGGAACTGCTGAATTACGAACAGGGGGTCGAAGCGTTCAGGATTACAGATACTCTATCCGACTCAGATCGCGCTACTCTGATGGGTGGTTCGTTGATGAATATCTACAAGTGGTCTCCAGATATGAACGGCTAAAGATTTTTTCGGTTAATAATCTGTCCTACGGCAGCGGGATTTTCTACGGTGTTGCTTGAATTGTTAGGTACCAAAATATCTAGTATTCCAGTGATTGTTGTAGACAACTAACAGGCGATCAGGTTGATTTGTAAGTCCTCTTAGTCTGAAACCTTGACTGAAAAAATCTAGGGGCCTCATTTCATTAGCGTCAAGTTCCTAGGTTTATTTCATTGTGGATCTTGGCTTCATAGCAGATTAAACAAAAGACAAAGTCCGGCGGATGACCCTCGCAGTTCGGACGCGTTTCATCTATTATTGGTTCTGATTCAAGTACAGAACCGGCAGGCCCACCGCCACAGAGATTTGGAGGAAAGACCTTTGACTTCTTTAACCGACAATATGACATTTGGGACCTTTATGGCTCCGTTCCACAGAGTGGGTGAAAATCCGACCCTTGCTTTAGAGAGGGATCTGGAATTAATCGAATGGATGGACAACCTTGGCTTTGATGAAGCCTGGATCGGCGAGCACCATAGCGGAGGTTGGGAGACCATCGCGTCTCCCGAGGTGTTCATCGCTACTGCTGCCGGTCGTACCAGGAACATTCGTTTAGGAACCGGGGTTGTTAGCCTTCCTTATCACCACCCTTACATGGTGGCCAATCGTATGGTGTTGTTGGATCACTTGACCAGAGGCAGAGTGATGCTTGGAGTGGGCCCTGGTGCATTGGCCTCCGATGCCAATATGTTCTGCATAGATCCAGAACGTCAGCGAGAAATGATGGATGAGTCACTGGGAGCGATCATGCAACTTCTAGACGGAAGTGAGCCGGTGACCATGGAGACAGACTGGTTCAAGATGAAAGACGCTACGCTGCAACTGCGGCCGTATCAGAAACCAGCTTTTCCCGTGGCAGTGGCATCTGTTCAATCACCATCAGGCGTTCTCTTGGCTGGAAAACACGGCGCCTCAGTGATTTCACTGAGTGTTCCCAGGGATTCAGTTAGAACTACCAGCCTCAAAGATCAATGGTCCATAGCTGAAGAGACCGCTGAAAAATACGGTACCGAGGTACGACGCGAAGACTGGCGTCTTTCAGTCGGCTGCCACGTTGCTGAAACAAGGGAAGAGGCCTTTGAACAGATTAGGGTCGGAGCCGGGCAGGTAGTCACTGAGTATACTGGCGGTACCAACGGCAATCCGATCCCAGATGTGCCAGCCAACGAGGTGGTCGATTACATGGTGGAGCATAACCAGTGGATCGTTGGCACGCCCGATGATGTTACCGCCGGGATAGAACGACTTCAGGAAGCCAGCGGCGGTTTTGGAGGCCTGCTCCTAAGGGCAGAAGACTGGGCGCCCAGAGACAAGCTACATCGCAGCTACGAGTTATTCGCACGTTACGTGATGCCAAAATACCAAGGCAGTCTCACTGGGATCATTGACTCACAGCAAAGGTCAGCCAGTATGAAGGACGCTCTTCAAGCTAATAGGCGAGCCGGACTTAAGCGGGCCACTGATTCTTATTTGGCTGGAAATAGCTAATCTCTGTAATAGCCAATATAGATATACATTCCTCGCCTGGTGATGGCACTTTTATAGAAGTCTTTAGGATATATCAGGCACGGCATATGTTAGAATTCTGACACTCTAGTATCACGGCTACACTAATAGGAGAGATACATGGCTTCGAACGTGGATATTTCTGATCAAGCATTCAACGTGGTCGGTACCCGACCTATCCGCCACGATGGCAACGACAAGGTAACCGGACGGGCGCGTTATAGTGCGGATATGACCCTGCCTAGGATGTTGGTGGGTAAGGTGCTACGCAGCCCTCACGCCCATGCCAAGATTAATTCTATAGATACTAGTAAAGCTGAGGCTTTGTCTGGTGTCTTGGCGATAGTCACGTCAGCTGATTTCGCCCAGCCGGGTGGAAAAATAACTGATCTAGGTGAAGGCGCGATGGCTAATCCTAAATGGATTAGCAATAACGTAATGGCTGCCGAGAAGGCTTTGTATAAAGGTCATGCAGTAGCTGCTGTGGCAGCGATTAACAATGAAATCGCAGAACAAGCAGCGGCTTTGATCGATGTGGATTATGAAGTCCTCCCTGCGGTTACCGATGTCTTGGAAGCTATGAAAGACGACTCCCCTGTTCTGCACGAAAGACTTGCCAACTCCACCAACGCCGATATACGTCCAGGTGGCCTTAGAGATGATGACGATACCGAAAAGGCAACTAATATCTCTAACCATTTTACTTTTGAATTAGGTGATGCCGATAAAGGCTTCAAGGCAGCCGATGTCATTATCGAACGGGAGTACCGGACCGCAACCGTCCATCAAGGTTACATCGAACCCCACACCGCGACCGCTATGTGGGGAGAAGATGGCAAACTTACGGTCTGGGGTAGCAGCCAGGGCCATTTCCAAATCAGAGACTTGATCAGCTTGGTCCTAGGAATCCCTGTCTCACATATCAAAGTCGTTCCCATGGAAATTGGCGGAGGATTTGGCGGGAAGACGGTCATCTACCTGGAGCCGGTTGTTGCAGCGCTCTCAATGAAATCACGTCGACCTGTAAAGATATCCATGGGGCGCTCTGAAGTATTCCAGGCAACTGGTCCGACCTCAGGAAGTGCGACTCGGGTCAAGATCGGAGCCAATAATGACGGCAAGATAACCGCCGCTGACATCACTATGATCTACGAGGCCGGCGCTTTCCCTGGTTCGCCTATAGTCCAGGCATGCCAATGTGTTTTGACTCCATACGAGATTGCAGACGGAAGGATAGAGGGGTATGACGTTGTGGTCAACAAACCTAAGGCCGCTGCTTACCGGGCTCCGGGTGTGCCCGCAGCGTCCTTCGCCGTTGAATCAGTGATTGACGAAATTGCCCAGAAACTGGGCGTTGATCCCTTAGAGTTTAGGGTTAAAAACGGTGTCAAAGAGGGCAGCCGCCGTATCCCTGGCCCTGTCCTTCAACAAGTGGGTTACATGGAGACGTTGTCAGCGGCCATGAACTCTGATCACTACAAATCTAAGTTGGAAGGCCCCAATCGTGGGCGCGGCGTTGCCGCAGGATTCTGGTTTAATGGAACCGGTCCTGCCTGCGCCACTGGAAGTGTCAACGCCGATGGAACCGTGAGCTTGGTTGAAGGAAATCCCGACATTGGTGGCGGCCGTGCATCAATGGCCATGCAGATGGCGGAGGTGCTTGGTATACCGGCAGAGGATGTTCATCCTTCAGTTGGTGATACTGACTCAGTTGGTTACACTTCATTGACCGCTGGTAGTGGGGCGACATTCAAGTCAGGTTGGGCCTCTTACGAAGCAGCCCATGACATCAGGCAGCAGATGATTAATCGGGCTGCCAGGATCTGGGAGGTCACTGCCGACGATGTGGAATACTCTAATGGAGTAGCCTCTCACAAGTCTGATCCAGAACTTAAATTGACCTTTAAGCAGTTGGCTGCCAGGCTGAACGGCACTGGTGGTCCGATTGTGGGTCGAGGTAACGTGAACCCTGCGGGGGTGGGCAATGCTTTTGCAGTTCATATAGCGGACGTGGAAGTTGATCCTGAGACGGGCAAGGTGGAGGTACTCCGCTACACCGCCTTACAGGATGTAGGCAAGGCCATCCACCCAAGTTACGTGGAGGGCCAACTTCAGGGTGGGGTCGCTCAAGGTATCGGTTGGGCTCTTAATGAGGAATACGTCTACAACACAGATGGACATATGGATAACTCTTCATTCTTAGACTACCGGATGCCAACCAGCCTGGATCTACCGATGATTGATACGGTTCTAGTCGAAGTTCCGAACCCAGGACACCCGTTTGGTGCTCGAGGCGTGGGTGAGGTATGCATCATACCTCCTCTGGCTGCTATGGCTAACGCTATCCACGCCGCCGCAGGCGTCCGTATGGATGTTTTACCGATGTCACCGGGTAATGTCTTAGAAGCTCTTTGGACTAAAGACGGTAAGTAAGAATCACGATTAGGACCGCCATTTTAAAAGCTAACAGCTAACGCCCCGGCTATCTAGCCGGGGCGTTGTTTTTTGTCTAGGTTAATGATTCATTGTTCACAAATGAATCCGGCTAACAGCATGCCATAATGCTACCGTATTTTTGAGTTGCTGATAAAAAGGAGAAACCGAAATGTCTTTTGCACGTGAACGTTTTCGTACTGTTTTATCCAGATCTGATTGCACATTGGCCGCCAATATATTCGACCCGCTTTCAGCCAGAATAGCCCATATGTTGGAATACGAGGTTTGTTTTCTTTCTGGTTCAGTTCACAAAGCGGCGAACTTGGCGTTTCCTGACATCGTGCTGGTTAACATGTCTGATCTGGTGGATGTTTGTCGGCGTATCATTCGCATCGCTGACGTGAGCTTGATGCACGATGGGGAAGACGGATTTGGAAACGCGGTCAACGTGGTTCGGTCCGTCAAAGAACTGGAGGCTGCTGGTGTTTCGGCCATAGAGATTGAAGACGCCATACCTCCGACTCAGTTTAAACAGGAGGACCCTGGTTTGTTTTCGGAGTCTGAGCAGGTGGGCAAGTTAGAGGCAGCGGTGGCGGCGCGCACCGATCCTATGACTGTGATAGTTGCTAGAACCACTGCTTTGGCTCGATTCCCCATTGATAAGGCTCTAGACCGAATCAAAGCTTACTCGCAGACCGGTGTTGAAGCTATCAGACTGGCTGGTTTGAAGACCCGTGAGCAATTGGAGGCGGTGCATCGAGCAACTCCGTTACCGCTCACTGTGTTGGGTTTGCCTGATAATATGATGGACGATCTGGATTATCTCGCAGCCAACGGAGTTAGTATCGTAATGGCAGGGAACCCGGCTTTCGGTATGGCTATACAGGCCATATATGACGCATTAAAACACTTGAAGGAAGGTGGGTCGGTGGATGATCTCAGATCCAGAGAGGCCAGTGTTGATCTATTGCGTCAGGTGAATAGGTCTGATGAATTCATCAAATTGCAGGACGAATATCTGCGTAGCTGATATTCGTCCTTTGTTGTAGGGGATCGGTTATGCTGTCTAGATGTCTATATCAAAGCGAAAAAATTTCAGCAACCTGGAAAAAGTTGGCTGCACTTCGCTTCCTAAAGAGCGGCTTCCACGCGCTTCCGAAAATCTTCTCCAGCTAATCGAAGGAGGCCCTGGGATGAAACGGTTATGAAATTTGCGCCAAGTTTGATGAACTCTGCTACACCAGCAGAGTCGGCTGGCGAGTTGCCTCCAGCCCCCACGCTTATATTTCCAGATCTGATCTTTGGTATCACCTGTCCCATCAACTCTCTAACTTTCGCTGAACCAGGGTTTCCCATACTCTGACCCAGGTCACCAGCTGCGACGTGAAGCACATCCACTCCTGGTACTTTCAGTATGTCATCTAGGTTATCCACCGCCTGAGTCTCTTCTATCATCGGTACGACCATCACTTGGGAGTTAATCCAATTGGAAGATTCTTCCCTAGTGCCGGCGGTGCCATAGTCATGGGCTCGACCACTGCCGGCAACGCCTCGGCGACCATCTGGATAATATCTGGCGGCCTGTGTTACAGATTCAGCTTCTTCTTTGGTGTTTACGTGAGGGATAATGAGGCCCTGCACGCCACGATCAAGGAATTGTAGGATAGTGGAATCGTCGTGATTCGGAATCCGAGCGATGGGAGTGATACCGAATACTTCAGCAGCACGGACCATGTGTTCAACCTGATCCAGGTTCATTGGGCCATGTTCGCAGTCAATCATCACGAAGTCATAGTTGATCGCGCCGAATATTTCAACGATGTCAGGAGCGAATCTGCTGACAATTGCTCCATAAACCACTTTGCCCTCAGCGAGCTTGGCTTTCGTGGTATTAGTTCTCATGGTTAATTCGGGTTTCCTCCGTAATTTTATGAAACTTAATTATAGGCAATTAGTGCTTCCCTCGGAAGACGGGTATCTTGCCATATTTTGACGATCATGCATTTCATCATTTGGTTATTATAAGTATAAACAACCTATAAGAATAAGAACCAAATGTTCACGCTAGTCGAGTAAAGCTTTATCGCGAATCATTGTATTGGCGCTTCTTTACCAAAGGGGAGTTGACGTCAAAAGGTGCTTTAACTAGAGTGGTTTTTAGGGAGATGCGAGGCTTTGGTGATGGCAATCCTCATCCTTGGAAACTCGGCATTACGTCATTTGCGAACTGGCGCAGGGTTGAAATACCAGCAGGACAATTGAGCAGCACATACTCGACACCGATTTCCTGTAGTGCTTGGATTTGTTCATTTATGTAATCGGTATCGCCGTAGATGACCCCAGCCTTGGCGGCCTCTCGGGTGTCCTGGAATTTCGGATGTAGAGCCAACTCCTGAGTTCTCCGACGGGCGACCATCCGGTTATTTATCGCCTGCTCATATTCCTCATCGCTGCTTATGATGTTTACAGAACGGGCGACAGCCACACTTTTGGGATCGAAGTTTTGGCCGATACTCTCTACTTCTGCTTTGAACAGTGCGACTTCTTCCGCAATCAGTTCAAAAGAGTCAAACTGGCCCAAGAGCAGGTTGAATCCTAACTGAGCCACTTGTTTGATGGATTTGTGGCTCCCTGCTCCCATCCATAACTGTGGGTGGGGTTTCTGGGCACTGGACGGCTCGACAACAACCTGGTCGTACTTCCAGTATTTTCCTTTGTATGACCAAGGGCTGTCAGATGTCCAGGCTTTTAGCATCACCGAAAGGCATTCTTCAAATCGGTCGTTAGCCTCGTCTATTGGAATCGAGAATCCTTCAAATTCCTTTAGACGGTATCCTTTTCCGATTCCAGCATCAACTCGGCCGCCCGACAGTAAATCCAGTGTGGCGATCTGTTCTGCGAGCAAAACAGGGTTGTGCCATGGAAGCACAATCACTGCTGTGCCCAGGCGCAGGGTCGTAGTCCTGGATCCTATCCAGGTAAGAAGGTTTAGCGTAGCAGAAACTTGGCCAATCCCTGTGAAGTGGTGCTCCACCAAGAATGTGCTGTGGTAACCCAGAGATTCTGCTTCTACGTTTCGGTCGACAAACTCGTGGAATTCGGATCCGCTGTCGCTGTTTGGTTTGCTCCTTAGGGCCTGGGCGCTGCCGAACATTCCAAATTGCATATTCTTTCCTAATCTTTTTCTAGATTACCAGTCTGATTTGCCAGTCCAACTTCCCAGGGACTGTAACACACTGCGTACAACTGGAACTTATTTGATCGTATTAGGGATAGAATATCAGTGCAGGGTTAGTAAATGTGGTGGATTCCAGGGCAACTGCTTTTAGTGAATCCGGCCAACTGGTGGATTGATGACCGATAGGACTTTGAAACCAAGGAACCAACTTGATTGCAACAGGCTAAATCTGGGGCTTTTTGGGGCAAACTGTTCCGGAGGCTTAGCGGTGACCACGGTGCCGGAGCGTTGGGACGCCAGCTGGGAGAACAATCAGAAATTGGCCCGTATGGCCGATGACGCGGGAATGGAATTCATGCTTCCACTCGGGCGCTGGAAGGGCTACGGGGGCATCACCGACCATAATGGGTCAAATTTTGAGACGTTGACCTGGGCTACCGGTATATTGGCCAGTACCCGGAACATCATGGCTTTTGGGACGGTG
>CEVA01243590.1_pt1 | contig 29502 bp, 27 predicted proteins | sample 361521 | NCBI WGS metagenome assembly CEVA01 (sample SAMEA2622823, study PRJEB7988) | marine metagenome | isolation source: saline water (ENVO:00002010), including | reverse complement strand
CTATCTGTTCAGAGTTTCTTGGCTTTACAGCCCCTTTGGGAAAAATTTTGTAACCAGAATGATGAGTCTAGCAACAAGGCAGTCATTAGAAATAGTTGATGACCAATATGGAAGGCCTACAAGTGGAATATATTTATCTAAATTCCTTAATGGGCTTATCTTAGGAATCTATAAACTTGAGTATGGCATTTATAATTTCTCATCAAGTGGAAGTGTAGTTTCTTGGAGTGGATTTGCGGAGGAAATTTTTGCAAATGCTTTTAAATTGAATTTAATTGATTCTATACCTGAAATAAAGAAAATATCTTCCAAAGATTACATTGGCGCGGCCTTGAGACCAAGTTATTCAGTTCTAAGCAATGAAAAAATAGAAAAAACATGTAAAATTTCTTTCCCAAATTGGAGAGAACTTTTAAATTTTGATTTAAAACTTATTGGTTAAATAATGAAAGGAATAATTTTAGCAGGTGGAATGGGAGCTAGGTTGAATCCACTAACAAATGCATGCTCCAAACAACTTTTACCCATATACGACAAGCCCCTTATTTATTATCCTCTTTGTACTCTCATGAACATCGGAATAAAAGAGATTTTGTGCATTACTAGAGCTGATAATATTGATGCTTTTTCAAATTTATTAGGAGACGGTTCAAAATGGGGTATCAATATAGAATACACTGTCCAAGATAAACCCATGGGTATTGCAGAAGCCTTCATTATTGGAGAAGAATTTATTGGAGAAGACTCGGTAACTCTAATCTTAGGAGACAATATATTTTATGGTTCCTCAATAACATTAGAGAGTCAGCAAGATAATGTTCTTTCTGGCGCAAGAATTTTTGCTTATCAGGTTCCAGATCCAGAAAGGTATGGTGTTGTTGACTTTTCAAAGGATGGAAAAGCACTGTCTATTGAAGAGAAGCCATTAAAACCTAAATCAAATTATGCCGTAACAGGCTTGTATCTTTATAATAATTGTGTCATTGAAAAAGCAAAGAGCTTGCAACCGTCAGCGAGAGGTGAACTTGAAATATCTGACATCAATCAAAGCTTCTTAGAAGAATCAAAACTAGAAGTTTCAATTTTAGATGAAGGAAGCACTTGGTTTGATGCTGGTACTCCAGACTCATTGATGCAAGCGTCACAATTCGTACAATCAATTCAAAAAAGACAATCCACGATGATTGGCAGCCCTGAAGAAACCGCATTAAAAAACAAACTGATTAACGAAGAGGATTTTTTGAAGATAGTGAATGATTATTCTAAAAGTGATTATCGTGAACATCTCAGGAAAGTTAGAATACACAGTTAAAATTAGAATTCAGTTTATCTCAAACAAATCTTGGTAAAGCTATATGCATATAGATGACAATATTTCCAATGTTGCTCTGTTTGTTGTTGTATCCCAAAATTGTAAATGTATTATTTAATTCAAATTCATGATGTTAAGTGAGAATAACATTGAAATAAGTGTAATAATCCCAGTATTTACATGGCATGAGAATTTAAACTATTTGTTGCCAGCAATTAATCAACAAACTCTTACTCCTTCTGAAATTGTCATTGTAGATTCCTGTTCGCATACGAAAGTAAAAGAGTTAATTGACAATATTCATATTGCAATTCCGATTCGTTATCATCGAGAAGCCCAAAGGGCTTTTCCTGGGAAAGCTAGAAATATTGGTGTTTCTATGGCAAAGCATGAATATATAGCATTTTTGGATTGCAGAACAATTCCATCAGATAATTGGCTCTATCACTACAGCCAACTAATTCAAGAAAATGAGGTTGGCATGATAGCTGGATCAATAAAAGTTTCAGCAAATACTGAATTTCAATGGTATATGCGTGAAGCATCATACGGTAGGCGGCTTTATGCACATGTTCCAGGAACGCTAATGGAAAAAGAAGTTTTCGATAATACTGGCGGTTTTCTTGAAAATTTGCGAATGGCAGAAGATATGGAATGGTTTCAGCGATTACAGAAAGATCGAATAGAATTTCTCTCAGTTGAGACACCTTTCCTCAAATACGACGGTTTACCTCAATCATTATTTAGTGCATGCATGAAATATTTAAAATCTGGATATTACACATCATTCGTGATGGAGAATTTCAAGAATCTATTAACGAGTACTTTATTAATAGCAGCTGTCCTAATCATACCAAAATGGAATTTTATGCTAGAAGGTTGGGACGCGAACCCTTTGTATATTCCAAATGTGACTAAAATATTTTTCTTAATTTTAATCTCTATATTATTAATTTGGAGATCTATTTATTTTCTACTTCCAAAGGAATTGCCAGATAATATTTTTGTATTATCAATTAAATTGGCTTTTCTTGGAATGCTCACGATGTCAGTTTACAGTTGGAATGCATCGATGGCTTTTTGGGTAGAAGATGCTGTATTGTATGTTCCACATATCACAAAGATATATCTTGGAATCTTACTAGGAGCAGTTGTTTTATATAGGGGTTTGATAAAACCGATAAAAAACAAAACATCTGCTAGGTCATTGTTACCTTATAAGTGGTTCTTTATCGGTATACTTGGTTTATCGATGGATATATCAAAAATCCCAGGTACTATTTTAGGTTCAATTATTGGTAGACTGAAACAGTTGTCGTCATTTCGAGATACACCAGCTCGTAAATAAAATCCATTTTCTGGACTATGAAGATCTACTTCAAAAAAATTTAATCTGAAAAAGCTTTTTTTATGTAACTACATGACTGTTCTTTACATTACTTATGATGGTCTTCTTGATCCGTTAGGACCAAGTCAGATACTTCCTTATATCAAGGATATTTCCAAGCACCAAGAGGAAGTTGTTGTGGTAAGTTTTGAGAAATCAGAGCAACTTCTAAAAGGTAAAGATGTTTTGTTGTCTGATCTTCAAAATTATCCAATTGAATGGAAACCACTATTATTTACAAAAGGGCTGGGAATTCTTGGAAAGTTATTGGATTTGAGTCGAATGTATCTCACCGCCTTCATTATTGTTTGTAAACACAATGTAAGAGTTGTGCATACACGATCACATCCTCCTGCACAGGCAGGTCTTTTTGTAAAACGTATAACAAAGGCTAAGTTTATATTTGATTTTCGTGGTCTCTGGGTTGATGAACGTGTGGACAAAGGAAGTTGGGATTTAAACCGTTTTTTTCATCGCTTGCAGTATAAGTATTACAAAAGAATCGAGAGAAAATTACTTGCTCAATCTGATCATGTTGTAGTTTTAACAAATAAAGTAGTGAATGAAGTTATGAGACTCGGTTCAATTGAAAGGTCTAGAATTACCGTTATCCCATGTTGCGCTGACTATAGACACTTTCCTCTTGCAACCAATACTCACAAAAAAGAGGCTAGAATTTCGTTAGGCATACCTTCCGATGCTTTCGTTTTAGGTTATTTGGGCTCGATAGGTAAAATGTATCTGCTCGACCGCTTCTTCCGCTTATTCAAATTGGCAGTAAATGTTCGTAAAGACTGCCATGCTTTATTGATTACAAGAGATACGGCTGCATTGAAGCAATTGATAGAGTCTTATTTGACACCTGATTTGTCGGACCGCATCCATGTTAGGTCTGCTAGTCGTGATGAAGTCCCCGTTGTTTTGCCATCAATAGATGTGATGGTAAGTTTCATTTTCTCAACGTATGCACGGCAAGGCTCATCGCCAACAAAGATGGCAGAATCTTTCGCTATGGGCATACCGGTTATTGCTAATCCTGGTGTAGGTGATGTTAAAAGAGTGGTTGATCATATAGATGGCGGTTATCTCGTTGATCCAAGCTCAGATGCTAATTTAATGGAGGTTGTACAGAATCTGGATAAAATTTACTCAAAAGGAGGTATACGCCTACGTGATGTATCACGCCCAATATTGGGTCTGGAATATGCTTCTCAGAGCTATAAATCAGTCTACGATAAATTGCTATGACACTTTATGTATTATAAAAATAAAATTAAAACACTGTCAGAAATATTTGGTACATCAGATATTCACTTGGAAGAGACATGCATAAATATTGCAGGAAAAGTTTATCCTATTGTTGATGATGTTATCATTTTATTGAAGTCTCATCAGATTCCACCCGGTACATCGGAGAAAATAAAAGCTTTAATTCCAGATCAAGCCAGCACCTCATTAATTGCTCAGGACATACAGCATACCTTTAGTGAGGAATGGAAGACATACAATGAAATTTTGCCTCAACATAAGGATGAGTTTAAACTTTATTTTGATCTCGTTGATCCTCTGAAACTCGAATCAAAACGAATTTGTGATTTGGGATGTGGAATTGGTCGTTGGTCCTATTTTCTCAAGGATATTGTCAAAGAAATAGTTTTAATTGACTTCTCTGAGAGTATTTTTGAGGCTAGAAAGAACCTCTCAGGATCGGATAATATCATTTTCATTATGGCTGATGTTCTGGATCTTCCTTTTGAAGATAATACTTTCGATTTTATATTTTCATTGGGTGTTCTCCACCATATTCCTAAACCGGCATTAGAATCGGTTAGAAAATTATCACGACTGGCGCCTGAATTTTTGGTTTATTTATACTATGCCCTGGATAATCGTGGCAGCTTGTATAAATTAATTTTTTATTTCGTTGATCTTATACGAAAGCTAATAAGTAGCATTACTTCTTCAACTACACGTTCGGTAATAACTGAAATCCTGATGTGGTTGTTGTATATGCCTGCAATTTTTATAGGTAAAATTTTGTCTATGTTTGGTGCACCTTCCTCGAGAGTTCCCCATTATGCTACTTATGGCCATATGAATCTTGGAAGGATCAGGCAGGATGTATACGATCGCTTTTTTACAAGAATAGAACAACGCGTATCCAAAAAAGAAATTCATCAATTATCAGATACTTTCTCAGAAATCATAGTTTCTGATGGCTTGCCTTATTGGCATTTTTTATGTCGCAAATAATCATGACTGACGATAGATTTCCTACAGTGCAGAATCTTTGTTACTTTTTAGGTATTTGCTTTTATGGGATAAGCTTGTCTTATGATGGGTAACCAAATGCAGATACTACGTAATTTATTTTTTAATATTGCCTATCAGACAGGAATCTCAAAGCCGTTCCGCTGGATGCTCAAAAAGAACAATAATCTGGTTATTTTGACGTTCCATCGTATTTCTGATTATAGGGATCAAAAGTGGCCTACCATGCCCATTGCTTCTTTCAGATTGCTTATGGAACAATTGGTGAAAACATTCCGAATAATAGATATTAACAGTGTCAATGCTATTCCTGATGATTCTGGACCACCATTTATGGTGGTAACCTTTGATGATGGATACAGAGATTTTATTGACAACGCCGTACCCATTCTGCTCGATTTAGATGTACCTGCTTGCCATAATGTTTCTCCTCTGTTAATAGATCGAAGAACACCTCCATGGACCCAGGTGTTGTCTGTATGTTTAGATTCTTTGCATGATAAATACCTGCAACTTCCAGATGGGACAGATTTTCCAATTTCGAAACCCATTGATGAGAAAGTGTTCTTGAAACTCTGTGACCGTTTATATTTGGTGAATAATGAAGAAAGAATTGAATGGCTTGATAATTTAGTAGCAACCTTACAGGTGACTTTTGATCTTTATTCAATGATGACTTGGGAGGATATTAGAGATTGTATAAAAAATGGTTTCTCAATAGGCTCACATAGTTACTCACATAGAAATTTATCGAAAATTGAGGACTCTGATTTACTACAGATTGAGATTGCTCTTAGTCGACAAAGAATCCTTGAAGAAACTGGGATAGCCCCATCTGTATTTTCATTCCCAAGTGGCTTGTATAATGATAAATCACTTAAAGTAGTGGAAGAAAGTGGTTATTCTATTGCTCTCTTGTGTGACGAAAAGCCTGCAAACATAGGTATTATTAATGATTCAGATGCACTTTTGTGTCTTCCGCGTATACTTATAGACCGAGCAAACTGGAAAGAAGAAGTGCTTAGGTCTTCAGGTTTTCATTATCATCTTAAACGAATAACTAATCCCAAATCTAAAAGTATTGGGTAGATAATAGTTTGTTTCATCGGCATTTTTTTATATCGTACATGAATATGAGTGAGAATAGATCTACCACCTTAGATGAGCGGAGTTAGACCATGTGTGGGTTGACTGGTTGCTGGACACAAACAGGTGATACTGCTTTAGAAACAAGTATCAAGATAATGGCCAAAACGCTCCATCATCGAGGTCCCGATGCGCACGCACATTGGTTGGATCAGAATGTGGGAATCGGATTAGGCCATACCCGATTAAAGGTCATCGATCTATCTGAGAATGGTGCTCAACCAATGCATTCAAATTGCAATCGCTATGTTATTGTTTTCAATGGTGAGATATACAACCATCATAATATTCGTGCCGAATTAGAGCAAAAAGGACTTGCCCCAAACTGGCGTGGCCATTCTGATACAGAAATACTATTGGCTGGCTTTGTAGCTTGGGGTGTAAGTGCTACGTTGCAACGTGCAGTAGGAATGTTTTCATTTGCATTGTGGGATAAAAAAGAACATCGACTAACACTAGGGCGAGACCGATTTGGAGAGAAGCCACTTTATTATGGTTGGTTGGGGCAAGGGAACAATAAAACTTTTGCTTTTGGATCGGAGCTTAAGGCTTTACGTGCCTTTCCAGGTTTTGACAATTCGATTAATCGTGATGCACTTGCGTTGTATTTTCAGTTTTGTACGGTCCCCGCACCTTATTCGATCTTCAAGGACATTTTCAAGCTGGAACCTGGCCATATACTTGTTTTAGATGGTGAAGGATTTAAAAATAAAACAATAAAGATTGAACCCTATTGGCAATTAACAGATGTTGTACATGAAGGAATCACCAGTCCTATAAGTGATGAAATTGAAGCTATTGAGTTCCTAGAATCGACTTTACGAAAGTCTGTGCAACAACAGTCTATAGCGGATGTCCCACTTGGTGTCTTCCTCTCAGGAGGCATCGACTCCTCCCTTATTACAGCACTGATGCAGGACCAATCAAATCGCCCCATCCAAACTTTTACCGTGGGTTTTGATGAAACTGGATTCGACGAATCTCCATTTGCATCTGCCGTTGCCAAGCATATTGGTACAGACCACCATGAGTTACGTGTAACTTCATCTGACGCTTTGAGTGTAATTCCAAGTCTGCCACAAATTTATGACGAGCCTTTTGCTGACAGTTCACAAATCCCAACTCATTTTATCTGTAAAGCTGCAAGGCAGAACGTTACTGTAGCATTATCAGGTGATGCAGGCGATGAACTGTTTGGTGGTTATAATCGTTATTTTTGGTCGAAGCGCATATGGAATAAGTTAGCTTGGCTTCCAATTAACGCACGCCGGCTTTTGGGAAAGGGTATTTCTTTGTTTCCAGTAAGCACCTGGGATGCAATGAATCAAGTTCTTCCAAGTCCTTTCCAAACTACTAATTTTGGCGACAAGGCATACAAAATGGCCAATCGCCTTGAACGAGTAGACAAACTCGAAGATCTCTATAAAAATCTTCTGATGATTTGGCAAGAAGGAAACGATTTAGTTTGGCGTTCGAGAGTTCCAGCTTCAAACTTATATGGGAGTGCATTATACACACTGCCAACAATACTTGATGATGCAAATATTATTAAAAACATTCCAGAATCAGAACTACGTATGATGTTGTGGGACAGTCTTATTTATTTGCCAGATGATATTTTGACTAAAGTTGATCGAGCAGCCATGAGTGTAAGTTTGGAGACACGAGCTCCCTTCCTTGATCACCGTATTGCAGAGTTAGCATGGAAATTACCTTTGCACATGAAAATAAGAGATGGACAAGGCAAATGGGCTTTAAGACAAGTACTATATAAATATGTTCCTAGGGATTTGATTGAGCGACCTAAGGCAGGGTTTGGTGTTCCAATTGGGGAATGGTTGCGAGGACCATTACGTGATTGGGCAGAGAATTTGATAAATAAGGAAAGCCTTCAATCTGAAGGATACCTAAATTCGACGCTTATTCATGAAACATGGAAACAGCATTTAAGTGGTCGTCACGATTGGTCGCATCATCTTTGGGCAGTGCTTATGTTCCAAGCTTGGCTAGATAGTGCGAACTGATATTCTGAAGAAATCTAAGAGTCAAAACCCCTAGTTAACAACAATTTAGCTAATCAAATACTTAGTTAATTTACTTGCTTTAAAAAACACTGTAAATACAATATGGTTCCTCATAAAAGGATTGAAAGGAAAGAAAACCATGTATTGATTGGATTAGTTTACTTTTATGACTCTAAAAAGAGGTAACAAGAATAATGGCATTAGAAGCAGGGATAAACGGTTTTGGAAGATTTGGTCTACATTTATTAAAGTACTGGCTAGATAGAAATAATGGATCACATTTTAAAATACTTTATATTAATGATGACTATCTTGATATAAACCAAGCTTATGATTTAATCATTAATGATAAATACGTAAAGTTTAATAAATATAAGATCCAAGTATCAGATGATTATCTGATGATTCTAGAGCCCAACGGCGCTAAACACGAAATTTTATTCACCAATCGCGAACAAAAATCTATTCCCTGGATCGGCAAACCAGATATTTTTTTTGAATGCAGTGGTAAATACACTGAAGCAAAAAATTGCTCAATCTATTCTAAGAAGAACACCAAAGCTGTTCTTATATCAGCAACTTCATGGGATGCTGAAAAAACCCTTGTTTATGGCTACAATCACAATGAATATAATTCTGATCTGAAATTAATTTCATACGGATCCTGTACTGTTAATGCTTATATACCCTTTGCACATTGGATTGATCAGCAATATGGAATTATCGATAGCGATGTGAATGTTATACACAATATTCAGGGGTATAGATTGGAGGATAATAACACCCTTAATCGGAAATTTTGCACGCTTGAGGAATCAGCAAAGCTATTGATGAAATCAATTAATGATCACAATTTTCTAGTCAACTATACAGTTATACCATACACAGGTGTATCGATGATTGATTTCAGATTTAGAGTAAATAGATCAATAGATCTAGATACTTTTATTGGAGATCTCGATGAAGTTATAAACAATGGAGAGCTTAAGGATCTTTATGGATTAGATGACAGAGACATAGGTCCAGAAGTGCATAATTGCACAGATTATTCAACGGTTTTCATAAGAGAAGCGATAAAATCTCTGAATGATAATTTTTACTTGCAAGGCTATTTCGATAATGAGAATTCAGTCAATCGATTCTATGATCTTGCAGATTTTATAGCCAGAAAGAATTGTGTCTAATAAGGCCCAAAAGAATTTAATATAAGTAAAATATCCACTAAGTAACTTTAGTGATTCTGGGTTGTGATTTGGAATTAATAGAAAAAATCAAATCAATAGTAGCCAATTCGTTCGGCTTACCTGTTGAGGAAGTGACGCTTGATACCGGTCCTTCAAATACTTCTTCATGGGATTCATTCGGGCAAATGGAGCTTGTTTTAAATGTTGAAAAAGAGTTCGATATCACCTTAGAGTTTGAAGAAATTTTCAAAATTGTCTCAACACAAACTTTACTAGAAGTTATAGAACATAAATTGAATGAACCTAGAAAATAACTTTTCAGACATTCTGACTGAAAGGTCACGCTTATTTTCCAATAAGATTTTTTGTCATAAGATAAATGGGCAAAAAGTAACTTTTCAGGAACTCGAACAATATGTCAATCAGTGTTGTCGATTCTTTGAGGAAATTGGACTAATTGCGGGCGATATCACGACCATAAGTATTCCAAATTCTATATCTTTTATTGTCTTGTATATTGCTGGAATAAGAAGTGGAATTAAGATTAATCCTTGTCCTTCAAGTTTGTCTGAGCATGAGTTGGTTAAGAATATTAATTTTGTTGAATGTAAGCTCTTAATTTCACATCAAGCCATAGATAGCGACCTTATTCCTAAAGACTGTTTTACCTTTAGATTCAAAAATGATGATCATCTTTTATCGAAATTGGAATCCTACTCAAAACAAAAATTTGAACGGGAAATATGTTCTGATGACGTAGCTTGTATCTATTATAGTTCGGGTACAACAGGCGATGCTAAATGCGTACTATATTCTCATAAGAATATGCTTTCGTTGACAAAGTCCATAGTTAATGATTTTGAATTTATACCAGAATCCATCCATCTGGGCATACTCCCATTGGGACATACAGCAATAACTAACTATCAATTATTACCATCTTTATATGCAGGCAGTACTTTGTTTCTAGCGGATAATTTCAATAGTATCAGACAAGATATTTGGAAAATAATCACAGACCTTAACATTAGCTACTTACAAGTAGTGCCAACAATATTATTTGCAATGACAGCAACCCCTTATGATGAAGAAGATGTGAGGGCTAATCGTTCATTGAAATATATCGGTTGCGGGTCGGCACCTTTATCGATTGAGTCTCAGATAAAATTTTACAAAAGGTTTAATGTGAAAGTAGCCAATCTCTATGGTTTATCAGAAACAGGCCCTTCCCATTTTGATAACCCTTTATTGGCTAATTGGGAGCCTGGGAGTATTGGCTACCCGCTAACAGTTAATGAATGTAAAATATTCAGCAAAGAATTCAATGAGTTAAAAGCAGGTGAAATAGGCCAGATTGGTTTAAAAGGAGACAATGTTTTTGTTGGTTATCATAAAAACAACAAAGCCTATCAGAATTCTTTCTCCAATGATTATTTTCTCACAGGAGACCTAGGCTATAAAGATGACAACGGAAGATATTATTTTACTGATCGAGAAAAGGATTTAATTATTAAGGCTGGGGTTAATATAATTCCTGGTGAAATCGAGGAGATTATTTTTAAACTACAAAACGTAAAATCAGCTGCTGTTATTGGAGTTCCTCATAAATTATTCGGTGAGGAGATTGTTGCATTTGTTGAAAAAAAAGATAGCTCCTTGCAAAAAAAGCATGTTATGGATGTCTTGACTGAGAATTTACAACCATTAAAAAGGCCCGATAGAATAATATTCATTGACAATATGCCTGTAGGACCATCTGGAAAAATCTTGAAAAGAGAATTGCGAAAAAAACTAGACATCTCTGAATGAAATGACATCCCAAGATTTATATAAAGCCTGTCAAAAAATAGTCTTTGAGGCAGGTGCAATTTTAGAAACTGAGAAAAAAAGAGAATATAAAATCATAAGAAAGAGTCGAAAAGAGTTAGTCACGGAAATCGACTTAATTATCCAAAATTATCTTTCAGAGTCTCTAGGCGCTATAAATGATTGCGCAATCTTTTATGAAGAGGATAAGACCCAAGGAAATGCCATTTTGCCAGAAGAGTGTTTCATCATTGATCCTATTGATGCAACTCACAATTTGGTAGCTGGCCTGCCTTTTTATAATTTATCTATAGGCTACGTTAAGGATAGTGTTCTTATGTTTGGCATTATTTACTTTCCATATTCAAAAGATATTTATCATGCGTATCAAGGCAAAGGTACGTTTAAAAATCTAGAACAAATATATGTTTCTAAAAATACTGTTCTGGAGAAAAGCATTATTGCTTACGACAATCAGTTTCATCTGGACCAAAGCACAATGATTAATTACCAAAAACTAGTGGAATCAGTATTCACCACTAGAATACTTGGGTCAGCGAATAGGGATGCTTGTTTCATAGCGGAGGGTATTCTGGATGCAAGGATTTGGAATGCAACTAAAGTTTACGACATTGTAGCGGGTTCTATTATCGTCACCGAAGCTGGTGGATATGTAACAGATTTCAATGCAAAGCCAATTAATTTGGATAATATCAACAGAGTGGTAATGTCTAATGGTGGAATCCATGAAGAGTTAATTGAGCTAATTGGTTAATAGATTCTTAACAATTAAAGAACATATATTCTGAATATATGAACTCAGGGAATGATAGTTCTTTGATATCTCCCTGATAGAAAAATGTGATGTTGCTTTTAATTCCGAAAGAAAATGTTGGCACTTTTGACATGCTACATTGATAAATTCGGGTGAAGAGTGTGTGCTTATGCAATAGAAAATAACTACAGATTGTCTTTCTATTTTGATAGAACATTTCAGGATTGCTCAAGTAAAAGATATTTGTAGCTGGAATGCCACGTACATTTCTGATATCAAAAATGATTAATAGAGTTTCATCAGCACCTTCGAAGACAATCTGTTCAACGGATGGTATGTTATCGTGGTCAAGACTAATCTGTCTTATATCTGAATCTAGAGATCCTTTTATGGATTCTGGATCAACTAAAATTTTAAGCTCTTTTGAAAAATAATTAAGATTGGGCATGTTTGGGATTGCAATCAATTTTGAAATATAGCTTTTAAATTTAAAACGACGATGCAATTCATAGACGTCTGGCGATGCTGATAATGAAGTAAATAAGAAACCTTTTTGACTTAACATTGCTGCCATCAATTTCAAGCTGTGTGATCTGTATGTATCCAAGACAAACCATGTCGATGTATTGCATACAAATCGAATTCCTTTCTTAGTCTTTCGTTGCGAATACAGCGCGCAAAAAACACCAACAACAGTTCCATCATCTTCCAGCATAAAACCATTGTTAGGTTTTTCAGACATCCATGGGTGTCTGTAGGCTTTGAGCCATTCATCCAGTTTTAGTTCTGGGTCAAAATTTGAGGACAAGAAATAATATACATCTTCTAAGTCCTCATCAAATATTTCTCTTAAAGATACCCTATCTAGCATTATGCAAGTTGAATTTTATATCATTGATCATAAGTTAAATACTTTGCTGGCTACTTTGCTTATCATAGTAAAGATACCATTTATTTTAGGAGATAGTTTTAGCAATAATGAAAAAAAAAATTATCATTGCTGCTAATAGCACATTCAACTTAATCAATCATCGTATCGGATTAATCAATGGTTTGCTTGATGAAGGTTACGAAGTAGTAGCTGTATCACCAATTGATGAGTTTGTTTCCAGGTTAAAAGAGCTTGACTGTGTACATGTGCCTTTGCAAATGCAGAGAAAAGGTATGAATATTGCTTGGGACTTAATACTATTTTGGCGTTATAGACTTTTATTAAAAAAACATATGCCAGATATATATTTAGGATTCACTGCAAAGCCAAATATTTACGGCTCTTTAGCAGCCCAGTCTTTAGGTATTCCTGTTATCAATAATATTAGTGGTTTAGGTACAGTTTTTGGAGCTATGAGTACCTCTCTCTTAGGTAATATGCTGTCTCAACTATTACAAGTGTTGTATCGGTTTGCATTAAATCGTTCGAAAAAAATATTTTTTCAGAACAAGGATGATCGTCATGAGTTTGTTGAAAAGGGCGTTGTAAAATTTCATTTGACAGATTTGTTGCCTGGATCTGGTGTAGATTTGGACCGTTTTTCTTACACTCCAATCATTGCTAATGAATTTTCTTCAAAATCAAGTAATGGAAAGAAACAGACTAGGTTTTTGTTAATTTCACGGTTGTTGTGGGACAAGGGTGTGGGAGTATACGTAGAGGCTGCAAGGCTCTTGTCCCCAAGTTACCCTAACGCTGAGTTTTGCTTGTTAGGATTTCTAGATTTCCAAAATCCTGAAGCCATTTCAGAGAAACAATTGAATGAATGGATAACTGAAGGCGTAGTTAATTACCTAGGTGTCATCAATGATATTCGTCCTGAGATTGCAAAGGCCGACTGCGTGGTTTTGCCTGTATTATTTCGTGAAGGTACCCCGCGGTCATTACTTGAAGCCGCTGCTATGGGACGTCCTATAGTCAGCACAAACTCCATCGGTTGTCGTGAAACGGTGGATGACGGAGTTAATGGATATCTCTGTATTCCAGGCGATTCAAATGATTTGTCAAAAAAGATGGAGCAGATACTACAATTAGATGATACCAAACGTAAAGCAATGGGAAAAAATGGTCGGGAGAAAATGGAGCTAGAGTTTGATGAGCAAATTGTGATCCAGAAATATCTAGAAGCCATCAAAGAATGTCAATAATCCAAGGATGTTCTAATAATTGCATTGTTTCTGTTTATCATAAACTCTTTGAAAAGTTCTTTTTAAAAAGGCATCTTATTTTTAAGATCAGAAATAGCTTGGGTTTAAATACTGCATGAGTAGCCTTATTTGATAGTTATGAAAATATTTTTAGATATAGGTGCACATATAGGAGAGACTCTCCATGAAGTGACAAAGGAGAAATACGCTTTTGACAAAATTGTGTGTTTTGAGCCATCAAGTTTTTGTTTAAATCAATTAAAAAAATTTTCCTCTGAGGACGATAGAATAGTAATTTGTGAATTTGGACTAAGTAATAGAAATCAGGATGTTGAATTGTTTCTGCCGGGAACTGAAGCAGGGTCAATCTATAAAGGTGGGGATCCCTCCCTGAGCAGCCCAGATATTGAAAGTGAATCGCCAATAAAAGAAAGAGAAATAATCAAATTGCGCGATGCTAAAGAGTGGTTTGAAAAGAATACCAATGCTGATGATTATATTGTCGTTAAAACAAACTGCGAAGGCAGTGAAGTTGATATCTTAGAAAGTCTTATAGATGGAAAGATTATGAAAAATATTTATAGTTTTTTAATAACATTTGATATCCGACATTATCAAGAATTCCAACAAAGAGAGATAGAGATTAGAAAAAGATTGAAAAAAGAGAAGCTAATAAATCACTGTTTTTCCGACAATGTTATGATTGGGACTTCTCATGAAAAAAGAATAGAAAATTGGTTAACATTATTTGGGATAGATTCGCCAAGCAAAGACATAGATTTATTAAGAAAATTGCATCAAAATGAGTTTTTAAAATATTCTAGTAAAAGCGGTTTTTTTCCAAGATGGGAGATTAGACTAAAAAGACTGTTTAACTATGAATATTTTCCTAAATGGGTAAAAAGTGCGCTAAGGTTCTTAAAAAGAATACTTGGACTCAGTAGGGAAAGATAATTTTGACTAACTGGTATATTCTTTAGTAATGCATCAATGCTTCACAATGAAATGAGTCACTATGATTAAAAAATTTTTTGGCTTCACGTTATTGTGTCTATATTTTTTGGTTTTGGCAGTCGCTATGACCAATGGTCCATTGGTGTCTTTTCAATCATTGATTTTGGGAATCCTTGGTCTGATAGTTATTACCATAGGAATTTCCACATTAGCAAAAGCTATCAACCTAGTTGATATACCAGATAATATTCGAAAACTACATATAGGTAACGTACCTCTGATTGGAGGTATAGTAATATTCATTTCCGTTGTTTATGGCACTTTTGTTTTTGGTGTCGATCCATTTTATCGTTATGTAATTATTTCTTTGGTCCCTATTCTAATTGTAGGAACAATAGATGGCATAAGAGCTGTTGCAGTTCCAATATCTTTTAGACTTATAGCTCAAATATTAGCTAGCTGGATAGTTATTTTATTTACAGATGTTTACTTAAAAGATTTAGGCAATTTATTCGGCCAAGGTACGGTTTATTTAAATCAGTTTGGCATACCTTTTACTATATTTGCAGTGGTTGGGATGTGCAACGCTTTCAATATGTTGGATGGTAAGGATGGGCTTGCAGGATCTGTCGCAGTAGTAATAATTTCATCTTTACTATTATTGCTTTATTTAAATGGTGTTATTTATAACTGGGGATTAATTCTGATTCTTAGTCTTGCCGTCTTTCTTGCTTTTAACATGAATTTTTTTGGACAGGAGCGGAAGATATTTTTGGGAGAACATGGATCATCCAGTTTGGGACATCTAATTGCATGGAATCTGGTTTATTTATCTCAGGAAACGGATTTTATAACACCTGTTACTGCATTGTGGTTTGTGTTTTTCCCACTTACAGATGCAGTACTTACTATTATGAGAAGAATTAGGATTTCACAGTCAATTGTCAAAGCTGACAGACGACATTTGCATTATTTACTTTCTGATAAAGGTTTCTCTGACCAAATGATTTTATTGGGAGTTGTATTCATTTCAATTATTGGGGTGGTAACGGCAGTCGCTGCAAATTTATTCAATATAGAGGATTATTACCTTTTTTATGGTTATATAACGGTTGTTGTTTGTTTATGGCTCTTAGGTAGAATTCAATCTTAAAAACAGAATCACCTAGCTTCAAATTTAGGCTATCTTTTGCTTGTTTTCATATTCAGAAATCCGAGACAAGGAGTTAAGATAGAACAATCTGCAGAAAAATAGCTTAATAATATTGTCACGTATTGTTTCAGACTTACGGAAGTTTTTAAAAAAATAAGATATGCTCGATAATGCAATTGAAGGTTTTCTAAGAAGGTGCTTTAGAGTTTTTATACTGGAAACTCTGATAGCAGTACGATGAAAAGATTCATTAATTTTTCCAAGGCTTTCTGGATCAAATTCTTTATTTTTGATCAAGTGACGAGTGAACATATCAGAATGCACTCCTCCTGTATTACTGACAGCTACGTCTGTAACTAGATGTCCATTCATCTGGGCTTCAGCAAAAAGATCGGTTCCAGGGTCAGCACGAGCCATTGCCATATGAGGTAGTACGTCATATTTCTTTAATGCATCCATAGCAAACTCAAGTGTTGTATTGATTTGCTTCAAGGTTTCTCTAGGAAAGCCGATAATATAAAAGGCTTGCATGTCAATACCGATCTTTTTAGCAAGCTGAAAAATACGTGTCACATTATCAAGAGTTAATGGCTGTTTCCCAATTACATTGTCAATAACCCACTGGTCTCCAGACTCGGGGGCAACGATAAGATATGTACAGCCGGTTTTTTTAATCAAAACCATCATTTCTTCGTCCAGTGCATTAGCAAAGGTGCCGTTTGGAGTATCCCAAGTAAATTTCAGTTTACGATCAATAATTCCATTCATAAGTTCCATGAAACGCTTTCTATCTAGGGTCAGATTATCATCTTCAAAATGGATATGATTCACCCCATGTTTTTTGGTTAGATTTTCTATGTGATCAAGGACATGTTCGACGGAATAGCGACGATATTTCCTTCCAGCATGGATATGGATTGAGCAGAATGAGCATTTGTAAGGACAACCACGAGAAGTAACCAATGATACTGAGCGTTCCGCTCCATCATATGAGAGTTTGTTACGTGCCATAATACCATTCCGCTCGTATGTGAAATATCGTTCGAGTTTCAGAAGGTTATAGTCTATATGACCCAGTTCATCCAGATCAGTAAGTAATTCACGTTTAGGTGTACTGACATTTATTTTACTGTCACGATACATGATGCTCTCAATTGTCGACAATGATCTGTTACCTTGAACCCATTCCACTATCTCGTGCATTATCCGTTCCCCATCTCCCAATCCGATGATATCTACCGCTGGAGATTCATCCAATATATATTCTGGCAAGGCTGATGCATTCGGTCCTCCAACAACAATCACTGTATCTGGGAGAACTTGACGGATTAATTCTGCAGCTTTAATCGTCTCATTAGTGTTTTCACGGAATAAGTTGGTAAGGCCAACAATATCAGGTTGAAGTCGTTTAAGATCTTTTTTGAGTTGGCCCCAGCTTGCGCCAAAATGTAGCATTTCTTCTTTGTTTTTAATGTCCTTAGCGGCAACTCCGCCATCTTCAAAATTTCGAATCCACTGGTTGACTAGATTGCCTGAGAAAACTGAGTTGCTGGGGTTGAATGTGTTTCCCTTGAAAGTGTCGCCTTCCACGAAACAATCGTAAACTTCAACATCAATTCTTCTATCTTTAAGGTAAGTAGCTATTGATAAAAGTCCAATCGGAAGACCCAGTCTTGGTCCTTTAGGCCATACTCCAAAATAGAAAAGTTGAGGAGGGCGTACTAGTAAAACTTTTGGTTTTTCAAGAACATGAAGCGGCCTCTCCAAATTATTTGGAGTGGTGACTATATCAATTGAACTAAGAGATGATTCGCTTTTCATACTATAACTTGACTATATGAGGGTAAAATATACCTTTTTGTTGCGTATGACAAGAATGAAGATGTCTTTAAGGCTTGTATCTTATGCGATAAAATAGTCAGAATTGGTGCTTTATTAAAAGAATAAGGAGCAAAATTTATCATGGATTTTGGAATAGAGAATAGACTTTCAAAAATTTTTAAACCCATATCAGGAAAAACTGTAATGCTTGCCGTTGATCATGGGTATTTTCAAGGACCTACTACTGGCCTAGAAGATCTCAGAAAAACTTTAGCTCCACTAACTAATTTAGCCGATTGTCTTTTCATAACTAGAGGCATGCTGAGAAATTGTGTGGACAATAATATTGAATCTTCAATTTGTCTAAGGGTTTCAGGCGGCCCTAGTGTTTTGCAAGAGCTGTCTAATGAAGATATTGTTGTCTCATTAGAAGAAGCCATTCGATTGAATGTATCTGGAATTGGAATGTCAATATTTGTAGGGGCTGAAAACGAAGATAGAACCATATCTAACTTAGGTCGATTAATTAATGAAGCAGAAAAATATGGCATGCCTGTTTTGGCTATAACTGCAGTTGGAAGGGAGATGGCCAGAGATGCTAGATATTTGGGTTTAGCTTGTAGGATTGCCGCAGAAATTGGCGCAAGAATTGTCAAAACTTATTACTGTGAAGATTTTTATAAAATAGCGGAAAGTTGCCCAGTTCCCATAGTTATGGCTGGCGGTAAAAAGATTCCTGAAAAAGATGCATTAGAAATGACTGAAAATGCAATTAAAGAAGGTGCATCGGGTGTTGATATGGGAAGGAATATATTCCAAAGTGAAAAACCTGCAGCAATGATGCAAGCAATAAATGCCATTGTTCATAAAGGAGCTGACTCCAAAGAAGCATACGATTTATATAATCAAGGTTAGCTAGTTTGAACTCCAAAAATAGAAATGATTCAGTGATTAATGTAGCTGAATATCACAGTAATTCAGATATCAGAATTAAAAAAATCAGAAAACCACTTATCAACGAAAAAGAAATTTTAGTAAAAATGCAGGCATGTGGTATTTGTGGAACTGATGTCATGGAGTGGTATAGAAAATCTTCTGTTCCAAAAATTCTAGGTCATGAAATGAGTGGTACCGTGGTTAACATTGGTAGTCAAGTCAAAGGTTTTAAGGTCAATGATCGTGTTTTTGTTTCACACCATGTTCCATGTTTTGATTGTTATTATTGCGACAATGAAAAATATTCTGCTTGTAATTCACTCCACACAGGCAATTTCTTTCCAGGTGGATTCTCAGAGTACATAAGAATTCCAGAAGAGAATGTTAAATACGGCACGTTTATTTTACCAAAAGAAATGACGTACGAAGAAGCCACCATGATTGAACCCATGGCGTGCGCAGTTGCAGGACAAAATATTTTAAACATCAAAAAAGATGAAACAGTGATTATTTTAGGTTCAGGAATATCTGGACTAACTCATATTCAACTTGCAAAAAATAAAGGAGCAACTGTTATTGCAACGGATATATCTACTTATCGTATTGAGACAGCAATGCATTTTGGAGCAAATTATGGCTTAGATGCAGGTAAAATAAATATTGATCAAATCAAAAAAATAAACAATGGAAGATTGGCTGATAAAGTTATTGTGTGTTCAGGTAGCACGTCTGCAGTAGAAGACTCTTTTAAATACGTTGATAAAAAGGGAGAGATACTTTTCTTTGCTGTTCCCTCTAACAATATCAGCTTACCTTCTACAGAGTTATGGCGAAATGAAATTTCAGTATTTTTTAGCTATGGCGCAGCTACAGATGATATAAAATCTACAATTAGATTATACAAAGAGAATAAAATTAATTTCAAAGACATGATTACCCATCAATTTCCATTATCAAAAATTACCGAGGGTTTTAAACTTGTGGAGCAAGCACAGGAATCTATTAAGGTGGTTGTAAAACCCGATTAAAAATTTAATTATTGCCTTATTTATAAAAGAGAAAATTAATAATGCGAGTGAAGGGTCAAAACTATAGAACCATCTGGCAAAAACAGGATGATAAGGAAGTTGTGCAAATCATTGACCAAAGACTTCTGCCTCATGAGTTTTTAATCATTGATCTTCTGACATATCAAGATGCCATTGAGGCCATTCAAGATATGGCTGTTAGGGGAGCACCATTAATTGGAGGAACTGCTGCTTGGGGGGTATATTTGGCTGCAGTTCACGCAAACAAAGATGGTTCAGGTATTCCATTTATCATGGATGCTTGTAAAGAATTAGTTTCGGCTAGACCAACGGCAGTAAACTTGAAGTGGTCAATAGACAGAATATTAAAAGCTATAGAAGGTTTAGATAATTTTGAAGAGATTCTAAATAAGATAGAAAAAGAAGCCATTGATATTTGCAATGAAGATGTAAAGAATTGTGAGAATATAGGTAGACATGGATTGGAATTAATCGACAAAATTGCTGAAAATAAATCAGACAATACCGTCAATATACTCACTCATTGTAATGCAGGCTGGTTGGCAACTATTGATAGGGGAACAGCCACAGCTCCAATGTATGCAGCAAGAGATGCCGGGATCAATATACATGTTTGGGTTGACGAAACTAGACCAAGAAACCAAGGTGCGAATTTAACTGCTTGGGAACTCCTAAACGAAGATATACCTCATACGGTAATAGTTGACAATGCAGGAGGTCATTTGATGCAACATGGATTAGTTGACATATGCATTGTTGGCAGTGATAGAACTACTAGATCTGGAGATGTTGCTAATAAAATTGGTACATACTTAAAGGCACTTGCAGCTAGAGATAATAAAGTTCCATTCTTTGTAGCCCTTCCAGATTCAACAATTGATTGGGGTATAAAAGATGGTCTCAAGGATATTCCTATTGAAGAAAGAGATCCAAGTGAAGTTTCAAATATTTCTGGTTCTATGGGTGGCACTATAGAATCCGTTCGAATCACGCCATATAAATCTAAATCTAGCAACTTTGCCTTTGATGTGACTCCGGCGAAATATGTTACTGGATTGATTACTCCCCGTGGAGTTTGTGATGCAAGTGAAGACGATATAAACCAACTCTATCCAGAGTATTAGTACTATGTCTAAAATTGGTATTATTGGCGGCTCAGGATTGGATGACCCAAATATTTTCAAGGAATCATCTGAAATATTAATTGAAACCCCATATGGTGATCCTTCGTCTAAAATTAAAGAGGGCAGAATCGAAGGACACCATGTCGCTATTTTATCTCGTCATGGTTTTGAGCATTCTATATCTCCTAGTAAGGTAAATTTTAGAGCCAATATTTGGGCTCTAAAAAAAATAGGCTGTACACATATTCTCGCCACAACTGCTGTTGGTTCACTCAGAAAAACTATTGAACCAGGGCATATTGTATTTCCTAATCAATTTATAGATTTCACCAAACAAAGAATCTCTACTTTTTACGATAAGGGAGAAGTGGTTCATTCTCCAATGGCTGAACCTTTCTGTCGATCAACTATAGAGATTCTTAAAGAAATAGCTATAGAAATGAACATCCCTTATCACGATAATAAAACCGTCGTTACAATCGAAGGCCCAAGATTTTCAACTAAATCTGAAAGCCATATGTTTAGACTCTGGGGTGCAGATATTATTAATATGAGTTCCTGTCCTGAGGTTGCCTTAGCAAGGGAGCAAAAAATTCACTATGCTTCTCTTGCTATGTCTACAGACTATGATTGTTGGAAAGAGGATGAAGAATCTGTTTCTTGGGAATTGATAGAAAAGACTATGAAGAAAAATGCCGCTAACGTGCTATCAATCTTTATCAAAGCAATACCAAAATTGGAAAATTGGAAAGACCAATGTTCCTTCTAAATATCAGAAACTAAAATACCATGCCAATCAAATCTAAAATAAGAACAGTTCCAGATTATCCTGTAAAGGGGATTCAATTTAGAGATATTTCAACATTAATTAGTGATCCAGAAGGATTGCAGCTTGTTGTAAAAGATTTAAAAGAGAGGTATGAGACAAAAAATGAATTTGATATTATTGTAGGCATTGAAGCAAGAGGATTCATAGTTGGCTCAGCTTTGGCCTACTCCCTCAAAAAAGGATTTATAATGATAAGAAAGCCAGGGAAACTCCCTGGAGAAGTAATATCTCAAGAATATGAGTTAGAGTATGGTTCAGATAAAATGGAAATCCAATCTGATGCTTTTTTACCTGGAACGAGAGTATTGGTTGTTGATGATCTTATAGCAACAGGCGGTACTGTAATTTCTGCTATTGCTTTAGTTGAAAAACTAGGAGGTATAGTTACAGAAACTGCATTTATTGTAGACTTGCCAGATCTTGGAGGCAGTCAGAAACTTAAGCAAAATGGTTATAATATTTTCAGTTTAACTGAGTTTGAAGGGGATTGATTCACTGAAAAATGTGTTTTCTTTTTTCCAATCCAGATCAAAAAGAGAACTGATTAAATCATTACAATATGACTAATTGATTTAATTTCTTCCGTAATCGATTTTTTTATAATTAATATTTATTTCTTTGAATCCTTCTGAAAAAGTATCAACTATTTCAGCCTTAATACCATTTCGTTTACAATTTAAATCCCTAACTTTTAATGCCAATCTGCCTACATCTTCCAAGGGCATTTCAACTCCTTTTCGAATATCTCCTTCCGTGTTCCATAATTCACCATTAACTTGATATAACCTATCTATGAAGGAAACAATTTGACTATATTGTTGAGCATAATCTGACTTTTCTATCTCTAATTTATATGCTGATAATTCATCAGAAACATCTTCATTTGTTCGTTCTGATTTTAACTTGGTTATAGTGTATCTATCTAAAATTTCTGATAGCGGCATTTTCATATTATTTACTTTTTGTTATTTATTTTATCGTCTTAGATAAAGATAAAATTCTCTCTGAAATAATTTTACCATTAGAAACAATGAAATTTGGATTTAGATAATCTTCCTTTGCATTATAATTAATTGAGTCTCCAGCCGAAGTGATCACATCACCACCAGCAAAGCTAACAATAGCTTCTCCTGCTGCTGTATCCCATTCTGATGTCGGCCCAAATCTTGGGTAACACTCAGCTTGGCCTGATGCAATATGACAAAACTTAATAGAGCTACCTACTTTTAAAATTTCATAATCAACTATCTTTTCTAAAAGTTTATTCAGCATTTTACTGGGGTGTGATCTGCTAGCCACCAAACGTATTCGTTTATTCTTCTTCTTAGAGACACGTATTTGTTTAATATCATTATTCGAATTTGAATAAAAAGAGCCATTAATTTTAGACCCCCAGTATGTCTCATTTGTCACCGGGATATGTATGACTCCAAATATAGGAGTGTTATTATGAATTAGAGCAACATTCACAGTAAAATCACCATTCTTTTTTATGAATTCTTTGGTGCCATCTAAGGGATCTACAAGCCAATATTTTTCCCAACGTGATCTAATTTCATAAGGTACTTCAGAATTTTCCTCAGAAATTATTGGGATTTTTGGTGTTAATATTTTTAGTCTTTCCGTGATAATTTTGTGTGCTATATTATCCGCTTCTGTGATAGGTGAAAAATCTTTCTTTAGCTTATAATCAAAATCAGAGTTGTAAATCTGGAGAATAGCCAAACCGGCATCTTGTGCAATTTCAGTAGTTGAAATAATGAACCGTTCATTTAATATTTTTCTGTCAAACATTGCCATTCGTATAATTTGTGGCTAACTACATAAAAATTATCTATATCATTAATCTAACGCGTCTACTCAAGCTTTAATAGCACTTATTCTTATTACTATTGGGTCCTCTTCCTCAAATTTAGCAAGACCATTGCTTTCAATAGTTTTAGTAATTTTAAACCCTGCCTGAATCAATCTCTGTTTAAATTCTTCTAAAATGATAAATCTCCTGTAATGACCATCAATTCTTTCAGTTTCACTCAATATTTCTCCTTTATCAGACAAAGGATCATTTATAGAGCGACATTCAATAAAGAATTGCCCGTCTTTGTTCAGTAATCGATAGCTTGTTTTTAGTATCTCAATTTCTTCGCTCAGTGACATTGCATGAAAAACAAAACGAGAATAAATGAGATCAAATTTTTTTTTATTAATTTTTGCTACATCTGCGATAGTGCCAGAAAAAAATTCTAAGGACTTGTATGAATATAGTTTTTTGCATAATTCTATTGCTCTACCAGATCTGTCTAGTCCAATGACTTGATGGCCTTGCGATGCAAAAAATTTGGAATCTCTACCATTGCCACATCCAATTTCTAAAATAGTCTGTTTAGCACTTAATTTGTTTCCCACGTACTTGGCAAATGGTGACGGGAAAGAAGGTATATTGTCCTTTTTGTAATACTCATCCCAGTGATTGATAAGCCCCTTGTCAAAAGACATATATTATTACTCCTTGTTTACTTTATGAAAAAAGTGATGCGAGTATCTTAAGAATTTTAATACTCTATTTTACAATATTGAAGAGCTCCAGTGATAGTTTCTCTAGGAATGATCTAATCAATAGTGACAAATAAATCACTTAAAATACACAAAAAGACTTGAATCACCCCATTTATAAAGAGAGAATGTGTTATCTGATGGCGAGACCAAGCCAGCTACACATCGGAATTAATTAACAGAATCCTAATAATTTAAAAATCAATTTTAATAAAGAGAATGAGTCTAACTCACACAACTGATGAAACTTTTGATCAGGATGTAATTCAATCAGACATTCCAGTGTTACTTGATTTCTGGGCGGATTGGTGTGGACCATGTAAAATGATTGCCCCCCTATTGGGTGAGCTCTCAGAGGAGTATGCAGACAAAGTAAAAATTGTAAAACTTAATGTAGATGAAAATAATAATACTGCCATTCAATATGCAGTCAGAAGCATTCCAACTCTAATTTTATTCAAAGATGGCCAAGTTGAAGCTCAACATATTGGTGCTGCAGCAAAAGGTCAACTCAAACAATTTTTAGATACCAATTTATAATTTATGAAAAACTCAAAAAATGGCAAAGGCAAGAGAAGAAATCCTAGGCATAAAAGAGCAGCTCAGGATAGAACGCCAACTTTTACTGAAGATGACATAGTCTCTAAAGCTTCTTTAGAAGCTGGCAACAATCTGATGAGCTTGCCAGAGCTTAGGAATAAATCAATTTCCGAGTTGCAGGCAGCAGCAGAGGAAATGAGTATTGATAATTTAGCTCGTGCCAGAAGACAAGATATTACCTTTGCTATGCTTAAAGCACACGCTGCTGAAAATAATCCAATTTATGGTGAGGGGGTTTTAGAAATACTTCAAGATGGTTTTGGCTTCTTACGATCTGCCGATAGTTCCTATCTTGCTGGTCCTGATGATGTTTATGTCTCGCCAACTCAAATTCGACGGTTTAATTTACACACAGGTGATACGGTTGCTGGTTCTGTCAGACCACCGAAGGATAATGAGCGGTATTTTGCATTGTTAAAAGTGGCTGAGATCAATTTTGAAGAACCTGAAAATGTTAGATCTAAAGTTCTCTTTGAGAATTTAACACCTTACTTTCCAGAAGAAAGATTCAAATTAGAGCAGGGCACAGGAAGTTTGGAAGATTTAACTGCTCGAATCATTGACTTGTCTGCACCAATTGGTAGAGGTCAGAGAGGCTTGATTGTGTCGCCCCCAAAGGCAGGTAAAACGATACTACTGCAAAATATTGCTTCTTCCATAACTGCTAATTACCCGGAAGCTCAACTCATTGTCCTATTAATTGATGAACGACCTGAAGAAGTTACCGATATGCAAAGGACGGTAAGAGGAGAAGTTGTCTCAAGTACATTTGATGAGCCAGCCTCACGGCATGTCCAAGTCGCAGATATGGTTTTAGAAAAAGCCAAAAGATTAGCTGAACATAAAAAAGACGTAATTATTTTGCTTGACTCAATAACACGTTTGGCAAGAGCCTACAATACAGTTGCTCCGGCATCGGGTAAAGTTTTAACCGGAGGAGTTGATGCCAATGCTCTCCAAAAACCAAAAAGATTTTTTGGTGCCGCCAGAAATATAGAAGAAGGGGGCAGTTTGACCATCATTGCAACTGCACTAGTTGATACCGGTTCGAGAATGGACGAAGTCATCTTTGAAGAATTTAAAGGAACAGGTAATATGGAAATTCATCTAGACAGAAGAATATCTGAAAAAAGAGTTTACCCTGCGATTCATATCAATCGATCAGGAACACGAAGAGAAGAGTTATTGATGGAGCCCGATGAGCTTCAGAAAATGTGGGTTTTACGAAAAGTTGTACACGATATGGATGAAATAGCTGCAATTGAATTTTTAATCAATAAAATGAAGGATACCAAGACCAATTCTGAATTTTTTGAATCAATGAAACGCTAGGAAAATAGTTTTATGGCTTTATCTCCAATATCATTGCGATAATATGCTCCAGTCCAAGTCACCTTTTTAACTGTATCGTAAGCAATTTTTTGTGCTTTTCTAACATCATTACCTAGAGCTGTGACACATAGAACTCTTCCGCCATTCGTAACAATTTTGCTATTGTGAATAGCCGTTCCTGAGTGGAATATTTTCACATCAGGATACGATTCATCGATTGTATCCAGTCCATTGATTTCCAAGCCAGTTTCATATTTTTCAGGATAGCCTGAGCTGGCCATGACAATCCCTAAAGCACTTCGCTCATCCCATTCAATCGGAAAGGATTCTATTGTTCCATCAAAACAAGATTGAATGAGCTCAATCAAATCTGATGAGAGTCGCATCATAATTGGCTGTGTCTCAGGATCGCCAAAGCGACAATTAAACTCCAGAACCTTGGGTTTATTTTTTTCTGAGATCATTAAACCAGCATAAAGAAATCCTCTGTATGGTATGCCTTCGTTGGCCATTCCATGAACAGTTGGCAGCATAATTTCATCCATAATTTTTATTTGGAGAGTATCATCCACTATAGGTGTTGGGGAATAAGCACCCATCCCACCAGTATTGAGTCCTATATCCCCATCCTTAATTGCCTTGTGATCCTGTGAAGTAGCAAGAGGTAAGATTTTCTCCCCGTCAACCATGGCAATGAAGCTTGCTTCCTCACCTTTTAAGAATTCTTCAATAATGAGAGTTTCTCCTGCATCTCCGAATTTTTTATCAGTCATCATTTCATCAATGCTTTTTTTCGCCATTGCAAAATTATTTACAATAAATACTCCTTTGCCTGCTGCCAAACCATCTGCTTTGATTACCATTGGGTATAACGAATTTTTTAAATACTCTTTGGCTGAATGAGGATCAGAAAAAGATTTATAAGCCGCGGTAGGGATTCTGTATTTTTGCATAAATCGTTTGGCAAAAGCTTTGGATCCTTCCAATTGTGCAGCTTTAGCCGTGGGTCCAAAACATTTAATATCAATTTTGGTGAACTCATCAACGATTCCAGCAACTAAAGGATCCTCTGGACCAACGACAACAAGATCTATTGATTCATTTTTTGCAAAATGGATTAATTCTTTAATTTCAGTTGCTTTGATCTCAACGTTTACTATTTTTGCTTCATTGGAGGTTCCTGGATTACCAGGCGCAACAAAAACAGTATCAACGTGTTTTGATTGAGCTAACTTCCAGGACAAAGCATGTTCTCGTCCACCACCACCTACGACCAAGACCTTGTTTGTTAAATCCATGTTTAATGTCTGAAGTGTCTTATTCCAGTAAAGATCATTGCAATGCCGGCTTCGTTGGCAGCTTCAATCACTTCATCATCCTTAATGGATCCACCTGGTTGGATGATAGAAGTTATTCCCATGGAGGCAGCTATATCAATTCCATCTCTAAAAGGAAAAAAGGCATCTGATGCCATTGCGCATCCCCGAGTTTCAAACCCTCTTTCTTTTGCTTTGGAAGCTGCTATTTTAGCACTATCAATGCGACTCATTTGTCCTGCACCAACACCTACAGTTTGGTTGTCTTTTGCATAAACAATTGCATTTGATTTAACAAATTTACAAACTTTCCAGGCAAATAGGCAATCTTGTATTTCTCCTGGCCTAGGTTCTCTTGAAGTCACCACCTGCAAATCTTTTTGTGAGACCTTACCATGATCAGTTTCTTGCAAAAGTAAACCATCAGTAACACTGTGAAATTTAAATCCAGGAGCTAAATTATTCAAGTTCTCCATTTCAAGAACTCTAATATTTTCTTTAGAGCTTAAAACTTTCTGGGCAGAAGAGGAAATTTCGGGCGCAATAATTACTTCTACAAATTGATTATCAATGATTAGTTGAGCAGTTTTTTTTTCCAACTTTCTATTTAAAGCAATAATTCCTCCAAAAGCTGAAATTGGATCTGTTGAGAAAGCCTTTTTGTAAGCCAAGTTAATATCATCATCAGTTGCAACTCCACAGGGATTGGCATGTTTAATAATTACACATGCAGGTTCTTTGAAGCTACAAACACATTCAACCCCTGCGTCTGCATCAGTAATATTGTTATAAGAGAGTTGTTTGCCTTGAAGTTGTTTGGCATTTCCGATCCCATTGCCTTGCTTAGTATAATCAGTATAAAAGGCAGCCTTCTGGTGTGGATTTTCTCCATATCTCATATCTTCTTTCTTTTGGTATTTCGCAAAAATATGATTAGGAAAATCTTCTTCATCTAGTGATGATAAGTAACTTGAGATAACTGTATCGTAATTAGCAGTATACATAAATGCTTTAGCAGCTAATGAACTTCGAGTTTGTTGAGAAAGTGATCCATTATTAATCTTCATTTCTTCAATAATTAAAGGATAATCCTCTGGATCAATTACAACCCCTACATATTTATTATTCTTTGCAGCAGAGCGGACCATGCTGGGTCCACCTATATCAATTTTTTCAATAGCTTCTTCTAATGTAACGTTTTGTTTGGAGATAGTTTCTAAAAATGGGTAAAGGTTAACAACGACTAAATCTATGGGGGAGATATTATTTTCTTCCATAACCTTTTGATCCTTATTTCGACGAGCCATTATTCCGCCATGCACTTTAGGATGAAGCGTTTTAACCCTACCATCCATGATTTCTGGAAAATTTGTAAATTCACTTATTTCAGTAGCCTTGACTTTGGCTTCTTTGAGGGCCTTGAGTGTACCACCAGTGGATATAATTTTTATTCCATATTCTTGGACAAGTGAATGACAAAAATCTACTATTCCGATTTTATTAGAAACACTGATCAATGCCGTTCTAATTTTTACTGCTTGCTGATCTGACATGTTATTTGTCAAAGAACTATTATTTTATGAGTTCAAATAATTTTAATTTTTTTCTCAAAGTTGATCGATTGATACCAAGAATATTTGCTGCCTGTGATTGATTTTTATTGGTGAAGGTCATCACGGCCTCAATAAGTGGCAATTCCACTTCATGGATCACTAACTTATATAAATCATTAGGTGCATTTCCATTAAGAGTTTGAAAATATTCTTTCAATGCAATTTCAGTAGATTCTTT
>CEVA01243657.1_pt1 | contig 29552 bp, 28 predicted proteins | sample 361521 | NCBI WGS metagenome assembly CEVA01 (sample SAMEA2622823, study PRJEB7988) | marine metagenome | isolation source: saline water (ENVO:00002010), including | reverse complement strand
GCCGGTTGGTGGACGCTGCCGTTCAAGCCGGTGCAGACGCAGTAAAATTCCAGACATGGGTTACGGAAAAATTAATGGTACCTACTGCCCCGTTGGCGGATTACCAAAGGCAACAGCTGGACCAAGAACTGAGCCAGTTCGACATGGCTAAGCACCTGGAACTTAGTTACGACCAATTTCAGGAATTGAAATACCACGCAGACCGACAGGGCATTCTGTTTTTCTCTACTCCAGACGAAGAAGACAGTGCTGACTTTTTGGACGAACTGGGCGTGCCTCTGTTCAAGATAGGTTCCGGCGAAATGACCAACCTATCTTTTCTTCGGCACGTGGCACTCAAAGGTAAGCCAATAATCCTGTCTACCGGCATGTCCAACCTGAGCGAAGTAGAAGAAGCAGTACGGGCTATTGAAGAAACAGGAAACCAACAGCTGGTCCTGCTCCACTGTGTTTCCAACTATCCGGCCAAGCCAGAAGATTGCAACCTTCTGGCTATAGATACCCTGCGGGTAGCCTTCCAATATCCCGTGGGGTTTTCGGACCATACCGTAGGAACCCATATCTCCATCGGTGCTGTATCAAGGGGGGCCTGCGTACTTGAGAAGCATTTTACCTTGGACGGCACTCTTAGCGGGCCAGATCATAGTTCGTCGCTGGAGCCATCGGAGTTCGCATACCTCGTGCGGACTGTGAGTGAAATAGAATCCGCATTGGGGACCGGCCGAAAATCACCGGCCAACGCCGAGATTTCAACCAAGAAAGTGGTCCAAAAAACTATCGTAGCGGCGCGGGATATTCCTGCGGGCAAGATGCTTGAGCCAGACGACTTGATGTTGCGCCGGACCTCAGGTGGTCTACCACCTAAATATCTTGGCCAAATTCTAGGCCGAAGGACAACTGATAGCCTTAAGGTTAACCAAACCATTTCAATAGGCGAGTTGATGTGAGAACAGTTGGCGCAGTCACCACATCTCGGGCGGATTACAGCAGCCTGCTCCCCGTGTTGCGCGCGATCGACGCTGATTCTGAACTACAGCTCCAACTTTTCGTCGGGGGAATGCATCTGGCGCCGGAGTTCGGTCTCACGGTGAACGAGATTGAGGCCAACGGATTTAATATCACGGACAGGATTGGACTGCCCGTCGCTTCGGACACTCCCCAAGACATCGCAACATCAATGGGTCACGGGTTGATTGCAGTCGCCCAAGCCTTAGAGAAATTCCGACCTGAAATCGTTCTGATAGTGGGAGACCGGTACGAATTGCTTTCGGTAGTCTGCGCCGCACTACCACTAAGAATTCCGGTGGCCCACATATCTGGCGGAGACGTAACTGAAGGGGCAATCGACAATCAAGTACGCAACGCTATATCCAAATTAAGCCATATACACTTCCCCGACATGAAGGCTCACGGGGACCGCCTCATCCAGATGGGAGAGGAACCATCCCGCGTGATTGTAGCTGGCGATCCGGCATTGGATTTGATGCATCAGATCGAATACATGAGCCGTACGGAGCTCTCGGAGTCCTTGAGTCTGGAATTGGAATCTCCAATCATCATGGTCTCATATCACCCAACCACTCTCGGAGCGGACAGCGTTGCAAAAGAGGTTGATGCTCTTCTGTCTGCCTTGGCAGAGGTTGGCGGGACTCAAGTATTTACCTATCCAAACGCCGACGCAGACAATCAAACAATTTCGGACCGCATCCGCAAATTTGTTGACTCCAGACCGAACTCAAGACTGTTCTTCAGCCTTGGCCAAGCACGGTATTACAGCATGCTAGCCATCGCGGACTTAATGGTTGGCAACTCTTCAAGCGGCATCTTTGAGGCGCCCAGCTTCCTCCTACCGGTTGTAAACGTCGGCGACCGTCAGCACGGCCGCATCAGAGAAAGAAATGTCATCGACGTTAAGGCTGAACTTGATGAAATCCGAGCAGGCATCCAATACGGGCTCGACCCCTCTTTCCGTGATTCGTTGGTTGATCTGAAAAACCCTTATGGGGACGGAGAGGCGACTCCTCGCATCTTGAATATGCTAAAGGAAGTCAAACTTGGCCCGGAGCTTCTACAAAAGTCTTTTGTGGACCTGAAACTGCCAGAAAGTGGACCTGTAATCAGTGGCTGAAAATTGGCTGTAAGTGAACGTTCCTTGGGCGGCGAGATGGAGTTCGGTTTGGACGCCCTCTGTCCCACCCGATCTGGTCAACTACCCTGGCGCTCAAAACCTTGCCAGACCGTGACTTCGGGTAGAACAGGTCTCAAGCTGGTTGCCCAGATCCTGAAAGCGTCCTCCAACGGATCCTGTTTGCTTCCGTCCTACCTATGCTCCAGTATGATAAGACCATTCGATGACGAAGGAGCAGTTGTCGAATTCTATCGGGTGAACGCCGACCTCACCATAGATGTAGAAGACCTTGAGAGTCGCGTCAGGTCGACCCGGCCGAGTAGCGTTCTCTTCGTCAACTATTTTGGGTTCCCCGTCAGCGATCGCGAAGCTGAGACATTGCGTCGGATAAAACAACATTGTTGGGTCATTGAAGACTGCGCTCACGGTTCATTGATTGAGAGAGGAGACCCGATTGTAGGTGGAATCGGCCACTTCGTTGTTACCAGCTTCCGCAAATACCTCCCGGTCCCTGACGGAGGGTTGGTGATTAACTGGACGGACCTGCCTATGCCACAACTTCCAGCACCAACGGGTTCATTTGTTCGCCACCGGGTATTAGCCAAGTCTCTGCGGCACGAATATTTACATGGCGGTCTCGATCAGCCAGAACTTGAAGATGCATACCTGTCTCTATTTTCTGCTGCCGAGACTAGGTTGGACTCTGATGTGCCGATGCATGCCATGTCCGCTATATCAGAAAGGTTGATGTCAGCGATGGATGTTCCTGCCGTGATGGACTGTAGGCGCCGCAACTACAATTTTCTTCTCCAGGCATTTAATGAGCTCCCTCTACTGAAAACAGTTGGCATCCCGATACGGACTGATCTGCCGGATGGGGTATCGCCTCTGGTGTTTCCGATCCGGGTTAACGAGACCAAGCGGGACTTGCTACGCAGGGAACTGGCCTCGTGCCGGGTATTTTGTCCTATTCACTGGCCCTTGCCTTCAGATATCAGTGAAAACCGATATCCTGAGGCGTATGAGTTGTCTCGCCAAATTTTGGGCCTTCCTATCGACCAACGGTACGGGGAAGATGATATGCAGAGCTTGGTCGAAAGGTTGATAAAGACGTGGGGGCGACTCCCGTGAAGTTCCAGGTCTTAGGCACTCATGAACCCACGTCGTGGTACGAGACTCTTAGTCACTTTTCCGAAAAGGATGTCTATTTCCTGCCTGAGTACCATCGGGCGCACGAACTCAATGGAGATGGTGTAGCTAGGGCTTTTGTCGCGGAAGAGGGGAATGAGCTATTGTTCTATCCCTTCTTGGTACGTCCCATACATTGCCCTGAAACCGAGTTGACAAGAGAAAACTGGAACGACATTGAAACCGTGTATGGTTATAGTGGCCCGCTCTGCACATCCACCAATCCAGCGTTTCTCGCGGCGGCCTGGAAAGCCTTCAGTGAATGGTGCCAGCAAGAGCGTATTGTCGCTGAGTTCATCCGATTCAATCCTTTCCTGAACTGTCAACGATATATGTCCGGTCCTTACCATGTTGAACTGGACCGGGAAACAGTTGCGTTGCGCTTGGACGCCTCAGAAAGTGCATTATGGTCAGGCTATTCTTCTGTTCATCGCAATATGGTGCGGAAAGCTGTTACCCGGGGTTTGAAATGTGGAGAGGTGTCGCCAACCGAGGGACAGGAAACCTTCAAGCAGATTTATTTCGAGGCTATGGATCAAGTTCGAGCGCATCCGTACTACTACTTTTCTGACGCCTACTTCAACCATTTGTGTAACGCACTCGGAGAAAACCTAAGACTGTTTACGGTGCGAAATCAGGACCAGTTGGTGGCAGCCGCCTTGTTTCTGCAATATGGCGAATCACTTCATTACCATCTCGCCGCGAACAACAAAAGTGGAAAAGAAAGCGCTGCTGCCAACCTATTGTTGCACACCGTCGCTCAATGGGGTAGCAAGCGTGGCTTACGGTGGTTACACTTGGGAGGCGGCCGGACACCGGACCCTAAAGACAGTCTTCTCCGTTTCAAATCGCACATATCGGCCTTCCGTCTTCCGTTCTATACTGGCAAGCGTATTCATGACCATGACGTCTACAACAAGTTGTGTTCCAAATGGATGCTTGAAAGCGGGTTACCAACTAAACCTAACTATTTTCTCCTATACCGCCTTGAACAAGAAGTGAGTTAGCGAAAGAGTGTCGGATCGTATGAGCCCCACAACTGACTGCAAATGCCGAGTATGAACCCAAAATCCGACCCCATAAGGGTTAGCCGCAATACCCAGTTGGGCGAAAAAGTTGTTTTCGTAGACGGCATCAGTGGAACGGGCAAAACCATGATGGGCCCAATTTTGTCCACGTTTCATAGGGTTGAGGTACAGCGTATCGAACCCATCTATCAATACGCATGTATACTCGAATTTCTCAAGCGAATGTCCGATGATGCGGCTGGCTGCTTGATCAAGATGTACATAGATCGGGCTTGTTACAGCGCAATGATAGGAAGGGAAACTAATTTCCGATGGAAGGATATTTCAGGCGTTCTGAGCAATCCGGGAGGTTGGCGTTACCTAGCCAGGCTCTTCATGCCTGACGGTGACCCGGTGCTTGCCCGTATCGAAAAAGAACGCCCCATTTTAAACATCACTTCCGAGCAGATATTGGGGACTTCTGCCCCACTTTTCTCTGCCTTGGGCGAGCGTCTTAATGTTGTAGAAATGGTTCGAAATCCCCTGTTTTTGCTACAACACTGGTATAGCGTGATCGGCCGCTTCGGAAAAGACCCCAGAACCTTTCTGATTTGGATACTGCACAAAGGCGAGCATTTACCCTGGTTCGCTCACGGGTGGGAGGATAAATATCTCGCAAGCAACAACATGGACCGGGTGATCTATTTGATCGAATGGTTCACGAGGCTCGCGGAAGATGCTCTAGACAGGCTAGACGAGAAAAGCCGGAACCAGGTGCTAGTGGTCCCGTTTGAGCGCTTTGTGGTGGAGCCCTGGCCATATCTTAAAAAGTTGGAGCAGCTTCTAGGGACCGAACCCAAAAAATCTTTGCCCAAGACCCTAAAACGGGAAAGAGTCCCCCGAAAATTGACGACTGCCGGTAAAGACATGGAAATCTACCGTCGATATGGTTGGCATTCTCCTGCGAAGGGTGCCACAGAAGTCGAAGAACTGCAGAAGAGATGGGACCACGCTGCCAAAGAGGCAACTCCCGAAGCCATGGACGTGCTGGCACGAATCAGCAAGGACTACGAAGATCGATACATTTCTTTATCCACTACCGATTCCTGAAGTGCGCTGCAATCCCGACCAAGGCAGGCAACCCTTGAACAGAGTTTGAGGATATGTACACCAATATCGATGAATTTAGCATTCTGCAATCGGCGACAGTCCACGCTGCCATAGCGCAGATGGAAGTCAGCCGCGTAGGTATAGTCTTGGTGGTAGACAGCGACAACCGGCTCGTTGGCACCATCACCGATGGAGATGTCCGCCGGGCCTATTTAGCAAACGTCGACTTCGACGGTCCCGTTACACTCCTGCTTGCTCAAAAATCCGAGTCCGCCTTCGCCAGTCCGATTACAGCTTCAAAGGATACGGATCCGGCAACTCTATTGCATGTTTTACGCCAAAATCGGATTCGCCATTTGCCGATCTTGGATCATCAAGAACGTCTAGCCGGTATGGTCACCGTCGACGAGTTCGTCTCCAATGAACCGCTGGCACTCCAGGCTCTGGTAATGGCCGGTGGCGTTGGCAGCCGTTTGCGACCACTTACCGAGACAATGCCCAAGCCCATGCTGCAATTGGGCGACCGTCCGCTCATGGAAATTATTATTCAACAACTTCGATCTGCGGGCATCGAGCGAATCAATGTGGCGATCCACCATGCATCGGAGAAGATAACGGGCCATTTCGGAGACGGAAAGGATTTCGGTGTTTCTATCAATTACGTGACTGAAGACCGACCATTGGGTACCGCTGGGGCTTTGGGACTCATGGAGTTGCCAACGGAAACAATGTTGGTAATGAATGGGGATATCCTAACCCAACTAGATTTTCAGGCTATGATTGCTTTTCACCGCGAGTATCATGCGGATTTGACTGTCGCTGTACAACGCCATGATATGCAAATACCATATGGAGTTTTGGAGTGCCAAGGCACCTCCGTTAAGAGCGTAACCGAAAAACCGGTTATGAACTTCCTTCTCAACGCCGGTATGTACCTGCTGGAACCGTCTGTTTACGGATTTATACCGGCAGGCAAACCATACGACATGACGGACTTGATCCAGCGGCTGCTCGATGATGGTCGGTCCGTGCTCGCCTTCCCACTGTTAGAATCCTGGATAGACATCGGAGACCCCGATGAGTACCGACGGGCCCAGGTAGCCGCCAAAAGCTTACGGTTCGATAAATGAGTTGGCATGGGAGCCGGGTTTTGGTCACCGGCGCAGGTGGATTCATCGGCAGCCATTTGACCGACAAACTGGTGGACTTGGGGGCCAAGACCGTGGCCTTCGTTCATTATCGTTCGGACGACTCTTGGGGATGGCTTGACCGATCGGAACACAAGGGAGACATCGAGGTCGTAGCCGGAGACATTCGCGACCGGGACAGCTTAGCCCGAGCGATGGCTGGGGCGGAGGTGGTCTTTCACCTAGCGGCGTTGATAGCAATCCCCTACTCGTATCATGCACCTATGTCCTACGTGCAAACGAACATTGATGGAACCCTGAACGTTCTTCAGGAGGCCCGTGACGCTGGCGTCGAATTGGTGGTCCATACTTCCACCAGCGAGGTTTACGGCACCGCCCAATATGTTCCAATTGACGAAAACCATCCACTGCAAGCACAATCGCCTTACTCTGCCAGTAAGATTGGCGCTGACAAGCAAGCGGAATCATTTCACTCATCCTTCGGACTGCCCGTGGCCACGATTCGTCCATTTAACACATACGGTCCGCGCCAATCGGCTCGAGCAATAATCCCTACCATCATCACGCAAGCGCTTACTCAGCCCGAGTTGAAACTTGGAAACCTCGCGCCAACGCGAGACTTTAATTTCGTTGCGGACACAGTGGAGGGATTCCTGCGGATTGCCTCCCACCCCGATGCAATTGGAGAGGTGTTCAATATCGGCACTGGGCAGGAGATTTCGATTGGCAACCTATGCACACTCATTTTGAAACAACTCAACAAGCCTGAATTGGCCATCGTCCGCGGCGCCGATCGTGTGCGGCCCGAAACCAGCGAAGTGGACCGGCTATGTGCAGACAGCCGCCGGGCGCGGGAGACACTAGGTTGGCAACCAAATCACACTCTGGAAGAGGGCATTTCCAAAACTATCGAGTGGATCAAACATGACCTCGACAGATACCGGCCCAACACCTATGCAATCTGAACCGGGCTCCCCAGCCCCTGAAGGGATGATTCCCCTCTGCGTACCGGAGATTGGGGGAAACGAGTTAAAATACCTTCAGGAGTGCCTGGACACAAATTGGGTCTCGTCCGCAGGGCCCTTCGTCGACCAGTTCCAGCGCGTTTTGGCGGGATATGTGGGTTCTGATTATGCGGTCGCCACTATGAACGGCACTTCAGCCCTCCACGTGGCATTGCTAACCGCTGGCGTCCAGCCTGATGATGAGGTTCTGGTTTCGACTCTGTCATTCATCGCTCCGGTCAACGCCATTCGTTACGTGGGAGCGTGGCCTGTTTTCGTAGACGCCGAACCAGACTACTGGCAAATGGACCCGGCAAAAGTTCAGGCTTTCCTTGATAACGAATGCTATTGGAAAGACGGATGCCTTAGGAACAAAACCACCGACCGCCGGGTGAAGGCCATATTGCCAGTCCACATACTGGGCCACCCGTGCGATATGGACCCAATCATCGACGCGGCCAAAAAGTACGAACTGGTAATTATTGAGGACGCATCGGAGAGCCTCGGCGCCATGTATAAGGGGCGCAATGTAGGTACCCTCGGGGATATTGGCTGCTTCAGTTTCAATGGGAACAAGCTAATCACGACCGGCAGCGGCGGTATGATTGTCACCGGCAATCAACAATGGGCGGATCGAGCCCACTATTTGACCACCCAGGCCAGAGACGATCCCGTGGAGTACATACACAAAGAGATAGGTTTTAACTATCGACTCTCCAATATCCATGCTGCAATGGGTGTGGCACAGATGGAGCGGATCGACGAGTTTATCGCTAAGAAACGCCACATTGCCAAGGTCTACGAAACCGGTTTTCAAGAGACGCGTGGGGTCATTCCAATGCCCGAGAGTGAAGATGTTGCAGCTACATATTGGCTGTACACCGTAGTCTTGGACCCGAGATTGACATCGTTAAACAGGAAGATGGCCTTAACCAAACTTAACGAAAGCGGCGTTGGAGCTCGCCCCTTGTGGCAACCCGTCCACACGCTTCCACCCTATGTAGATGCTCAGGCTCCCTGGATAGATCATGCTATCCGTCTATGCGAACAGTGCATAAGTTTGCCCAGTAGCGTTGGTCTGACACCCGACGAACAGTGGCACTCTATTAATGCCGTCAAAAATACTTGCAGTTTGAATGAAGGCAATACTCTATGAAAATTTTATCGTCTACGCAAACGCGGAAATGTAATCGATGGTGCCCTTGGGCTTGGCGTCATTAAGTGCACACCTGAAACGGCATGGACACGAGACCTCGGTATTCGACACAACGTTTTATAAGACCCGCAAAAAGGAGACGTTGGCGTCGTATCGATGAGCAATGCCTCGGAAGACCTGCTGATTTAATTGTGCCACTGCTCATATTTCCCTGACGGAACAAAAGGTTAAATAATTGGCACTCCAACTCTATTTCATCGAAAATTTATCGTTAAAAGTGTGGCTATTGTCGGTTCTGCCATACATGCTCAAAAACCGTGAAGGGACGGGTAACAAACCCGGCCGATGCTACGTAGTCGATGGGTCAGCGTTGTCCCTCTTGGCCGCCAAAGTTTCAGCCTGGGCTGCTGGAATCTCAGTCGAAAGATTTGAATTTAGGCTCATGGACATCCGCGACGAAGAGGGGTTGTTACTGAGCTACCGAATCCCTCATGAGGATTTCTTCCGGCTCCGAGAATACATAGCTGAAGAACCTGCTTTCATAGACCTGATAGAGAGCGGCAGACTTACCGATAGGATGCCCATATTCCTGCTAAAAAATATCCTCAATGGAGCTGAAACTCAGCCAGGGACGTTATGGCGTACGTTGTTACTTATTCGAATCTGCGATTGGAAGACCAAATTTGAGCAAAATGGCACTTCCCGAGTGGTCATATTTTTAGGACGCAGACTGTGGTCTACTAGCATCAGCCGCTATGCCTCAGAATTCGGTATTTCAGTCATCCCGGTCCAACCGGTCCGGCCGTTGCAGACGGAATTACGCCGACGATTGCCTCGTCCAGCAATCAATCTGCTTCGGTTCATTCGTTACCGGATAATCAGACGGGCAACGGCGCTCTTGAATCCCAGATGCGCAGTCGAGCCCTCGGAGTCACAGCTCGGCGAACGGCCGTCCGACAATGTAATGTCAGAAACTTCGGGACCTTCAGGGTCAAACAAACGGCCTCTGGTGGCAGTTGACATCTATGGCCAATTTAACCTCAATAAGCCTGAGCTACAATCGGACCTTTTCTTCTGGCATGGGTCAGCCCTCCCTGGAGATGATTTGCTCCTCACCTTTTCCCTCCCAAGATACCCGTTGGATGAGGCTGCATATGCTGCACTAAAGCGTCGCGGAATGGAGGCTGTGGCCCTAAATCCTGGCGCCACTACCGTAGGAAACGTACCCGTTTTTCCCAGGCCTCACATATCATTATCCGGGCCCGAAGGCCGGACACTCGCGACAGGTGCTGTTCGGGAGGAAGGAGAGTCTTTAGTCAGGCAATTACGCGATTACCATTCAATACGGGCATACTGGTCCAATCTCTTCGAAAGTTTCAATGTTAAAGTTTATACCACTTGGTACAAACATGATGGAAACCACTGTGTTATCGCAGATGCGCTACAGGCGTTGGGTGGCATTACAGCCATTTACCAACGGTCCTACCAGCCGCATCCCTTTCCTCAGGGCACTATCAGCGCGGACCTAGCGTTTGTCTACTCACAAACCGCTGCCGAGGTTGAGCGCCTGGGTAACTCAAACATCCGATACCAGATCACGACAGGCTATCTAAACGACCTCCGTTTCCCAATGCTAAGGGAAAAATCTAACGTCGTTAGTGACACGCTTAGGGGCATGGGCGCCACGTACATTTTGGCATTTTTCGACGAGAATTCGGCGGAAGATGAACGGTGGAACACCGGTCACGACTTAGTGCGCGACAATTATACGTTCTTATTAGAAAAAGTGTTGTCCAATCCTTGGTTGGGCCTGGTGATAAAGCCGAAACTACCTGGTTCATTGCGGCACCGTCTTGGCCCAGTTGCCGATTTACTGAAACGGGCCACAGCCACCGGCCGGTGCCACATTTTCGATGGAGGAGTGTTACATAGCTCTCACGCACCTGCCGAGGCGGCACTAGCCGCGGATTTGGTGATTCACGGACACTTGTGCGCCGCCACCGCCGGACTCGAGGCAGCGTTAGCCGGCAAGCCAACCTTGTTGTTCGACGGTGAAGGTGCCTACGCCAGTCCTCTCCGCCGACTGGGCTGTGGCAACGTGGTTTTCAACGATTGGGAAGAGTTATGGGAAGCATTGTTGGAGCACTTGGCATCTCCCGAAGGAATGCCAGGGTTCGGTGATTGGTCACCCATGTTGGAAGAGCTGGACCCTTTCCAAGACGGACGGGCTGCCGAACGAATGGGGGAATATATCCGATGGTTGATAGAAGGTTATCAGAACGGACTTGATCGCGACACGGTCATGGCTAACGCAGCGGAAAGATATTGTAGCCAATGGGGAGCGGACAAGATCACGGAAGTTAATTTCCTTTCCCAGTCGAACGGGCACAGTGAGGAAAACACGCTGCTAACCGGTTCGACTCATCCGAGGTTCCAAATGGACACTCTAAGGCAGGCCGATTGATCGACCTAAGGATCAGCAGGTCTTCGAGCCTGCGCACACTTACATGAGCCCCTCACGGTTGGTAAATCGCCTGAGATGGACAACCGGATTAAAGACTTATCTTTCATTTTTTGAACGGTACTAAGCAGTACGCAATCACCCAACCACCGAATCGGAAAACTTGTAAACGAATGAACCTCAGGAGAGTCGGGTTTGACTAATTTACGTCCAAGATTTCAAAAAGTCTATCACCAAGAAGCATTGCTCAGTGATGGCAGCGTCGACTGGGCTGGTTTCGACCGGCATAAGTTATTGGAACAGGTGCGTGAAGAGCTGGCGCTTAAACCCATCGAACGGCTCCGTCACCCTGAAGTGCGCTACGAGGTAACCGACCACTGCAACGCCGCGTGCGTAATGTGTCCCAGAGACCTGCACAAACTCGGCCGCCCCCATGGAATCATGGACCAAGCAATGTTCGAAAAGAGCATCGACGAAGTGGTGGGCCTCGGTTGTAAGCAAATCGTTCTTACGGGATTCGGTGAGCCGCTCATCGACAAGAAACTCGAATCAAAAGTCGCTTACGCCAAGAGTAAGGGACTGAGAACGTATTTCATCAGTAACGCCTCTTTGTTGAATCGAAAACGCGCACGAGGATTGATTGAGGCCGGACTCGACGAGCTGCGGGTCAGCTACTACGGCATGAGGAAGGAGAGTTACGAACGGGTGATGGTGGGCCTCAATTTTGATGTGACCATGAAAAACCTTCTGGGTTTCCTAGAGCTGCGGGACGAGCTCGGGTCAAAGCGACCTCGTCTAGAACTTAACTGGTTGGTGCTGCCCGAAAACGAGGGTGATACCGATTCATTCAAAGAGTTTTGGGAACCAAGAGCCGATGCGATAGAGATCTGGAAACCGCACAATTTCGGTGACGGCCGGAGCTACCGGCAGCGCTACGAAGACGTCGCCATGAAGAACACCTGCGGTCGCCCGGAGAACGGACCACTTCAGATCCAGTGGGACGGCGAGGTCATTCCTTGCTGCTACGATTACAACAACAAGATCGTGCTGGGTAACGCCTTCCAACAGCCTGTACTGGAGATTCTGAACGGAGACAAATACCAACTGTTGCGACATGCCCACCGTAACAAAAATTTCAGGCTATTCCCTTTCTGCGACCAATGCGATCAGCTCTTACCCCATACCGACGCACTGATATACACCAACCGCCACAACCTGCCCAAAGAAGTTGCGGTGAAGATGTCCAACACAGACCTGTACAACTTGGTTGACGACAAACCGTTCGACGAGAATGACTTCAGCGAAAAATACGCTGAAGGGTTGGTGGAAAGAGGTGGAGACTCCAAAGCGCCGCAAGAGACATAGGCGTTCGGTTAAGGGTCGATTCTAACCGTTCAGAATTAGGTCTAACTCCGAACCGGCTCGTGATGTCCCTCGCGGTTGGACCCGGACACCGGTTGGGTCGATTAAGGAGGAACATTGATAGAAACCGCTGACTTTCGGGTTTTGATTGTTTATCCCATCCTATGCGGCGGGCTTGTTGACCTCTTTTCTCAAGGGGCAAAGCTACGCCGTTAACCTTCTCGACTGGACCCCCTTACATGTCAACCTTGGAGTTCTAGGGGGAGCCGTTTACAGCAACGGGGCGAACTAATTGCCGGGGAGCAGTCGCAATTCGGCGCCAAAGTTTTGTCTGGATATCCTAAAACCGACTTGCTTGACGATTTCTCTAAAAGATTGGAAGAGTACAAGTCTCATGCGGCGGTATTCTCCACGGTGATTGAATATGCCTGGCCCCAGGCTCGAAGCCTACTGGAGGTTCTTTCCCGCTACCTCAAAAACAAAACGACCACCGGCTGCCGTATATCGCAACACCGCCCCGGTAATTGCGAGACCAGATTCCTGCGTGCGATGTGTCAGTGTGGGTGAGGCATTGTCGAGTTCTGCGAATCCGTCCGCAATGGAATCCCGCCCATCAGTGCAACGGGCACTCGGATCAGGGATGAGAATAGTCACGTTCTTCATAACGCTTCCCGACCTCCCGCGGACATAGACCGCATCATTCCCGATTTCTCCCTACTCAACGAGCGCCGTTTCTACCGCTCCTAGGGAGACCGCATATGGAAACCTATCCTCGTTGAAATGTACCCGGGCTGCCCATACACGTATAGCTTTTGTAACTCCCCGTCTCAAGTGGTGATTACCAGGGAAAACAACCAAGTCTACTTCTTATGCCACAAAAGCACACCCAATCTACAGCGCGAAATCGACGCCACGTTACAACGTCATAATCATCATAATCCTGAGTTTTTCTATATCAACAACGATTCCTTGATGGCCCGGACCAATTCAGAACTGGTCCAGATTCTTGCGATGCACCAGGACATTACTTGTTTCAAACTCAGTTTGAAGATATATACGAGAGAAAACGCACTTAGCTGAAGGAGGTAGGCTGGCACCGCATCTCCTTCGGCCTCGAACACGGAAATGAATAATATCTGAGGGATAAATTGCGGCGCAGCATGACAAATCAGTTTATCCTGAACGAGGTCTAGGTCGTGGCGGATGTCGGGATACCTTACGCTCTTAACAACATCATAGACATGCCGTACGAAAACAGTGATTTGTTCTTTGAGACTGTTCGGATCAATCGCCAAATCGGCGCGTTCGATTCACTAAGTGCCAACACTTACGTGCCTTACTACAAGATTCCATTGCACGAAATGGACTTCTAGGAACGCTGGCTAGACCCGGAGCAGCAAACGACCTCCGTAATCACGGAATCTACCCTCGAGATGACGCCACCTTATTTGTCGGTGTCTGACGTTCTCGCGCTTCAGTGGGTTTTCCTCCTTTATGTGGTATGCCGGAGTCTCGATATCCTCAGATTCAACGGGTGGAGAGCTTTGACCCCGAAGGCGATGCGATTTTCGATGTCCCGTCGGCAGAGTCGTACGAAGAGAAATACCGGTAAGATTAGGAGGACAGAAGGCTCACTTTCGCGGGCTGACCTCGTCTGAACTGCAGGGTGATCCAAGCGACTATGAACATATTAGAAGAGATCGACCGGGTATTTCAGATTGAGATCGACACCCTCTACAGGGTGCGAGAGTGCTTGAATGGGTCGCACACCAAAGCCGCGCAGCTGATGTCCGATTGCTCGGGCAAGGTTGTCGTCACCGGGATGGGAAAGTCGGGGCTGATTGCCCGGAAGATTGCTGCCACCATGGTTTCCACCGGCACTCCGGCCACATACTTACACGCTGCCGATGGAATGCACGGAGACGTCGGTATCATCCAAGAAGGAGATGTAGTCCTCGCCGTCAGCAAGTCGGGCGAATCCGAAGAGCTCCTGAATGTGCTTCTTTACGTCAAAAAAATTGGCGTACCGGTAATCTCCATAACCGCGAACTCAGGATCTACCCTGGCCACAAGCTCTGAGTTGGTGCTGTTCACTCCAGTTGCCGAAGAGGCATGCCCCTTGGATTTGGCCCCGACATCCAGTACCACCGCCGCTCTGGTCGTCGGCGACGCTTTGGCCATAGCATTGATGACGTTGCGCGGCTTCAACTCTGAACACTTTGCCTTGCGTCATCCTGGCGGAAGACTGGGTAGACAGCTTTTGCTGACTGTGAGTGACACCATGCGGGCAGGGGAGGACAACCCCACGGTGAACGTCAAACAATCCGTTGCTCACATGCTGTACCAAATCTCCAGTAAGCGATGCGGGGCCGTATCAGTAGTTGACGACGACGGCCGCCTTCTGGGCCTGGTTACCGACTATGACATCCGAAAGGGCTTGGAAAACGGTTCGGACATTTTCTCCATGGGCATCGCATCCATCATGAATGAGAAGCCCATCCAGACATATTCTAATGAATTGGCGATAAAAGCCATGGAAATAATGAGGAATCGGCCGAATCCTTTCCTGGTCATGCCAGTGTTGGACCGGGAAAGCGAAATCGTAGTTGGAATGGTGCACCTCCACGACTTGGTGGCAAAGGGACTGTGAAAGTGATGGTCGACGCAGCAGCCTACCGAAAATGGTGGCGAAAACCCGGGCAATGACAGCCGAGACCCATGGATAAGACTTGGGATGTCCGTACAAACGACGATCTTGACGACGAACTAACGGGAAAGACGGTTAGCTTCCTCGGTTCATTCCTCCCCGAGGGCGTCGACTCCGTCTGGTCAGTGGAACACTTCCGGTGGAAACTGGGTGAGGCAAATCCGGCTGGCCGGGGATTCATGACCGTGGCGGTATACTCTGATGACGTCATAGGCGTCACTTCCATCACTCGAAAACGGATGTGGGACGGGAGAAGCGAGGTCGTAGCCGCTGAAATTGGGGACACTTTCAGCCATCCAGATTTTCGTAAGGAAGGCCGAGCAGCCCGCCCTTACGAGTCAGCTGGCAAGGAGGACAAATATTTAAGCAGGAGCGTGTTTGGGCGGCTGGTAAGTGAAACCCGGGAAAGAGCGGAGCTTGCTGGCATCAGTTTGATTTACGGAACGCCAAATAACAACTCCATGCCGGGGTATATCAACCGGCTAGGTTTTTTCGACTATGAAAGTCACTTCAATCGGTACTTCGTACGACCAGCCCCGGCGGCGTTAATAAAGCGATTGCCCCCATTGGCACCATTGCGTGGATTCTTGCATCGCCTTGACCGGACGTATTCCGCCACGTTACGGAGCATTTCTACAAATAGGGGTAGATTACGGGCTGAAGAAATTGCCGATGCCGGCGATGAGATTAACGGCTTGTGGCAACGCCTGAAAGATGGCATGCCCTTCGGCCCTCTTCGTGACGCTGCCTATTTCAAATACAGATTTCTGGAGAATCCGCTGGCCCGCTACCGCCTTTGGTCCGTAAAGCAAGCCGATAGTTTGTGCGGTGTGTTCGTCACTCGCACTTCAGCGATTGTCGGCGGCCAGATGACATGTCATCTGGCCGACTGGCTGTTGGATTCCGATGTAAAAGGGATTTTTCGGTTTGTCGTGGCCCATATGATTGTCGAACACAGCTGCCGCAATCTCGAATCGTACGGGTTCTGGGCCGAACGAGATTGGGCTGCCCGGCAAGGATTGCTGCGTATCGGCTGCATTGGCAGACATCGGGTGCCAATTATTTTCTTGGATAACAAGGACAGCCGGCAATTGGACGCGTCTGGCTCTAAATTAAATTTTACTCTAGCCACCTCGGACAACATTTGAGCCTGGTCGTCAAACTGCGCTGGACATCCCAGCTTGGAAGCTCATCCGCCTCCAACGGTAACTACGTCGGCTAATTGCTGAGCAAGCCTCACCGCTACCTGACCATGAAGAACAAGAACAAACCTGACATTAACTGGCTGCAAATTGTCGCTTCAGAAAAAGCGGCCACCAACCTACCCCCAGGAAGCACATTTATCACGTGGGCCGAACTGATACCCACGGACGTAGAGAACTTCGCGAAGTCTTCGGACGCCATATGGCATCTGCCGGAACTCACAGAGGTTGAACGAGATGCTCTGCTGCTTGACTACAATGACATGATTGCAAACATCGGAGTAGAGAGTGGCCGGGACAGCGTTTGGTGGTATACGTGGACATCGAGCAGAGACAGGTTCCTATCCAGCATTTTGGCCGATATGGAGTTGATGGCACGCTTTCAGAAAGCATGTGATCAAGGCTTGCCGAAGCACTCGGTGATGCTGTGCCGGGATCCATATCTTTCCCGAGTCTTGGTGGATATCGCAAGACTCAATGGAGTTAGAACCCGTCTCGCCATAGCAGACCGTCTTCGCTGGACACAACACCGGATCAAGATGAAGGCGTCACCGCTGATTGGGAGCATTCGGACCTGCGGCAGAATGCTCTTGATTAAGTCGCACATAAAGCAAAATATCGCCCACATTGAACAAGCGCAGCAGAAACCGGAAAGGACTTTACTTGTAACTTGGATTAGTTCAGACAATCTGCTGAACTCTCAGCCGCCCAATGACACCTATTTCGGTCCGCTTCCCAAGTTTCTTGGAAGCAATGAACACTCGGTCACCGTTTTCGGGGACATACACCTGGGATTGCCGGAAAAACAAGGCCGAGGCAGATTTACCCCCTCGGGTCCGGTGCTCACAGCAGCGTCGTTTATTTCCTATCTGGCTATTTTGGGCGCTTTTATTCGTGGTTTTCTGTCCCAGGTGCCCGTTCTTGAGACCTTGAAATCCGAAAAGCCGTACTTGGTACCTTTAGTACAAAGAGATGTCCATTCAAATAGAGGCTCCATGGTCTATGGCCTGTTGATGGAGAGTGCGATTCGGCGCCTACTGGAAATCCTTCGTCCAACACAAATTATTCACATGTGCGAAAACAACCCATGGGAGAGAGCGTGCTCCCGGGCCGCCGAGTCGCTGAACTCGGAATCTACGATTACCGGATACATGCATTGTTCTGTGATTCTATCTCACACGAAAATCGTAATTACGGAAAAAGAAAAATCCATCCGACCGCGGCCGAGCAAGCTTATCTGCACCGGCTCAAAGGCCAGAGATATCATGGTCCAATTTGGAGGTCACTCTCCCAACGAGGTGGTGGGAGCTTGCTCACTGCGCCACACATACATGACCGATATCCAACCCCGCGATAAAATAACACAGCCGGTGCGAAACGTCCTGGTAATCCTGGAAGGGCTGTCAAGCGTGTCCCATCTGGTGCGGTTTGTCTACGACTCGTTGGACGGTGATGACCGGTTCAGGGTCGTCATCCGCCCCCACCCCGCCGTGGGGGCCGAGAGAATTCTGAAGGACGCCGGTATCTCCACCTCCGATTTCAAGACACTGACACTAAGCGAGCATCGTCATATCACCCAGGATCTTGGAGAAGCTGACCTAGTGGTTTACAAATGCTCCACTGCGGCCGTAGAAGCAGGATATATGGGAATTCCCTTGATTCACTATCAGCACCCCAATATTTTGACCGACGACCCCCTTTTTGAAATCACAAGCCTCAAGCAGGTGGTTAGCACACACGAGGAGTTGGTTCGCGCCATCCAGGATTATGGCTCGATGGATCAAGCACAGTTTATTCGCCAGTCTAAAATGCTTCGCCAATACATTGACGATTACCTGACGGCGCCCAGTCCAGAAAACGTGACCCACTTCCTGCGGGGTTCACCAAAGGCTGCGTCTTTTGATTAAGGAATTTCTTCGCAACACGGTTGGCATTACAGGAAAGTATCTTCCACCTCTGACCAGGAGTCTCGACAAAAGCCTCACCGTCTTTGTCTTTCACGATGTTTCAAATGAGCCGGCCCATTTTACGAGAGAAAACGACGTCACCGTGTCAACCGAGCTTTTCAAAACTCAGCTGCGTTTTATTTCTGAAAATTTCAACGTTGTATCGACGGAGTCGTGGCTGAAGGGCAATACCCGGAAGCGCGCCGCCATCATCACTTTCGACGATGGGTTTCAGGGCATTTTCAGTAACGCGTTACCCATCCTGCGGGAAATGAATTTGCCCTCTGTCATTTTCATGAACATGGGCCCTGTGCTTACTGGAAACTACTGGGCCGAGCGGGTAATTTATTTATGCCAGAAAGTAAAGACATTTCAACAATTTCTGGTCAACCATGGAATTGCACCTGTCGAGGCTGTCCAGTACGCCCATCTGGAGTGCACCCAAGAGATTGTCGATCTCTATGAGCAAGAGCAAGGAACCAGCTATATGCACGAGCTGCATGGCTATATCGAGCCCTATGCCTCCCTTGATGACTTAGAAGAGGCCGATGGAGACCCTCTGGTGACACTCGGCAGTCATTTATATACGCACTTCAACGTCAAAAACTTGTCAGATGCTGTGTTGAAAGAGGAATATCAAAAGAACGCCGTGGCCCTCTCCAGGTTCAAGCGATATGTTCCATTGTTTGCATTTCCATTCGGACAACCAGGTGCCTGCTTCTCGATTAACCAAGCTGGTTTACTTTCAAAAAGTGGCGCCATCCGCTTATTTACCGCTTGGCCTCGACCGAACCCTGACCATAGCGCAAAGATAATTGATCGGGTCGCGTTAAGCGCAAAGCATGATTGTGAGCGGCGAATATGGTTCCAGGTACTCAAATATCCGATTATTGAAGCGCTCGGTGGTTCTGGCCCTGTTTATAGCCGATTGTCGGAATACGTCGAGAACTAAGAGGTGCCAAATGCCTCGCCGCCGCCTACCGGGGTCAACGAGACAAAATCCGGTCGAAGGCAAAACAGACCCGAATCCGATGCCATCCAGTATGGGGAAAATTATTCCTAAATGAACCTAGACGGAGCAAATATCCTGGTCACGGGTGGAACTGGCTCTTTTGGCAACGAGTTTCTTGGCCGGCTGCTCAAGGACCACAACCCGGAGCGGGTAATCGTATTCAGCCGGGACGAGCTCAAGCAATTCCAGATGCGACAGCGGTACCCCGTCGAAAAATATCCCAACCTTCGGATGTTCATCGGCGACGTCCGTGATCGGGATCGGGTCTACCGAGTCATGGATGGCATCGATATCGTGGTGCATGCGGCGGCCATCAAGCAGATACCAACAGCAGAGTTCAACCCACTTGAAGCAATCAAGACCAATATCATGGGCGCCGCCAACATCGTGGACGCGGCCTTGGAGCGGAAAGTAAAGAAGGTGGTGGCACTAAGCACAGACAAAGCCGCCAACCCTATCAACCTATATGGCGCCACCAAGCTCTGCTCCGACAAACTATTCGTTGCAGCCAACGGAACAGGTCTGCACGAAACCCGGTTCAGCGTCGTTCGCTATGGCAACGTGGTCGGTAGCCGGGGAAGCGTGATTCCTTACTTCTTGGCCCAACGGCCCACCGGCGTCATCACTATCACTGACCCGCGCATGACCCGGTTCCTAATCACCCTGGAACGAGGGGTAGATTTCGTCCTCGAATCCTTGGACATGATGCTGGGAGGGGAGATCTTCGTCTCCAAGATTCCCAGCGCGATGGTAACCCAGCTTGGCAAGGTGATAGCCCCTGATTGCGAACAGAGGATCATCGGTATCAGGCCGGGTGAAAAGCTGCACGAGATTATGATCTCCGAAGACGACGCCCGGCTAACCATCGAGTTTGAACACCACTACATCATTCAACCGACTCACTCGTTCTGGAATCCCAAGGACTATCTCAAAACTCAACAGGGCAAACAATGCCCGGAGGGATTCGAGTACAGCAGCAACACCAATGACTGGTGGCTCACAGACGTAGAGATAGCCCAACTGGCCCAGGACGTTCAGGAGAAAGTCGGACTCGAATCTTTCCCCGTGGCGGAAGAGCCACGGTTCATCGTCGGTGGATAGACCGTTAGTTAAAGATGAACACCGCGTTCCGGCAACCCAGAACTTCCGGAGCAACGCCGTGAACGAATCTCCATGACTTCTGCTGACCCACAGATTACAGTCCTCATGGCGGTCTACAACGGCGGCAAGTTTCTCCGCACCGCTATCGACAGCATACTGAAACAAACGTATCGAGATTTTCTCTTCCTGATTGTTGACGACGCTTCAACTGACGACACGAGGGAAATCGTGCGCTCTTACGACGACGAGAGAATCGAATTACTCTGCGTCGAAAAGAACATCGGACAAACTGCCGCATTGAATATGGGCCTGCACCATGCTTCGACCCCTTGGATAGCCCGCATGGACGCGGACGACTATTCAGTCCCAACTCGGTTCGAGGAGCAGATGAAAGCACTAGAAGCCGACCCGTCCATCGCTTGCCTAGGAACTTTCGCCTGGATCTTCCACAACACGCCCGATAACGTTCTGGGAGGCTTGAAAACCCCTCTTAAACATGAAGAGATTCAGTCCGTTGTGGTCGGATCACCTATCATTCATGGTAGCCTAATGGTCAGTCGGGAAGCCCTGATTGAGGTCGGTTCATATAACGAAACATATAGAATCATTGCCGACGTGGAGCTTTATGACCGGTTTCTGCAACACTACAAAGCGGCCAACCTCGACCGCCAGTTGCTGGGGGTCCGCCGCCATGTTGGCCAGGCGTCTAACAGCGTGGCTGCTTTCGATGAGACCATTAAGCTTTCGTCACGCAAATTGGCAGACGGCAAATATTCCCGATCCGATGCTACAATGATTCGAGAAACCCTAGGCCGTTCCCACATATTTCGGGCCCGCTATTATGCAATCAAAGGCAATTTGCGAAGGGCGAGCGGCGACATGGCCAGGGCGCTGAGTAAGTCACCCAAGACCTTCCTCTGGGACTGTTTCGTGGTTTTTGTCGCCAACAATTTCTCACAACGCCAGCGGGCCAGAATCAAAATCTTCCTCAGCGGAGTGCTCGCCCCATTGAAAAATCGCGACTAGATGTAGTTTCAAAAACCGGGATGAAGTTTCGACCTATGAGCAAAAGTGTGGAGTTGTGTGGTGATGTGTGTTGGAGGCAACAGGTGATGAACGCTGGGAATCATCCATCACCTGTTGCCTCCAGACAACTGCCGTAACCGTTCCAGGGCCGAGGATCAGCACACATTAAACGGCATTATGGACGTGCCTAGTAGCGGTAATGCTGCCAGGTCATGACCACCAAGCCTCGACAGGGGCAAGGAAGGTTCCCCAAAACCCTGCCGGAAGCCTGCTGACACCCTCGGATGGAGGTCGTAATCGACTATGAAGGTGCCACATCGCCTCCACAGCCTGAATAAACTCTCTTTCAGCACCTTGCTAGATGATTGTGGGAAAGTTATGGACGGGAGGATAGCTACCAAAATCATCGACCTATACGGAACGCTGGTCGACGCTCGAGGCTCTGTCTCGATTTGGTATTCAGATGAGCGACGCGAACATCCGGTCGCAGTTCGGCAGCGCGGCCTGAATTTTGCTGTGGTATTTGCTGGACCAGGGCTTGAACTCGGACCGAGCCAAAAGCATGATTGAAGACGCGATTCAAGTGCGAAACAACCTACAACTGACCTATACCGGCCGAGTGGTGCTGTTTCCGTGGGTCAAGCAACTCTTGAATTCGCTGAAGTATGGCAGCGCGGAGGACACAGAAACGCAATGGCCACTATGAGCTCAGGAAACGTGGTTGCCGAGGAGTTGCGCCATCACGGTATCCACGGATATTTCGACGCCGTTCTAACGGCAGATGACGTAACGAACGTCAAACCGGACCTGGACATACTGACCAAGACCATCGACGCGTTGGGCTGGCGGGTTCAAGCTAATATTAGAGTTTCGCGTCCGGCGTGCCTGAGTGGATGTTTGGGCGCCTGATGCCCGTCTTTGAGGATTCTCGTGAATCTTTTCGTTACCGGAATTAGCGGGCTACTTGGCCTCAATCTCGCCCACTTGGCACGAGACCGTTTCGAGGTGAGTGGCTGTTACTTGAATTCTCCGGTTTACATCGCAGGGGTGGAAACGGTGGAGTTGAATCTTATTGACTTTGCTTCGACCCAATCAGCACTGTATACAATAAGACCCGATGTCATCTTGCACACGGCGGCGTGGACAGACGTGGACTCTTGTCAATCTTCCCCCGAGCGAGCCCAACTCATCAATACTGAGGCCTCGAGAAATCTCGCTGAAGTCGCTAGCAGCATGGGCGCAAAATTTGTGCAAATCTCGACCGATCAGCTATTTAAAGGCGAAGCTCCCTGGAAAACAGAAGAAGATAGCCCGGCCCCGATTAATGTTTACGGCGAGACCAAATGGCACGCTGAGCAGCAAGTGGTCAGCATGTGTCCTAGTGCACTGATTCTGCGGACGAATTTTTTTGGTTGGGGTACGTCCAGGAGAGCATCGTTCAGCGATTGGATTCTTAACAGCCTGAAACAAGGGCGAGAACTCACAATGTTTGATGATGTGTTTTTTACGCCCATTTTGATTAATCATATGGCGGAAGTGATATTCAAATTGATCGAACGCAAAGCGTCTGGTTTGTTCCATGTCTCCGGCGCGGACCGACTATCTAAATTCGACTTTGCAATGCGGTTATCAGAAGTTTTCGGTTGTTCCAGTAAGCAAATCCGGGCTGGGTCTCTGGCCGACGTTACTTTGAAAGCACACCGACCCCTCGATATGTCGTTAAGCAGCAAGAAAGTCGAACGCTATTTGGAGACCGAAATGCCAACGGTGACTGAGGGACTGGAGCTGCTGAAAAGTCTTCATGAATACGGCTGGCCGAAGTCCCTGGACTTCGCCTGCACCGGTCGGTAGTTGAATGGAGATTTTTACACCCGATTTTTCAGTAGACCGTTCGGATATAATGCCCGAGGAGAAGAAAACACCGAAGACCTGGCAGGCTGCGGAACAAGAGGACTTCTCGTAATTGGGGGCGGAATTGGTCTGGCTGACACCGCGAAACATACAATCGAAACCTTTTACTATCCGCGTTGACCGTCACATCAATCTCACACATTAGCGCCTTTCTTCGACCGGCGAAAGACGTGAATGTGCCCCCGAGTTTTTCAGCAACTTGGCAGGAGGTTGTCCGAGTAATACCCGTAAGGAGTAATAAAGGGTAAGAATGGAAGGGAAATGTCGGGAAGTGGGTGGTGATGGCAAAGACGCTTCAATCTTATGGTTCGCAGCATCTGCTGCTAATGCCGATATGTCTTCAGGAATCGCAATCCGAGGGAGATCTGGCCTACTTGATCTCCGATGAGCTAGATCATTTGGACCTGTCGGCCATCAAGAGGTTACATAAGAAAGAGCGGGGCTATCCGCCCTGTCATCCCCGTGTGGTGTTAAAGGTATTGATGGTCCGGCTACAACATAGACGAACCATCTCTTCGCCGCATAGAGAAGCGACTGCACGAGGATATCGCCTTCCATGTAGCGCCCGTGCCCGTCAACAAAACTCTTCTTCCTAACCACCTACGGCTTTCTCAAGGATCATCTGGAGTCGCTTGGCGGTCTTTTATCCAGGTACTTGAACTGTATCAGAAGGCGGAACTGGGAAGACTTCGTCACATTCTGCTACTATCACAAAGAACATTGGACGCACCTTAGGACCACCGCCCCCTATGGTTCCTCTTCAACTCATGTGTCAGCGGCTGGACATACCCCGTTACCTGGTGCTCAAGATCGTTGAGCGGCTCGGCAGGGACTGAAAAACGCTCAATGGGGCGCCAATTTAATAGCTCTGATCATGGCCGGACGCAAGTTCAAGAACGGGATGCTGGAGTGTAGGCGAATCCATGAAATAACCACATAGTTCGGCTAAACATAGGCGGATTGGAAGGAATTTCGACGAAACCTAGCACGGGCAGGTAAGAAGTTTTCGAGAGTTGAAAAACTCTTGACGATTAGGAGGTAGGCTCAGAGTCGGCACGTTTATGTTGGAAGATAACCGATCAGCAACAGTTCCGGTAGGCTGTAAGCCTAGCAAATACAAAGTGGCGATCATTGCCCCAACTTGCTTCTACTACCAGATAGCACTGTTCAGAACTCTGTCTGACAACGATCGCATAGATCTGACGGTTTATTTCTGCTCCGATGAAGGGGTTTCGGGTACAGATCTTAAGGTTGCCTACCGAACAAATAACAGCTGGGGTGTGGAGAACGAGTTATTAGAGGGTTATCAATACAAATTCTTAAGGAACCACGTTCCACAGGGATCCTACTTAAAGTCTTTGACCGGTCTAGTCAATCTGGGTGTCTGGAGAGAACTCGACCGGGAACGGCCCGATGCTGTCGTAATTATGTCCTGGATGAACCCAACCTGGTGGCTGACCTATCTATGTTGCTTGAAATTTAGGATTCCCGTGTTTTACATGACCGACGCCAACTTTTATGCCGAGGGCTCGAAAAGTACTTGGAAATCATGGCTCAAGCATAGTATTTTGGGTAAATTTCTGTTTCCAAGCACCGCTGGATTCCTGTGCTCTGGCACCGCAAATCGTCAGCTATACGCCAATTACGGCGTGCCTGAGAAGAAGCTGATTCCTTTTGCGTATTCTTGGGGATATAACGCTTTGATAAGGGAAGCAATCCAGAATACGGAAAAAGTACCGGCATTGCGAAAGCAGCATGGAATACCTCAGGACGCGGTTGTCGTTCTCTATTGCGGCCGCCTTAGCGAAGAGAAGGGCCTAACAGAGCTACTGCGCGCATACCAGATGTTATCCAACCCCAAGAAAGCCCTTGTCTTGGTGGGAGACGGCCCACTAAGGGGTCGAATGGAGACCCTCGCAGGTCAACCTGGCTTTGAATCTGTCTATTTCATGGGATTTCAAAACCGGAAAAACATTGGTCGTTTCTACGCATTGGCCGACCTTTTGGTCCTTCCATCCCATCAAGAAACTTGGGGAATTGTCGTTAATGAGGCTCTCTGCTTCTCTCTCCCGGTAATCGTCTCAGACCAAGTAGGGTCCGGAGTTGACTTGGTTATTCCAGGTGAGAATGGGCACATCTTTCCAGCCGGCGACGTACTGGCATTGGCCGACCGAATCTCTAAAGTGATTGACTTATCCAATGGAGACCGTATCGAGATGGGCAAAAAGTCCCTTCAACAAATCGAGGAATGGGAAGACCGGGACCTAGCCAAACCATTGATTGAATACCTGGACTCACTCGTTCAAGCGCGTATCTAGAAACCTTACAAAGCACCAATTTCGTTCATGCCCATTGCGATGCTAGCTTTTCGGATCTTTAATTTTTCACGCCGAGCCGCCACGGCTTTCGGAATCGCACGCCCAGTCCGAGGTCTTCTGGGGCCGTCCATTGGTAGGATCGTGTATCGTTTATCTGCCAAATCAGATTCACCCAATTTGGTACAAGGCCACCGTATGTTCTTGGCGACAAAGGGCCAATATCCTCCAATACGAATGGCGCTCGGCCAATATGAACCAGAAACCACCCGGTTGTTCGAACGGCTAATTAAACCAGGGATGGCGGTTTTGGACATCGGCGCCCATGTGGGGTATTTTTCATTATTGGCCGCCAAACAGGCCGGTCCAAGCGGAAGGGTTTTCTCTTTTGAGCCCCACCCGGACAACTACTCCCTGCTAATAAAGAACGTAAAGGAGAACGCTTACGAAACAATTACAACGGTGAACCAAGGAGCCTCCGCAACATCCGGGAACAGCACTCTGCACCAAAGCAGGTTGGACAACGGGAGGCATAGCATTTACCGTCAAGATTTGCTTCAGCAAGGGTCTGTGCCCATCTCGACCACGTCCATGGACGATTTTTTCGGTGTCATCGATTGGCCGAAGATTGACTTGGTCAAAATAGACGTTGAGGGAGCAGAGTTGGACGTTCTCAGTGGGATGGCCGGTCTCCTCGAACGGTGCCGCGACATCAGATTGATTGTAGAGCTAAATCCCGTCTCGTTAGAGCAGGCTCAAGTGGAACCCATTTCATTACCAAAAACATTGGAATCTCTGGGTTTTGTACTTCATATGGTCGATTCCCTGTCTGAACCGAGCAAGCTGCATGGCCATGAACTGAGGCCACTTATAGACAGATTGTATTCATCTGGAGATTCAGTCAATTTGTATTGCTTTAGAAATTGATTAGATCAAAGGTATTGGCCTGCGCATTCACCTGTTGTCCGCCTGGTAAACCGGGTTTCACGGGTGGCGAAGATCTTTTGGGTTGGAACATTCTAGCCCAAATCGCCCGTTATCATGATGTGTGGGTTCTCACAAATGCCGAAGACCAAGCCAGCGTGGAAGAAGGACTCCGGGAATCTGGCCTGGAAAGCATCAACTTCCATTACATTGGGTTACCTTCATGGATGAAACCGTTCCTTCGGTTTCAGGGTGCCCACCAATTCTATTATTTGATTTGGCAGATTGTGGCATGGTTCGCTGCGCGTCGCCTACACAGAGAAATTGGCTTCGATTTATTCCATCACGTCACCTACGCCAACGACTGGATGGGCAGCTTCATCGGTGCCTACATAGCCATTCCCTATGTGCGGGGACCCGGAGGCGGTGGTCATCGGACTCCCAAGGGATTTGAATCCGAGTACCCGATTGGTGGTCGAATCTGGGAAAAGGTTCGATCATTTTCTCAGTGGCTGTTTCGCCACGAGCCGGTTTTTGTAAGAGGGCAATCACGAGCGCGAGCAATCCTGGTGTGCAATAACGAAGCGGAGTTAGTAGCCTCCAAGAAATGGGGATCTAAGACGAAATTGTTTCCGGTCAGCGGGATCTCTTCGGAGGACTTGGCGACTCGGCAACAATCTCAGACCGATGGAAAATTCCGAGTGATTACCGCCGGGTCGCTGATTCGCGTTAAGGGTTTCGGCCTTGCGATAAAGGGATTTCGAGAATTTGCCCGCGAGCACCCTGAGGCCAATCTCGCGATTATCGGGGACGGCCCGGAATTACCGCGACTAACGAACATCGTCAAACATTCGGGTATCTCCAATCAGATTCATTTCCTCGGAGAATTGCCGCGAGACCAATTACTCGGCGAGATGGGAGGTTCCGATGTATTTTTGTTTCCAAGTCTTAGAGATGGGGGCGGTACCGTAGTCGTTGAAGCTATGGGATTGGGGAAGCCCGTGATTTGCTTGGATGCCGGCGGTCCTGGAATGCACATCACCCAAGAGTGCGGCGTCAAGATTACTCCCCAATCGCCCCAACAGGTAGTTGACGATATCGCAATCGCCCTTGAAGACCTTTACCAGAACACCGATCTCCGAGAGCAACTAGGCCGATCGGCACGGAAGCGGGCCGAAGAACTATATCACTGGGACAGATTGGGCGATCGCCTAAGAAATATATATGACCGGGCATTAGACCTGGACGACACGGCCAGGGAGGATTGAACTCGATCCAGATGCAGTAATCAGGATTTAATCTGACACTTAAGGTTGAATCGATTAAGCTAGAGTACCAAGATGATAGGAGTGTCAAAATGACCACTCAACAAGAGAAGATCATCAATACCGAGGCGGAATTGCTGGAGTTAGCCAACCAATTGGGCAACGTGTCCTGGGCTTGTAAGATTATGGGCTATAACCGGAATACCTTTTACCGCTACCAGGAACTGTGCCAGAACGGCGGCAAGTCCGCCCTCTAGAAGTTTCCTTCAAGAAACCCACCCTGAAGAACCGGGTTCCTGAGTCGTTAGAACGCTCGGTGGTTCTGATGGCTGCCGAGTATCCGGCTTACGGCCATTTTCGAGCCTCCAACGAGTTGCGGCGGTGCAACCAAGAACGTCCCCACTCGGAGACGTATTGCTGCCCGTAGACTCCCTGGTAGACGCTCCAGGAAAGCAAGCATGTTACGCTGCAGGAAGACCTACGCAGAGGAGGTGACGCAGGGACAACTCCGACAGGACATTGACCCCTGCCGGTTAATTCACGTCTGTCAGACGAAGCCTTGATTATTGTATCTCAGAAACTCAGACCTGATGTTGCCAAAACCACCACGATTTGGATTCCCCTATTTCTTTGGCTCGCGCTTTGGCTCAGTATTTCTCCGGGTAGGATTCAGGACGTATCCCACCCCGAGAGATTCATAGATTTCGTACACGGGACCCGCGCATTGTTGCCATTTATCGCGGGAACGGTCAGTCTGGTGGCTCTGGCAATTATGGCGCGCAAACGCCAGCTGGATGTTTCGTTTTTCACTGGGCCGCTTGGCCTTGCTTTCCTGTACCCGGTCGTCGGTCTGATCGCCACCCTGTCATCGCCCGATAGACCCCAATCACTATATTGGGCTGGCTCATACATATCCGTCCCGATAGTATTATGGGCAATCGGGCACGGCTCAGATAAATTGGAAAGGGTTCGGCGGACGATTGATCTCACATGGTTGATCATGGTCTTCGCTAGTATGGCCCTTATTGCCTACTCCTTCCTCAATCTCGATCTCGCAAACGCAATAGCGCACCCATCAATCTTGGAGCAGTGCCAATTCGGAAAGGCGTGGTTCACAGATTCTTCCGGGCTTCTTCGGTCAACCGGCGTGGGGCGTTACGGCGCCGTCGCCGCCCTCGTGGCAATCGGCGGAATCGCTTATGGTCGGTGGCGTCTAGTCTGGGGAATAGTTCTTCTCGCCGCCGTACTGTTGCTACTTAGCAGCGGTGCCCGTTCTTCGTTTGTAGCCTTTGTGGGCGCGTCTCTCTTGATGGTGCTTCTCTATGGAGGTTGGAAGGCATTTCTTATTGCGCCGTTAACTACCCTCCTCATACTTCTGGTCTTATTTTTTACCGACGTCTCTGGTACGATATTGAACGAATGCTTGCTCCGAAGTGATGAGTCTCACGCCCCGAAACAAGTCGAACCCGATACTTTATCCGTCTCTGTCATTACCCAGACCGATTCGATAGTTTCGATCAAGCCAATCGGCGTACCAGCCGAATCCACCCCAGTGCCTGCCACCTCTACAACTACAGTC
>CEVA01207360.1_pt1 | contig 29555 bp, 25 predicted proteins | sample 361521 | NCBI WGS metagenome assembly CEVA01 (sample SAMEA2622823, study PRJEB7988) | marine metagenome | isolation source: saline water (ENVO:00002010), including | reverse complement strand
GAGAAGGGTCGAGCCGGAGATCCTGAGGGAGCCAAGGATACCGTATTCGAGGGCGGCGCAGCCGACGCCGACGAGATGTGGGAACGTCTCGACCACTGGCTGAAGCGCGTCATCCCCGTCGCCGAGGAGTACAAGATCCAGATGGCGTGTCATCCTTCCGATCCGGGAATCGGTCTCGGCACGACCTACCGTGGTGTCGATCGCGTGATGGGAATGGTCGAAGGCTTCAAGAAGCTTGTCGATCTCTACGACAGCCCCTACAACGGGATCAACTTCTGCGTTGGCTGTATGTCCGAAGCGCTGGAGAACCCGGGCGAGGACGTCTACGATGTGATCCGCTATTTCGGAGAGCGGAAAAAGATCTTCAACATCCACTACCGGAATATCCGAGGCGGGCTCCGCAAGTTCGTCGAGGTCTTCCCCGATGAGGGCCACGTCGACATGCTCAAGGTCATGCAGACGTTGAAGGAAGTGGATTATCCCTACATGGTCATGCCGGACCACGTACCCGGCATCTCCGGTCCCGAACCGGGCAAGGTCGCTTTCGCTTATACCTTCGGCTACATCCACGCGATGCTGCAGGCCGTTGGAGAAAAGTGACCGCCGACCGCGTCGGCGGTCATCCCGAGGCACCTTTGGGAATGGGCAGATTCAATTCACCAAAAGACTGAACGTGCCGAGGGATCTCTCCTCGCGACTGGAGGCGCTTCAGAACAACCTTCATTTGTTCTGAAAAACACAGGAACCAAAGGCTGTCGCTTTTTATCGATTGAACGGTTTAAAGGAGCACTACCGGTATGTACATAGGCACGCAGGGTGTCCCTCACGATGACGACTCGCTGAAAGTCCTCTCGCAACTCGGGGTCAATAACATCGCTCAGAGTCCCTCGGAGCCGTGGAGCGAATGGTCGACGGACTTGCTGGTTTCCATGCGCGAGAAATGCGACAGCTACGGAATCCGCATGGAAATGATGCACCTCCCTCTTTCGGGGCGGGTGGCCATCCCGGGAAACCTGGACAACCCGCAGAACGAAAACGAAGCGGGGGCCATTTTTCTGGGGGCCAGCGACGAACGTGAACGCGCCATCGATCGCGTGTGTGAAACGATCCGGATGGCGGGCGAGGCAGGTCTGAGAGGCCTGATGTATAACATCACGATCCTCGGCCACATGCGGACCGAATCGACGAAAGGTCGAGGAGGTTCCGAGCTGTCGACCTTCGTGTTCGACGAACTCGACCAATCCAAAGGCGAGTTCGAACAGGGCGCAGCCGATACAGACACGATGTTCGAGCGAATCGACTACTGGCTGCAGAAGGTCATTCCTGTCGCCGAGGAGTACAAGGTCCAGATGGGATGCCATCCCTCGGACCCCGGCATCGGGATGAACAACACCTATCGTGGAGTCGCCCGTCCTCTGGGAATGCCGGACGGCTTCAAGAAATTCATCGAACTCTACGACAGCCCCTACAATGGACTCAATTTCTGCCAGGGCTGCATGTCCGAGGCGTTGGAGAATCCAGGCGAGGAAATCTTCGATGTCATCCGGTATTTCGGTGAGCGGAAAAAGATTTTCAACGTCCATTTCCGGAACATCAAGGGAGGGCTCAACAATTTTTCCGAAGTCTTCCCGGATGAAGGCGACATCGATATGCTGAAGGCGCTGCAGGTCTATAAGGATGTCGGTTACGAGTACATGATCATGCCGGACCACGTCCCGAGAATGAGTGGTCCAGCCGCACGAGAAGTCGGGTTCGCCTATAGCTATGGCTACATCCACGCCGCCATGCAGGTGGTCGAATCGTCATAGTGCGCCCTCGCAGGGGTCGGCTCCGCTTCAACGCGGGCTCCCTACGACTCGTCGAACAATCGAAAACGTAGTGCGATTCTCTCCACCCAGGATAAGGACGGTTAACAGTGTATATCGGAACGCAAGGTCGTTTTGAAACGGACGAAGAGCTTCAGGTCCTGTCACAGCTCGGCATCAACAACGTCGACATCACACCGGCCGAACCGTGGACCGAATGGACCACGGACACCTTCGTCAAAATGCGTGAGCAATGTGAGAAGTTCGGTATCGAGTTGGAGCTCACCCATCTCCCGCTGCGTGGTCGTCCTGCCATCGCGGGCAATCTGGACGAAAAGGCGAACGACAACTACGCCGGGGTCATTTTTCTTGGCCCGAGCGACGAGCGTGAACGCGCAATCGATCGTGTCCACGAAGTCATCAAAATGGCCAGCGAAGCCGGTCTGCGGGGGCTCCAGTACAACATTACCGTCCTGGGCCATATGCGCACCGAACGCTCCACCGGACGGGGCGGCGCGAGCCTCTCCACATTCAAGTTCGATGAAATGGATCAATCTCTGGGTGAATTCGAGGGGGGTGCGGCCGATCTCGACACGATGTGGGAGCGCATCGACTACTGGCTCCAGAAGGTCATTCCCGTCGCCGAAGAGTACAAAATTCAGATGTGCTGTCATCCCTCCGACCCGGGCATCGGAATGGACAACACCTATCGGGGCGTCGCACGACCATTGGGCATGCCCGAAGGCTTCAAGAAATTCGTCCAGATGTACGACAGTGACTACAACGGGCTGAACTTCTGCCAGGGATGCATGTCAGAGGCGTTGGAAAATCCTGGAGAGGAAATCTTCGACGTCATCCGCTGGTTCGGCGAACGGAAAAAGATCTTCAACGTCCACTTCCGGAACATCAAGGGCGGGCTCAACAACTTCTCCGAAGTGTTCCCCGACGAAGGCGACATCGATATGCTGAAAGCGCTGCAGGTCTACAAAGAGGTCGGGTATCCCTACATGATCATGCCCGATCATGTTCCCGTCCTGTCAGGGCCGGCTCCTCGCGAAGTCGGCTTCGCTTACAGCTACGGCTATATCCACGCCGCGATGCAAGTCGTCGATAGTAAGTAGGTGGCGGACGAAAGAGAGTCAGAGGTACACAGAAGCTGAAGGGGGGAGAAGAGATTGTGGGAGCGGGAGACCCGCCTCCGCTGCGCTCCGGCGGGGCGAGCAGGCGTGGTGATTCTTTTCGCTCTCTTTCTCGTAGCGTTGTAGGGGTATTTACTTGAAAATCAAATCCATCGAAGCCTTCAGGGCCGATTACAGCAAGGGCGGCGCGAAGCCCCGAAACCGGTATCTCCAAGAGGGTCTGGAGCCATCCAGCCCAATGGCCCGATACCCCGCTTACCGGGGGAAGCGTTCCTCGTGGACACCTCCCTGGGGGAGCACGGCGTGTGTCGTCACGGCCGAAGACGGCACGTTCGGTTTCGGCGTCTCGGCTTTCTCTGCGCCTGTCGTTCGAATCATCAACGATCATTTCGCCCCGCACCTCGAGGGTGAAAACTGTATGGCGACGGAGAAGGCGTTCGACGTGATGTCGCGCATCGCGTCCGTCTTCGGGGGCTACGGCCTGGGCAGTTACGCCATCAGCGCCGTCGATCTCGCCCTGTGGGATCTGAAGGGCAAGCTCCTGGAGCGGCCCGTCTACGAACTCCTGGGCGGGCCCCAGAAGGACGCCATCACCTGCTACGCCACCGGCTTTGACGTCGAGTGGTATCTCGAGCTCGGCTTCAAAGCCATTAAGCTTCCGATGCAGTACAGTCCGGTCGACGGTCTCGAAGGAATAAAGAAGACGGAAGCCCAGGTCATCAATGCCAGAAAGTTGATGGGCGACGAAGCCGAGCTGATGCTCGACTGCTGGATGGCCCTCGACGTCGAGTACACCGTCCGGCTCGCGGAAGCCCTTCGCCCCTACAACTTGAAGTGGATCGAAGACTATTTGATGCCGGAGGACCTGGAGGGATTCGGTCAGGTACGCGAGCGGCTGCCCTGGTCAGGGCTCGCAACCGGAGAGCATTGGTATCTACCACAGACGTTCTCGACCGCGATCCAGAAGAAATACGTCGACATCCTGCAGCCCGATTTGCTCTGGGCGGGCGGAATCTCGTGTGGTGTTCGGATCTGCCATATGGCCGAAGCTGCAGGACTCTCCGTCATCACACACGGTGGCATGAACTGGCCCTACGGTCAGCACCTCGCCTACGCCATGCCCGCGATCCCCTGGGGTGAACGTTCCGGTGGCGTCTCGTCTCCCGGAGTGAAACTCGAGGATATGGTCGCCATTCCAGGCACACAGATCATCCGGGATGGCGAACTGATCCCGAGTGATGTCCCCGGCTTCGGGCAGGACATCGACATGAAGTGGGTGGAGTCGATCCGGGTGTAGGGTTCGCAATTAGCTCAAAAACGTCGCAAGACGCTGTCACCCCGGTACGCTTCTTGGCCGGGGTCCACTTTGATCTTCGATACGAGGAAAAATGGATCCCGGCCAGAGGCCTGCCGGGATGACAATCTCTTTCTCCTCTGTCCGCATGAGCGAGCATCCAACCCAAACCGAACGAGACGCCTTCGAACGGGACGGTTACCTCGTCGTCGAGAACGCGCTTTCGTCCGATCTCGCCGCGTGCCTGACCGAGCGTCTGGAATCGGTCATCAAGATGCGGCGAGCGATGTACGAGCGGGGCGAACTCCATCACGGTCGAACCCAGATCGACGGGGCGAACACGCGCATCTTCCACATCCTCGAAAACGATCCCATCTTCGCGGAACTGATCGATCACCCTCCCATCGTCCCCTACATCAGAGCGCTCCTGAACGAAAACCCTCACTTCCACGCGTCGGACGCCTACTTGGAAGTTGAACCGACGCCCGATCGCGGCCCGGGCTGGCACATCGACGGCCACGATAGCGGTTATCGAGGGCTCCGACCGGACATTCCGCATCTCCAGTTGAAAATCGCCTACTTCCTGTCGGACATGACCGATCCCGATCAAGGCAACCTGCTGCTCGTCCCCGGCTCGCATCGGGCGAATGAGGATCCCCTCCCGGATCGACGCGCTGCATTCGATACGATGACCGACGCGGTCCAGGTGTGTGTATCCGCCGGTACGGCGGTGATGTTCCACAACGCGGTCTGGCACACGAGAGGCCCGTTCACCCGGGAGGGCGGTCGGCGGATCATGCTCTACTACGCCTACGAGCATCCGTGGATGCTTGCGAACGACGAGCATTTCAGCTATTCGCGCACCTTCTACGACCGTCTGTCCACCGAACGGCGCGCCTACTTCCACGGCTGCGTTTTCGAGAAGGCCTAGCCCGAGACAAGGGGTACGCTGTGAAAATCACCGAAGTCAAAACCTACACTGTCGGCGAGCGTGGCCGGAATTTCCTCTTCTGCAAAGTCTTCACGGACGAAGGCATCTACGGGCTTGGTGAGGCGACTGCGATTCCCAGCATCCAGACCGAGATTCATCACAAAGCCAGTGTCCTGATCGGCGAGGACCCCTTCAATATCGAGAGGTGCTGGAGCAAGATGTTCCTCCAGACCCACGGGATGACAGGGATCGTCGGTGGCGGGGCGATGTCGGCGATTGAGATCGCACTCCACGACCTGAAAGGCAAGGCGTTCGGGATGCCCGTCTGGCAGTTGCTCGGGGGCAGGATGCGCGAACGTCTTCGTGTCTACACGCACGCTACCTCCGGCCACACGTGGACCGAGCGCGACGATCGTCCCGAGGAAGTCGTAATCGCCGAGAAAGCGCGTGCATTCGTCGATGAGGGCTACACGGCACTCAAAATGGGTGGCATCCAGCACATCGTCCGCGATATCACGGCCGTCCGAGAGGAAATCGGCGACGACATCGACATCGCCGTCGATCTGCACGGAATGCCCTGGATGACGACCCGCGACGCCATCTCGATGGGCAGGCGACTCGAGGAATTCGGCCTGCTGTTCTACGAGGAACCCGTCGCACCCGAGAACGTCGAAGCCCTCGCTCGCGTTTCCGACGCAGTCGACATCCCCTTCGCCGCCGGCGAGCGCGTCGCCTACATCTACGGCGCGAGAGAACTCATCGAGCGGGAGATCGTCGACGTCATCCAGCCCGACGCGGGTCGCTTCGGCGGGTTTGCCCAGATGAAGAAGCTGGCCGGGATGGCCGAGGCCCATTACATCCAGGTCGCACCTCACGACGGATCGCTCGGTCCCGTCGGAGAGATCGCATCGCTTCATTTCTGCGCGACGATTCCCAACTTTCTGATCTGGGAGCACCTGACCGGAGACGTGCAGTGCCGCTATGAAATCATGGCACCCCAACCCGAAGTCGTTGACGGATATATGGCCCTTCCCGATGGGCCGGGCCTCGGCGTGGACCTCGTCGATGACGCCGTCGAACGCTATGCCACTGAGCTCACAGCCTATGCCGGATACGCCCAGGATAACACATACAACGCGCAGTATATCTTCGCCCGACACCCGAGAGCCGCCTGGCTGAACCCGCCGACAGAGTGAGGCACCCATGAAGATCACGGAAGTCAAAACATATACCGCCGGAGAACCGGACGGCCGGAAGTTCCTGTTTTGTCGTGTCTACACCGATGAGGGGATCTACGGCGTGGGGGAAGCCTCGGCCTGGGCCGCCATCCAGACCGAGATCCACAACAAGGCCTCGGTCATCATCGGTGAAGATCCGTTCAACATCGAGCGGTGCTGGAGTAAGATGTTTCTTCAGACCCACGGAATGGCCGGTGTCGTCACCGGAGGCGCGATCTCCGCGATCGAGACAGCCCTGTGGGACATCAAGGGAAAAGCCTTCGGCGTGCCCGTCTGGCAGCTGTTGGGCGGCCGGATGCGCGAAACCCTCCGATGCTACACCCACGCCGACACGCCGGAGAAGGCCCGTGAGCTTGTTGATGAAGGCTACAATGGTCTGAAGATGGGCGGGGTCGAAGGCGCGGCCAAGCGCGTGGCCGACATGCGGGCCGAAGTCGGAGATGACGTCGACATCATGGCTGATCTGCACGGCCCACCCTGGATGACCACACGCGATGCCATTTCAATGGGGCGTGTGCTCGAGGACTACGGCATCTTCTTCTACGAGGAGCCGGTCGCCCCCGAGAACCCCGAGGCGTTGGCCCGCGTGTCCGACGCTATCAACGTGCCGCTCGCGGCCGGTGAGCGGCTCGCCTACATCTACGGTGCGAAAGAGCTGATCGAGCGGGAGATCGTCGACGTCATCCAACCCGACGCCGGGCGCTTCGGGGGCCTGACCCAGATGAAGAAACTGGCAGGGATGGCTGAAGCCCACTACATCCAGTTCGCCCCCCACGACGGCTCCCTCGGTCCGATCGGTGAGATCGCATCTCTGCACCTTTGCGCGACATTACCAAACTTCCTGATCTGGGAACATCGTACCGGCGATGCTCAATGTCGTTACGAAATCATGGCCCCTCAGCCCGAGGTCGTCGACAGCTACATCAGAATCCCAGAAGGTCCAGGGCTCGGAATCGACATCGTCGACGACGCGGTCGAATCCTACCCGGTCGAACTGATCAGCGGCCACTCAGGCTACACCCGAGACGAACGCTACGACAGCCAGTTTGTCTACGCCCGAGATCGTAGAGGGCGGTGGCTTAAACCCGAGTAGGACGCCCGTCATTTATGGATGAATTCATCGAACAAAGACGTCGCCTCGCCCGTCGTCCCCGCCGCATTCTCATGAACTCCGACGGCGGCGACACGACCCAGACCCCGGACGATGAGCCCCGGACCCCCGAGAATTTCCTCAAGTACCGCGTTGGGGCCCTTGGCGGATCTCAGGTCGACGCGATCCTCGATAATACCGCGGGAGATTTCTCGGCCTTCAACCCGGAGCGGGAATCCTACGACCTGCACCTGGGCGGCGGACCCATCCACGACTGGGCGAAGGCTCTGATTGACCAGGGCTTCGACGGTCTGCAGATCAAGATCGATTTCGGCCGCGCGAACGGGATCGAAGTCTTCCGCTCGTTCCGGATGAACGACACGCACGACGCCAAACGTCCCGAACTTCTCCCTCAATGGAAGAAGGACCATCCCGAGTGTCTCCTCGGCAAGTCGGGCGAGATCCCTCCCTACGCAGGCGGCAGATGGTCGGGTCTCGACTACGGAATCGATCTCGTTCGCGACAAAGTGTTCCGCGTCATCCAGGAGACGTGCACGAACTACGATGTCGACGGCATCGACCTCGATTTCTATCGGCACCCCCACTACTTTCGTCCCCAGTTGAGCGGAGATCCCGTCACCCAGGATCACTGCGACCTCTTGACCGATCTCCTAACCCGAATCCGCCGTATGACGGACGAGGTCGGTCGCCAGCGTGGTCGTCCACTGTTGATCGTCGCGCGCGTGTTCGACTCTGTCGGTTACAGCAAAGCCATCGGCTTCGACATCGAGCGTTGGATGGACGAAGACCTGGTGGATATCATCGCCGGCGGAGGCTACGACCATCTGGAACCGTGGGAGAACTGGGCTGAGCTCGGCAGGCGCTACGACGTACCTGCCTTCGCCTGTATCAGCGCGTCCCGCCTGAAGCGGAGCCGCTTTCTCGATCCGAAATCGCTCGAGGCCACCGGCGGTTGGATGGCAAAGGGACATCCATTGTTTAGCCCGATCTGGCGCGGGGAAGCCGCCAACGCCCTCGAGGCCGGAGTGTCGGGCATCTACACCTTCAACCTGCACGACCCGGGGGAGGACGTCTTCTGGCAGATGGGAAGTCTGGAGACACTCGAGGGGCACGAATCACTGTATGAATTCAACCCCGGCATCCACGCAGGGAATTGGCTGAAGGGTGGAGAGAAGTTTATTAAACGACCTTAGCGTCCTCGTGCAGAGCACGAGGACGAGCAATCGCTAAGAACACAAAACGGGCCCGGTGTGAACGACGCGCCAGGCGCTCGCCCCTGTGCTCTGCACGGGGGCGTAAACGCCGCCTCCGAGCCAGACAATCGAGCGGCGAAAATGGATCCCGGCCAAGAAGCGTACCGGGATGACACCTAATGCTTGGGGCTACCTATGAGCACCACCACACGGGTCGCCTCCGTCGCAATGCACAGCGCGATGGGCGATCCCGACACCAATCTCGACCGAGTCGCCCAATGGTCACACAAAGCTCGCGACCAGGGAGCGACCTTCGCCCTCTTCCCGGAGGAATGCGTCACGGGATCGATGAACAAGTCGGACATCCCGCCCGATGACGCAATGCGAATCGCCAGAGAAGCATCCGAAAAGACGACGCCTTTTCTCGAATCGCTCTGCCGGGATCTAGGCCTGACATTGGTCGTCGGCACGATCGAACCGGCCAGCGAGAGATACCGAAACAGCGCCCTCATCGTAGGACCGTCCGGACGCCTGGCCACCTTCACCAAGCTGCACATCCCGAACGAGACGGAACGTCGCTGGTTCGAACCTGGGACCGATCTCCCCGTCGTAACGTCCCAGGGATGGACCTTCGGCGTCGGCATCTGTTACGACCTGAGATTCCCGGAGATCTTCAGGACCGCCGCCCAGCGGGGCGCAGACTTTTTCCTGCTCGCTGTGGGTGCGAGCGGAGGCTCGGATAAGGTGACACCGGAGGACGACCAGACGGCGCAGGCGGCCCTCCACCGACAGTTGGCTGCCCAGGTTCTTCCTGCCAGGGCCATCGACAACGGACTCTATGTCTTCTACGCCAACCAGGCGGGGAAAAGCGGAAGAGCCTGGTTCCCCGGTCTGGCCTTCGCCATCGACCCGGACGGTCGATTCATCCACGAGCACGCTCCGGACGAAGGGATGATCGTGACGGAGGTATCTCGAGAAGTCATTGACAAGGCGAGGTCTTCAGGCTGCTTTACGGCTAATGAAGCAAGACCCGACGTCTATGCAGCACCCTTGATTGTGGGCAAATAGCAACGGACCGCGTCGAGTCTGTTCATCCAAGCGAGGAGAAGATGGCCTATTACGTGTATGCCGTAGTCGCAGACGAGAACAGAATTCTTACCTACGCAATGGACGCGGACTCGGGCGCTTTGGATCTGCTGCGTGAGACCGCGCTCGACGGCGGGCCCTCCAACATCGCCGTGAGCTCGGATCAGAAATTCATGTATGTCGGTCTCCGCGCCGAGCCCGGGCTGGCCACCCTCCGAATCGATTCGGCCTCCGGAGAACTCTCCCTCGAAGGCAGCCCAACCCCTCTCGAGGTCGACGCCTGTTGCATTGCGATCGATCGTACCGGCCGTTGGGTCCTCTCTGCGCACTACCAGGGCCAGCGCATCGGCGTTCATCCTGTCGGAGACGATCGAATCGTCACCGGTCCGCCGGAATGGACGCACACGCTGCTCGGCGCCCATTGCGTAATGACCCACCCCACGAATCGATTCTATTTTCTGCCGCACGTCCAGGCATCGAACACCATCTATCAGTATCTGTTCGATGAGAATACCGGAAAGCTGACGCCCAACGACGTCCCGCAGGTCGATGGCTACGAAGGCCAGGGGCCGCGCCATTACTGTTATCACCCGAATCTGGACGTGCTCTACACGTCGAACGAGCAGGGATCGGCCATCACAGCCTACAACCTCGACGTTTCCGCTGGAAGAATCGAGCCGTTCCAGACGGTCTCCACCCTCCCTGACGGCTATACGGACCGAAACTCGAACGCACAGATCCGCATCACCTCATCGGGAAGATTCGTCTACGTCACCAATCGCGGGCACGACAGCATCGCCGGCTTCGCCATCGATCAGAATACCGGCGGCGTCACCTCCCTCGGCCAGACGCCGTCAGAGCCCACCCCCCGCGTCTTCAACATCGATCCGACCGACTCGTTCCTCTACGCAGCCGGACAGGGGTCGAACCGGCTGGCCTCGTATCGAATCGGGGACGATGGCGGCCTGACACCTCTGGAGACCTATCCCCTTGGCGAAAAGCCAATGTGGGTAGAGATCCTCAACCTGTGATAGACGGGAAGCTCGATTGAGAGTGAATTTCGAGCGGTCACCCTGAGCGCAGTCGAAGGGCGGCCGCGTCCCACGGGACGCCCGAGACGATCCAAGGAATGGTAGAAGGTTCCCTATGACACCTGACGAAATCATGATCCCGATGCGTGACGGCGTTCGACTTCAGAGCTTCGTCTACCTGCCGAAAGACGAGGGTCCGTTTCCGAGTCTGATGGTTCGATGTATGTATGGCACGGACAAGGTCACGGACCGATGCGAAGCATTCGTCGAGGAAGGCTACGCGGTCCTCGCCCAGAACGTTCGGGGCCGACATAAGTCCGAAGGCGGTCCCACCGGTCGCGAGGATTTCCCCGAAGACGGGTACGACACGCTCGAGTGGATGGTTCAGCAGGACTGGTGCAACGGGCGAATCGGAACGTTCGGGGGATCCGCACTGGCTCGCGTACAATCGGCCACCGCCTTCCTCGGCCACCCCGCTCATCGAGCGATGGCGCCACAGGTTCTCCCCTACGGGATGATGAGCCGCCTCGGCGGATCGTTTATGGTCCACCAGATCCCGATGTGGTACTACTACGCGCAAAGCGGCGCCGAGCTGAAGTCCTACGAAGACATCGACTGGATACCCTACCTTGGACGGCTCCCCGTCACGAGCATCCTCGACGAGCTCGGGGGGCCGCTCGACCTGTATCACGACGTCGTCACGACCCCGAACGAAAATTACTTCACCCTCGAAGATCCGAGCCGGTTCAAGGGCCTGAACACGCCCAACCTGATGGTGACCGGCTGGTACGACCACTGCGGAACCGGCCCCATCGACTTTCATCTCCACACGATGGAGCACGGAACCGAGGAACAGAAGCGGAACACCCATCTCGTGATCGGACCCTGGGACCATTCCAGCGATCCCGACGTCATCCCCGATTATGACTTCGGTCCCGATGCAAGGCGCGACCACCACACGGCCGAAGTCGCGTTCTTCGCCCAGCATCTCAAAGAAGACGCCTCAGTGGAAGCGCCCGCCCCGGTCCGCATCTTCGTGATGGGAAGCAACGAGTGGAGGGACGAACAGAAATGGCCGCTCGAGCGGGCGATCGACACGAAGTTCTACCTGCACGGTGACGGAAACCTCCACGCGGGCTGGGTACGCGGCGGTCTCTCCACCCGTGAGCCGGCCGACGAGCCCGCCGATCGCTTCGTCTACGACCCGGCCAATCCGGTACCGACCTGGGGAGGCGCAAACTCAGGCCCAGCGCGCGTCCTGCCCGGACGACGGGGCCCAAGGGACCAGCAGATCACGCTCTACCGGGAGGACGTGCTCGTCTACGAATCGGACCCGATGACAGACGCGCTGGAGGTAACGGGCCCCCTGAAGCTCGTCCTGTTCGCCGCTTCCTCCGCGGTCGACACCGATTTCACCGCGAAACTGATGAACATCGCGCCCGACGGCAACGCCCGATTGCTCTCGGACGGCGTCGTTCGAGCCCGCTATCGCAATGGAATGGGGCGGGCAGAGTTTTTAACTCCGGGCGAAGTGGTCCGCTTTGAAATCGACCTCTGGTCGACGAGCAACGTGTTCCTTCCCGGTCACCGGATCGGGCTCGCCGTCAGCAGCAGCAACTTCCCACGACTGAGCCGAAACCTGAATACAGGTGGCGACAACGAGCGAGATTCCGATTTCATCACCGCGGATCAGACGATCTTCCACGACGCAGAACGTCCCTCGCACCTGGTCTTGCCTGTCGTCCCCGGGTAGGGCCACGGCCTGTGGCGAGTAAGGAGATGTTGTTGGACCCGATCCATACCGCGTGCCCGAGTGCCTCCGAGTTTCACGAGGAGGTGTATCGAGGGCCGCTCCACTTGTCGAGGGACAGCCTCGCCTGCAGGCGAGACAGACATTCTTAAGCTTAGATCTCTTTCATCAGACCCAGGAACCCCCAATGAAAATCACACGCCTCGAATTGATCCCCATCTACTCGACCCGCGAAATGGGCAAGACGTGTCCCTCGGACTCGGAAAAGGCCGTCTCCGAACACATCATCGTTCGGCTTCATACGGACGCCGACATCGTCGGGCTTGGAGAGATGTCGGACGTACCCTTCGACCCCACACCCGAATATGTCGACCAGCTGCGCGCCCGGTTCGAACCGATCCTGGTGGGCAAGAGCCCGTTCGACCGAACCTCGATTCTCGTCGAGATCCAGCAGCAGGAATGGGATCACCAGGTCATCAGCGGAATCGAGATCGCAATGTACGACGCGATGGGCAAAGCGCTCGACGTGCCCGTTCACCAGCTGCTCGGGGGCAAGCATCGGGATCGGATCCCGTTCGCCTACCCGCTTGCCCCCGCCAGGACCGCACCTGACGTAGATGCCAACCTCGCCCGTATCGAACGCCTGCTTGAGCAGGGCCATTCCACGATTCGATACTATTTCGGCGAGAATCTGGATGAGGACGATCGATTCCTGACCGAGCTTCGCCGACGGTGGGGACAGGATGTCCTCATCAACGCGATGGATATGTCCGGCCGTTTCGAGGTGGATGAAGCCATCGAGGTCATTCAACGCTTCGCCCATTACGGCGCGAATCTGTTCGAGTCTCCCGTGAAGGGCCGACACTTTGCTACTCCCGAGGACTTTATGAGGGTCAAGGAGGCCGTAGACGTGCCCATCAGCGAACACGTCGGAAGCACAGAGATCGGTATCGGTCTGGCTAGAAATAACGCCGTCGACGTGTTCAACGTCGGCGTCGACTGGGACGGCATCACCGAATGCGTCAAAATCTTCGCTCTCGGTGAGATGTTCGGGATCAAGGTGCTTCACGGGAGCACGGTCGAACTGTCCATCGGGACCGCCGCGCGGGCCCATCTCCTGGCTGCGATGCCAAACGTCGACCTTCCGTGCTATCCCGCGGGCCCCCTCGTCTATCAGGAGCAGGTCTGTCGGGAGAAGGTTCGCTACGAAGACGGTCACTTCATCGTCCCCGACGGTCCGGGTCTGGGCGTCGAAATTGACGAAGACCGACTGACGGCGCAGAGGCTGTAGACGGACCCGAGGATCCCAGACCATTTCGACACGGTGAAATCGATCTACTGTGAATGCATCTTCAGAGATCTCCGACCGCCTCCGCATCGCCGTTCTCGGAGCGGGAACCACTCCACGCGCACGGGCGCGTCAGTACCTGTCCACCATTGCCCGTCTGACCGACCATTACGAGTTATGCGCCGTCTGCGACCGGGACTCCTCTCTCCTGCAGGAGGTGTCCGACGAGTATCCAATTGAGTCCTGTTTCACGAACATCCGTTCCCTCTTCGAAGCACAGCGGCCGGATGTCGTCCTCTCGCTCACCCCTAAAGACTCCCACATTGTCACAGCACTAACGGCCGCCCGTCACGGGGCCCACGTTTTGACCGAAATCCCGGTCGCACTGACGCGAAGATATGCCGACGCCATAGCAAGAACGTGCACGGAGAACGGGGTCCTGTGGGAAATCGCCGAACAGGTCTGGTTGTGGCCCAGGGAACGATTGAAACAACGGATCGTAGAGAGAGAACTGCTGGGGAAGGTGTCACACGCCAGGTTGTCTTATCTGACAGGACAATACCACGGATTCAGCGGGATTCGGGCTCTGCTGGAAGGGAACGCGGATCGCGTTCTGGGTTACGTCGGTGAGGTTGAGACAGAGCCCTACGTCGCCTACGGAGGGGAAGCGGAGTCGTCCATTCAGTGGGAGTCCGGCATCATCGAGTTCTCCGGGGGGGCGACGTGCCTCTTCGAGAAACCACCCCGAATCTTTCCTTCCTCAGCCCACGCCTACCCCACGGGCTGGCAGATCGAAGGCCCGAAGGGCCACCTCACAGGGGACCGACTGACCCTCTACCGAACGGATGAGCCCCTCGACCTTCTCGAGCACTTCACGAATCACGAGGGCGAACGGGTGCTGGAAGCCGTCCGCGTCGAGACGGATCCTCCCGTCGTTTGGGAAAACCCATTCATACAATATGGGATCGGATCCCCAGACGATGTTTCGAAAGCCAGTATACTGACCGGATTCCACGACGCCATCGTGCGAGGAACGAACCCTCCGTACGGGGTCATCAACGGACTGAAGGATTACGAGCTCTGTCTGGCGATCCGAGAGAGCGCTCGGCGCAACAATCAGTGGATCTCGTTGCCCCTCGGAGAACCCACGGACCTGGAAAGACAAATCGAGAGAGAGTTCGTCCGACGCTACGGCCACGACCCCATCGAAGAGACGGACGCGCTTCTGGACACGCCGTTTGGACGCTCCGCCACGTTGTGGCCTTTCGCTCACTGGTTGTGACCCAATCACCAAAAGGAATAGGCGCGTGAGCAACGTGAAGATCGTCGTCGTCGGAATTGGAAGCGCGAGTTTCGGGCCCAGGACCCTCGGGGACATCCTCGCTCGACCCGAATTGTCGGGAAGCGAACTGCATCTCGTCGACATTCGGTCGGAAGCTCTCGATCCAATGACGGCCGTGGCGCACCGGATGAACGAGGAGTGGTCCGCGGGATTCCGTGTCCACGCCACGACCGACCTCGTTGAAGCCCTGCCTGGAGCCGACTTCGTCATCTGTATGATCGAGGCCAACCGGGACCGACTTTGGCAGCTGGATATGCAGATCCCTCACAAGTACGGGGTGATGCAGGTCCTCGGTGAGAATGGCGGACCCGGAGGGTTGTCTCACACCCTTCGAACCGTTCCCCTCGTACTCGATGTCGCTCGCCACGTCGAGGCCCACGCCCCCGATGCCTGGTTCCTGAACTACACCAACCCGCTCCCCCGCATCTGTCGTGGGGTCACGAAATACACCTCGGTCAAGACCATCGGTTTCTGCCACGGGATCGGGTCGACCGTACGCGTCATCGGCGAGTTGCTCGACCTCGATCCGGACGAGTTTGACGTTCGAGCCGCCGGCCTGAACCATTTTCACTGGGTGATGGACGTGCGCTCGAAAGATTCGGGCGAGGATCTCTACCCATCGCTTCGCGAAAGGGCCGCCGCCCACGATCCCGGCAAGCAGCACCTCTGGTCCGACCTTTTCCGGACTTTCGGATGGATGCCCTTCCCGAGCGACGACCACGTCGGAGAGTATCTCCCGTTTATGCACGTCAGAGCCTACGAATCGTGGCAGAAGTACGATCACGACCACTGGCTGCTGCACTGGGACGGAACAGATTCCAGGCGGGACACGATGTGGGAAGAAATATCGGAGAGAATTGACGGAAGTCGATCGATCGACGATCTCCGGGGAGGATCCGGAGAGCGGGCGATTCCCGTCCTGGTGGCCCTTCGCGATGGACTTGGCACATCAGAGCTCGCACTCAACATCCCTAACGATGGCTACATTTCGAACCTGCCTGATGATGTCATCGTAGAAGTGCCCGCCACCGTCGGCGCAGGAGGCCCCGAGGGCCATCGCTTTGGGGATCTTCCGTCACAGATCGCGGCTTGGTGCAGCAACCAGGTCCACGTTGCCGAACTGGCAGTCGATGCGGCCGTGACCGGCGACCGAGCGATCGCACTCCAGTCTTTACTCGCTGACCCGGTCATCAACGACATCGATACCGCGGAAAAGATCCTGGACGAATATCTGTCCGTCCACTCGGAGTGGTTGCCGCAGTTCGTGTCCTAGGAGGAGTGGATGATCCGAGTTGTACCTGCAGAAGACAGGGCGCTTAAACCCATCGACCTGCCTGGTGCCACCGTTCAGGTCTCCGATCCCATCATCGGCAAGGACGATTGCCTCTCCGCCGGATTCACGGAGTATGTCGCCCCAAGCCGGCTGGAGTGGACGTTCGACTACAACGAAGTCTTCTACGTAATCGACGGAGCCCTGCAGGTCGAGGATCTCGAAGGGTCGACACATACATTCGGCCCCGGCGACCTCGGCTACATCGAAAAGGGAACGCGAGCCGTCATCACGATCGAACACCGGGCCTCGCTCGTCCACGTCACGCAGCCGGCGTGGCGCGAACCCTGAAACCCCCACGGGAGCCATATGGCCACAAAAGTGGCCCCGGGGCCACTTTCAAGTGCCGGAGTCCATCGGAAACCCCAGGTACTCCCCTCACCAGTTCTCCCTGCCCACGTAGAGTTCCCGGTTCTCCATCGGAATCGGCACCCTCGCGCCTCCGAGCCGGTGCGATTCGATGAAGCCCATCAGCATCTCCTGACTCGCCCTTGCCAGCTGAATCGGACCCTGCGTCTCCCGATCCTCGTCCAGAGCCTCCGCGATGTCCCGAATCCCGTTGGGGGTTCCAATTTCCAGTTTGTATTCAGGGAAAGCCTCGGAAGACATCGGAAATCCACCCTCGACCTGCTTCCGGTAAGAAATCGTCACGGCATCGTCGAGCGCTCGCAGCTTGCCCCCCGAACCGCTCACCTCGATGTCCGTCCCCGTCCCTGCGGTGAAGTACCCTCGCGCTCCATTTTTGAACTGCACGAACCCGGACACAATGTCAGGATCGATGTTCAGCCGATTGCCATCCCAGTCATCATCTTCCGCGGCGATCACACCCTGAACGAATTCGATGTCGGAGTCCCTCGCAAGGAACTGCATCAGGTCTGCGCCGTGAGTCAGTCTCCACAGAGCCGACCTGACGCCCTGTTGAACAATCACGGCCTCGATATCTCCCAGCTTCCCGTCATCGATGAGCTTTCGCATTGTTCTGTAGGCAGAGGTATACCTGCGCTGCGTGCCGTAGTTGAACTTGACCCCGCAGCGTTCTACGGCCTCCACCATCCGATCCGCTTCAGCCATCGAACAACAAAGCGGCTTCTCGCAGTAGATCCCTTTCACGCCCGCTTCAGCCGCGTGAACGACGAGCTCCTCGTGGGTGGCCGGGCGGGTCGCCACGCAAATGATGTCAGGCGATTCCTTGTCGATCATCTCACGAAAGTCGGTATAGCAGAAAGGAACGCCATACCGCTCGCCAGTCGACTCGGCTTTCTCCTCGACCACATCCGAAACCGCGATCAGGTCCGTTCTCTCGCAGGCAACCGCTGCCGCCGCGTGAGAGAGCGGGATCCACTGCTCGCTGTTCGGACGGTCGGCCCTCTCGTCATCGATCGTCGCCCCCATCCGTCCGCACCCGATCAACGCCACCTTGTATCGCTTCATTTCATACCTCAGTCGCACAGTAGTCGCCTGTCACATAAAGTCCGCACTGTGGAGTGACAAACAGAAGGGTCACTTCGAGCGGAGTCGAGAAGTCCCTTATAGCTCATCCCAGTGGGTCTGTTCTCGACGGTAGCCTGACCCCAAGCGGAGTCGGAGGGCTCGAACTGAGGCCGCAAGTAACGATATCAAAGAGACAGTATGGTCCCGTTACGGACCGTCAAAACGGATCCCCAGGATTCCACCGATGCGCCTCAACGCCCTCTTCGTTCAACTCAATTCCCAAACCCGGCCGATCGGGAACCACAAGACACCCATCAACGACTTCGATCGGCTCCGTAAGGATCTCGTCGCGCCACTCGATCCCCGTCACAAACTCCATCGGCGCCTCGTTCGGAATCGACGCCAGCAGGTGCGCGGCCGCCAGAGTGCCCACGGGACCCTTCGTGTTGTGAAACGAGATCGGAACGTGATAGGTATCCGCGATTGCCGCGATTTTCTTGACCTCGGTGATGCCCCCTGCATAAACCAGATCCGGCTGCGCGATATCGATACCGTCAAGCTCCAGAAGCTGGCGGAACTGCGTCTTCGTGTTCAGCCGTTCGGATCCCATAATCGGGATCGACGTCTCCCGGCGCACCTTCTGATAGGCGTTCAGATCATCAGGAGCAACCGGATCCTCGAAACAGAACATTCCGCAGGGCTCGAGCGCCCGGGCAAGCCTCACCGCGGCCCCCACCGTGAACCGGCCGTGACAATCGACCAGCAGTCCCACGTCAGGCCCCACGGCCTCCCTGGCCGCGACGTAATGAGCGGCGGTCTCCTCCGGCCACCCGTCTTCCAGGTACGGATCGAACCCGTAGTTCGCCTTCGACTGCAGCCCCGATTTCACATAACGGTAGCCCTGGTCCACCCAGTGCTTCGCGCTCGCCGCCGATTCTTCGGGAGTCCGACCCGAAAAGTGGGTATAGACCCGCACCTGATCGCGGAAGCGCCCTCCAAGCAACTCCACCACGGGCAGTCCGGCTGCCTTCCCCTTGAGATCCCACAGCGCCTGGTCGATCCCGCTCAGCGCACTCATCCACACGGGCCCCGTCATCCGCCAGATGCCGCTTTGGCTCGAACGACGGTAGATCTTGTGCCAGAGATACTCGATTCGCGAAGGATCCTCCCCGATCAACTCCTGCTTCATATGGTCGATCGCCGACACGACGACCGGCTCTTTCTGCGAGTACGTCGCCTCCCCCAGACCAACCAGCCCCTCATCCGTATGCACACGAACGATCGTCCACTTCCGACCCGGTGAATCGATCAGGACCGTGTCGATATGCCGGATCTTCACTGGATTCCCTCGCAGGCCTCTACGAACTCTGACGTCGTCGTCGTGTAGCCGATCAGATGCTCGAATTGACGCAGCATCATCGCATTGACCCACCCGCCTTCTGGCAGACTTTCATCAAGGGTGTCGGGAAACTCGATCTCACCAGGCGGATTCGAGCAGTCGCGCAGCAGAACAACTCGGTAGTTGTGCCCCATCGCCTCAGCGCACGTGTAGTGCAGGCACGCCCGACGGCTGTACCCCACCACAAAGAGCGTCTTGATCCCCCAGGCGCGAAGTCGCGTATCGAGAAACGTGTCCCGGAACCCGCTCCACATCCACTTCGGGAAATTGGGCTCGCCATCCCTGGGCGCCACGCAGTCCGCGTAACGGGGCTCGTAGTCGCGCGCTTTTGTCCAAGACTCGACGGCATCGCCTTCCGCCATCTTCGTCTTGGACCAGAGCTCCAACGCAATCGTCCCGTGATCTGCGACCAGTCGGAGGTCGTTGTGAACGTAGGCCACGCGCATCCCGATTCGACGGGCCGCAGCCAGCGATGGGGCAATGAAGTTTTTCGTCGTCGGATGAACGTCCTCGTCTTTAAACGAGTAGCCTCCATCCACATCCACCAGCAGAAACGCGCACGTGGACAAAGAGAGCGACAGATCCTCGTAGCCGTGCTCGTATCCTCCCTGGTAGTCCTTGTAGTATCTGACCGGAACCGTGAGATCGTTCATCGCTCTCACCTCCATCGCCAGCAGGCTGCTATGGAAATCGAACTGTAGTAATGAGTTCTTCGCACATCTATGTGGGTCATCAGGTAACCGTTTGGGACACCGTAGGAATCATCTTCGCCCACGACCAAGCGGCCCAGGTAAAGGCGGCAGCGAGCACCACCGTTGTTTCACTTTCTAAACTTTGGGTCACCGACCTAGCCGTCACTGAGCTGGATCGTACTGCCGGCGTGGGCCACAAGCCGCCGCGGCGCCTGAGCGGGACTTTTCTGCAACTCTTTTGGTCACAAAAGAGTTGATAGGCGCATTTGGAGACACGAAGGAGTGGGAGACTTACAACCACAGCTTTATCCGGACTACGCCGAGTGGCTGGACCTGACGCCCCGGGAACGGTGCCAGAACGGACTGGATGACCGTTGTTACAGCCACTAGCCAACGAACTGGAATGCATACAGTTTCGACCCCGTCAGGCGGAACCTTAGCTTAATCGTCCGCCCCGCGAGCTCAGCAACCTTCTTTTCTCTCCACCCAACCGTGTGTCTGACCGAGTCCCCTCTGATGGGTTCGCAAGCGTCCTCACCGAACCCCTCGATCACGGAGTTGGTGTCATCAAGGATCTCCACCCGAATCTCCCCCCACGTCGCATCTGCGTTGACCTCAAGTTCCGTCCCCGAAAACTGAATCGGAATCGTCGTCACGCTGCCGCCGGAGGGCTTCTCTCCCGCCTCGATCGATACGAACCCGTCCAGCCGATACGTCGCCAGCGCGATGCCGCTCTTCGTCTCGAATGGCGCGCCGGTTCCACCGAAGTGGGGACGATTGTCCCCGCTGTAATAAACGTAGACCCGGTCGTCCTTCACGACGGGCGGCGCACCAACCATCATCTGCTGAGACTCGAAGCTGTCCGGCGAACCCAGAGGGATAACCGCTTCCCGGTAGCTGACTCGACGCCAGGTCACGTTGTCCCGACTCGTCGCCAGCTGCGGCGTCAACTGGCCCGTCCGCCAGTCGAACAGGCTGGGAAACATGAAGTAGGCCCGATCGGCTTCGTCATATTTGAAGGCGGCCGAGGTGTAGAGGTCCGAATCCTCAGGATCGTGGTCGTCGGGCCCAAGCACGATCGTCGGCGTCGTCCAGTGGACGAAATCTTCAGACTCGATCCGGCCCAGAGAGCGATACCGCTTCCGGGGACGTTGGTTGATCCGCACGTAGGCCACGTATTTTTCACCGTCCCACAGGGCCACGTTGAACGTATCGAACACACCCCCGAGAACCGTTTCCGGATGTTTCTCCCAGTGGAGGCCATCTGGCGAGAACGCAACCTTGATGCCTCCACCCTCTTCGATCGTTTTGTAGAGCATCTTGTAGCGACGGTCCGACGTATCCCACGGTGTATCGAGGACACAGACGCCCCCACTTCCACCTGGCCCCATATCGAGAACCGCGTTGGTCTGCGCGCCTTCGTAATCGATGACATCGAGTTCCGGTTTGTCCCACGACAGACCATCCTCCGATGTCGCATACCCGACGATCACCGCACTGGCCGAACCGTGCCGCGTCGTGCGACAGGTGTACCAGATGCGAAAGACGCCCTGTTCCTCATCCCAGAGCACCGATCCGTAGTGCTGCAGCACGTTCTCCCACGGCCTGTCCGGCACCATCAGAGGGTTCTCCGGGTGCTTCGTCGGCTTGTTGACGACGTATCGAATTCCTTCGGTTCGTTCCACCAGAAACTCGTCGTCCAGGAACAACTGTTTCCGGTCGCCGATGTCGAGGAACCGTCCCACTTCCTGGGGCCAGCTCGCGTAGTTGATTTCCTCTGCCATTGATTCGTCCTGTAAAAGTGGGAACCACCCTTCGATACGGCGCCCTGCGCCTACTCAGGGCAGGCAGTTGGACGCGGATGCACACAGATGGGACCGAGGATGGCAATCTGAGAGAGATCGTGAGTGGTGCGAAAGGCCACCACCCTGTAACCAACAGCCTCTCTTTCGTGTGTTTCGTGTTTTTCGTGGTCGTCTTTAGATTACGGGTCCCTTACGAAAGGAGATAGCTATGCCGAACGTAGTTTTCGTGTCGCTGACCGGCGACGAACAGATCAGGCTCTACGACATCGACGCATCCGGCGCGCTCTCGTTGCGAACCACCAGCGATGCCCACGGCCCCACCGGCTCGCTCGAGCTTCACCCAAATGAAAAGGTCCTCTACTCCGCACACGTCGGGTCGAGCGATCTCGCCAGTTACGCCTTTGACGCCGGGAGCGGCGAACTGACCCTCATCAACAAGGTCACCACCGGCTACGACATCCCCGCCCACACCATCACCGCCGGCAGCGGAAAGTTCCTGATCACCGGCTACTACGGCGGCGGTGGCGTGACCGTCCACCGTTTGGGCGCGGATGGATCGATCGGCGAGCAACTGCAATATATCGACACAGGCGAGAAAGCCCACGCCGTTCTGTCCTACGAGGATCGGTTCGTCTATGTACCCCACGTCTGTCCGAACAACAAGACCGCCCAATTCCTGTTCGACGCGGAATCCGGGAACCTGACGCCCAACGACCCCTTCGAGCTCCAGCCTCCCGATGACAACACGGGGCCGCGGCACATCTGTCTGCGTCCGGCTGGAGACATTGCCTACATCGTCAACGAGCAGGGCAACACCGCGACCGCCCATCGCGTCGATACCGACAGCGGACAGCTCGAAATCGTCCAGCACCTCGGCACGTTGCCCGACGACTGGTCCGAAGGGGGTGCCACAGCACACATCGAAGTCCACGCCAATGGCAAATGGGCCTACGCCTCGAACCGCGGTCACGACAGCATCGTCGGATTCAACGTCGCAGATGACGGGTCCCTTGCCCCATTCGGTCACGTCCCTGTTCCCGCAAGCCCACGATCGTTCAACATCGATCCGACCGGCGCCTTCCTCTATTGCGCCGGCGAAGCAGCGGATACGATGAACGCCTATCACGTCGATCAGGCGAACGGTCACCTGTCGCAGTTCGACAGTTATGACGTGGGTAGTTCGCCCTTCTGGGTGATGACAAAGGCGCTATAGATGAAAGTTCTGGTCATCGGTGGGGCAGGCTGGCTGGGGCGGGCGATTCTGGGTGCGCTCGACGGACATCACGAGGTGGTCGCTTTCGATCTGAACGACGAGGCGTGGGAGCGCGGCAACCGGATCGACGGCCCCTGGGAAGGCGGCACAATCGTCCACGGCGACGTCAGCGATTTCGACGCCGTCGATAAGGCCGTGAAAGGCGTCGACCGCGTCATCCACGTCGCGATGCACTCGACTCCCGGCGCCTACCACGAGCACGACGATCTCCCCTTCCTCGTGAACCTCAAGGGGCTGTGGAACACCCTCGAGTCAGCACGTCGACACGGAATCCCACGTGTCGTGCACATCGGGTCCTGCCACGTCGAAAACCCGAAAGGCGTCTTCTTCGATGCGGAGGTCCGGCGCCCCGACGGTGCGTTATACGCTGTCACGAAGCGATTACAGGAAGAAATGTGCCGGCAGTTCCACGATGCCTTCGGGTTATCGCAGGTCGTGTTTCGACCCTGCAGCATCATCGACAGCCGTATTGCCCAGGTGAAAGGCGAGAAGGATCTGGAGCGAGGAACGTGGGAAATGGGATGGGTCTGTCGTCACGACATCGGCAACGCGTGCCGCGCCGCCATCGAGAAGGAAGGAATCGACTTCGAGATCCTACACGTCGCCGGTCACCCTGATGCGGACAAACATTGTAACGTGGGTCGAACGAGGGAACTGCTTAGCGTAGAGTTTACAAGCAAGCTGGCAGGCGATTGACGCGGCGGCCGCCACTTGGCTCCATCGGCGGTGAGAAACGATGTCATCCCGGCAATGCTTCAAGCCGGGATCCATTTTGCAGTTCGCGAAGATCAAAAATGGACCCCGGCACAAAACCGTACCGGGGTGACAATGAGCCTACGCTTGGCGTATGCTACTCGAGGCGTGGTAACGCCTGCCAAATATAGGAATACGGCATTTTCCTAATCCGCCAATGCACTGCGATCCCGCTAGGGATCGCAGTGTATCTCATGCCCTTCTCCCGGGAAGAACAAGAAGTCGGCCCCAATGCCCAGCGTGATCCCCCCGATATAGCCCATAATCATCCCGATGAAGAACGGTGTGTACTGTCGATACCGCTCCAATCCTCCCACCTTGATGATCACGAGCTTCACGGCCCACATCAGGAACAGGCTGAACGCATTGTCCTGCATCTCCACCATCCCGCAGATCGTGAATCCGATCGGGTGTAACGGGAACCCGGTGAAGCGGTATCTCAGGTAGTAGAGCCCGGCCGTGAAAATGCCACCCACGAACATCCAGGAGACACGATCCCAATCCGTGGCCGTGGTGCCGTCCTGGATCCTGCCCACAGCGAGATCGCTGAAGCGGACCGCCCCACCTCCTCCCTTGAAGACCCCCGTCCCGAAGTTGTAGGCGCCAGGCCCGTAGTATCCCTGATACAGCACGTACCCGATTGCCGCCGCCGCCCCCAGCATCGTTCCCACCAGCACCACCGGCGCGAGCACCTTTCGGCTCTTTCGCGCCATCGCCATCGACAATCTCGGCACGTGGGCCATCTGGGTGATGCCGACCGTCTTCCCATCACTCACCAGCGTATTCGTAAGCGTCAACACCGTGGCACTCGCCGGCCCCAGGTTCCCGATCCCGAAAGCGTGCCACGTAAACGCCTGTGCGGTGATGGGAACCCGCAGGTAAACGAGCCCGCTCTCCACAACGATCCTCGCCATCCCCACGTGGAGGATCAGCATCGCGAAGCACCACCCGAGGATCGGCAGCAGATCCATTCCGGCCCGGGACAGCCAGAAAATGATGAACAGGGAGCATCCCACAAGAAGCAGGACCGACGTCCGATAGGTCATCAGCTCTTCGGAATCGTCTACGTCGTCGTCCTTCAGGAACACCTTTCGGTAGATCTCGACGAAGTGGTGCCTGGCGATCCAGAAACCCCAGAGCACGAAAACGATCATTCCCCCGAACGTCTCCCATCCAATAGCCGGATGGCTCGAGCTCCACGGGTCGACGGCTCCCATATCCACGCCGATCCGGTTGAAGATGCCCGCCTGCACGATCTGGACCAGGTGGAAGAACCACAGACTGAACAACACTTCCAGCTTCGTGAAGTAGCCCAGACAGAACGTCAGCAGAACGAACGTGGTCACAAGACTCGGAAACCCGGGGGCAACCGGAATCACGTGGCGACCGTAGCGCCCAGCCAGAAACGGGATCATCGGCATTGCGATCGTGAACCAGGTCGACACGTTGTAGGCGATAATCACGAAGGTGATCAAGAAGCCGGCCTTGAACAGCTTGTTCTGGACAAGTGTTCGCAGCGTGCGTGACGTGCCGGAAACCCCGGTCAACTCCAGCAGGAAGGACGCCACCGGGAACGACAACCGCTCGTGCTCCATCCACTGTTTTCGAAGCAGCACGCTCAGGCACAGGTTCACCGTCATCACCGCACCGATGAAGGTGCCCCACCAGAAAAGAACGGTTCCCCACTCAGGCCACGGGAAGGGCGTGTCCGGAACGATGCCCTCGTAGAAGCCCTGCACGACCGATCGATTGGTGATCGTCGTCCAGTCCGGCATATGGGGCAGCAGGATCTCCTCGAACCGATTCTCGGGCGACGCGAAGTAGGCCGGCATCGTGAGCATCCCCATAAACCAGACGAGGAAGAACTCGCCCTGCATCACGGCCGCCACCATTCCGATGCAGCAGATCGTAAGCAGCTCGGTCGGAGAAAACGCCAGTCGCCAGCGTTCGAGGAACGTGTTGATGATCAGAAGGAAGACGAACGGGATGAGCATCGCCAGGGACAGATGCGAATGATCCGCCCGGCTGGAGTGCAGAATGAAGCTCGTGTAGGTCGGCCAGACTGGTCCAACGATCGCCAGTAGAACGCCGACGATCAACGCACGCTTCGTGATGAAGGTCGAGCCTTCGGACGATTCGGACGCAGCAGCGGGAGCGATTTCGGGATTAGCGGACAAGGTTCATCACCATCGAGAAACTAAGCATCGTCGAACACTTTTCGATGTCTGGTCAATTCACGATCGAAGCTGTGACGAAACATCCGGGTGAGCGTCTCCGGGAGTTCGCCCCTCTGGGCTTTCATCGCCCAGACCGGCGGAACCGCGTGCGGAGGTTGTACTTCGCCCGTCTCGTGAGGCTTTTTGTAACAATAGAGCGAGCACCAGCGAGTCGACCGGTCCTGCGCCTTGGGGGCGACTGCGTGGGCCGCGTGGGAAAGGCAACAGCAGACCGACCCAGGCTCCAGCGAGAGTCGCTCGATCTCCAGAGGTTCGTTCGTCACGGGATGAAGTCGATCCTTCAGCCAGCCCTGCTCCATTTCCTCATCGCTTGGTGCCCGACAGCGCTCGGGATCGCGAAATAGATGACTTCCACGAACGATTTTCAGCCCCCCATCGAGATCGGCGTCAAAACCCTGCGGATAACAGAGATTGAGTATCGCATTTGGCTGAGCCCGATAAACCTCAAGACTCGCCGTACCATCGTCATATCCGCCCCCGATGCGGTGACTGTGCCAGTTTCCGCCAGGATAACCGGGGGGCCGCGTCAACAGTTGGCTATGATCGAAGTAAATCTCATCGCTGTCCAGACACATTCGCTGCAGAGCGAGCATCTGAGGATGGGTCAGCACGTTCATCAGATACGGCACGTGTCCAGCCGGGAAGTACTCGCAGAATACGCTGTTGATCCGAAGCGTCAGAACGCCTGCCTCATCCGTCGACTGAGGTGCCTTCTGGCTGCCGCCAATCGCCCTGTCGATCTCATCTGTCGACAGAAAACGATCCGGTTCTGTTCTCCCCAGCGCGAGCCAGTCGATTTCTTTCCAGTCCGCCCGCAGCAGGGCATCGTTGATCCGCTGCCCCACCTGGACCGCCTCGGTCCAGGCCTCGATCGTTTCCGGTGTCATCACCCCACGCAGAACCGCATATCCGTCGCGCAGGAAGGCGTCGTAGTCGAATTGCGTCTCCACGGCCGACCAGTCGAACAGATCCTCCCGTCCCGCCTCCATCGCCTCCCAGTCCTTCGCACCCCAGGTAATAGGAGAACCCGGATTCTCGAGGAAAGACGGATGTGTCGCCGCCGCGAGTTCCTCCGTTGAACCAATCAGCGCTCTGGCGAGGATGGGGTCGTCGATTTCTTCTAGAAGCGGATTACGAATGATCTCAGGCATTGGTCGTATGTTCGCTATGGCTTGCCATTGTCATCCCGGCGGTGTGTTGAGCCGGGATCCATTTTTTCCCATCTCGCGAAGATCAAAGTGGACCCCGGCACAGAACCGTACCGGGGTGACACTGCGAGGGGCGCGCTATACCGTCATTATAGTCCGGGCTTCGATCTGATCCCAATCGATTTCGCGTCCGAGGCCCGGTGTCTGTGGAACGTACATAAATCCGTCACGGACTTCCATCGTGTCCCGGATCAGGCCCGGGAACGAGCCACCCATCGATCGATCCGAACCGGTCGCGGGCCAGGCGGCGACCTCCCACCAGTCATCGTTCCGAACCGCAGCCACAACGTGCGGATTCCCGCCGTGTGCGTTCATCCCGAACATTTCCGCCAGGTTCGCCAGTTTCACCTGTCCCGTGATGCCCATCCCCGTCTGCCGCACGATATCGATCGCACCTGCAGCAAGATACGGTGTCGCCAGGTATGGATTCCCCTGAATCGACTCCAGCGCCATCACCGGCAGGTCGACGGCGTCCGACAGTTTCTTCAACCCGTTGATGTCGAATTCCTGCAGAGGTTCCTCGATCCAGAGATAATCGAGCGCTTCCAGACCCCGCGACACCTTGATCGCATCGTCGACCGAGTACTGTTGCACCGGGTCGTGCATCAGCACCATCTCGTCTCCCACCAGGTCGCGGATGTCCTTCGCCAGTGCCAGGTTCGTCTCGATCCCCAGCATCGAGTGATCCTTGAACCCGTGGAAGCCCTCGTCGATCGCCCGCTGAGCAGATTTCAGCGTGTCCTCGTACGGAATCCCGGTTTCGGTCAGATAGGCTGGCACCCGGTCCCGGAAACCTCCGAGCAATTTGTGCACGGGCAAATTCGCCCGAAGACCTGCTAGATCCCAGAGCAGCGTGTCGATCAAGACCAGGGGCGCGGCTGAATGATGCATATGAAAGTACCGTCGTGCCATCCACATCTTGTGCCACATATACTCGCGATTGAGCGCATCCGCGCCGACCAGTTCCGGCTCCCACTGCACCTTGAACGTGCGCGCCTGCCACTCCAGGTCTTCCTTCCCCCATCCCGTCGAGAACGTGCCGATCGTCTCGAGGTTCTCATCCGTGCGGATGCGAAGCAGACACGTGTAGGCCGGTCTCGGGTCCAGCCGGATCCCTTCCCCGCTGAACAGCCGATGCCCGAACCGCACCTTGTGCGATCCCGGATACTCCCTCATCGTCCTCAGCGGCCGCCACTCCGGCTCGACCGAATCCCCCTCGAGAATCTGAAAGCTGATCGATTCAATCTTCATAGAATGCCCTTGAGACGTAGGATAAGCAGAGGGTCTGTCATCCCGGCGGTGTGTCGAGCCGGGATCCATTTTCCAACTTCGCGAAGATCAGAATGGGCCCTCCCTCGACTCCGCTCGGGACAGGCTCCACAAAACCGTACCGGGGTGACATCTGTTTCTACACTCTCCAATTCCAGAATACGGTAATTCCCTAATTTCATAATGTGTTTATGGTTCTCGCTTCAATCTCTTCCCAATCAATCTCCCGCCCCAACCCCGGCGTCTGCGGCACGTACATATATCCGTCCCGAACCTCGAACGTTTCCTTGATCAGGCTCGCAGCCGCCAGCGTCAGCGGTCGGGTCAGCTCATTATCAAACCGTTTGAACGCGTTCCGGGCGTGATGTTCGTACCAGTCGTCGTTCCTCACGGCGGCGATCACGTGGACATTCCCACCGTGCGCGTTCATCCCGAACGTCTCGGCGAGGTTGGCCAGTTTCATCTGGCCCGTGATCCCCATCGCCACGTTCCGTACGATGTCGATCGCCCCACTCTGCATGTACGGCGTCGCCACGTAGGGATGCCCGAGATTCGACTCCAGCGCAAGCACGGGAAGATCGGTCGCATCCGACAGGCGCTTGAGACCAAGGATGTCGATTTCCTGCAACGGTTCTTCGATCCACAGATAGTCGAGATCCCAGAGCTGGTGCCCGACCTTGATCGCATCGTCCACCGAATACTGCTGCACGGCATCGTGCATCAACACCATCTCGTCCCCGACCAAGTCGCGTAGGTCCCTCGCGAGGGCCACATTCGCCTGGGGCCCCAGCATCGAGTGATCCTTGAATCCCTTGTAACCCAGGTCCTTCGCCTTCTGGGCGACTTCGAGGGTCTGCTCGTGATTCCGACTCGCTTCCGTCAGGTAAGCCGGCACGCGGTCGCGGAACCCACCCAGCAGCTTGTGTACCGGCAGCTTCGCTTTCAAGCCC
>CEVA01228967.1_pt1 | contig 29561 bp, 28 predicted proteins | sample 361521 | NCBI WGS metagenome assembly CEVA01 (sample SAMEA2622823, study PRJEB7988) | marine metagenome | isolation source: saline water (ENVO:00002010), including | reverse complement strand
CGGGTGAACTAGCTATTTGCGCGCTCTCAGCCGCGCGATTTATTGGGGCTCCACCACGGGGACACTATAGCAGGAACCTAAATAAACGAACAAAGATAGATCCAAGAATATCTTGCCTTTCCATTTTCCATTGGAAAACACTCAATTATTAGCCCAACTTTCCATCAAGCACGCGTCCACCTAAAACATGGAAATGCACATGATGCACACTTTGGGCACCGTCAGGTCCGTGGTTAGTCACGATTCGATATCCGGCACGAGCAAGCCCTTCAGCCTCGGCTACGTCCACACAAACATCCAACAACCGTCCGAGCATCGCTGGAGCATCACCCATACTATTGACACTGACAATATGCTTCCGAGGCACGACCAACAAATGCACTGGTGCCTGCGCGTTGACATCCCGAAAAGCAACCACGTCCTTGCTTTCGTAAACCATATCACTGGATATATCACCGCGTTGAATAGCACAAAAAACACAGCCTCCATTTTCCTGTTGCTGGTTCATGAACCATCCTCTCCTGCCGAGGACATCTCCATACCTCTATGAAACACCATCGCTCGCCAGTCGCCGTCAGATAGAGACCGAGAACTCTTCAACCCATAGCCCATCGCACGAGAAGCCACCTCCTGCAATCTTTCGTCAAGCACTCCACTTAAGATCACCGTCCCGCCAGACCGTACTAGTTGCGCATATGCACTCATAAGCCGGACATGCACCGAGGCCACAATATTTGCGACCACTAAATCAACACAGTGGGATCTTGGAATCCGTTCGCTAGGAACGCACAGCCGCACCAAATCATCAACACTGTTTCTTTTGATGTTTGACTCGGCCACACTGCCAACTTGTTGATCGCTGTCATAAGCAATTACTCGAGAAGCTCCAAGCCGAGCAGCTGCAATCGCAAGCACACCAGAGCCGGTCCCTATGTCAGCCACAGAAAGCCCGGGTTCCATTAGCTGCTCAAGCAGCTTGAGCGCCAGTTGAGTCGTAGGATGATGGCCGGTCCCAAAAGCTGCACCAGGATCGAGAATCACTGGTAGGCGGCCACCGCTTTCTATAACTTCCTCCTGCCAGGCCGGGACAATCATTAATTTAGACCCAATCGGAATCGCCTGATAAAACTCCCGCCATTTACTCATGTACTCATCGCGATGAACATTCGACTTGGTGAGAACTCCGACGCCGCCTTCACTTGCCAACCTAAAACAATCAATAGCCCTGCTAAGGTCCGAACAGGTGGCGGCCTGATCTGACCCAGGAGCTACAAACGCTCGAACTGTTATCGAAAAAGAGTCAGCCTCCGTCGCCGAACACACCTTCTCAATGGCAAATGCCGACCCTACATACTTATTGAGGCCTGCGGTTAAATCGTCGACAACATCAGGCACAACGGCAACACTGAACTCAACCCAACTATCTCTCACTGAAATGCCGAACGGACCTTTTCAGCAAAAGTCCGACCGTCGGTATCGCTACCAGCAGGTAGTGTCTCGCCCAACTCCTTCATTAATCGGCGCTGTTCGCGGCTCAATTTTGTAGGCGTGCGCACATGCACAAAAAGATAATGATCACCACGACCAGAACTCCTGAATTTCGGAACTCCCTTTCCACGAAGGCGTATTGCAGAACCTGCCTGCGTCCCTGACGGGATCGATACAGCACCCATACCGTCGACCGTTTGAACGTTTACCTTCGTACCAAGAGCGGCCTCGGAAACGTTGATTAACACGTTGCTCACGATATTGTCCCCGTCCCGCTCAAGAATTTCATGGGCCTTAACGTTAATTGCGATATAAAGATCGCCTGGCCTTCCACCTCGCAATCCATGATCGCCCTCCCCACTTAGCCGCAACTCGGTACCATCCTGAAGGCCGGCTGGAATTTTCACGCTCCTCTCAGCCTCAACCCGTAAGAGTCCGTTTCCTGTGCAATCCGGACACTTACTCTCCACAACTTGACCCGATCCTCCGCATGAATCACATGTGGCCACGTTGACGAACTGGCCGAATATAGAGCGCTGCGCCCGTTGCACTTGACCACTACCCTTACAACCCGAACAGGTGGTCGGACGCGTCCCGGGAGCAGCTCCTGCACCGCCGCAGGTTCCACACGGCTCCAATCGTCGGTACGAAATATGCTTCTCGGTCCCGAACACCGCATCTAAGAATTCAAGATCGATTACTACACGAGTGTCGTCACCAGATTGCCCAGCTTGACCACGCTGCCCGCGGCCACCACCGAAAAAGGCATCAAAAACATCCCCTATACCACCGAAGTCATCAAAGCCCACACCGAACGGAGACCCAGGACCTCCATGACCAAACTGATCGTAGTGGGAACGCTTTTCAGAGTCACTAAGCACCTCATAAGCCTCATTGATCTGTTTAAATCGAGCCTCAGCATCAGGTTCCTTACTAACATCGGGGTGATGCCGGCGAGCCAGATCACGAAACGCCTTTCGAATAGCCTCTGACGAAGCCATCCGATCCACACCCAATACATCGTAATAATCTGGCTTAGTACTCACGTCCCTTCGCCGAGATCAACACCAGCGTCTTGCCCCATCACCTCACGCTGCGACTCGGATTCATCGACGACTTTAGGACCTGCTTTCACAAGCACAGGCCTTAAAACTCGATCGTGCATACGGTAGCCCTGCTGGACAACTTCCAACACCGAGTCAGCCTCATCTCCATCCGTAACCACAACTTCGTGAACCTCGATATCAACATCGTCACCGATTTCCGTCCGGATCACAGTAACGCCCCAAGCCTCTAAGGCTCCGCGCAATTGCGCTTGTATGAGCGCCACCCCATCAATCCATGTAAGTGACCGCAAGTCAGCCGGGAGCGATGCAAATGCCCGCTCAAAACCGTCGAGCACACGAAGAACCTCAAAAGCCATCGCCTGATTAGCATATTGCGCAACGTCGGAAGCTTTCATTTCCGCGCGACGTTTAACATTCGCTAGATCAGCCTGCGAACGGGTTAATCGATTAAGCACGTCCTGATGACGAGCTTCTAACTTCTCAAGACGCTCACGCAGTTCTTCCGGATCGCCAGGCTTCTCAGCCGGCACCGATTCTTCCTTGTCAAATTCCAAGCTGTCTTCATCGGAAGATTGCGAGCGACGATCCGTGACCTTGACTTCCAATGTTTCGTCCGTATTTTCCAAATTCTCCTCGCCGAACATGAGCGTAGCGAGCTCCTTTCCTCTACGTGAACCTCAGCGATCGTCTACAAGGATACTTGCCACCCCTAAGTTTCGTATGAAAGCAACCATGCACCCAGGTGCAGGCCTATCCAGGCCGGAATGAACGGACCTCACCCCTCGAGACAGTAAAATCGATGCCCAGCAATACTCTTGAACCATCAAGGAGCTCAGCCCTCCACGGACCAACTGGAGCATCCTCAGGCAGCAAGAACCAAAACCCATACGTTCCCTCTTCACGTGCAAGTTGTGGGTCCGTTTCCGTAGTGGCTTGCAGAGAATCTCCTGCAAGCCACCGGATTCCAAGCCTGGAACCATCGGCAATATTGGAATACGTGACGGAAAGATTAACTTTCTCACCGGGATGAAAGTCAAAGGTTGGGTCAAAAGGCACACTTTTTTCATCCATTCCAAGTGCAAGAATCGCGCTGAGCACTCGTAGAGATTTCTTAGCACTCGGAGTGACCGGCAACGAAGCATCCGACATCGCTTCCCCTGTTGCTTGCGTCGCTGTGGACCCTTTAGCCTCTTCAGCGACCCCCGGAGAAGTCGAAGTCTCCACTGGAGTCGGTGTAGAGGCTGGAGTCGGTGTAGGGGCTGGCGGTGTAGGGGCTGAAGTCGGTGTAGGGACTGGAGTCGCTGTGGAGGCTGGAGTCGCTGTGGAGGCCACGGTAGCCGCACCCGGTGCACCACTTGGAGAAATAGCATCGCAACCAGACTGGCCACGCGCCTCCCCATCAAGCAATGGAGCGAACAAACGAACACGGCTAGCCCCATCCTCGACGACCAACAAGCGACCATCCATCGTTACAAGTACATCAACAGGGAGGTCCACGCGCGTCTGCCGCGCTGGCCCACCTTCACACTCCAAACCCCCTCCACCTGCAACAGTTTCGATTGAACCGTCTAAAGAAACACGTCTGATTCGCCGATTGTTCCAATCGGCAACAAATATCGCGCCAGTCGAGTCCACCGCCACACCCTGTGGCCCGTTTAGCTCAGCATTGCGAGCCAGCCCGCCATCGCCTCCACTGCCCGCCGCACCCACACCAACAACAGTCTCTATGACACCATCGATTAAAATCCTGCGGATCCGGTTTCCGCCAAGTTCCGCGATCAAGAGATTACCTTCGGTGTCGATATCCAAATCAACGGGTTGATTAAGAGAAGCATCGACCGCCTGGCGGCCGTCTCCCGCACTAATCGCACGCCCGTTCCCAGCAACCGTCGTTATGACTCCACGAGGATCAATCTTACGCACCCGATGCGCAGCTCTTTCGGCAACAAACAAACTTCCACCGCCGTCAATTGCCATGCCCGCATTACCAGCTGTACGGGCGCTCACAGCAAGCCCACCGTCGCCGTGAACCCCTGGCTGTCCATCACCAAGAATCGTAGAGACTATCCCGCCCGAATCAATTTTCCTGACACGTTCAGGTTCCGAAACAAAAACAGCGCCCTTCTGATCCACTAACAACCTGCCCGGATTTGTAAAGATCGCCTCCCGGGCATCTCCACCATCACCACCATGACCTCGAATTCCAACACCAGCAAATCGTTCAATCACGCCATCGAGACGAACTCGATCAACACGATTAGCCATCGCACCGGCAATGTAGACCGTCCCGTCTGGCCCAACAGCAACTCCTCCAATATCAGAAAACCTGACATCACTAGCCTGTGCCATTTCACCTGACCATTCGGAGCTTCCACCGCCGGCGAAGGAAAACACACTTAGAGGTAGAGGAACCCGTAAAGGCACCGCCTGCCCCACCGGGGGTTCGTACAACACAGATAAGACTGGGGATTCCAGCTGGCCGGAGCCGCCTATCCCCTGACCCGGAAAGCAACCGGACAAAGTGACACAGCCAGTGGCCGCAAAAACCCTAACCAAGCCTCTCCGGGAAACGCAGGCACCTTGCGCAATCGATTTACCTAGCATCGCCCCTCACGACCATCACAGCGGTTCGAAGCAATATCCGGAGATCAAACAAGATCGACCAGTTTTCCACGTAATAAATGTCGAAACGTGTCCTTTCGCTAATCGAAGAGTCACCACGCTTTCCGTTGACCTGGGCCCAGCCAGTCATACCTGCTCGCTCACGATGACGGACCATGTATCGAGAAAACTCACTCCTAAATTGCGAAACATAGTCGGGTTGCTCTGGCCGAGGGCCCACCAGACTCATGTCACCCTTCACAACATTGATTAGCTGCGGGAGCTCGTCAATCCAATACCGTCGCAGAAACCGCCCAAAACGAGTCTGACGCGGATCATCGTCCACCGTCCATGTTTGCCCATATTCGTCAGCACCATCGACCATTGTCCGATACTTCAAGATAGGAAATTCCCTGCCGTCTCGCCCCACTCTACGCTGCACATAAAAAGCCGGCCCCTTGGAGTCAACCTTGATAATCACGGCAATCAAAACCATTGGAATAGACGCCAAGGTGAGAAGGGCCATACCTACCACGATGTCCAACAAGCGTTTCGCCAAACGACTTAGGCCGCGAAGCCGAATTTCATTAACAGCTATGAGTGGAAGGCCCCGCACCCCGCCTTCGATCACAGGTGAAACCATCAGTTGAAACAAATCTGGTAGCAGCCAGACGTCAGCATAAGATGCCTCCGCATCAGCAAGAATCCCCAGGAGTCTTTCATGCGACAGGGATGGAATCGCAATCATTACCTTGTCAATTTCATGCTCGAGAATCGCGTTACCCAGAACATCCAACCGACCCAAAACACCCAAGTGTTGCCCAACGTCTGGAACCGAAGTCGCCAAGTCATCAAGAAAGCCCACAAGTTCGTACCGTCGGCTTGAATCACTCACTAGACGTCCAGCCAATTCCTGACCCTCGGCGCCGGCACCTACAATGAGAACACGCTGAACACCCAATCCCTTTAAGGCGATCATCCGCAGGATCACCGAAAGACTTGTCCGACCGAGCACAACAAAAACTGCACCCAACAGACATGCAAGCAAGACAATCTCCCGGACAATTTCTATGCGATCAACGAAAACAAAGAATGTCCCTGCCACGGTCAAAACCGACCCGATAGCCACCATCCCCAAACCGCGGGCCATTCGATCAAGCAAGCCAGCCGTACGATAACGGGAATACAGTCCCAGCAAGAGCCCACCCATTACAGCCGACCCAAGGAAACAAAAAACCACTGGAACTAAGAACAGAAAACGGGCTGGTGCCGCGTCGCTAAACCACCCAAATCGATAACGGGTGTAATAGGCCAACGCTATCCCTAAGGACAACCCAATAAGATCCGTAAGCAAGGAAACCGCAGAGACTACCCCGCCCCAGTTCCTACGAACCCAAGTCATTTCCAAATCACCTCAAAAACCCAACCGACGAGGAAGCATCCGCCGAAACACCGCTGCCGCTCCAAAGAGAATAATCCCTACCGAAACGCTAGCCTTGAGAAAGGCCGGATCGGCACCATGGTGAGCGTGGTAGTAAATCCACATTGAACGGTAAAACTCAAACCGCGTGCGCACTAGCCTCTGCTGGGAAGATTTACGTTTGCGGTGACGAACTCGGGCTGATGGTACAAACAATGCTTTCCAGCCGCAGTCGACTAGACGTCGCTGCAAGTCAAGATCGTCCCCGTACATAAAATACCGAGGATCAAACCCTCCTATCTCTAGAAACGCCTCTCGCCTCACCAACAAGCATGCGCCGGACACAGCGTCCACAACATCCACCTCACGACCCTCCACCACAGGCTCGTTATATGGTCGAGCAACTAACTTCCCAAGAGCTCGGGACGCTCCTAGAAATCTGTGCATCGCATTAATAGGATTTGGAAAGTTTCGTCGTGCCGCAGGGTCCAAGTCGCCATCATCCAGATATAAGAATGGCCCAACCACCGCAACGTCCGACCGACAGATCAGGGCCTCGGCCAAAAGCTTTATTGAACCAGGCTCGGGCTCGGTGTCTGGATTGAGGAACAAAATCATCGGCGCCTGAGTCAGTTGCGCGCCAATGTTGTTAGCAGCGCCAAAACCTAGGTCAGTTGAACCTCTCACGGCCCGCACGTCACCACGATCAAGTAATGTTTGCCATGAGTCATCTCGAAACCCATTGTCCACAACGACAACCTCTATAGACAGTGACCCAGCCGCTGCCTTCAGCGCGTCCAGGCACCTCACAAGGAGCTCCCGAACGTCATACGTTGTAATTACAATTGCTAGATCTGGCCCAGCACTCATCGACGCGGCCTCCAACGAGTAGCCCCCAGAATAAACCCCGCCATCTTCGCCAAATCTCCAAGCACCCTCAAACAGGGGATCAGGGCAAGCACCTGCACTGAATTAGAACTTGAGGCTAAGCGAATCATTGTGGGTGCCCTTCGAAAGCTGCCGGAAAAATACACACACATCAGAACAACCAGTATGGCCAGCGAAACACCCGACCAGAGGCAAAGCAAGACAGCGCCAAATGCATACGAAGCAAACCTGATTAAATGCCTCGTCCAGAGCATTCCTGCTTGCCCATCACCTACCGCATAATTGAAATACTGACGAGCAAAAGCAGCGGGAGAACGCCGTGGCCTGAAGCCAACATCAGCCGATCTCACATGCAGAAAAAAGCCACCGGAAGCCCAAACAGCACGGTCAAGCCACAGATCTTCGCCGTGAGCAAGCCACTCTGGATAGCCGCCAACACGCTCAAGCCATGCCCTACGAAAAACAACCGAGCCACTACTCGGTGGATATCGTTCAGGCCGGGGTTGATGTGGGAGCGGTAAAACGACAGCTCCTAGTGCCGCCTCAAATGTCGTCTCAGGGGCAGCGACAACATACCCAAAAGCACCGGCAGCTGCCGGGTTAGATTCAAGCGCACTTACGAGAGATTGGAGCCAGTCCACCGACCTATGCAGGCCAGCGTCAGTAACTGCAATCACAGAGGCTTCGGTTTCAGCGATAGCCAAGTTTCGACCAGCCGCAATATTTGCGCCGACCACGCGCTTAACAACAAAGCGGTCGTCACCCCTTGTAGCTTCCTGGAGCGCCTCTAAGGTGCCGTCGTCTGAACCTCCGTCAATGATCACAATCTGCTGGGCAAGAACCGACTGCGCTTTCAGGCTCTGGATAAGCTCCGAAACCTCCTCAACCTCATTTTTCACCGTGGCGCATACAGCAACCGTCACGAATGGCCGCTTTTCCGTGGAGCCCCAACACGGGCATACGCGTCAAGAATTAACGGCCTAAGCACCTCAACACTGTGAACTTGCTTTAGGTATTCAACTCCACGTGCTACTGCAGATTCGTACGCATCAGCATCAGTCACCAACCGAACCAACTCATTCGCAAAGCCTTCGGCTGTCACGGCCATCGACACTCCAATATCCGAGGCGGTCGGAAGTCCTACGTAACCGGACCCCCTAACAACCACAGGACGCTTGGCAGCTATCGCCGACAGCACCTTGTACGGAGCACCAGCAGCCACCGCCGTTGGCGACACTGCCACCCAAGCGCGTTGGTATTCCGAATCGATGTCGTCCACCGTACCTCCAATGGAAGCTTGAGGCGGCAGCCGACTCCTAATGTTCTCCGAGTCCGGACCTACAATCCGGAGTTGCGCCTCGGGAAGCTTCCGAAGCACCTTTTGCCATACGCAACAAAACAGCCAATCCGCAGCCAATACATTTGGCCGATAAAAGAAATTGGCAGCAAACAGAAATGTTGGACGGTCATTACGAGCCTCAGATTCCGACGTGGCTGCCTTGGGCAAAATCGGATGAGGAAGATGGACTACTGACTTTCCTCCAAGGGACTCAAAAGCGCTCTGATCTGACAATGATGAAGCCAACACCAAATCAGCGGTCTTCGCAAGCCAGGACTCAACCTTAGTTAAAAGACGTTTTTGACGCCGCGCCCACAGTTGCCTTGGCCCTCTACCTACATTACTTAGATCGTGCTGGAGCTTCGATTCCACGTTATGAGCGTCATAGACAACGCATGGGCCGCTATGCTGCCCTGGGAATATAGATTTCACGTCGTGGACAAGCGGCGCCAGCTGCGCCTGTGCCACATGCACGACCTCATACCTATGCTGAGTTAGCAGCATCTGTACACGACCCCTCAGAGCCCAAGACGCATGTCGCACCAGCAAGTCAGGAACCCCATGACGCAAACCAACAGCGACACGGCGAGTGAGGGAAGGTTCCTTAGCAACGACCTCCACAATCCGCCCCAGCGAAGACGGCCTCGGCATCTCCGTCATATGAGGCGCTTTTAGCGTCACCAAATCAACGTCGTGTTCTGACGCCAACATTTCAAGAAGCAAGCCATTACGAATAGCAGCTCCATGCACTGGCGGCCATGGCAAAGCCGAGGTAACAGCGAGAATCTTCATGCGGCCATTTCGTACACAGCCATGGTCTCTTGGGCGGTCCGCGACCACGTGTAGCTCGAGGCTCTTATGAGACCACGCTTCCGAAGCTCACCTCTTAGTTGCGCGTCTTCAGCCACCTTGTCAATCGCCACTTTTATCGACTCAGGCTCTACCGGGTCCACAAACAACCCCGCATCACTAACAAGCTCTGGTAAAGCCCCTGCCATTGAGGCAACGACAGGCACACCTAGGGACATCGCCTCCAAAGCAGGAAGCCCAAAGCCCTCATCCAAAGATGCAGCGAGCAGAAACTCCGCATTCGAAAGCAAGGAATGCAAGACAGTGTCACTAACACACCCAACAAACCTGACACGATCGGAATTTCTACTAGCCCGAACACTTCGAACGATGTTGGCCCCTTTGTAACCGATTGCCCCCACCACCAGAAGCGTGCCGTAAGAAGAAAACCTCGATTCGCCAAACGCACGACTGGCAATCTCAATGTTTTTTCGAGGCTGAATCGTGCCTATGGTCATGGCATACGGAGTCGGCCAGAGTTGCTCCCGATCAGGAAGATCATGACGTATCCCTGCCGCCTCAGGCACAACCGTAATCCTTTCAGAATCAGCAAGACGCCTGTCTAGTAGCAATGTCCGTACATGAGCGGACACCGCAATAACCTGTTCCGCTCGTCGAAGACTCTTGATTGCCTGGACATAGTGTTGTCGACTCTGCAATGAATGGGTTTCTGGATGACTAAGGAATGAAACATCGTGCACAGTCACAACAGAGGGCTTTTTCACTCCCGCGGGAACACCATGATCTGGAAAATGCACGACATCCATTGCCCGAATACCCGGGGAAAGCAAAACGCCTTCAACACCGCTTCGGATCGGAGCAATCACCCGTCGAATTGGAAGCGCTGGTTCTTTATTCAATCGATCCCGACGATCGACTAGCATCTGCACATCTACCGAAGCTTCCTGCTCCTGAGCGATGGCCGCTTGAAGATTCCATATATACCGCCCGATTCCAGCATGGTCATATCGAAGCATGCGGCCATCAATCGCCACTTTCTTCATTGAACATCACCTGGAGAGAGATCTAAAACGACGACAATCAGACCAACGACACCACCAAGTAAAAAAACCAAATGCGGGAAACTGACAATGTGATGATCGAAAAGTCCGGTCACAGAAAACGCAGTAAGCGAAGCAAGCAGTGGCCTCGCCAGTGGCTCCCGCTTAACTCGGACCAACAAAACACGGGCAGTCGTCCCAATCAGTGCCAAATGAAACACCGCTGCACTAAGCCCCGCACGTTCGGCTAGCCAGAGCCACGCATTCGAAACCCCTATGAAGATATCCGGGTGAGGTGAAGCCCCATACCCCACACCAAACCAAGGAAACCTTCGTAAAACCCGAAAAGCTTCACGAATCTCCTCTACGCGGAGAGCAGAGGAGGGATCCGTCGCTGTAAACCCATCACGAAGTCGGGAAAACACCTCTACTGGTAAAACTGCGATGCAAAACGCGAGAAAGGCAGCAGCCATAACTGCAACTCGTGGCCGACCGACAGCTATCCATACCATCACTCCAACAGCCGCCGCCAGCCAACTCGATCTAGAAATGGTCAAGGCAAGTGCGACCACGACTAGAGCACAACCAAGCAACGGAAACACCGCAAATGAACCTCTCTCACGCAACCGGTAAATCAAAAAGGGCAGCCCTGCTGCCAAGGTAACTCCGAGAACATTAGGATCGACCATTAAACCGGTAGCCCGCTGTGTCACCTGGTCAGGCAAAAATCGAGCAATATCCGACACGGGATAACCAACAACCCCAAGACTCCCAAGAACACCTATCCCAGATTCTCCCAGCCAATAGAGGGTGATAGTGACCATCGATTGAAACACCGTTCCAATAGCCACTAGCGTCATGCACAATTGAACCGACCGACGGGAAGGACGCGCCATAGCCACCATCAACGGTGTCGCAGAGTACAAAGAAAGTTTTGCCGCAAACTGCCAGCTTTGCCACTCCAGTCGGCCTGAGTACGCAGCCACGCTCGCGAGGATCGGGCTCCCAATAGCTATAACAACAAGCACGATCAACCATCGCGGAACCAACCCAAAGTCATGTCGATTGAAGCGAGCAATCAAACCCACGAAGGCCCCTGCAAAAAAGACGTCGAGAATTGGCGGCTGTACACCCAATCTCTGCGGAACCACAAGAAAAGGGGCAAGAAGCCCTAAACATGTCGCAAGCGCCAGCCCATTTAGCGGCCGAGCGATGCTTAGCAGAAGGCCAATAATCGTTATCGACCCAACAATAACAACCAGCGGCTCTCGACTAGCCGCTAAAGCCCCAACAAGTATGGCTACCGCCACCAAGGCAACAACCGAATACCTGCCATTAAACATCGAGAACCTCAGCTCATGGCGGCCAAACGCAGTCAACCTACCGATCAGTCGCTACTCGAATCAGTATCCCCAACAACCGCAGCCTCTTCCGCGGCCCGCCAGGCGTCATATTGGGGTTTATCCACCAATTCACCACCATCTATCGTGTAATCGCCTGTGAAGGAACGACTTGTGTCAAATATCAGATGCAAATTAATCGTCTTGAAACTCTTGCCTCCAACAATATCCTTGTTGGCCGTGTAGTGAGAGGCCCCATCCCCAGATCCTTCAAACTCGGGCGACAGGTCGTTGTCAGGGTCGACTCGAACATCAATGATCTCATCAGCATATTTGCTTTTCACATAAAAATGCCACGCTGTATCCGTCGGCCCACCATCGTCGCCAGAGCCACTGCCACCGAAAATCCGCCGAAGAAACCCCATGTCATTCTCCTCCGCAAGCGTTACCGTTCGAGAATAGAGTCGATGTAGGCGTCCGAAGCTCTCCGAGCTTTCTGTCGGCCAAGACGTTTGCGCCACGCCTTAAACAAAAGCGGTATCGCAGCACATTGTCCAGCCAATGTCGCCCGCGCCGCTTGACCACGTATGCCCCGCAGCGCCTGACCACCAAGTTTAAGTTGTGCCCCAACCACGCGCCACCACGAACGTCTCCACACAAAAGTCGGCAAGTTCATAATGGCCACCAAGGGTCTATTCCTTGCTACTAAGTAGCTGGCCAGCACGCCACCCGCAGTGGCGCTTAGCCGATGCCGGACGATAGCGCCTGGAACATAAAGACACCGATGGCCGGCCAGCTGGGCACGCCAATCTAAATCCACATCCTCGCAATACATCACAAGATCCTCGTCAAACAAACCCACATCCTCAAAAAGTTCGCGCCGATACGCTGCGGCAGCCGCACAAGCACCAAAAACGCAACGTGACTCCAGGTACTCACCGCCATCTGGATCCCAAACACCACGATTCCCAGGAAGCCCCGACCTCGAGTAAGTGTCTCCAGCGGCGTGCAAACGAGACGGATCGTCATACAATCTAATCCGCGATGCGAGAAAACTAATCTCCGGTTTAGACCGGAATGCATTGTCAAACTCCATGAGCCAATCGACATCAGGAACGGCATCGTTGTTCAGCAAGGCAATATACGGAGCGTTAGAAGATTCGATTCCTCGATTGAGCGCAACTGCAAGCCCCTTACGGCCTGGAAGCTCAATAACGACATCACGAGGTCTATTCCCACGTATCCATTCGACCGTATCGTCATCAGAAGAGTCATCAACAATAATGACCTCAAAACTTCGTAGAGATTGTCGATCAAGCGCGGTTAAAGCTTCCTCAAGTAGATGGCGACCGTTCCAAGTGGGAATTACAACGGACCAATCAGGAATCGTCGACAGCTCTCGATCACCCACCTCCGACTACTCAACCACAGCCCGAATATGGGAAGCCAGTGCTTCAGTCCACGGCCGCATCTCGACCCCTACTGACCTCGCCATTTCATTTGCCAATTCAGTGTTTTGGGGAACCGCCGCCGATCTAAGAAACTCATCACCGGATATTTCCTCCAAGGCCACGTCATCACGCCCTAGATTAGACAGCACAGCAGCAGCCCACCCATACCAACTCGTGGCACCTTCATTCACAAGGTGATGCACGCCAAACGCGCCTGTTTCAGAAAGCTCAAGAATCCCATCGGCAAGATCTCCTGCGCATGTCGGATTCGCTACCTGATCACCAACATAGCGAAGAGGTCCATCCACAGAATCTACGTCCAATAATCGACTAACAAAATTGGTCCCCCAGCGGCTGTATAACCAACTAGTTCTAACTACATACAAGCGATCATGGACCTGTCGGGCCACCGTTTCTCCTTGAAGCTTCGTAGCTCCATAGGCATTTAACGGTGCCGCATCGTCGTACTCAAAATATGGACCAAGCTTCCGCCCATCGAATACATAGTTAGTGCTGACATAAACCATGGCAGCACCCACAACGGCCGCCGACCTTGCAACGTTCCACGTCCCTAGCACGTTGACACGATACGCCGCCCTCCGACGTTCCTCGCATCCGTTAACGTCAGTAGCTGCCGCTGTATGGATTACCAAACTAGGACGAGTTTCACCTATCGCACGATCAACTGCGCCCGCATCTGTTATGTCAACATGCCCACGGGCCAGAGCAACCACCGGAACGTTGTTACGTTCCAACCTGTATTCAAGCTCACGACCAAGCTGACCACCTGCCCCGGTTATAACCACCGGACCATCAGCCTTAAGAATCGGGCTCACCGTCCTCACCCATTAAAGCTACTGCGAACGCGGCAGTCGCGATTGAAACCGCAATTAGGCCGAGGTATTGGATCAAACCAAGTGCGCGTCCCATCGACACCAGGAGAACAAGGCCTATCAGTACAAATGCGAGAACCAGAAACGTAACAATGGCAGGCTGATCCCGAAGTTTGTGTAGGCTACCCATAGCACCTCTATTTATACCCATCCACCAACAGAGCTCTGAGCGTTATCATAGCAATGCGGCATTTCTGTTCTATTTAGTTATATAAGGCGTTTCCAGTGTCGCCCACTTCAACTACAGCCCACCGGGTGTTCGTCTGGACTATCGGTTGCCAGATGAACCAGGCTGATACCGAACGCATCCAGCGTGAACTTTTCACTGCAGGGCACTGTGCTGCAGACACCTTGCAAGATGCAACCGCCGTTGTGGTAAACGGCTGCGCCGTCCGTGACAACGCCGACCGTAAAGTCTGGGGCATGCTAGGCATGCTCAAAGGTCTAAAAAAGAATAAGCCACACTTGATCGTAGGGCTCACCGGATGCACGGTACATGCTGACGCAAGCGAACTGGCGCCACACCTCCAACCAGTAGATGTGGCTTTCGACACACTCAATTCCGAACCTCTACTTTCCGCCCTTGCAAGAACCGCCCCCGCTGATTCGGACTTGTACGAAGATGTGGAAGCCTATAGAGACACTGCCATTGGATCACCCTGCCGCTTCGTGAATGTCATCTACGGCTGCGACAAGCGTTGCACTTACTGCATTGTGCCCTTTAGACGAGGAGCGCAACGGAGCCGCCCCATCAATGAGATAGTCCAAGAAATTTCTCAGCTTCGGGACACTGGAGCACGTGAGGTAACACTTCTGGGCCAAATCGTTAATGCGTATGGAGAAGACATGGGAGCCGAGAGCTTTCCTGACCTCTTGCAAGCTGTCGACCTTATCGAGGGTATCGAGCGAATTCGTTTCACTACCGCTCATCCACGATATATGACTCGACAGCTAGCAGAAGCAATTCGTGACATCCCGAGTGTCTGCGAAGAAATTAACCTTCCGGTGCAAGCCGGACACGACGTGACGCTGAAACGCATGGCTCGTGGGTACAGCGTGGGGTTTTATCGAGAGACCATCGACATGCTGCGTTCAGTGGTGCCTAACATCGCTCTGACAACCGACGTGATCGTTGGATTCTGCGGTGAGACGAAGGACCATTTTGAAGCATCGTTACGACTGATCAAAGAGCTGCAGTTTGACCAAGTCCACGTCGCGGCCTTTTCAAAACGTCACGGTACTATTGCTGCAAGATGGGAAGATGACGTCCCGGCCGAAGAAAAGATGGTTCGACTCCACGAGATCGAAAAAATCCAAAAGGACATAGCAGAGAACATAAATCGGCGATACATAGGATTGACGACCGATGTTTTGCTAGAAGAACTGGTGCCAAGCAAGGCCGAGATCACGGAATCACAATGGCGCGGTAGAACCCGCACAAACAAACTAGTTTTCTTACCCAACACCGAAGGCCTTTTTCCTGGCAAGACCCTCCCCATCCATATTGTTTCGGCGACCCCATGGTCACTCCGTGGCAACGCAACAGTTGCCACGATGACCTCTCGATAGATATATCGGTCGGTCATCGTGCAAGTCTCTCGAAGACATGCAATAGCGATGATTACAACCAGCTTGGCAGCCATGGCCTGTGCTGATGATGTACCCATCACCGTTAAGCCACGAACACAACCCTATTGGGAGCCTGCTTTCAAGCTGGTCGCCGGAGCGATTAAGACTCTTCGATCCCTTGAAGTAAACACCCGGTCACTCAGCTCAAAGACACAATCTACAACCCAGTATGTGAGAGCCATCACTACTCAGTTCGACTCGATTGAACATCTTTCACAAAATTTGATCGCGTTACCAACACCTCCAGATTCCCGACTAGGCCATCATTATTTAGCCGATGCAATTGAAGGTTTAGTCGACATCATCCGAACAACCAAGCGCTATCAGGAATCGAGAGCACCGGAACTCCTAGTCCACATCATCACGTTGACCCAACGTTCTCGGGCATCCCTCACAAGCTTTGTCGAAAACCTACACGCGACTTCTCCAGGGATCGCCAGCGAAGGCTTTCGGCAAATGCTTCTGGATCTTGGGGAATTCCAGATCAACCCACACAGGGTAACCATGTTTGGAGTGTTCATTGGTGAATTTGCTGATGAGGTTGAAGCGAGAGCACGAATCGGATCACGGCTGGCGGAAATCCGCATGTCGCCAATGCACAAACAATGGGTGGAGGGAAGCAGGTTTCCCACCATTGATGCTGCCAACGCCGCGGCGCAGGAGTGGATATCCAATGGCTTCAAAGCAAGCATTGCAGAAGTTGTTGATCTTGATCTGAACCTAACGGAGACGCGACCGCCAGCGACCGGATCATGGACAGAACGCTCATGGGCTCGCCAAACGGAATTCGAGATATCAGACCTGGCTGTGGCAGAGCACGGCGATCTTGTCATTGCAATTGGACGAAGAGGTGACGTGGCCTCCTACGATATGGAGGGACACTCCAAATGGACCAACAACCTTGGAATCCCATTGGCTCACGTTACTATTGAACCGTCCGGGTCCTTAATCGCCGCATACGCGTTCGACCTGCTTCTACTTAACGCTGATGGCTCATATGTATGGCAACGGCCCGTAGCACTAGACAACAATCAAAAGCTTGACCAGGTGGTCTTTAGCAATGACGGAAAGACGCTTGTTGCAAGATCGACAAATGCGAGCGGTATGGGCCGTGTTTTCAAGCTCGATCGAACAGGACGATTGTGGGGCCCAACCAAAGATTATATTGCCGCACTCAGTGTTTCAATTGAACCAACCACGGGCGTCGTGGGCGTGGGATCATCAAAAAAGGGAGTTAACCAGGTTGTCACCATTACCCCCGATGGCGCTCTCAACCAAACTTTCGGAGTAGACGGGAAGCCACACAAAGTTCTCTTCGGCCAGAATGGAACACAGACTATCGTTGTGACCACCGATGGAATCCTGACATTCGACAGCACCGGAGGCACCGTACTTCACCGACTCGACTTTCCGACAACACACGCCTCCAGCACTCCTGACTCCGGCACTATCGTGCTTGCTGGGCACACAGGACTTGGCGCGTTCCGACCCGATGGCACAGAAGTGTGGAAAAAGATCCCGGTCGCGGCCCAAGACCTCGCATTGACCAAGGACTACGTGATTGCCCAAACAGACGAGCGAACCTTCCAAGTATTCCGGTCAGACGGATCAAGGCTAGGGAAGCTTTCGATGTCATCACCCATTACGGCCTTTGCCATGTCAAAATCCAACAACCTCTTTATTACTGCCAATAGAGACAGAACGATAGAAGCGTGGCAACTGCCAAACCGAATCACCAAACCTGATAGATTCGGATATTGACCATAATTTTGCAACCATCCTTGCGCATGCTCTTACCTAGATTCCTTCCCCTCCTCATTCCTCCATTACCCCGTCTTTTCACCCGGTTTGAAACTATGTTTGAGCTCTGAAAGACTGCGCCAAATCGTTCCGGAGCTTAACCGCCGTCTCAAACGCAGCTAGAAGGTCCAGGAATCGACCTAAGGCTCGAAGCTCCACAGAATCCTGGAGCTCCAGTGTCACAGCGCGTTGGGATGTGAGGGCACTAATATTGCCTCCTGACTGCTGGCGCCAGAGGCCATCATGGCTTTGACCAGCACCTCATACCATCCAGCAGCCTCTTTGGGCTCACGTAATACGTGAAGCGGCGGTATTTCACGCAAAACGTCCACCATGCCGCCGCTTTCTGAACAACTCTCAACCGCGACGCCTCGCCATTGAGGACTTGACCAACCAGTACTCCTAGCTATGAAATCGTTGGATTAAGAACTCTCATGGAAGTATCTGACGAGGCGATAAAGTTCTGAAAACTCCTAGTCCCTTCGGGCAAAGCCACCATCACGGAAACGCGTTGCAGTCGAGCCTGAGGTGGAGATCTTGAGTCAGAAGGAAGACGCCCTCCAGTCCGCGTATTGTGACTTCACGTTCCTCATAGAGAACTGGGCTATACACGTCTTCCATCGTCTCTGAAACCAAAACAGCAGCCGGTGATGCCTTGGCAGCCGAAGACTCATTTGACGAAGAAGGCGGTAAAACTACCCCCTAGACCAATCACCACAAAAACAACGAGACCAGTCAGAAACCAAAACCAAATCCGTCTACGTATCAGACCCCTATTCACCCCCATCGTCGAACGCCCAGTATCCATCAACAACTGGAAATATTGAGCTCGGAAGAACCCGATGAGTTGGCGTACGTAATGTGTTGTCTTCAGCCGTGTGGGCTAACACCCACACGGGAAGAATGTTTACCTCGTCAAGCCTTCCGTTCCCACGGTCAAGCACCGCCCGGTGATACCCCTGAAACACCGGAAGTTCGAGGTCTTCGTGCACAGAATCAGCGCCAGTCATCTGCCCCAGAATTTTGTCGCAGTAATACGCGGAATCGGAAGTTCGCATCATGCGACCATATGCGCGACAAATCGATGGACGTGCCTCGTACACAGAACACCTACCGTCAACAAGAAATGGGCAGGGAGTGGCTTGATTTTCTAATGCCAAATTAATAGTTTTCAGATAGGTGTCTGTGGAATCGTCCTGATCCTTCAATGCCATCCAGGTCGGAAGAGATGTTCGGTCGTCCTCCAACATATTCTTTGCACGATCGACAACCGATCGCTGGGCCGAATCATCCATATGCTCAAGAATCCACCTATGCAAGATCTCCCATTCGGCATACCCCACCAGCACCTGTTGACTGCAACAATCCGAACAACCTTCAATGCAATGCATACACGCCGCGCTCGCATCGACAACCGTCGTAAGACGATCTAGAAGCGGGTAAACAAAGCCCGGCCCCGTGTGATCACCCAATTCAATAAACGCACGATCATAAGGATCCATGCAATTAAGAGGTTTCTGCCGGAGCAAAAACGCTGCACTCCAACCAAGCTACCAAGAGTCCCCGGGCACCCATGCGCAACCTGCTCCTTCTGCTATATTTCGAGGGATGCCCCGACGCACACTGCGACGGGCCCCTTTTAATGCAAGAGACACCACTCAAACACATATGACAAAAACCGTCATCCGACTAACCCCCAATAAGCACGACGAAGCACTAGATCTCTTGGATCATTGCTTCGAAGCATCACGCGTGTGGTTCGAGACCCATCAAAAAGCTGACCCGAACTGGGACATATCACAACAGTTTGTAATTGAGGATGCCCAGGGACTCATTGGTCATATTTGGATTGCCAACCGTGAGATGCGGTATGGGTCCGGCCTCATACCCATAGGCGGCATCGCAGATGTGGCTGTCCACAGCGACCACCGCCACCAAGGAAATGCAGCAAAGCTACTGGACGCAGCAATCGACTATATGGATACGAGGCAGCAGTCTCTTTCTCTTCTAAGCACCAGTTTTCCCGAGGTATATACAAAAAAGGGTTGGCACTGCATACCAACATCGCGAGTCGTAGCTGAATTCCCATCCGGCGACATCGAGTCGGCAGGAGGTCGGGTGGTACGGCCATTCACACCCGAGGATCTGCCTGACGTGCAAGCCGCATACAACAGCTTGGTTGCTGATCGAGTCGGACCACTTACACGTAGCGACGAATACTGGCTTGCAATGACCACTTGGTTGCCAACAGGCAGGCTCGGTCTCGATGTCTACTTTGACGTCCTGACCCACGTAAACACGGTAGTTGGATATTCGCTCACCGGACTCAATAATGACTCGTTTTACATTCTCGATGCTGGCATCGAATACGAAGACCTTGCACTGCCCCTATTAAATACATGGCGCACCCGCGCCAAAAAGCGTGGCGTTTCAAAGATAACTGGCTTGGTACATCCAAGCTCAGAGATTTTCAACTTCCTGCGTAAAAACGCCTCCGCCGAGCTGGAAGAATCCAACAAATTGATGGTCCGGCTAAACTCACTTAAGGGCGCCTTGATTGCAGCAACACCAGAATTGATTCGTAGAAGGCGCCGGGCAGCTCCGCTCCCAGGGCCCACCTTTGTGTTGGAGGTTGATGGTCAAGCAGTACGTGTTGAAACACCTATGGCCGACGTAATAATCGGAGAACCACAAGGTGAAGAAACCGTGGTCAAGATGACAGCCAGCCAGTTCCTAAACCTGTTCTTAGGAGTTGACGCCCAGCATGAAGGTCTCAAACAAATCAGTGCACCTCCTCATATAGAAGTCTATTTGCAGCGACTGTTCCCTGATTCACCGTTTTCATTCTGGATGGCCGATGGGTTTTGACCCCATCAATCCAAGGTCGGGATGCTAAACAACTCAAAGGATTTTGCGGCCACTTGCGCGAGAGGTTGCAAGACGCTGGGAGTGGCCGCGAGAACACTTCCCCAAACCTGTTAACCCGTACACACGGGGGCTGATCGAGGGGGTGACTTCATGTCACCCGATGTGAGCCAAAACGAGCCGAATGTGGACAAGAATATGGACAAGAGCCGTTCGGAAAGAGGTTTTACTGGTATGAGAATGACAACAGGCACCATATGCGACTTAGATGGCATCGTCGCCCATCAAGCCTCGTATGAGCCCCCACTCGAGATCCTCGCCCAAACATCACGACTCCATGTCACCATTTGCAAGCAGGACCCACTGTTACTCGTCTAAAGACCGGATCAAAGCAGCCGTCTCTTCAACCGCAATCTGGAAGTACTGACGACCCAGTTCTTCGGTAGCAATCGAAGCGTCATCGCTGAGACCCGTGATCCGAGCACCCGGAAACGACCCGTACCGGATATCCGACACATTTGAACTGCGCGGGGGAAGAGGCGATAGCAGGCTCTGCGGGTTCCTCGGATCATCCCGATCCGCATCCTTTACCGGAACCAGGTCCGATCGAACTAGTTCGGAATCGAGATGCAACATTAATGCCGTCTCGAAATCCCCTCCATGACCTGGCACATTTACCGGACGAGCAGCCTCCACAGCTTCAAGCCTCGGCCTAGCGATATCCCAGTAGGCCGCAGCAGCAACCCGAGCATCAGGATTCGCCAACACAAAGTCACGCGCAACCTGTTGAATAAGGAGAATGTTGCCTCCATGGCCGTTAAGAATAAGAATCCGACGAAACCCAGAAAACGCCAAGCTCTCAACCACCTCATACAACACCTGGCTAAACGTCCCGCTCCTCAGCGATAGCACACCTGGAAACGGTCGGTGGTGATCAGAACTTCCGAAGTGCAACGGAGGACTCACAATCACATCAACTTCACCTGCCGCCTCAGCCGCTCCACGGGCAACTGCCATACAGCACATGGTGTCTAAACCCACAGGATTATGCGGACCGTGCTGCTCAATCGCAGCAGTTGGCATTATCGCGACTGCTGACGGAGCACGATCACCAATCTCGTCACGATTAAGTCGCTCAAGGGCGGTGTATGCCATAACTGACTCCACATGCAGACGGGACACCAATCGTGCCTGCCTCGCTTAGACCGCGCAAGACCCTTGCCGATACTGTGGGCCTTACGCGACGAGCTTCCACACCCCAAAAGGCCTACGCTTCGACGGTCTCCTCGTTAACACCAGGGGCGACACCCATAGGATCACCATCAAGAGTGGCCACAAAAGTGAACTCGTCCTGGGAAACATCAACGGTAACGAGACAACCAGACTTGCATTGTCCCTCGAGCAGCATTCGGGCTATAACATTCTCAATCTCACGCTGAATTGTCCGGCGCAACGGACGTGCCCCATAATTAGGGTCCCAACCAATTGCCAGCACACGGTCTTTTGCAGCTGTGGTGAGCTCCACACCGATACCTTGATCCCCAAGCCGAACAGCGAGTTGTGAAGCCATAAGATCTACGACCTCACGAAGCTGAGGTTGCGTGAGCGAATGAAAAATGATGATTTCGTCTATTCGATTTAGAAACTCCGGACGAAACTGCTTCCTTAAATCAGTCATTAGACGTGACCTCATGTCACGATAGTCACGTTCTTCAGCCTCTTCGTCGTCAGCCGAAACCACGCCAAATCCGAGTTTATTTTCACGACGGATATGCTGTGCACCAACATTGGAGGTCATAATGATGATCGTGTTCGAGAAGTTGACAGTCCGACCATGCCCATCGGTCATCCTCCCGTCATCCAACGCCTGTAATAGCACGTTAAAAACTTCGGGATGCGCCTTTTCAATCTCGTCAAACAAGACTACTTGATAGGGCCGACGCCGTATCTTTTCAGTGAGCTGAGCTGCGTCGTCATACCCAACATAACCCGGTGGAGCGCCAATTAAACGACTGACAGTGTGTCGCTCCCCATATTCCGACATATCAACTCGAAGAATCGCCTCCTCGTCGTCAAACATAAACTCTGCTAATGCCCGAGCTAATTCAGTCTTTCCGACTCCTGTTGGGCCCAAGAAAATAAATGATCCTATAGGTCGAGAAGGATCACCTATTCCGCTTCGAGAGCGCCTAATAGCATCGGCCACCGCCATCACGGCCTCATTCTGATTGACAATCCGACTGTGAAGAGAATCTTCCATCCCCAGCAATCGCTCAGCCTCTTCCATAAACATTCGAGTCGCTGGAACACCGGTGATACTGGAAACAACCTGAGCTATGTCCTCTGGCCCCACGACTTCATCAAGCTCCTGTTCAGCCAGCCATTTTTTTCTGGCACTTTCAAGCTTGGACTCATTTTGAAGGACTTCAGATTTCACCGTAGCTGCCCGTTCGTAATCACGTTGCCTCCACGCTTCTTCTTCCTCGGCCCGTAGTGTTTCGATCACTTGCATCGCATCGCGCAACTCGGGCGGAGCATCAAAAATATCCACCCGTACTTTTGCAGACGCCTCGTCAATCAAGTCGATGGCCTTGTCAGGAAGAAAGCGTTCAGTTAGGTACCGGTCAGCAAGTTCGGCCGCGGCTTGCAAAGCTTCGTCACTGATCTTGAGTTTATGATGCGACTCATAGCGATCCCGAATACCCGCCAACACCTGTACTGTCTCCTCAACGCTAGGAGCATCGACGTAAACCGACTGGAATCTTCGAGCAAGAGCCTTATCACGCTCGACATGTTGCCGGTATTCGTCCAGTGTAGTTGCACCAATCGCCTGCAACTCTCCGCGCGCTAGAGCTGGCTTCAACATTGTCGATGCGTCAATCGCCCCCTCAGCTGCCCCCGCTCCTACGGCCTGATGAAGCTCATCAAAAAACAAGATAATCTGACCCTCTGCCGCGCGAACCTCGTTAATCACCGCCTTTAAACGCTCTTCAAACTCTCCGCGAAACTTGGATCCTGCCAACATTGCTCCCATGTCTATGGATAGCACCTCACGTCCCCGCAACAACTCAGGAACATCGTCAGAGGCGATGCGCTGTGCAAGACCTTCAACAATAGCGGTCTTACCCACACCAGGTTCTCCGATCAAAGCCGGATTATTCTTCGTGCGTCTCGCAAGGACTTGCACAACACGTTTGATCTCTTGTTCTCGACCGATCACCGGATCAAGTTCATTGCGGCGAGCCAAATTCGTCAAATTGACACTGTATTTTTCGAGGACCTCATAGCGACTTTCAGCGCTTGGCGTCGAGGAGCGCTGAGCTCCCCTAATTTCACGAAGCGCCCTATAAACCCCTTCCGCATCAACACCCATCGACCGCAACACCCGCCCCGCTTCAGTAGTCTGTGATTTCGAGATCGCAAGAAGGAGGTGTTCATTGCCTACATATTCATCACCCAACCGATCCGCTTCTTCTCCTGCCGATTTCATGATCTCAACGGTCTGAGGCGTCACGAACATCTGGCCCTGAGCAACTGAGCCTTCCTCCTGTTCAGAAACGAGTCGGGGCTTGGAACCAAGAATTCGGATGACTTCACCGCGGGCCAAGTCCGGCGACACCCGAAGTCGCTGCAGGATTCGAACAGCCAGAGAGTCGTTCTCATCTAGTAACGCTAACAATACATGCTCAGCATCCAACTGATTGTGGTCACGTTCGAGCATGATCGACTGTGCTCGTTGAATGGATTCCTGAGCTTTTTCAGTAAACTTCTCAAAATTCATCATGGTCTATCCGGCTCCTCTCGGGAACGCGGTGCCGGCTCTCGGGTCATCCTCTGCAACGCGCTTCTCAAACGTTCGACTTCACCTTCATATCGTGTCCGCATACGACCCACCTGACGCCGATGCTCAGCACGCTGAGACTCGTACCGATCCCGCATATTCAAAATCACTTCTACACCAGCCAGATTGACCCCAAGCTCACCCGTGAGACGTTGGATAAGCCGCACGCGGTCAATATCGATCTGAGAGAACATCCGAACATTCCCTCGCGATCGACTGGGCAACAAAAGGCCGATCCGTTCGTAGTGGCGCAAGGTTTGCGGATGCACCTCCGTCATTTCTGCGACAACCCCAATGAAATAAACCGGTCGGGAACGCATCTCATCGGTAACTGGTCTTTCTTCCCCGGGATCATCGAAAACCATGTCAGGTCGCCTTCACGCCAACTGTGCTATCACCACGCAGTTCAGCAAGCTCTCGAAAAAGGTCACGTTCGCGCGCAGTCAGATTCTTCGGTAATCGAACAACAATACGCACGACCATGTCACCCTTTCCACGCCCGTCTGGAAGCGGAAAGCCTTGTCCCCGGAGCCGCAACCTGGTTCCATCCCCCGTTTCTGGTGGGACACGCATAGACAAATTCTTACCCTCAAGTGTCGGGACAAGCACCTCCCCACCCAGCATTGCCTCTGTCAGTCCGAGAGCAACTTGGATCGTGAGGTCATTACCATTTCGACCAAAGCGGGAATCGTCCATGGTCTTGACTTTGAGAAACAAATCGCCCCGCGAGCCATCCGGTCGGACAGAACCTTCACCAGCAACCCGTAATCGCTGTCCATCCCGAACTCCTGCAGGAATAGTCACGTTAATACGTCGCTGGCCAACGGCACCATCGTGCTTCGGCAGGCGAATAGTGAATGCTCGACGGCCACCACTCATAACCTCCGAAAGAGTAACCTCGAGACGTTCTTCCACATCTGCATCCATCGATTGAGAAGACCCAGTCCTAGCTCCAATGCCACCACCGAACAGAGCTTCAAAGAATTCGCTAAACCCTGTGCCGCCTCGACCAAAACCTGCCCCAAACCCTCCATGCCCAACGCCGCTTTGTCGGAATGCCTGATCAAATGACCCCGTGCGGCGCCAGTTAGAACCAAAGGCATCGTATTGCTTACGTTTTTCCGGATCAGTCAGAACTTCGTTAGCCTCATTAATTTCCTTAAATTTAACCTCGGCTGACGTATCACCAGGGTTGACATCAGGATGATATTTGCGAGCTAATCGCCGATATGCAGTTTTGATCTCCTCGGCTGTAGCTGTACGAGAAACTCCCAAGAGCTCGTAGTAATCTCGGAAATCAACCTGAGCCATCTAGGCCCCCTCAGCTACCGCAACTTCTACCCGGGTCGCCCGAAGGACTTCGTCACCCCACCTATAACCTCGCTGGACCTCCTTAGTTATTGTTCCGGCCGAAAGCTCAGAAGATGGCTGCGTCGCTACTGCCTCGTGCAAAAGCGGATCAAATATGCCTTGAGCTTCGATTGGAACAACACCCTGCCCTTCCAGAAGAAGTCGAACACGATCCCTTGTCAATTGGACACCCTCACGAATTTGCTCGGGATTGAGAACTCCTTCTAAGGAAACGACAGCGCGATCGAGATCGTCCGCTACAACCAACACATCTCGAAGAACCGAGGCCGAGGCCTGTTTGACCAATGACTGGGTGGTTCGTTCAACACGTTTTCGATAATTTTCCATTTCAGCACGTAGCCGTAGGACCTGATCCTTGAGAGAGGCAACTTCGATTTCGAGCACCTCCTCGCGGTCCAGAACCTCCTCAACCTCTTCGCTTTCGGGGTTAGACATATCGCACATCCTGATTACTTCTCGTCCGCAGCCTCAAACTCCGCGTCAACAACGTCATCGTCATTAGGCACAACACCCTCTGGCGAATCCTCAGATCCGGTCACATCAGCCGAATCAGCCCCACTCTCCTGATGAATCTTTTCACCAATTGTTTGAGAGGCTGTTTGTAAAACAGCTACAAACCCCTTTAGTTCCTCAAGACCGCCATCTTCAAGAGCCTTGCGGACATCAGCAATCGCTGCTTCAGCCGCCTCCCTATCCGAAGCCTCAACCTTGTCACCGTGTTCTTCCAGCATCCGTTCGGTTTGATACGCGAGACTATCGGCATTGTTCTTTAGCTCAGCTTCTTCAAGTTGGCGTTTGTCATCGTCTGCGTGCGATTCGGCCTCTTTAACCAGTGCTTCTACTTGCTCTGGCGTCAGATTGGTCGTCGCCGTGATAGTAATTCGCTGCTCCTTGCCCGTAGCAAGATCCTTCGCCGACACGTTCACAATGCCATTCGCATCAATATCGAAAGCCACTTCGATTTGTGGGACACCCCGTGGCGCTGTAGGAATCCCCTCTAATCTGAACCGACCCAAGGTCGTATTGTCACGAGCCATCGGCCTCTCACCCTGCAGCACATGAATATCAACAGCTGTTTGCCCATCTTCTGCCGTCGAAAACGTTTCTGATTTGCTGGTTGGGATCGTCGTATTACGGGGAATCAGCGGCGTCATAACACCACCCAAGGTTTCCACTCCCAAAGAAAGTGGAGTGACGTCAAGAAGAACTACATCCTCAACTTCGCCAGCCAGTACACCTCCTTGGATCGCAGCCCCAATTGCTACCACCTCATCGGGGTTTACCCCCTGACTTGGATCTCGACCTGAAAGATTGCGCACAAGTTCTTGGATCGCCGGCATTCGGGTTGATCCACCGACCATAACCACTTCATTAATGGCTGACGCCTCTATTCCCGCGTCGCTCAGAGCCTGCTTAAACGGCTCAACACACCGCCGTGTTAAATCCTGGGTGAGATTTTCGAACTCCGCCCGAGTAACAACCACATCAAGATGCTTGGGGCCAGTTTGGTCTGCCGTAATGAAAGGCAAACTGATTTGGGCCTGCGGAACGCTTGACAGTTCTTGTTTGGCTTTTTCGGAAGCCTCTATCAATCGCTGTAAAGCCTGGGCGTCCTGTCTTAGATCAATACCATCACTGCCGAGAAACCCCTCAGCCACGTGATCAACAATACGTCGGTCGTAATCATCACCACCTAAGTGGGTATCCCCATTTGTTGCCTTTACCTCAAAAACACCATCGCCAACCTCAAGTATTGTGACGTCAAACGTCCCTCCACCAAGGTCCCAAACAAGAATAGTTTCCGCACCTTTCCTTTCCAAACCATATGCAAGGGCCGCTGCCGTCGGCTCGTTAATGATCCGACGCACATTAAGGCCAGCCACCTCACCCGCATTACGGGTCGCCTGACGCTGTGCATCATTAAAATACGCAGGCACCGTAATAACGGCGTCCGTGACCTCTTCACCCAAGTACTTCTCAGCATCAGCCTTGAGTTTCTGGAGAACAACCGCTGATATTTCTTCAGGGGCGACTTCGCGACCAGTTTCCGGAATGCTAATAAGAGCTTGTCCGGCATCACCCTCCACAACATCGAAGGTTACCGATTCAGCCTCACCCGTAACCTCGTCACGTCTTCGACCAATAAATCGCTTGGCGGAGTAGATCGTATTTTTCGGATTCATAACCGACTGTCGGCGAGCAAGCTGCCCGACGAGCCGCTGTCCACCCTTGGCATAAGCCACAACAGACGGCGTTAGTCGACCACCCTCGGAATTAGTAACAACACTGGGATCTCCTCCTTCCATAACAGCTACAACGGAATTGGTAGTTCCTAGATCAATCCCAATAATCTTGCTTGCCATCAATTACCTCCTAGGCCAAACGGGGAGCTGACAATGGCGCACCTGCAGCCACCCCCGAAGCTTCACTCAATAGAACTGTTGATAGAACGGTCTCCATATCATTAACCCAAACAAATCGAATCTGTTTTCGAACCTTCTCCGGAATCTCTTCTAAATCGGCCTGGTTATCCTCCGGAGCAACAACCGTGTCCAGGCCAGCACGATGAGCAGCCAATACTTTTTCCTTTAAACCACCTATAGGCCGCACATGGCCTCGTAAAGTGACTTCACCAGTCATTGCGATATGGCGCCGTACCCTTCTTCCCGTCAAGGCCGACACGATTGCAGTGCCCATTGTGATTCCGGCAGATGGCCCATCCTTAGGAACGCTTCCAACAGGCACGTGAACATGTAGATCATTTTGGGAGAACACCTTGGGATCGATACCCAGGGCCTCCGTACGTGACCGGGCATAAGAAAGCGCCGCTTTGGCTGACTCACTCATCATTTCTCCAAGTTGTCCTGTAAGACGTAACTTTCCGCCACCGGCAACCCATGCCGCCTCTACATCGAGAACCTCGCCTCCCACCGGCGTAACAGCCAATCCTGTGGCAACACCGACTTTAGGATCACGACTTTCATCCTCGGGAAGAAATTTGGCTGGTCCTCGAGCCGCACGAATCTGCCTCGGCGTAACTCGAAGAACCGAAGGGCTACCACTCGCAATACGTCGCGCTAAACGACGACAAACTCCAGCAAGTTCACGTTCAAGATTTCTCACGCCAGCCTCACGGGTGTAATGCCTAATCGCCTCACGCACCGCACCATCAGTAAATGAGACTCCCGAAGCACCTAACCCATGCAATTTGAGCTGCCGTGGCAACAAAAATCGTTGGGCTATTCGAACCTTTTCTTCCTCCGTGTAACCACTCAGGTCAATAATTTCCATGCGATCACGCAAGACTGCAGGAATATCTTCCGCAGTGTTAGCGGTCGCAACGAACAGAATCCTAGAAAGATCGAATGTGACTTCCAGATAGTGATCTGAAAAATTCTGGTTCTGCTCTGGGTCAAGTACCTCTAACAACGCCGATGACGGATCCCCGCGAAAATCGCGGCCGATCTTGTCAATCTCGTCAAGAAGTAGCACCGGGTTACGTGACCCGGCCCGTCGAAGGGCCTGAATTATCCGCCCCGGCAAAGCGCCAACGTAGGTCCGACGATGCCCCCTGATTTCGGCCTCATCCCGAACCCCCCCTAAAGAGATACGGCCGAAGTCGCGACGAAGCGACCTCGCAATAGACCGGCCCAAACTTGTCTTGCCCACACCAGGCGGCCCTACGAAACATAAAATCGGCGTCCGGTACTCCGAAGAT
>CEVA01233442.1_pt1 | contig 29579 bp, 39 predicted proteins | sample 361521 | NCBI WGS metagenome assembly CEVA01 (sample SAMEA2622823, study PRJEB7988) | marine metagenome | isolation source: saline water (ENVO:00002010), including | reverse complement strand
AAAAAAAAGAAAAATGAAATGATTTTAAAATCAATAAAAAAGGAAATTTTATGGATTATCTAGATAGTTTTAAAAAAATCATTGTAAATGGAAGCATTAATGTTCAATTGATTAAAGTTGATGCATTCTCTAAACCAAGTGTTAAAATTAATTATGAACATATTCAATATATTAAGTATGAAGTCAGAAAAGGTGTTCTTTATGTTGATCTGAAAGATGAAGCTCGTATTTCCACATTAAGAAGAAGTAGTTTTAGACCTTGGATTGCAATAAGGTATTCTGAATTAGATTCTCTATTCGGCAATGATTTTGTAAGCTTTAAATCAGAGTTGATTAGAGATATCAAAGAAGTTGTCCTAACAGAACATTCAGAACTACATGTTAATAATTTTGTTTTTACAAAAGATATATCAATCGGATTGCAAGGTGAATCTAGTTTTATTGTTTATGCTAAAAATGATTCTGTTAAAAATGTATCTGTTAATTTAAGTGTTTTAAATCACTCTACTATTGTTTTAGGAAGAGGAAATATCTTTAATTTAAATGGTGTTTTTAAAAACTGTTCTAGTTGCTCATTGGAAAAGAGTAATGTTTATAACTTATCTGGTGATATTATGACAACATCTCATATTAATATGAATATTTGTAATCATGCTGACCTTAAAATCGATGACAGTATCGTGGACATTGTAAACATATCTTACAAACAGAAACCTAATTTATTAACAATTAACAATATTGAAATTGATAAAAAAACAGAACAAAGATCGTTTCCTGTTCTTAAAAAACGTAAAGAACTTTTATCAGATTACAGGGTTAGAATTGAAGGAACTGATATTTTAACTTTCTTAAACCAAGATTTCTGTTTTGAAAACATAAATGACAATAATAGAGAAAATATTCTTAATCTTATTCAAAATTTATCTACTGAAGAAAAAGATGATTTAAATCAACTTCAAAGTGACAATGTTGAAAAAATATTCTATTTATACAACATTAAAAAGAAAAAGTTTATATTTTAATTGATTTATTTTTTTTGTTTGATATTATTTCGATAGTATCAGGAGTTTATTTTATTTATGACAGAACAACATTTTAAATATCAAATCAATGAAAAAATTTATATCGAAAATAGACATAATCTGAATTGGTTAAATCACAATACACAGTTCAAAAAAGCAGCTTTTTCAGAACAACCACTTTTTATACTAAACAGAACAAGAAATTCAAAAAATGAACCTACTTATACTTTATGTTTTTTTCCTATTTATTGTGTAGATCATGATTATGAAAACAATATGCAATATTTACTTAAAGAGATTATGACGAGCAAAAATAAAGAAGGAAAAGTCAAAGTCTGTGATTATTTTCAGGCATTAAAAAAAGCAGAACTTTTCATGCTGGTTGATGTTCCAGAATATCAAATTATAAAAGATTTTAATTAAAGCAACTTTTTTGTTGCTTTTTTATTCCGTGTTTTGTATAATATCAACATTAAAGAATTAGAGAGACAAAAAATGTTTAAGATTAATGTAGATAAAGATTTAAATGATATTTCACCTGTTGTTGAAAAAAACAATTGGGTTTTTGACGAAGTTAAAGAAATCAATAGCCTAGAAGTCACCGAAAAAGATGGTTACTTGTCTCACCTTTCTAATTGTATTATCACCATTAATCCTGTTCAATTTAAAGAACCTACTACATTGTATTCTGCTGTTCAGAAGACACTTACTACAAATAAAATTCTTGTTCGTGAAGCATTAGTTAATAAAAATGACCGTAAGGACATTAAAGCAGGTAAAGTTTTATGTGAAGTTTTGATCTCTGATGAGGAATTGTCTCGTGCATTTATCGAGCAAGGTGGTGATTGTGTTCCTACAACTACTATCACACTAAACAATAAACATTACCCTATTTTAGAACAAGACAACAACAATAGTTTAGAAAGAGCAAAAGCTTTGGCAGAAGAAGATGTTGATAAACATTCTAATTATCTTTTAGAGGCTCTTGATAACATTGAAAAAGAATTAAAAAAATCAAAACCATCTAAAAAGAATGTTAAAACTATCGTTACTTCTATGAAAGCTCATTCTCAAAATTTAAAAGCTGACATTAAAGATTCTATTGACGTTTTAGTTGAAGATTTAAATAAAGATATTAATAGTGTTAAACATGAGGTTATGTCTACAATTCAAAAGCTTTCTTTTTATAAAGACGCACCTGTGCTTACATTAGGATATAAAGAAGAAAACAATGAAACTGATTACTTAAATTGGTATGTTAACGGTGGATTCACTAAAGAAGAAAAACAAGAACGTTATACTATCTTTAAGTCTATCTCAGAGCGTTCTGATAATAGCAAGTTAAGAGATTATGTTCAGACTCTTAAAAATGGACTAGAATCTCGTAACAGAAACCTTAAACTGGAAAATGGTGCGCTTGCGATCAATACATTACGTTCGAGAGAAATTCTTTCAGACGGTAAAAACACAAGCAATCGTGTTATTGAAATGCGCTTAGGTTTATCTCAATCATTTGAAAGTCATAAAGTAGAACATCGTTTGCAGCGTGAATATATGCGTATTCATTTTTCTTCTCACGACCTAATGTTACTTCTTCGAGCTTCGAAAGATGAAGATTTTATTTTTGGAACAATAAAACAATTTACTGGACAAACTGTTCCTTTTATTAAACTTCAAAACTTTGTTCACGAAGAAAAAGATATTGACGCTAAATTCAAAGGTCAAACAGACAAACTAGAAAAACTTGTTCTTCTTTTGGCTGATAAACTAGAGAATGGCACATTTAAAAAAGCAGACAAAGAAAATATCTTATCTTTAATGTCTACTATTGAAAATGTTTTAGAAGAAACCGCACGATCTTTGTTAGATTCTGCTGCTGAATCTCGTGAAGAAGTCGCAGACGTATTTGAAGACAAACTTAAAACTGCACTTCAAAGTAAATTAGAATCACTTCCAAAAGACCTATCTCAAAAAGCATTAACCATTCTAAGATAAAGGAAAAAGAGAGTTTTTTAACTCTCTTTTTTTATTGAAAATATATCCTCAATGTGATACAATGACGGTCATTCAGTATCATAAAGAGGATTTATAATGTTTGGTTTTGGTAAAGTAAACAAAATCCATTTTAGAGACTTTGAGCATTTAACTCTTAGTTTTAAAAATGCAAACGACAAATGTAAAAGCAATAATATTTATGGCGATATTGCCAGCATAAAATCATTCACTTCTAAAAAAAGAGGTGATACTCTTTACATCACTGCAAAAAAGAAACACGCAAGAAATAATGTCTCGTTATTTTTAACATATGATATCAAAAATATTCTTGTTTCTGATTCTAATATTGAGATTAAAAATCTTTCTAATGATAAAGATTCTCCTTTTAGAAAAGCAAATCTACCTGCTGATGTTCGCACTATTACATTAGATAATTCTAAGTTCATAACAGAGAATCTAATTTCAACCAGTATTTATATAAAATTAAAACGAAAAAGTTATTTTTTGACAAAAAACATAATGGCTTTTTCCATGTATATTGAATGTGACAGAGATTCTTTGTTTAAAGCCTCTGACGGTTATATTCTTAAAACTGGCGTATCTCTTCATTGTAGTTCGAAAGCTATCTTTGAACAAGGTGTTTATATTTCTGAAATGTATAAAGCCAATATCTCGTCTCTTTCTTATATGCGCTGTAACGTCTTAGATTCTATAAAATATGAACTCAAAAGTGATTCTGTAGATATTATTTCAAATTCAATTAATTTATATGGTATACCAAAAATGGAAGGTTCTTGTCTATGTAAAAATGGAAATGAACGCTATTTCCGACCTATCGTATTAGAAACAAATATACCAGAAGAAAATGATCGAGTTTATCAATATAAAGGCAAGCTTGATTTTTCAAAACAAGAACTGATCAACTGTTATGTTGCTGATTGTGTTAAAATGCCTAAATCTATTTCTGAGATTCATGAAAAAGCGATTGAAGGTGTAAACATTTCTGAAAAAGCAATTGCACATTCTGTTGGATTCGATTATTCCAATGTAAAAACAAAAGTATTGACAAAAAAGGATTATGAAAAAGTAATTAAAAATTTTCATACCAAAATTGCTCATAAGTTCAAAGAACACAAAGAATCTCTTGATAAAAAAGAAATCGACAATCAATGTGAATCAGGTTCAAATCAAAATGATATTATCAACAATGCGACTACAACACAAAAATCAGCATGGTTTAGAAGTGTTGCCAAGAAAAAAGTAGAAAAACATAAAAAAGAGTCGGCAGAAAAAGAAAAGTTGATTAAATGTCTTGGTATTTTAAATTCTGATTTTCCTACTGATCACATTAACCGTGACAATCGTGAGCAGTTTATTAATGGATTAAAATACATCATTTTAAACAATGTTACATTAGACAAAAAACAAAAACATAATTTTGAAGTTCTTGCCAAATTATTTAATGTTGATACTGATGGCAATAAAAAAATGAAATATTCATTTTAAGGAAATATATGATTAAAGAACAAATGAAAGAGTTAATAATTTTAAAACAAAAAGAAAAAAAATTAAAAAAAACAATAAAAAGACAAAAAGAAAAAGCCGAAAAAGATACAGAGATCCCTTTGAGAGCTGAAATGTTTTCATTGGAAACCGATCTCATTCTTCCTGTTGGATTTTTATTTTCTTTCTTTTTATTTCTTCCAGTAAGTTGGATGTTTTTTGCTGTTTCTTTAGATTTTATTTTGTTAGATTTTATTGGATTGGACATTCCTAAAATAAGAGTTCTTTTTTTTGGTGGTATCCCTACTGTCATTCTCTGGCTGTTTCTTAATCACAAGGCTCGAAAAAAAATAAAGTCGCTTTCTGAAAAAAGAAAAGAGCTTTATTCAAAAAATGACCCTTTAAGAAAAGAGCTTTTAAATTTGAAAGAAAAATATTCTTTAGATTTGTGTCATTTAGATTTCAATCACTATAATTCTTATTCATTAGCTGATATTAATGCTTTACCAAAAGAAGAATTAGAAGTATTAAAAGATTATAAAAAATTATTAAAAGACTCAACCCAAGGTCAAGTGTTCAGTCATTTCAATGAAAATATTAACAATAAAGTATTAGAAACTATTTAGGAGAGAGAATGATTTATAACAAAACAGTGTGTAGTCTATCTAATCAAACGATAGATTGCAATTACGATGAAAACAAAGAAGAATTAAAATTAGCATTTAGTTACACCACTACTGGACGAGGACGATATGGTTCTTTCTCTGGAATGCTTCCATTTCTTTTTAACATAACTTTTAGTGACAATTTTGAATTATTAACAAAAAAAGATGAAGATACTATGTCTCTAATGGTTCATTGGTTAGCTACAAAACACAAGTTAACTTACGTTAAATACTCCGATAAAGAGGGTGAGGAAGAAAGGATTGATTTAAAAACACATAAAATTGAAGACATTAAGAAAAAGTTGTTAGGTTACAATAAGGAAGAAGGCTTTTTTACCCTAAAAGCATTCGGACAAGAAATTGAAATTCTTCCTTTCTTTATGAAAAAAGAACAGTATGACATTTTAACAAAAAACCGCAAGGTTGGTATCTTCTTAGAAAATAAAAATGATATTTATAAAAGGGCATTTAAAAGTAATAATTTCAATAATTTTGATCTTTTTGAAAATGAAGACAACCCAGATTATCAAGCACAATATGAATATTTGATTTATCTTGTTGAATCAGAAGGTAAAATTAAAAGAGAAAATTACCCAAGTGAAGATGAATATTTGCTTGCAATAAAACTTGATGAAAAGAAAGAAGGTTCTGTTAGCGTTTTCCTTGAAGATCACGACCCTTTCCCGTTATCTTTAATACTTAAGAAAAAAATGATGAAAAAATTAGGTTTTAAATGGACTTCAAAAGAGATTTTGGACGATTTCTTGGAAGTTCTATGGTTCTACAGAGCATTAAATTTTTATAACTATTCTGTTCTACCTAATGTTAATACTTATCCTTCTACATATCTCAAACAAGAAGAACTTGTAGTCTTGAAGGAAGATCTATTAAATGAAATGAAAAATCATTTAGAATAATAAAAAAAAGCCACTTTTTAGTGGCTTTATTTTTTTTCAATTTTTTTTTGTGGTTTGTTTTTAATTCAATTGTATTTAAGTTATTGATTTATAATAATGATTTGTTTTTTTGTTATAGTACTACCACCGTATAATATGTTTTTCATTTTATAGCATTTTTGGTTTTTTTGCAAGTCTTTTTTTTGCTATTTTTGCACTACTTTGTTATTATAATTGCACACACAAAAGAGGTAAACATTATGACTAAAAGCATTGTAGAACATAACTTTACATACAAAACTCCAATTAATAGTGTTGGGTATCATGATAGATTTAACTACCGTAGACACGTTAATTTTTGGTGTTGCAATCATCCATTAAATAGTATTTACAATAAAGTTTTTGAATTCGTTCCTGATATGGGTGAATCTGATATTCCACAAATTGAAATGCTTAGACTAGTTTGTAACATGCATTATGACGCTTATAATAATGGTGGTGGTAATTCTGGGCGCTGGTCTATCTCAAAAGATTTTAAAAAAGCTATTCGTAAATCTAAATTAGAAAAAGAAGTTATTCTAAGTTTAGAGCAAAGATTGTCAGACGTTTTTAAAGAAGTAGGTCGTGGCAGAAACTTTGGTTGGATTCCAGATTACAACACTTCTAATGCCTTCTATGCTATTGAGTTATTATTAACAGACGTTGTTTATTATGCTGGAATGCACTTCTTTCCAGAAGATGTTACCTTGTTAGATAAAACTCTTAAAAACAAATATAAAGAATGCTATAAATAAGAAAAAAGCCTCTGAAGGGAGGCTTTTTGAATTACTTATCTTTAAATTTTTTTAATTCTTCATTTGCCAAGAATAATTGTGCTCTAAGATCAATTAATTCTTGATCCATTTCTTTTATTTGTTTATCCGCTTCTGTTCGCATATTTTCATTTGATTGTCTTGCTCCTTCAAAAACATCAGATACTACTGAAAATAACTCCTCTCCTGCTTCCTGTGCGTCTCTAAATGAAGCACCTTTAACACCATAGTCTTTAAATACTTGTGCCATTGCAGATATTAATTCTCCACGAGCTTCGCCTATTTTACGATCAATTTCAGGACAAGTGTAGGGATATTTAAAACCAGCCATCTTTTTTCTCCTAATATTTAATGTCCTTATATTATACATAAATTTGGGTTCATTTCAAAGGTCTTTTTGACTGTAAATCTTATTTTTGAAATATTTTATATCAAAATCTTTTCTTATTATGATACTAACTTAAAAAAAGAGGTTTTTATGGATTATTTGAAGATACCGTTAACAAGACAAAACAATCAGATTTTTTTTGACTTAAAAACAATTGAAAGTCGTCGATTTATAAGAGAAACACTTGATTTAAAAAATGAGGATTTTATCTTTAGAAGTTTTGGTTTTTGCAAAGATAATACCTTATTTTATATTGTTATTGATACTTTTGAAAACGAAGTAGAAAAAGAAGTCACTTATAGATTTTCATTAACAGAAATGAATGAAGATTACTATATAACAAATATGCAAAAATTAACTGAAAATGAAAAAATTACTTGTGATTTTGCAGTAATCTCTTGATTTACCCTCTTTTAGAATGATAAAATAGGTCTTTTAAAAGGCTTATTTTATGTATTTCTTCGACGAAAATGATTATCAACCCAACATTAATGACAAAAAAGAACTTTGCTTATTTGTTTTTCAGCAATCTTCTGCATTTATTCTAAACCTTGAAACTCGAAATTTTTATCTGTATTTTGGTATTAATCATATTTTTCAAGAGCTTGATTATGAAAATAAAGATTCTGTTTTTGATTATATTGAAAAAGTAGAAGACGTTGAGGACTATCTTAAAAACAATGATATGGTTACTTTTGGTTATTATCATTCAATTATTAAAGATGACAAAAAAATTTCTTTTTATCATATTAGAAAAACTACTCATACTAGTCCGAGATGGTTAAAAAACAGAGACCTTATTTTTGAAGAATGCGATAAAGAAAAAGAATATGCTAAGACTTTTGAGTTTATTAAACCAAAATCTTTTTTCTATATTAAATATGATGTTGAATGGATTGATGGTAAATATTATGCTTCTGATTATATGATGAGTGAAGTTATTACAAAAGCAACAACAGTAAAACAAGCTCAAATTGATATTGATAACTTTATTCAATATCAAAAGAGTATTCCTATTGACCCACAATATTATAAAGATAAGTATAATATTGAAATAAAATCAAAAACTATGAAATATGGACAATCAATTTCACTTTATTCTTATGAAATATTTCTACCTAACGGAGCTTCTATTGAAGGACTTGGTGCTCGAAATGTATTTGATAATGAAGAAGACGCTATACAAAAAGCTTGCTATAATGTTTATCAAAGATTAAGAAACGAAGGAAATCTTTAAAAATATATTTTCAATTAAAAAGGTGTCTTCAAGACATCTTTTTTTTAGTGCAATATTATTCACTTTTAAAAGAAAACAGGAAGTTACTTATTGAAAGTTCATTATAATACACCTAACCTCTTTATTTTTTTGAAAGGTTACTGTCACTTTTAACATCTTTTTTTTAACTAACATTTCTATGGTATTTTAGGAGGTTATTATGGACATAACTATCGAAAATGGTTGTGTTAAGATTTTTGATAAAGAATTAAACGTTGTTATTTTCGAACGAAACGGCTGCTCTCAGCACGAACTTGAGTATATTATTAAGTATGTTGGCGCATACAGAAAAAAAAGATTTTTTGGACTTGTTGAAGATAAATGGAAGCTACCTGATTCTTTTGATTTTAAAATGAAAACAGAACTTTAAAAAAAATTGCATTTGATATTTTTATGTATTATAATACCGCTATGGTTTTCGTTATCAGCCTGTCAGCCTGACCTTTTTGGGCGAAGTTTGTGTTAGAACAGATAACAGCAACAAAATTTATATTTATTAATTTAATTAACCTTTATAGGGTTAATATTTTCAGGCTGGTATTATATCCTTTATTGGAGTTTAATTAAAAATGCAAAACACTAATCAATACGCACCAAATGGTGTATCTTTCTATCAGATCAAAAAAGACGCTAAAAAACTAAAGAAAAAAACTGAATTAACCCAACAACAAGCTTTGAATAAAGTCACCTTAGAATTAACAGGCTTTGATACTTGGGAAGATTTACTTGACTATGATGAAGATCAAGGTACTTCTATTGCCAAAATAACTGTATTTAAAGATAATGAGGAAGAAGGCAAAATTGTTAAAGAAAGGCATAAAATTATTTATGCAGATCAACCTGTCTTTATTGCTGATTTTGTTACAGGTTCAGGAGCAAAAAAATTTGTTTTAAATAACAAAGCAAAAAAATTACTTTATGTAACAAGTAAAAGCACTGTATCAACTGTTAAAAAGACTATTGTAGATTTGGGCTTAGAAAACAAAGATGTTACTGTTGTTGATTTCAGTAAACTACATAGAAGAAAAGAAAAGTATTTTAATGAAAGCTATGATAAGATTATCATTGACGAATTTCATATGTCTAAATCTATTTTAACGGTTGTTAAAGAATGTTATGATTATGCAGTTAAAAATAAAATCTTTGTTTTTCAGTTTTCTTTAAAAGAAAGTCCCTTCCGTATGTTTTTAAGAACAGGTGTTCATGGAAGCACAGCTTATGGTAAAGACACTTATTCAAAATATATTTCGAATTTTAATGACGATATTGCCAAAAAAGGTCTTTATTTTAATAGACACTACCCTTTATATGATTATCAAATCGAAATGATTGAAAAATATAAAAAAATTTAAAGTAAACCAAAAGACCTTGGTTTTCAGGTTAAGGATTAATTGTTTCTTTTTGATAGTTTTTTTCCTTGTTGTAATATCAAGAACGGGTTACAATAGGGGTTTTAATATTTAAGGTGAAAAAGATGAAAAAAATGATTCTTGAAAATAATAAGATGAAAATTATTTATGATTATTATAAAAAAATTCATAAAACCGAACTAAGTTTTGAAGAGTTTCTTTTTGTTGGAGCAAATAAACAATACATTTGTAAGGCGTTATCTTTCTATTCAACACTTGAACTCCATAATATGAATGAAAAAGAAATTGAAAAAGAATTGGCTCATGAAATTAGCTCTCCTTATTTTCATGAAGAAATTGAAGATTTCGTTTCTGATAACGAGATTGGAAAACTTAATGAGATTTCTTTTGACTTTGATAATTCGGCTTTAAATTCTATTCTCGAAGAAATTAAAGAATTTCAACCATTAACTGCTAAAGTGATTAATCTTGGTGTAATAGAAAAGATTTTAGATAAAAAAACATTCTATGCACCTGATATTAAGTTTAATACTATTAGTGAATGTATTGATGGTTTTATTGATTATATTTTTGAAGAATATACTGGTGATTTTTCTCCTTCCCCCATGATTCAAAGAAAAGAATATATTGAAAAATTAAAAATAATTGAACAAAAAGTCAAAGAAGATAAAGATATTAAATTTAAGGTTGTCTAATGAACGAGTCTATTTCTAAGATTAGTAGTTTTAATGTTAAACTAAGAGATATAAGAACGGAGTATGAGTCATTAGACTTAAAACACTCTCAATTAAGTAATTTTCCTTATCGAATTCAAGCTTTTAAAGCAAAAGGCTTCTTTAAGCAAAGTGTTGAGTTTTTTATGCTCAGTTATCTTGTTTTCTTTTTCTTAACTTTCTTAATTGCTGTTATGCTTGTTAGTGGTGATTCTATTAATACCGCAAGTGATTTTATCTGGCTTTTGTTTGGTGTTTTTTCTTCTTCACTTCTTGCTAATCTTTTTTATGTCTATAGAAAAAGAGTTTGGTGCGATAAAGCAGATGTTAAACTTGAAAAGGTTGTTCTCAAAAAGAACAATTGTGAAAAAGAAAGAAGTATTGTTATTGATCAAAAACAAAAGTTTATTGAAAATTTAGATTTAGATTCACTAGGTCAATATTATGAAAATAAAGATTTTTCAACAATGGATTATTTTGAAAAAGAGATTTTAAAAGAAATAAAATTATTTCATGAAAAAAAAGAAGATCAATTACAATCTTTTTTCAAAAATGAGATTTTAAAAATAAAGACATTGTAATCAAAAAAGATCCTATGAAGGATCTTTTTTATTTATTTTAAATTTGTTTAAATCAATTGTTTCTTTGTTATATTTAAAAAAACTTTTGACAGCTTTTTTAATCTCATAGTAGTCTTCAATTAAAGAAAGCCTTGTCTTCATAAATACATAAGTATGTTGGTATTCTGGATTAAACAGCTTTCCATTTTTTAAAGGCAATATTCTTATCTCTGGTTTTAAATTTGTATAATATGAAGCTTTTACTACACAACGATAAAAACCATTTTTTTGATTTAAAAATTCTTCTTTCAAGGGCTTCACCATTAATTTTAATTTAATGTATTTTAACATCCTTTTTATACAAAAGTAAATATGAAAAATTGTCTTGTCTTTTTCAATGAAATTGATATAATCTAAAAAACACTTCTTAATAAAAGGTTATTAAATTGGATTTACCATTAAAAAAAATTATTTTTAGTTTTCTTTTTTTATTATTGTTTTCTTCTTCTGTATTAGCTGAAATTGAAAAGGATAAACAAAAACATTTTGCTGTTTCTTATTCTGTTGGTGTCGGAACAAGTTTGATTTTTGATGATTGGAAAACTTCATTAGTTGCTTGTTCTGCTGTTGGGCTAGGCAAAGAAATTTATGATGAAATTGATTATCATGGTTTTTCAAAAGAAGATCTTGCTTATGATATCCTTGGTTGTTCATTAGGTGTATTAACAGTAGAAGGATTAAGCCTTTCATTAAAAAAAGATTATTATGCAATACAATATCAATATAAGTTTTAGGAGTGTCAATAATGAGTGATAACGTAATCAATAGTGAAGATAGATTTAAAAACAGAGATTTTACTTATTTAATAGGTCAATTAGTAACGGCACAGAATATTCCAGAAGACTTTAATGATAGTAACCCTTTATTGCTATCTTTCTTTTCTGGTAATCCTTTTTATATTATTGATCGAGGCATAGAAAATAATAAACATATTTATTCTATTTCACCTTTACCTTATTCTTCAAAAATGGATTTAAGAAATTCAATTTATGAAAAAATATCTCATTTAAATATTAATGATCATGATAAAAGTGATGTCACAGCTTCTTTTATTGCTATGAATATGCTTTTTGTCACAGAGGATATGATAAAATAATGAACAGAGAAAAAGAAAAAGAAATTAATAAAATGTTTGAAGTTAAATTTTTTAATGCTCAATTTAATAATCATAAAATATACACAAGAGATATTGAAGAATTTCTTCTCATGATTCACAAAGAAGAAAAACAAAACTTCCTTGATAAAAATACATTTAAACAAGAAAGTTATCTAAATCTTAGATGTATGACTTGTGGTGACAATTTAAAGTTTACACCTAATAAAGATAATGTTCTGGAAATAAAAGAAAAATGTTCTTTTCCAAATCAAGACTTTTTATTTGATATAGAAATTACAGAAGGTGAAATGGTATGTTTTGAATTTAATTATGAGTTTATAGAGTTTATTACAAAAAAGAACGACATCAAAATGATTCCTTATGGTGATGAGTTAAAGGTTTATCATGAGAGAATGGTTAAATCTGCTGAAATTGGTCTTATCTTTTCTCATAAATCGAATTGTGAACTTAGTGTTGCCAAAAAAGAAAATGGAGACATACTTTTTTATGAAGGTAGCCAATATGAAAACATTGATCATATTACATTAGATGCTACTCCGTTAACCACTGACGATTCTCATTATGAACTGTTTATGGATAAAGCACGATTTTTAAAAGAATATGAAGCATATTTAATTAGTTATGGCTTTAAAGGGTTACAAGACGATGATAATATCTATGGTATTGAATATCATACAATCCCTTTTCCAAAAGGTAAATATAAAGGAATACAATATAAAAAGCATCATTATAATTTTCCTAATGATTTTGAAGAACCGCTTGTTGTTATTAAATTAGAAAAAATAAGTTGATTTTTTTAATTACTTTAGATACTCTCATTTAAATTGCCACTTAAATGAGAGTTTTTTTTATAATGCCCTTCCAATCCAAAGAATCAGAAATTTTAGATAAAGTTAATTTCCTTAGATTACAAGTTGAAAAATTCTTTTTATATAGATTTTTGGATGGACTTTTTCAATGGACTATATGTGGATTTGCAATCTATCTTGTTTCTCTACTTCTGATTACTGCGCTTTATACTCTTAATCCAGAGGCTTCTTTTGTGGCTTATGCTATTTTTGTTGGCAAAACTTTTTATTTTTTTCTTGGTTATGTTAGCTTATTTGTATTCTTTAAACTTGGTGATTACATCTTAAATAAAAAAATTTATAACAAAGAAAAGACTCTAAGCAATAAGATTAAATACGAATTGAAAAAAGTTCTTTTAAATTGTAGCACTGAAGATAGTGTTCTTATTTTAAATCGTTTTAATAAAGATGATTTTATTTACTTTAATAATTTTTATCTTTCAAAAATAATTAATGAAATTAATCAAGAAAAAATATTAAATAGTAATCTAAATAATCTGCTGTCTAAAAAAGAACTTCTATTTATGATTGACAAACAATCAAAAGAACTTCAAGAAGACGAAATTAAAGAAAAAAATACGGAAATTATAAATGAATAATTTTAAAGAATCATTGGAGTTTAAGAAAATAAATGAATTAATGAAAGAAACGAGGGGTTTTTTTTATTATAAATTTAATAAAAGACTTAAAGTTTGGAATCTAATTGTCGCTGCATTTTTATCAATATCTTTTATTTCTGTTTCTTCTCTTATGGTATATTATGATCTCGAAATAGACAAAGTAATAATTGTTAGTTCTTATATAATTGCTATATGTTCTCAGATTATATTAAATATACCATTTTTTATTGTTGTTACACTAAGAACCATTTATTTAATCATAAGAAATGATTTCAATAAAGACTATCGTAAAAATCAAAAAATAAGAGATGAAATTGGATATATACTTTCTTGCTCTAATTCTGAAAAAATATTTGATATCTTAAATTATTTTAATAAAAAAGATTATAGTTATTTTCATGAAAAATACATTTCACAAGCAATAGATATACTTAACAAAAAAAATATAAAACACAAAAATAATTTATCTAAACAAGAATTTCTTTTTGTTTTAAATAAAAATGGATTAGAGCAAAAAGAAGAAATTAAAGAAAAAAATACGGAAATCATAAATGAATAACATTGAAAAATTAGAAAACTTAAAAAACGTTTATTTCTCAGATAAGCGAAACATCCAAGAAGACACCTTTGATATGTTCTTGTCTCTTATTTTTTCTATTGTGGGATCAATACTTTTTGTAAAATTATTGTCTAGAAACGTTGAGGGTATGTCTCTTTTTTCTCAATACAATACGAATGTTAAGGTTGATAACTCTGAATTATCAGAAGAAGAACTCTTATTTCTTATTAAGAAAAAATCAGAATTAATAGAAGAAATTGATATAGAAAATAACTAATTTTTGCTTGTCATTTTTAAATTAGTTTGTTACTATGATTCAAATGTTGAGAAGGCGAATGCGCTACTCAACACCAGCCTTTTAATAATAATAATAACAATAAAGGTCACTTCAAAAGTGTCTATACCCCTATTAACCCAGAGTGCAACTGCACTCTATTTTTTTGTCTTTAATCTAGTGAATATTCTCTTTTCACTTCTGCTATTACTTTTTGATGTTTGTTTATAGAACTTTTATAATACTTTGAAGATATATTTTGAAGTCCTTTTTTATTTGAATAATCATTATCATATAATAGTTTTGTTAATTTAAAGCTAAAATCTTCTATTTCAGGTTTTGACATTGTTTTGAAATATTCAGAATTATTAAGAATCAGATCTGTCATTATCGGAAACACGTGCTGTGTTCTATGTGTTGCTACAAAAGTAAGAGCATAACGTTTTTCTCTCCACATAAACTTCTTAAAGTATTTATCGTCATAACCTTCTGCTCGTATTGTTTGATACATTAGAATTGATGCTACAATTTCAGATTGATTTTCACCAAACACCGTTGCCCCCCTATCCATTACTAAATATTCATATTGTGTATCCAATGAATGTGCTATCTCATGAAGAAGCACAAAATATGAATGGTGTTTATTTGGATCGTGTTTTATTCTATGGTTTTTATTAAGAAGAATTGCATTTGCGTCTAATTTAGACCTATTTTGTGCTAGGAAATGTATCCCTACTGTTGAAGTGTTTCCTTTTTTTGAAAACTTATATTTTCCTACTTGAAAATCAAATGATTCCTTTAGATTCAAATCTTCAAGTTGTTCACTTATATCTGCGCCTTGTCTTGATATTGTTAATACCCTATTTGGATAAAAGGGATGTTGAAAGACACCATTTTTATTTTTTGTTAATATATCTCTGTAATTCTCAAGAGTTATCTTTTCTAAATTATTTTCGTCTTTTTCTCTATATCTATTTTTATTTTCTTCTGTTAAATCTAATTTTGATAGAATTATTTCTAATTCTTCACTTGTTAATTGTTTTCCTGTAACACCCTTTGCTTCTTTATGCTCAGTAGTTGCACAACCTGTTAATATTAATGAGCACAATAATACTTCTAGTAGCTTCATTTTTTACATTTCCCTTTTTCCTTGAAAGTTTTTTAATGATACCATTTTATTTATTGTATACAATTTTTATAGTTGAGTTTCATTAATCTTTTTATGGTTTTTTTAATTAAATATAAATTTAAATGAAACACTTAGAAGTCATAAAGAAGATGAGGCTCATCTTAAAAAAATAAAGATTTTAAAGAAATAAACAAATAAATGAATATGATTATTTTTATTGCTTTTATATTTAAACATATTGATTTTTTCTTTAAAATATAGTAAAATTATTTATGAATAAATAGGGAGACAATGGTATGTCGGATAATAATTACAATAACACATTCAGAGTTCCGAAAAGCTCAGATCCGTTTTATCGAAATGATCTAGCATTCCACGAACTGGTTGAAATCACAGGTGGTAAATGTGCGCCAAGAAATGCGACTATCAAAGAGGGCGGTTTAGTAGATTATCTTGGTTATGAATCAAGGTTTTTAAAAGATATCGAGCAAACTCTTCAAATTAATGAAGATTTTAAAGATATTAATGTGAAGCTTCAGGATGTTGTTAAGATTCTTTCTAATTACACGATAACAAAGTTTGGCATATACAGAGATCCTTTTGATAATGAAATAGAAATCTCTTATAAGAGTTGTTATGACCCTCTTACGGGCAGAGAAAAATTAGTTGACACTCATATTACAGGTATTGGCTTTGATTTAGCAAAAGAACAAGAACAAGAAATACTTGACTTTGTTATAGAAGTAGAAGACTGGTATGTAGATAAAATATCAGGCACTTGTTTTATTCGTGACGAATTTGACGAAATGTTTGATGACGAATTTGATGAATTAACAAAAACTGATCTTGGTGAAATAATGCCAAACCATGAATGTTATCTTGGTGCTTATGATTCTAATGGTGAACCAGTAGAAGAAAGCCTTCTATATGAAGGAAACGAAAAAGGATATACCTTTGATTTTTGTTCTGGCGTTATGAAAACATACCATGACAATGAATATTTTGAAGTCGCAGTTATTGAAGTTAGACACTGGATGAATGGTGATTACACCAATGAGTTTAGATACTTAATCAATAAGAAAATATATGCTTAAAAAGAAAGATTCCTTCGGGAGTCTTTTTATATATTTCCTATTTCGAATTTATCATTTTTTAAATCCATAATTCTGTTTTCTAATCCATTTAAAGATTCCAATTTGTTTATTAGACAGGTCTATTAACAAAAAATATATTTTTTTTTAACTTATATTTATTGACTTTTTTCTTTTGTTTTGATAGTTTTTTATACTTATTAACAAGGAGTGTAAATTGAGCTACCCAGAAAAAATAGAAAAGATTTTGAGTTTTGAAAAGAAATTTGAAAACAATATATTCTATCTATTTAATGAAACAGAATTCCACCAAGCTAATCTAATCGTTTTTATAGTTTGTTTTTTAACGTTTGCAGCAGCTTCGTTATTTTTTCTTGGATTTGATATTTTGGGGACACTTTACATAATCGCAAAGATTTTAACTTTTATGTACATTTTCTTCTTTATCTTTTTTTCTATATCTTTAATAAAATTAAAACTTTCTCTTGCTATTAATCCTTATATATCGTTAAAAAGTGTTTTTTATTGCTTCTTCTTAAATGACAAGTTTAAAGAAGACGAAAAAGAATACAACGAAGACAAAGAGAAAATACAAAAATTGATTTATAGTTTAACTAAGGAAGAATATATCTCCTTAGTTTCTCTTAAAAATGATAGAAAACATAAATTTTTTTATAATACCATTATTACATATTGCATCAAAGATATGACTAAAAATTGTTATCTTGATTTAAATGCTTTTAAAGAACTAGAATCAAAAAAGACAGAAGAAAAGGAAATGGTAAATGATTGATGAAAAAAAAATAACCAAGACAATTGAATTGGCATTTAAAGTTAGTAACAATAATTTTTCTCCTACAAAAAGAGAAATCATTTTTTGGTCTTTTCTTGTTCCGATTGTTATTTCTTTTTATGGTTACATTATTCTTTCAAGCAGTGATCTTACTCAAAATATTAGGATTTTTATTGCTGTTCTTGAAACACTTTGTATTGTCGGTGCGATTTTTTATTATTATAAATTAAATTATTTTAGCTATAAAAAAGAAAGAAAAAAATATATTATAGGTAAAGTGCAACTCAGAAAAAACATTAAATCCTTGAATGAAGAAGAATATCTTAACTTTTTAGAATATTTTAAGAAAAAAAGTCACGATAGAGAATCTATTTATAAACATATAATCAAACCCTTACTTTCTAAAAAAAATGCATCGAGTGCTTTTTTTGAAAATCATGTTTTATCTGATGACGAAGAAATTCTTTATGCTCACTTATTCTTAAAAGAAGAAAAGAATAATGAAATAGAAATTGATAATGATTGATTTTTTAAGCTGTTTTTGATATTATAATCAAACACACATAAGAGGAATAGTGTTATGCCTAAACATTACAAAAATTTTATCAAACGTCAAAATTTATTTTTAAAAGGTGACGAAGCATTTCCTGAAAACATAAAAGAACTATCTGCTAATCACATTAAAGAAATCAAAGAAACGCTTTCTTGTTGGATGTCACCTGAAAACTTGCATTGTGATGGTGAAGCAAGCAAACAATACGTTGACGATAAATTAGAACACTATCATATGTTATGCAGAGAAATTAACGCAAATACCTCTTTTAATATTTCTTTGAATGAATTAGAATATTAATTAATTAAAACCACCTTGTCTTAGGTGGTTTTTTCATTGATTCTTTATCTGATTTTTGATATTATATACTGTGTATTATCAAAAGAAGGGTTTATGAACGAAAATATTGAAAAATATTTATTACTAATTAAAGAAAGAAAAAAACTAGAAAAGATTCAAATCACTGATTATGAGCCTAGTATCTTCAATTATAAAAAAACAATAGTCTTTTTTGTTGTTTTCTTTTTTTTAATGCCCATTTCTTTTTATTTTTTTGGTTTTGAATTTTCATTATTTCCTATATCTACAAGTTTTTTGTTTTTAGCGTCTTGTCTGTATTCAGGCTATAATTTTATGTATATAACTCAAAATTTATATCAACCTAATAGCTTTGTCTCTGTTTTTTTTGAAAAAGGGATTAAAATAATCTTACCTGTTATTTATCTATTGTTATTTCATTTTTCCGAAATAGTATTACAAGATAATTTTATCAGTCCACTTTTTCATTATTTTATAGTTATTTCTTGTTTTTTATTTTCTTTTTTTATTCTTAATTGTATTCCTTTTTTGTTTTTTAAATATACCAAATTTAAATCACAAAATGAAATCATAGAAAAGTTATCTATTGTAGAAAAAGAAATACAAACAACAGAAGAACTTTTAATAAATGACAAAGAAAGCTTTTCATTTATTCTAAACGATAAAACTGATAAATTTACAACGCTTAAAAATAATGAAAAATTTAAACAGGTTTTCTTTGATATATTGAAAGAAGAGAAAAAGTTAAATGATTTTTCAATGGAGAATGAATAATGGATACAAAAGAGATTATTAAAACTTATTCTGATTTGATTCACGAAAGAGAACGCCTTGAAATAAATCAAATTGAATCACTGTATTTACCAAAAAGCACTTATAAATATTGTTTATTTTTATTCATTCTTTATTTTATCATGTCTTTTAATTTGACAGATGAAAGCAATATTTTTATTTTAAGCTTATCATTTCTTATTCTTTTTCTTTCTCCTCTTTTTGATCTTATATTTACTGTAAATAATTTTTTTGAAATACGAGATCATAATGAGAAATCTTTTCATCCTAAAAAACTTTTAAAAAACAAGTCATTCTATACTCAATCTATATCATTATTGATCTTTAATATCTGTCATTTTTTTCTTTATTTTTTTCTTATCTTCGTTAATGATCATTTTAACTTTATTGTTTCTGACAAACATGCATACTTGTCTTTTTTAGTTTTTAGTGCTGGTTATTTTTCCTTGATTTATTTTATTCAAGGACGATTTATGGAAGTCATTGTAAATAAAGTTATGCCTACAAAAGCCCTTAATGATATCGAAATAAGAAAAAATCAGGCAAAAATTACAGAACTAACAAATATTATAATGAACAGTGAAGAAATTCTTTTAGAAATGAGCAATAGCAAAGATGAAGTCGTTGTTGAATTCATAAATAACATCTCTTATGAAGATCTTGTTAAAGATAAAGTTGAAAATAAAGTTGAATCTATTCAAAACTATTAAAAAAACGATGGTTTCTTAATATTATTTTTGATATAATAGGGTTCTAAATAAACCAAGAGTGATTTTATGAGTAATAATACTTTAGATAAATACATTGAACTTAAAATATTAGAGAGAGATCTAAAGGATTTCAGCAATAGTGATACTCTTTTTTTGGATTACTATAAGTATACCTGTATCCTCTCTTTCATCGGGCTTTTGTTTTCAGTTGGTTATGGTTTATCTATTGCTTTTGCATTACCTAAAAACTATCATCTTTTTTTCTTATTAAGCACTCTTAGCTTTATTCCACTTTATTTTACTGCCTTGACACTATCCCTTCTTGAAACTTCTTCTGTTTGGGATCTTAGCAAGCTAAAATTAGATAAAAGTATTTTTCTCGAAAAAAGAAAAAGATACACTCTCGGATTAATTGGTGGTTTATGTTTTTCTTTTACTATTCATTCTTTAATGAAAACTTTTGGATTTACTGACAGCTATTTTTTAGACTTAAATGTTGTTAATGATACAGATCACCTTAATTTTATTTATTTTTACTTATATAGCTTTATTTCTATGAGTTTTCTTCTTTGTTTTGAATATTTCATTAATAAGAAAATCCAAAAAGACTATACTGGTTCCCAGAACACAGAGAAAGAGATTAGACGAGAGATTCTTAAATTAGAAATTGATATTAAAAAAGATAAAAATCTTGTCTTTGAATTGCTTAAAAGCCAGAATCCTTTTCTTAAAAATCTGTCTAATAATTTAGACATTAAGGAATTGTTGGCTAATGAAATAAAAGAAAATAATAATTTAAAAGAGGAACAAAAAGAAAGAGATTCTATATCTATGGAGAATTATTAATAAATGCTTAAAGAGATTAAAAAATATATAGAACTCATAAGAGAAATATTAATAAACGAAAATAATGGCGTTAAAGATAAAAAAATACAAATTGAGACTTCATAAAAGGTAAACCTATGAACAATATTTTTAATCAATATATTAAAGTAAAAGAAGAATCTGAGATTGAAATCGATTTTTCTTTAAAAGAAGAAATTAAATCTCACAAATATTATTTCTTTTTTCTTGATCTTATAAGCACTATCATTGTTGTTTTATTTGGTTTATTTTTGTTTAAATCAAGCTCCATAAATACGATTTTAGGCGAAGTTTGGGTGTTTTTTTTCATTGTGCAACTTATGTTTTATGTTTTTCAATCGTTCTTTTATATTGTGCAGGGAGATATTTTCTTTGAATATTCTGACAAAAAATATGATTACAAAAGTGTTTTTGTTTTAGTTGGTTCTGCTGCGTTAGCTTTTTCTTCTTTAATTCTTTTTCAAAATCTTATTTCAACAGAAATTCAATCTTTTATTAAAAGTGAAGTTTTAGAAATGAGTGAAAATGCTTTCAATATCTTGTTTACATTATCAGCTAAAGCATTTTTTACAGGAATGTTTATTTTACCTTCATTTTTACATTCTCTTAAGAAATCTATAAAGAAGGCGCAAGTTACTAAATCAACAATTATGAAAAGAAAAATTGAACTTGCAAATATTGAAAATGAAATTTTAGGAAATGTAGACTTAAAGATAGAGCTTATTGATAAATATTATCACGACAATAGGTTTACCAATCTTGTTAAATCCAGTATTGATAAGCAAAGTATATTAGAGTCTTTGAAATACAATAAAGAAACAAACAAAGATAATGTATTAGAAACGGAGTAGTTGAATAAATAAATCAATTTTTATTAAATTATTTAGAAATAGAAAAAAAACTTCAAAATCAAAAAATGATGAAAAACATTTTAATAAAGCATTAAAAATAGAGAATGAATAAATGAAATCAGAAATTGAAAAATATATAAATTTGAACAATAAAAAGAATGAATTAGAAAATGAAATAAGTAAAGATCTTACTCATTTTTCAGATGAACTTGGCTGTATTATTTTTTTATTAGCTTTTTGTGGTTTTTTGTTCGCTTTTGTAACAGGAACAATTGACGTTGCTAAGTTTGTCGGAAATGTTTTGTTAATAATTGGGTTTTGCTTGTCTATATTTAATTTTATAGGTGAAATTGCTGGTAATTTAAAAAATAAAAAAATGAATATTATTGTAATGTTTATTGGTCTTGCTTCTGGACTTATTTCTGCTCTCTTTGTAATGTACGATAAAAAACTTATGTTATTGATCTTTATTCAAGTGACAACTATGACTTTTGGTTTATGTTATTTTATAGCTATGTTTAAAGAATTTAAATCATTCTTTTTGTCTTTCGTAAAAGATAAAGAAGATATTAAAGAATATAAGAATCAAGTGTCTATTATCGACAAAGAAATAATTGAGATAAAGAAAAACATTTTGGATTCAAGTGAATTATCAAAAGACGTTTTAAATAATAAAAAATCAAGTAAACACTTAGAATATTTATCTAAGGAAATACTAACGGAAGAAAATGTCTTTAAAATATTAAGCAAAGAAACAAAAAAAGAAATCGAAATAGAAACATATTAAGGTGTCATATGCTTAAAAGAACAAAAAAATACATAGAAATGAAGAAAACATTAGAAGAATGTGAGAATAAAGATTATTCTAATGCTAAATTCGTCTGGAAAAGAGATGAAGATATATTACAAGTTCTTCTTATTTTTACAGGTTTTACCGCCACATTAATTTTTCTTGGATACTTTGGAGATCCATTGCTCAATGTATTTGGTAGTCTTATTGGTTTTTTTAATGTTTTTTTTCTTGTTCTTCTTTCTGGTATTGAAATATCACAAGGAGCTGTTTATAAATCACAAGTTAGAACATTAATTTTATCTTTAATTTTATTTATGCCTATTTCTATTCTTTTTGATTCTACTCTGATTGGTGCTTCAGTTGTTACTTTTATTAGTCCAACCATTGTTTTTTTCTTTAAATACTTCAATATTCTTTTTATAAAATCTAGGGATGAAGAATACAATGATAAGAAAAAAAATCGATTAAAAAAAGAAATTGACATAATGAAAACTGATATGTTAAATAACTCTGACTCCATGAAAGACATCGTTAAAAATAAAAAGAATAAACATCTGTCTGATCTATACAATTCTTTATTTAATGAAGAAGATTTACTTTTACTCTGTGAAATAAAACAGGAACGAAATGAAATTGAAAAAATAAAAACAATATAAGGAAACAATTAAATGATTACTCAAAATATAATAAAATATCTTAATTTAAAAGATAAATATAAAAACACAAAAAAGAACATTTCATTTCTGGATTATTTTATTCAAAATCTTTTTGAAGTATTATCTTCTGTTTTAGGAGTTATTTGTTTATCAATTTTTATTGTTGGATATTTTAATTCTAATGTTTCTATTACTGAATTTGATTTTTTCTATGTTTTTTTTATTAATGGTATTTTTCTTTATCTTTTTGATATTAAATTTGGATCAAATAAAAAAACATTTAAACGTAATTTTATTTTAGGGCTAATTATATTCCCGTTTATTTATTTTTTATCTAATGGTTTGTTTTTTCTTTCTGCGTTAAACGCATTCAGTTTGGCTTTTTCTATTTGGATTGTCATAGATCTTTTCAATATTTACACAAAAAGGAAAGAACGAAAAATTGAACGTGATTTAATTTTCATAGAAAGAGAAATGTATAAAATGGAAAATATTATAAAGAACGATTTAGAATCTATTGAGTTTTTAATGGATAAACAGCACGAATCAAATACTTATCGTAAACTTTATCATAAAGTTTTCTCTAAAGAAAAAATGTATGAATTAATTAAAGAAAAACTTGAAAAAAATCATGAGTTAGAGACAATATAAAAAAAACAGCCCGAAGGCTGTTTTTTTAATCTAAGGTTTTGCTAAATCTTTTCGCTGCTATTAATAGTCCAACGACTGTGAATATTGACAGCCATAATGTATCTTGCCAAACGTCACTAAGATCTGCACCTCTTAATATCACTGCTCTAATTATTCTCATAAAATGAGTTGCAGGAAATATTTCTGATATCCATTGAGCTATTATTGGCATACTTTCATAAGGAAACATAAAACCAGATAACAGTATAGACGGAAGCAACACAAATATTGTCATTTGCATTGATTGTATTTGAGTTTTAGCTATCGTTGATATAATAAGACCTAAACTTAAACTTGCTGCTATAAATAACAAAGAACCTAAAAATATTTGAAACAAATCTCCATTTATTGGCAAATTAAATATTAAGTAACCCAAACCTAATATGATAGTTACTTGAACAAGACCTATAATTATGTAAGGTATTATTTTAGCCACCATTAGTTCAAAAGATATCAAAGGAGTCGTTATTAACAATTCTAAATTACCTTGTTCTCTTTCTTTTACTATTGCCAAACTTGTAAACAACACCATTGTCATAGTTAATATAATACCTGTCAGACCTGGTATTATATTAACAGCAGAACGTCTTGTTGGATTATAGAATAATGCAACTTCAAAAGTTTTAGTCATTTTCATATCTGAAAGTCCTAAATCGGTTATAGGCATGTTTTGTAATCCCATTATTGCTGAACTTATCATAGAATCCGAACCATCAACAATCCATTGCGCTATTGATCTTTTTTGAACCAACCTTTGATTTATATCTGTTGGTATAATCAATACCGCTTTCACTTCTCCTTTTGTTATTGCATATTCTGCCTCTTTTGGTGTATTGTAGTGTTTTATTACATCCACTACTTGTGTGACTTTTACTGATTCTGTTACCATTCTTCCTATTGCCATTTCACTTTGATCTACCACGCCTACTGGTATGTTTCTAACATCAGTGTTGATTGCAAATCCAAAAAGTAAAAGTTGAATAAAAGGAATCATTATTGCCATTCCAAAAGTTAATTTATCTCTTTTCAATTGCCACACTTCTTTTTGAACAATACATTTTATTCTATTTAAACTATTCAACATTATTGACGACCTTCTCCTGTAACAGAAACAAAAACATCTTCCAAACTTGGTCTTACTAATTCCATTTTGATATTTTTTATATCAGGCGTTTCTTGCTTTAACCAGCTTATTGGATCTTTTATTTCTTTTTTTACTAAAACCCTTAATCTTTTTCCTAGTTGTGAAATAGATTTAATATTTTCTTTTTTAGATAGTTTTAATTTAAGTTCTTTGTTGTTATCTGCATTCACTAATAATTCGACAACATTTACAGACAAATCATTCATTAAATCATTTGGATTACCTTGTGCTTTAACTTTTCCTGCCTCCATTATAGCCAAGTTATGACAACGTTCTGCTTCATCCATATAATGAGTTGCAACTAAAATGGTTGTTCCTGATTCACTTAAATCAAATAATTGTTCCCAAAAATTTCTTCGAGTTTCTGGATCAACAGCAGATGTTGGTTCGTCTAAAAATAGCAATTCAGGATTATGAATCGTTGCAGCAGCTAACGATACTCTTTGTTTTTGACCACCACTCATTCCACCTACTCTTTTTTTTCTAATTTCGGTTAAATTATAAGTATTTAATTGCTTTTCTATTTTTTCTTTTAAATTTTGTTTTTTTAAACCAAATATACCACCTATAAACTTAAGATTTTCTTCAACTGTCAAATCATTGTATAGTGAAAATTTTTGAGTCATATAACCAATTTTATATTTCAATTTTTCGGATTCTTTTGGTAAAGAATGATTTAACACGTCAATGCTACCATTTGTCGGTATTAACAACCCCGTCAACATTCTTATCGCTGTTGTTTTTCCACAACCGTTAGGTCCTAAAAAACCAAATATTGTACCTTTTGGTATACTCAATGATATTTCGTCTATTGCTTTAAAATCACCAAATGACTTGGATATTAATTTAGCTGTAATTGCCATTTCCATAAATTATTTCTCCAAAAGCATTTGAGCTGGCAAACCAGAAGGTATTTCATTGGCGTCAGACGTTGTTAAAGTAACTTCTGTTAAATACATTAATCTTGATCTTTCATCTTCTGTTAATGCATAATAAGGAGTAAATGAAGGCTCTGTTGCAATCCATCTAATTACACCGTCATACAATTTCTCAGAGCCGTCTACTGATATTCTTACTTTTTTACCCATTTTATATTTTAACCTTTGTTTTTCTGGTAAATAAACTCTTGCAAATGGTTGATCAGACGCTTGCATTACTGCAACGTAAGCACCTGTTTTTACCCTTTCTCCTTCATTGAAGGGTAAACTTTCTAATATTCCAGAACGAGTTGATACAACAATAAGATCTTCAAATTTTTGTATTTCAAGTTCTTTTGTTGCTAGTGCTTCTTCTAATTCAGCTTTTGCTTTATCCAAATCTTCTTGACGAGTCCCCGTTGTCTTTTTTGACAGCTCTTCTGTTGCATATTTATATGCTGCAATTGATTCTAAACGAGTTGCTTTTGCTTTATCTAATTCAGAATAAGGAGCAAGTTTCTTTTCTACTAATTCGACGATTCTTTTATAGTTTTTTTCTGCTTCGTTTTTATTCGCCAAAGCTCTATCTACGTGAGCTTTTGCAGCAGATATATCTTCTTTCCTAGAACCGTTTATTAATTTTGTTAAATATGCCCTTTTTGCAGCCACCTCTGCTTCTGCTCTTTTTATTTTTATCTCTTGACGTTTAGTATCTAATTTTACTATTATAACACCTTCTTCTACAAAAGAACCTTCTTTTATTGGAAGATCTCTAATTATTTCATTAGAGGTGGCTGTGTAAGTTACTCTATCTCTTTCTATTGTTCCTAGTGCTTTTGAATTATCTTCGTGACTGCAACCTGTTAAAATCAACAAATAAGAAAATACTAATATTTTTTTTATTTTTTTCATATTTAATCCTGTTTTGTATTCATATTTAAAAGATAACTTTTTTTAAATAATTCTTTCAATTCTAATGCTTTTTTACAATACTTGCATTTTTTTTTAAATGTATTAATATTCAATTAATGAAAAATGAAAATATTTTAAATAAAAAATTAACAATTTTAACCTCTCTTACTATATTATCAGGATGTTCTTCTATTCACATTCCTGAAAATAAATTTGCAAACCCAAAAGAAATTAATCAAAGATATTCTATAACCGATGAAAATAGTTTTTTTTATGAATATTTAGAAGACGATATTTCTATATTCCTAGCTTTTTCAGGTGGTGGAGCACGAGCTGCTGCTCTTTCTTATGGTGTTCTTGAAGAATTGAAAAATTCAAAAATTAAAAATGAAAAAACCTTGGAGGATAAAATTAAAGTTATAAGCTCTGTTTCAGGAGGAAGTTTTACTTCTGCTTATTATGGACTTTACAAAGAAGACTTTTATTTAAATTTTAAAAATAAAGTTTTATACAAGGATATTTCTGATGAACTTTTATATCGTTTTTTTAATCCCTTCAACATGATTTTTTCAGATTACAAAAGAGCGGATATTGCAAAGCAATATTATAAAGATAATATTTTTGGAAATGCAACATTTAAAGATTTAAATAAAAAAAATTCACCTTTTATAATCATTAATGCCTCTGATATAAGTACAGGGGAAAGATTTTCATTTACACAGGAATATTTCGACCTTATTTGTTCAGATATCAATGATTATCCTATCTATAATGCTGTAACTGCTTCTGCTGCTGTTCCTGTTTTATTTGAACCTATTGTTATTGATAATTATAAGGAATGTAAACAACTTGAATTTTTCAATGACAATAAAAACTTATCAAAAGAAGCAGAGGAGACATTCCATAGCGCAGAAGCCTATTTGGATAAAGACAAAAACAAATACATTCATTTAATTGATGGTGGCATTACTGATAACTTAGGACTTCTTGCCTTTGAAGATTTAATGAATTTTGGAGAAATCAAAAAAAATCAAAAAAAATCTTACAAAAATAAAAACATTTTAATTATTGTTGTAGATGCCTCAACAAGTCCTGACCTAAAAATTGGTGAATCATTTGAAGAGCCAAACATTACTCAAACAATAAATGTTGTAACAGACATTCAATTACACAGATACAATCAAACAACAAAAAAAAGATTTAAAGAATTATTAAAAGATTGGGAAAAAAGTTTCAATGATAAAAATCAAAATGTAAACACTTATTTTATAGATATTAATTTTCAAAATACATTTAATAAAGAAAAAGAATTTTTCTTTAATCAAATACCTACAGATATGTCATTAGAAAAAGAAACGATAGACTTAATCATAGAAGAAGCAAAGAAGCAATTAAGATCAAACAAAGAATACAATAAACTATTAAGAAAACTTCAATAATGTCAACTGCACCGACCTGAATAAAGGTGCTTGAAACAAGAAAAATAGAAAAAAAGTCTAAATATCTTGTTTCCGTCTCGAAACCATTTTGGAAATTTCATTATGCTTTTTTATTCATTAACAATTTCTGTTTTTCCTATTTTATTTAAATGAAACTGAAAAAATTCGTCTTCGTATTTTAATTTCATATCCCTTTTTAATTTTTCATATAAAATTGACTCACCCTCTTTTTCAAGAGAACTATTTTTCAAATAGTTTAACACTTCAGGAGAATCTTTTATGATTTCATATAGATTTTTTAATTCTTTATTTATATTTTTTATTGCTAAATCTGTTTTAACTAATTTTTTTTTCAATTTTATCGGATTCATTGAATGTAAGACTTGAAAAAATGATTTCAATGTATGTTTTTCTTTCTTAGCAAAATTGAACATCGCTATTGTGAGTACTATTGGTAAGAGAAACCCTATTGAGACAATAGTTGGTATAACTACCACAATTATAATACCAACAACAGGAATTGATAAAATTGCTCCAATTATTTTGTAATCTTTCAAACCATTTTCAATTTCTTCTTTTGTCCAATTTTCTTTAAATCTTTTTTCCAATTTATTTATTGTCCACATTAAATGTTTTTCTCTTTTTTTAAATACAAATAATCCATTAATAAAAGCTAACAACACCGACATTATTACTAATGAAGTTATGTTATCTACGGAGTAATAAAAAATTATACTTGTTAAGGTTGAGCTTACTATTGCAGGATACGTATATAAAATTAAAAACAACAATTTTTTAAAAGTCTTTGCTGGAAATTCATATTCAGCATCTGCCAGTTTTTTTCTTTTTGATTCTAATTTTCTTTTTTTCGTAAGACATCGGCAGTATTTATCAGATTCTATTGTCATTGTTTTTTTGTCCTTGTTTTAAAATCGAAGATATCAAATGTTTTTCTCTTAAGCAACTTATTTATTTTTTAATGAACGTAGTTTTAAATCTAATATTAAAAGTTGTAAATTGTCTTTATTTAATGAAAAAACAGACGATTTTACATTTTTCCTTTTAAATTAATAAAAATCAATGGTAGGGCGAGAATAGTATTACTATTCTAATCTTTAAACAAAAAACCTATTAAATAAACTCTAATTTTATTGTTTAAAATCATTGCGGGAGTCATGCGGGGTTGGTGAACTTCTTTTTCTTGTGTGACTGCTCCCCGCCTTCTCACTTCGTTTCAGGCGAGGCTTCA
>CEVA01243027.1_pt1 | contig 29671 bp, 19 predicted proteins | sample 361521 | NCBI WGS metagenome assembly CEVA01 (sample SAMEA2622823, study PRJEB7988) | marine metagenome | isolation source: saline water (ENVO:00002010), including | reverse complement strand
TGGCGGTGGAGGCGGCGGCTTCGGCGGCGGCGGCGGCTTAGGCGGCGGCGGCGGTGCTGGCCAAACTATATTCCCTGCTAAAGGTAACAAGCTTATCCTTAGAGGTACACCTGAACTTATTGAAACTATTGAAGATATGATTCGAAAATTAGATAAACCTCCAAGGCAGGTTGATATTCAGGTTCAAATGTTTACTCTTGATCACGGTATAACAAAGAGTTTCGGTTTATCTAGTGATCCATCTCAAAATCAAGCTGTTTGGGATCGTTTCCAGCTAACATTTGGAACTTCAGTATCTTTAGCGATATTGGGAAGAAACAATGGCACCAACTTAGAAGATTACACTGCCGCTCTTTCTGCAGCTTTGAATAAAAATCAAGGAAGGGTCCTTTCAACTCCTAGAGTTGTCTGTTCTGATGGTATTCCTTGTTTTGTAAACATTCAGCAATCAACTCCTTTCATAACAACCTCAACTGTTTTTATTCCTGATGGAAATGGTGGAACTACGGTTACTGAAAATACAGACGTTAACACGGTTGATACAGGTGTCCAGTTGCAATTGACTCCTAACATTGATGATGAAGGGAGGGTTACATTACTCTTGTCACCATCATTTTCTGAAATAACAGGTTTTATAACTGTTCCAGGACAATCAGGCAGCAGTGTTCCTGCTACTGCAAATAACTCAGTTCAAACTCTTGTTGTTTTGAAAGATGGAGAGACGTTGGTTCTAGGTGGTCTTTCAAGAGAGAATGTTGCTACTTCAATTAACAAATTCCCTTGGCTTGGTGATGTTCCAATCTTAGGAAAATTATTTACTAAAACTGATACAAATACAACAGATCAAGAAGTACTGTTCTTGATTACAGTGAGGTTGATTAATAGTCAAAACTAAATAAATGGCATTTAAGTTCTTAAAAAACAAAAAGAAAGAATCATCAAGTGATTCGAAAACTAAGGCTTTACCGAAAAAGGGCGGTCTTTTTGCAAAGTTTGCAAAAAATAAACCTAACAAAAAAGGTGAAGCAAAAAAAGTAGCAAAACCCAAAAAGACGAAAGTCAACAAGAAGTCTGTTGTTGGTTTTGATTTTCAGGATAACTCAATCAGGGTTGTCCAAATGACTAAAAAGAAAAAAGAGATGATTTTGGAAAGGGCAGCATTTATACCCATGGATGGCAGTGTTTGGAAAATGGGAAGGATCCAAGATCAAGCTAAATTCTTAGAGATTCTCAAAAAAGGTTTGGAAGACGCTGGTATAAATGGTCAAAAGGCTGTTGTCGGGCTATCTGGAACCAACTCTGTTGTTAGGGTTGTTAGGTTGCCTAGATTAACAAAAGCTCAACTTAAAGAAACTATCAATGTACAACTTGGCCAATACGTTCCATTCCCACCAGAAGACACCTTATTCAAATATGAAACTTTAAGGGATATACTTGAAGATGAAATAGAAAAACAAGAGGTGATGATTGTTGCAACAAGATATTCCATTCTTGATCCAATCCTTATGGCTTTACAGCAGCTCAATATGGATCCTGTTGGTGTTAAGGTTGGTTTTTTGTCAGCAACAAGTGTGCTCTCTAGATATTTTGAAGACTATTCTCAGTCCGTTGCTATAGTTGATTTAAGAAATGCTATAACTGATATACTTTTTGTTTCTGGCTCTAATGATGATTTAGATATGGATATCGATGAAGGCTCTAAAAAGAAGAAGAAAGCAAAATCTTTGCCACTGACTCCGGGAAGACTGTCAAGAACTATTGAGTTTGGTTATGAAAAGGTGATTCGAGATTTCGCAGATCAGTTACCTGATGGTAATTCTGTAAAAGACCTTCCAGAAATTTTTAGAATGACAGATATAGATTTACTTGACTCCACTTCTTCAGAAACTGAAGATGATTCACAAGAGAATGACCCTTTTGCTTCTTTCGGAACTGATGAAAAGACTGAAGATCCTCTTGATGATGATTCGAATTTGCCTTCTTCGGCTGATGTCAACAATGCTTTGCGAAAAGTTTTTGATAATTTTGCTTCAGATATAGATTCTAGTAAAAGATATTTTGAATCATGGTCTAGAAGCAGAGAGAGATTGGGTAGGGTTGTTTTGATAGGAAACATAAGAAGATTCAATAATATTGATGCTTACCTAAGTGAAAAAAGTGGTTTGGATGTAGTTTTAGGAGATCCGTTAGAGAATATAGATTACGGATCAACGGAATGGTTTCCTGACAAAATGAGAGGCGCTGTATATGAAATTGCAACTGCTGTTTCTTTAGCGACGGAGGCTTTATAGGTTATGTCAAAGCAATTAAAAGTATTTAATCTATTACCACGTGAGTTTACCGTTAAAAAAACTTCTGTATCTATTATTAAATGGGTTACAGTTTTGGCTTTTTGTGGAGCTTATTATGGTTTTACAATTTTGAAAGATTTAGATCAGCAAATTGATAAAAAGAATCAAGAATTGCAAAGTGTTAAAAGAGAGCAAACAGCACCTAGAACCTGGAATGCAAACACAAGCCCAGATGTTTTAAAGGTTGTTTGTGACACTATGTCTGGTGAGTGGGATGGTACAGAAACCAACCCCCCCTCTGTTGGGAAATGCTCAAGATCCTATTCATATCAACAAGATGCAACATTATTTGATTCTGAAAAGACAACATACAACACTATGAGACCTAAAGTTTACGCTGTTACCTTGCTTGGTGCAACTCAATTTCCTTGGGAAGTTTTACTTGATGAAATTAGAACTTTGATACCAAAGAATGTTTGGCTCTCTCAAAGAGCTGGAAATGGCAACAACCCTGTTGGTATCACAGTTGAAGATATGACAAATGTTTCTATCTTTGGTCAATCCATAACAGAAGAGGATATATACAAGTTTGCTAAAGCAATTCAAGCGAGTAAGTTTTTCAACCCAGGAACTTTAAAATTTTCTTGGTCTTACGCTGTTGATGTTGATCCTAATTTTGTCGCTCAACAACAAGCAGGTTCTGCTGGCGGTGCTCTTCAACAGCTAACTGCTTATTTTGAAGCTAAGCCAGATGTTACTTTTTTATACAATTTTGAGATGCAGTTTGACATAAGTGCTGAACTTATGGACAGTCAGGCTATTCAAAATCAGCTTGAGGCAGCTATGGGTCGAGGTGATGTTGCTGGTGGTAACGCACCACCACCTTCTGGAGGAATGCCTGGTGGCATGGGTATGGGCATGGGAGTTGGAGGTCAGTAATGTTTTTTAAGAAAAAAGATGAAGGACCTAAGGTTGTTGGGGGTGTTCAGATTGAAGCTGGCCCATCAACCCAAGAATCAAGGAAGAATAAAGAAGGTAAGTATATAGGACTTGTTGTATTGACAATCATGTTGGTTGGTGGTGCCTGGTATTATTTTGAATCTGGCATGAAGAAACCAAAAGTTGATGAAATAACCACAATAGAAAGCAATATAACAAGTGAAAGACAAAGAACTGGAGAAATGAAACAAAAAAGTAATGAGGTCCATGAGCTTATTGACCTGAATGATGTTTATGAAGAAAAATGGCAAGAAGCTTTGCCGATGTTCTTTAAAGATAATTGGGATATCCAAGACAATTTTTTTGGTGCTATTAATACAGCGTGTCAAATAACAGGTTTATCATGTCAGCTTCTTTCAGTTGAATGGGAAGAGAAAGGAAGGGAGGAGATTCCAGACCAATGGCCTATACCTAGGGTAACTGAGGTGTTTGGTCCTGGTAGTTACAATTTTGGAAGTGTGGGTCCGCGTATTGAAGGAAACATGCTTATAAATAAATTGCCATTTGTGATGGTAGCAGCTGGAACATATGACAAGGTTCAACGTCTCCCTTCTATACTAAACAGAGAAGGAGAGTATTTCCTTGGTGCGTATCAGTTGGCATTATCTTTTTACCAAACCGGTAGCTCTGGTTTCACAATAAGACCTGTTGGTACATGGGAAGCAGCAGTGATTGAGGGTTCTGCTTATTATCTTTCAGAAGATGGAACCCCCAATCAGGATCCACGTTCTTATATTCCAGATGCTTCTGGTGGAAACAACCAGCCTACTGGTGGAGGTGATTCTGGTGATGGAACAATGGGTAGAGGATTTGGTCCATCTGGTTAAAATGATGATTAGTTATAATTTAACTAAATAATTTTTAGGAGGTTAGCAAAAATGCAGGTTGACAACAAAGTTGCAGCAGTCATAATTATTGTGGTAGTTGCTGCTCTATATTTTGTCATGAACGGTAAAGCGGACGCACAAGATGCGGCTACAGAAAGTGGAAACGCATCAGCTCCAAGTACCGGCATGATGGTCTCTCCATTTTAGTTTCCCATGGGTGAAATTAACTGGAAACTGGTAATCATTTTAGGTGTTTTAACACTAGTGATTGTGTATTTTGTTGCTGGAGGCAACACTGAACCATCTGTTCCAAGACAATTTGGCAGATAGTTCATAAATTTGAGGTGAAATAATGAAACGAAGTGCTCTTGTTCTTTTGGTTTTAGCTTTTGTAGCTGGCGAATATGCCGATGAGGCTCAAGGCTTAAGACAATTAAATATTAGATCTGGTGTTATAGATTTGAAATTCGCTTATTTTCAAGAGAGAAGAAGCGAGGAGCAAGGGCCTGAGTTTTACAAGTTTGATCCATTTGTAATCCCTTCATCAATACCTGCTGAGCTTTTGCCGGATAAGGAATCTAAAACACAGCCTGAAGCAATTCTTGCTTCTTCTGCAGCACAAGTTGCAATAGGTTTTAGATTCATGATTGATATTGTAGGAGTTATGGGTTTTAATGGAAATCTGCAAGCTGTTTTCCAGGATAAAGGTAGCGGTTCCACGAATCTATTTAGCGAAGGTTCAAAACTTGGTCCGTTTGGTGTTGGCCAGGATTTCAATCCTGAAACAAACACAATGAGAACAACAATGGGTATTATTGAAGTCGGATCAATTTCTCCAACAGTGGTTGAAGTTCGTTTCGGTGCTTATTTTCAAGACGATCCAACAATGATAATATGGAGAAATGATGTTTTTTACCTAAGATCCCCTCTCGAGGATTTAATGTTTGGTAACATTGGCGGCGGCGGAGACGGCGGCGGAGGCGGTCGAGGCGGCGGCGGAGGCGGTCGAGGCGGCGGCGGAGGCGGCGGCGGAAGAAGATAACCGAATTAACATTCACCGTTTATGTTTTCGTATATTTGTAGTTTTATCAATTTTCTTTTCCTAGCGCAGGAAAAGTGGAACCCTTTTGATGCTGTAAATATATCTTTGAGGAATTTGCTCCACAAGCATCCTGGTTATTTTTTGATCGTTCCGGAAATTGCAATTATTTTTGGAGCACTCATTGTTTTCATGCTTGCAACTTTTTTGAATCCAAAAAATGATGAAAAGAAACTTGAATCTGTTGATTTAATTGGGCTATCGCTTCTAGGGTCTTCTATTTTTATTAGGCTCTCTCAGGTTTTGCTTAATTTTTCACCAATGCTAGCTTGGATTATTGGAGTTGTTTTATTTTTTATTCTTCTTGTTCTTTTTAAGAAAAAATACAAAATTCCATACATTGGTGCTTTGACATATGGTTCCATCTCTGCATTGTTCGCAGTCCATCTTTTAAATTTTGCAGATTTGCCTGCAAATGATCCAAAACCTTGGACATTTGGAGCTTTGATTGGTTTTATTGTTTGGTATATATCTCGTTTTATAAAACAGAAAGATTGGGTACCTTCTCTTGCTTTGTTCTGGCAAATTTTTAGTATATCTACAACTTTTTTGATAATACATGAGACATCTAGGCATTTTTCTATTGAGTTAGGTCGTTACTGGGGAGGACTTGAAACCTTTGATCCTTTCTCTATTTTCTGGGAATTAACAATTGATATTATTACGATTTTTGTTATCCTTCTTGCTTGGAATCATCCTGAGCTGAAAAGGAACAGGGGAGAGTTTTTTGCTTTATTGATGATTGCAGGTGCAAGCTTAATGTTTATGGTTGCATCTTCAGACCTTGTCGCGATTTACTTAATGACAGAGTTTTCTTCAATATGTTTATATTTACTTGTTGGTTTTGCAAGATCTGGTAAAAAATCACCTGAAGCAATTTTGAAATACTTTCTAGTAGGTGTTTTTTCTGGTGTTTTGATACTGTTTAGTGGAATGCTTTTCTATGGTTTAACTGGCACTACAAATCTTTATGATATTAACTTTTTACTTTCTGTAGGTCATCCTTATAAGGGTTTGATAGGTATTGCAATGGCTGTAATGATTGCAGGAATGGGTTACAAGATAGCTATTGCACCTTTCCATCAATGGTTCCCAGATGCAGTCGAAGGTTCACCTGCACCAGTAAGCGGTTACATAGCTTTAGCACCAAAAGTTGCTGGATTATGTGTTTGGATGAGATTGTTCTTATTGGGTCTCGCTCCAATTACTGATATATGGATAGATCTTCTCATTATTCTTTCAATGGTTTCAATGACTGTTGGTAACCTGAGTGCATTAAAGCAAAAAAATGTTAAAAGAATGTTGGCATATTCATCTATTGCTCATGTTGGTTTTGTGATGATGGCAGTTGTTGCTGCCGGTGTTTTACCAGGTGAATTATCTTCATTTCATAGTCAAGGATTCCAGTCAGCAATGTTTTATATGTTCTGTTATGTCTTCATGAACGCAGGAGCATTTGGGGTGGTTTCGTTTTTAGAAAACAAAGGTATAGAGCCAACCTTGGATGGCTTCAGAGGTCTTTCTAAAAAAGAACCCATTCTTGCAGCTTTGATGGTGATTTTTCTGGCTAGCTTGGCGGGTATACCGCCAACTGCAGGTGCTTGGGCTAAATGGACTGTCTTTATTGCTGCTATGGAAACGACCAAACTTTTACCACTTGTTATAGTTGCTGGAGTAAACACCGTTATAGCTTTATATTATTATTTCTCTGTTGCTAGGGAGATGTACCTTCAGGACGATAAGGAAAAAAGCACTGTTGTTCCAAATGCCGGTATAGCTAAATCCATCCCTATTGCAGCTACATTAATGATTACTGCTGTCACAACTTTAGTTATAGGTTTTTATCCAGCTGAAGCTTGGAAGCTTGCTGCTCATTCCGATATTATATTTATTAAAGTTGGGCTAATGTGAGAACCCTTCCGGGTCACCTTGTTTTTTTTATTTTTCTTGTTTTTTATATCTTCTGCATACAGTACTTTGGGCCTTCGCAAGATTTTGATACCAAGATAGTTGCTTATATTGGAATTCTTTGTTCTTTTTGCGTGGTGTTTTTTTCTTCTTGTTTTAAAAATTCTTTTTTTTATTTTTTATCAACTTTTCTTCTTTTGGGCTCAATGGTGGTAGATCCTCATTATGTATGGGCAGATCCTCATTATGCGTGGGGTACAGCGAGCCTTTGGTGGGTTTCCGTAACGTTAAGTAAAATTGTCAGTTTTGACAAGAGGTTATTCAATTTTTGGCCTTATTTTTGTTTATTGGCTTCGATAATTGGCTTTATCTATTATGAAATTAATAATTACCCAATATATACTTTTCCTTTTAATTGGCATAACCAATCTGCAATTTTCTTGGGAACAAGCATTCCTTTTTGGGTGTTGAAAATTTACAATAAAAAAAACAAGCAAGAACTGTTGCAAAGTTGTTCATGCATGCTTTTTATTTTTTATTGTATTTTTTTGACGGGTTCAAAAGCGGGGATTGCTGTTTGTTTTGCATCTTTAATTTTTGCTGCATCAATATTTGGTTTTCAGGATGATAAAAATATCTTTTCTGGATTTTTTTCATATCTAAAAAAAATAAGATTTTTTTTAATTTTTGGTTTTGTTTTTCTTGTTCCTAAAATTTACAACAATATAGTTGGTGATTTCTCGTTTCAAAGCCGCATTGCTTATTTTAAAGGTGCTTTTGAGATGGGTCTAGACAATCCTCTTAACGGTGTGGGTTGGGGTAATTTCAAATTTTATTATCCTCAATACCAATCGAAAATTGAATATGCTGCAAATGATCCTCATTCTTGGCTTTTTAGGGCTTGGGCTGAAGGCGGTTTTGTTGGCATTATCCTGGTGTTTATTCTTGTTTCTTCTGTATTGAAGATTTTCAAAAACCTCAAAAATAATGATGAAAAATGTTTTTTTATTGCTGCTGTCATGATTTTGCTTCACGGTTTGTTTGATTTCCATGCCACGTTTATGCCATTGCCATTGCTGGTTGGATGTTTTTTGGGTTTTTCTTGCAGGAGGAAGAAGCGTAAATCTGGCTTTATGCACCTGTTTTATATAAATTCAAAACAAGGCGTTGGAATATTAATGCCTGCTGTTTGTGGCTTCTTTTTCTGCCTGATGACTCTTAACAATATCATTCTTAAGCCTCAATATCCTGGAAAACCATATACGCACTACGCTCACATCAGGGAAATGTTTGAAAACAGGAATGATCCTCATCTTGATAAAAATATAAAAATAAGACAGTTCCTCCTTGCATTGGATGAACCTCAAAAAAGTTTTATAACAAGAGAGGAAAGACTTTTGCTCTCTAGAGAGTTGCTTTTAATTGATGGAATCAATAGGCCTGAATTTGCCCTTATCTTTGCCAATGAATCATTGCTTCACCCTGATTTGAATCTAGAACAGGAGACCTTGAATGTAATTGATTCGTTTCTTGATGAATGGCCTAGGTTTAATGACAAAGAGGAGCTTTTTAGTTTTAAGCTTGATGCAAGATCTAGAAAACTTGACATTGTTTTTGCTAATTTGTGGGAAATAAAGTCAATATTAGAGAAAGAAAAGTCCCAAAAAGACTTAGCATTGATTGAATCGAAAAAATTTTTTTGATTAATTAGATAGAATTTTCCCTAACGTAATTATTTAAAGGTGGTTTTAATCATGGCGAATTATGCTGATAGAGTTATCGATCAAGTTATTGCAAGGGATCCCAATCAAGTTGAATTTATTCAGGCAGTCAAAGAGGTTCTTGAAACCCTTTCTCCTGTTTTAAAAGCAGATAAAAAATATGAAGAAAACAGCATCCTTGAGAGGATTGTGGAGCCAGAAAGAGTTATCATGTTTAGGGTTCCATGGGTTGATGATTCCGGTAAAGTTAAGGTCAATCGTGCTTTTCGAATTCAGTTTAATAGCGCTATAGGTCCCTATAAAGGTGGTTTAAGGTTTCATCCATCCGTAAATCTTTCAATTTTAAAATTTCTTGCTTTTGAGCAAGTGTTTAAAAATAGCTTAACCACACTTCCGATGGGTGGTGGAAAAGGCGGATCTGATTTTGATCCTAGAGGAAAGACAGATGGCGAGGTTATGAGGTTTTGTCAATCTTTCATGTCTGAGCTATCTAGGCATATTGGATCAAATACTGACGTTCCCGCAGGTGATATTGGTGTTGGGGCTAGGGAAATAGGATATTTGTTTGGTCAATATAAAAAATTAAGAAAAGAGTTTACTGGGGTTTTAACTGGAAAAAGTTTAAACTGGGGAGGATCTCTTATAAGGCCTGAGGCAACAGGCTACGGCTGTGTTTATTTTGTTGAGGAAATGCTAAAACACAATTCGGATTCATTAGAAGGTAAAGTGGTAACAATATCTGGTAGCGGAAATGTTGCTCAGTTTGCTTGTGAGAAAGTTAATGATCTTGGAGGCAAGGTGGTATCATTTTCTGATTCTGATGGGACTATTTTTGATCCTGAAGGTATTGATGATGAGAAGTTGGCTTATGTTATGGATTTGAAAAATATTCAACGTGGCAGGATAAGAAATTATGTTGAAAAATATCAAGGTGCAACTTTTGTAAAAGGAAACCCTTGGTCAATCGATTGTGATATTGCTTTGCCATGTGCTACTCAAAATGAAATTTCATCTTCAGATGCAAAAAATTTAATCAAAAATAACTGTCTGGCAGTTTCTGAAGGTGCAAACATGCCTACAACTCCTAATGCTGTAGAGTGTTTTCAAGAAGCGAATGTTCTTTATGGACCAGGAAAAGCAGCTAATGCTGGCGGTGTTGCCGTTAGTGGTTTGGAGATGTCTCAAAATTCAATTAGAACCAATTGGACAAGAGGGGAAGTTGACTCAAAGCTCAAATCTATAATGCAGAGCATTCATGAACAGTGCATAACAACAGCAGAGCATTATGATTGTCATGGCGACTATGTAACAGGAGCCAATATTGCTGGCTTTACAAAAGTTGCTGACTCTATGATTGATCAAGGTGTAGTTTGATTGATTTGATTTATGTTTTGGCTTAAAGTCTATAAATTTTTAGGCATTGTTTTTTTCGAGCTTTTTAAATTTTATTTATTGATTTCAGGAAAATCCAGTGAATTTAACTCTTTGAGAATGGGTAGTTTTCCTGATTTTCCAAAATCTCGAATATGGGTACATTCTGTTAGTGTAGGTGAGCTTAAAGCTGTTATCCCTTTTATTAAGGAGTTAAAAAAAAGAAAATACAAAATAGTGCTTAGCGTAGGAACTAGAGCTGGCTTCAAATTAGCTAAAAGTATTTATGGCAAAGATGCAAGTGTTTTTGTAACCGTTATTCCTTTTGATTGTGTTAAAACTGTAAAAATTTTTTTAAATAAATTAAAACCAACTGCTGTTTTTTTTGTTGAAACTGAACTTTGGCCATTGTTTATAGATGAGTGTAAAAAGAAGAGCATCCCCTTGTTTTGGTTGAATGGTAGAGTTTCTGATCGTGTTTTTAAATCAAAAGGAATTTATCGTATTGCTTTATCATGGATGATTCCCCAATTTGATCTTTGTTTAATGAGAAGTTTAGAGGATCTACGTAAAGCTTCATTGATCTCCAGTTCAGGACATTATGGAAACATAAAGGGAGTTTGTCTTGGTGATATCAAGTATGACAAGCCTTTCAGGAAACCAACTTTAAAAAGATCTGATTTTGGAATAAGGGATGAAAAGATAATTGTGCTGGGAAGCTCACACGAGGGAGAAGAGAAAATAGCTTTTTCATTATTTGAAAAACTTCTTAAAAAATTTAAAAATTTAAAATTAATTATTGCACCCAGAAAACTAGAAAGAATTGAACATATTAAAAAGATACTTTCAAATAGAAAAGTTTTAAATTGGTCCAATTTAAATAAAGGGAATAAGGAAATGTTTGATGTTCTCATGATAGATGAAATGGGAACCCTATCACAGATTTACTCCATTGCTGATATTGCTCTTATTGGCGGTTCTTGGGTTAAAAGAGGCGGTCATAACCCAATTGAACCTTGTTTTTTTGGTATTCCTACTATTTTCGGACCATCAATGGAGAACTTTAGAGAGGTTGCTGGTGACTTGATTAACTCAGGTGGTGCCATTTCAGCTTCAGAATACGAGCTTTTAGACATTGTTGAAAACCTGCTTTCAGATGATTCAAAGAGAAAAGAGGTTGGCTTACTTGGATTAGAAGCTGTTAATTCAAGAAAAGGTATTTCAAAAAGAATGATTAACGAGGTTGAGTTCTTGCTTTAACAAGTTCAGATAATGTGAATAAGCTGATTAAAGGTATTTTGTTTTTTTCAAAAAGATGAGTGCTTCCCTCTTCTCGATCAACCATTGTTAATATGGCAATAACGTTATGACCGTTATCCTCCATAGCTTCTACTGCCTTTAGGGCTGATGAACCTGTTGTAGTTACATCCTCCAAGACGATTACATTTGAATTTTTATCTAAAAGCCCTTCGATCTGTTTCCCTGTTCCCCTGTTTTTCTTTTCTTTTCTAACAACAAAAGGTAACCAATTTAAATCTTTTGATTTTGCTTCTAGTGAAATTGCATATGCTAAAGGGTCAGCACCTAGGGTTAGGCCACCTATTGCATTTATTTCTATTTTCTGATCATTGATTTTTTGAATAAGCAGGTTTGCTGTTATTTCAAGCAGGCTTGGATTCATCGTGATTATTTTTCCATCTAGGTAGTATTTACTTTTTTTACCAGAAGCAAGAGAGAATAACTCTCCTTCTTTTGCAATTTTTAGTGCTTTTTCTGCAAGTGTTTTTAGTATTTTATTTTTCTGATAAGCATTCATACTTTAGGTAATTATAGGTATAGGATAGATAAGGTTGATAAGGTTTTATTGCCGAAAACTGTTTAATTGGAGTAAATTTTATTCCGTTTTACTTAAAATAGAAGGTATTAATGGTTTTTTTGTTTAGTTTTTTTGCTTTTTTTGCTTTTCTGAATAATCCAGAAAGCACACCTGAAAGATTACGTTTTTCAGAAGCACATTTTTCGGCTGTTATTCAAGAATCTTCAATTAGATGCTTAGATCCAAAATCTGGACAGGAGATTTCAGAAGAAAAGGTGCAAGAAGGTGTTTCATGTATAGCTGAGATTAAAAATAGCAATGGAGTTTCTTATCAGTATTTACAACCCAAGATGTCCATCGATTGGGATGCTTTGACTTTTAATGATGTTGGTATTGTCGTTACTCCCGAAAAAACACAACTTGTAATGGGTGAATCTTTAACTTTAGCAATTACAGTCACTGCTCCAAATGGTCTCCCTCTTGGTTCTGTTTTGTCATTTAATGCACCACGTGGTGTAAAGCTTGATGATCAAGATTCTGAAATTATTCTGCCAAACATGAATGCTGGGGATGTTTATTCAACTGAGGTTGATTTGAAAAATTATGATTTAACTCAACATGGATCTAAAACACTAGAAATGTTTGTTCTAACTGATTCGCATACTGTCATATCAAATAAAACTAATGTAAACATACAGATTTCACCTGATCGTTTATTTTCTCTAGGTGTCATATCAGGTAAAGTTTGGCTTGATTCAGATGAAAATAGACACCAGGATGAAAATGAAAAAGGTGCTGCTGGTGTACTTTTAAAGTTTGAAAATGGCACTACTGTTAGAACTGATAAAAATGGGAGATTTCATATTGATGGTTTAGCCCCTGGTTCTAGGGTTGTTGAAGTTGTTTCTGGAGTTCCTGAAGGATGGAAGCCTGCTTTTGGTTATGAGGTCCAAAATATTTTGGTTTTGCCTGGTAGTCTAGCAAATTTAAACATTCCTCTTTCAGAAAGTCAGGAAAAATGGCAAAGAAAAACAGGTTTTGGAGTAATTGGATCATTCACTCTTGGCTCTTCGGATGTTGCTGAAGGTTCATTTAGGTATATAGGCAACTATTCAGGCTTAGAAATGGAACTATCTTATTCTGACGGGTTGAGGGATTGGAACGATAGATCATTAAACTGGAACCAAGGGTTAGATTTCTCTAGACATAATTATCTTTTTTCAGATGCTTCATCAAGTTCACACAGTCATGGTTCTGGCTTTAATTGGAGTTTGAGCTCTTCAAACACTAGCTTAAGATATGGAAATGTAAAATCAAAAGATACCAGTTTATCTCTTGCAAGACATGATTTGTCTTTTGAAGGTTATGAGTTGAATTGGAGTAAAAACCAAACTTCTCTAAAATCAACGCTTTCAGAAAAACCAGTGCAAAAAACTAAAGATATATTTAAAAATAATAATGGTTTTGTTTACAGGTTAAGAAACATAGAGAGAAAGCAGGATTCAATCAAGGTTCATCTAGACGTTTATAGATTTGATGGAAGTCATGCAGGTTCTTGGAAGCTTGATGAATCTATCGATTATGTACATGAAGACGGAACAATTAGGCTCCTTTACCCTTTAGAGGAGATTGCTCAAGAAAAATACGGATATTTAAATGGAGAAGATCTTTTTATCAATGTTTCTTATGATTGGATACTTCAAGAATCTGATCGAGGAACATGGACAACAAACATAAAGCATAATTTAGGAAATGGCTGGAATTTTGGCATAACTAAAGTTAATGAAGCCCGACAGAACGGTGATTACGAGCTTGAAGGTCAGAATATAAATTTTAAAGGTTCTTCTTTTTCTTTAGGTTATCAAACTGCTAGAACAAAATCTTCCGATACGGGTGAGTACATTTCTGAAGATGGTGGAGTAACTTTCGAACATGTTGAAACCTTGCAAGGGGAGGACTGGAATCAATCTGATAAATTCAATGCTTCTTTGAATGCTGGAAATATAGGTAATTTTTCTTATTCAAATTCAAATATGCAAAAAGGATTTAGCTCAAAGGATGTTTGGGTTGGTCAAGATAAGAAAATAACAGAAATTGGTTTTAGTAATTCAAACTTTTTAGGTTTTTTTGGTGCGAATGCTTCTCTTTATAAAGAAAAACATACCTTGAGTCAAAATGCCTACACAAGATCCAAAATTGATCTTTCTAAAAATGTTAGTGGTTTTGGGCGTATTACTCTCTCAAAAGAATCTCGTAAAGACCCTAACTTATTAGAAGAAAAGCTTACAACTTACTTTAATAAAGATTTAGGCAATGGCTTGAAGTTTCAATTTAGAAATACGAATGTTCAGAAAGCTTACAATAGCGGCATTTTAGATGAAAGAGAGTTTAAATTTTCTGGTTCATCAAACCAAGGTAATTGGAATTTAAGAAAGTTGCAAAATTCCTGGAGGCATTATTCTGAACTTAACATGAAGGGGAACTTTTTTACAAAAGATTTAGATTTGAAGTTATCACGTGACGTTCGATCAAATTGGAGCAATCCAAAGCATAAGTTACAAATGTTCAAATATGAACAAAGCATAAATGGCGCTTTGTCTGTTTCTGTGACTGACGTTATAGAGGAGCAAGGAAAATGGGTTGATCTTAGAGAGGATTTGAATCTGAATTGGAAACCAAATTCCTCAAATAATATAAATGCAAATATTGTCCTAACTGGAAATGATGTATCTGACGAACAGTGGGAAGGGTATAACCTTGGTGGAAGTCATTCAGTTTATGGATGGAATGTGAATTGGGGTGCTAATCAATACCTGAATCCTTTTAATAATGCGCACAGGCATAAAACTCTTGAATCAAGAATTACAAAATCTATCAATGATGCAACAAAGTATTCTTTTACTACTGATAGAAAAAGAGAGACCTCTTTGAATAATACTCTAAAAGAGTACACGAAACTTGCTTCATCTTTAGTTTGGACGCCTTCTGACAATCTTTCTATTAGTGGTTCAGCTTTAGAAATTAGAGACAATGGTTGGACTGAATTTTCAGACCATAATATACAAACATACTCAGCATCCTGGCAACCAAATTCTTTGATCTTTACGGGCAGGTATAGTGCGAGATCTTCTTTGAATGCTAATGGAGGCGAAAATATTGCTATTAAGTCATTGAAGATTGGATACCAGTATAAAGATTGGACATTTTCAGCTGAAGATAAGATTATGTACGGTGATATCAGTGAATCTGGTCATAGGTTTGAAATCGGAAAGTCAATCACTAATGGCTTGAGAGTCATTATTGGTTATTCTGATGGAGGCGCAAGTGATATGTTTTTGAGTCCAGATAATCAAGAAGGTTTGTATTTAAGGTTTTCCGGCGCTTTTTAATTTTGAAAAATTTTGTTAATTTTTGGATTCAAAAAGGTGTCATCATTAAACATCCTGAATCTGTATACATTGGTGAAGGTGTTGACATAAGTAAAGGGGTAACGATTAATCCTTTCTCTTGCCTAACAGGTGATACAAAGATACAGGAAGAATGTGAAATTGGGCCTGGTTCAGATATTCAAAATTCAAATATTGGAGAAAAGACAAGAGTCTTGAGGTCAACTATTTCAAACTCAAACATAATGTCTAATTGCAATATAGGGCCTTATTCTCATATTAGAGATAAAGTAGAGATTGGTGAAAATTGCAGAATTGGCAATTATGTTGAAATTAAAAAGTCAATTATTAAAAACAATGTAAAGATATCACATCTTGCCTATATTGGAGACGCTGAAATATTTGAAAATGTAAATATAGGAGCTGGAACTATAACTTGTAATTTCGATGGAAAGAATAAAAATAAAACAATAATAAGAAGCAATAGTTTTATTGGAAGCAACGTGTCTTTGATAGCTCCAGTTTGCATAAATGAAAATGTTACCATTGCCGCTGGAAGCGTCATTACAAAAGATGTTCCAAAAGGCAGCCTTGGCGTATCTAGAGTTCAGCAAAAAATAATTAAAAATTGGAAAAATAAATAATAAATTGTCGTTTTCATTGATCCTTTACGAACCATTGATTCCTAGCAATACTGGATCAATTGGTAGGCTATGTGTCAATCTAGGAATAAAACTTCATCTAATAGAGCCTTTGGGTTTTAGCTTGTCAGATTCAAAACTGAAAAGAGCAGGTTTGGATTACTGGCCTAGGTTAGATTATGAAACACATGATTCAATCCCAGGTAACTTAAATGGGAGGGTGATTGCTTTTACAACAAAAGGGGATACTTCGTTATGGGATGTAAATTTCCAAAAAAATGATTTTTTATTGTTTGGTAGAGAGGATATTGGCTTGCCTGAAGAGGTTAAACAAAATTCTGATTTGAGGGTGAGGATACCCATGATTCCCAATGAAAGATCTTTAAATCTTGCAATGAGCGTTTCTGTAGCTTCTTATGAGGCATTACGTCAATTGAGAAAGAATGCAGAGCTCAAGCATATGTAAAAACCATGATTACATTTGATATAAAGAAAGCAGCTCCTGAGTTGTTTCTACAAGCGATAAACCACATTTCTGAAAATCAAAAATGTTGGATTGTCGGCGGTTTCTTGAGAGATGTTTATTGGGGAAAAAACATCAAAGATATTGATTTGGTTTTAGATAAAAATGTATTGCAAAATGCAGAGTTGTTAAAAGAAGAAATCTTTAAAAACGATTGTTCTTTTGAATATTTTGAAAATTTTAGAACTGCAAGACTTACAAGGGGTGATTTGAGTATCGGCTTATCAACCACAAGAAAGGAAAAGTATGTTAATGAGGGGCAATTACCATTTTGTGAATTTGATAGCGTTTCTATTTATGATGATTTGGAAAGAAGAGACTTCACTATTAATGCTATTGCTACTTCAATTGATTCTTGCCAAGACGGTGTTTTTTCAACGCTTGAAGGTATCCCGATATCTTATTTGAAGGATCTTGAAAATAAAAACTGGAAGGTTTTTCATACAGGCAGTTTCATTGAGGATCCAACTAGATTAATCAGACTTTACAGATACAGGTTCTTAAATGGAGGCGATCTTGATAGTTTAACCTTGGAGGCGCTTGGCAGGAAAGAGATTAAAGATGTTGCAAAATTTGTTGCTCCTGAAAGATGGAGAAATGAAATTTTAAAACTTGTAAAAGAAGGAATTTCATTTTTAGATTCATCTTTTGAGGAAGCGGTTTTGTTGCAAGATATATTTCAGGGAGAATGGGTTGAAGGTTTTGATTCTGAATCAATTTTGAGTTTTTATTCTTCATGTAGGGGGCCCGATGCACCTTTTGCATGGGCTAGACTTGGTGCAAGAAAAAATGAAATCAAAGCCATAATGCCGATCATCTCCCCTTCTTTTCCGGAATTTAATCAAAATTGGGATTTGTCAAGAATGGATAATTTGATTGGCTCATGGTCTGATTTTTTGATAGATTTAGTCATGAATGAAAGTGCAAAATTAACAACTGCAAAATTAAAGGAATATTTAGATTTAAGGGAAAAGATTATTTTGCCCAATGGAAACGAATTAAAGCTTATTGGTGTGAAAGGTAAAAGAATTGGGCATTGTTTATCCAAGGCCAGAAAAGCAATCTTTAGAGGCCATTGTGAACCAGATAAAAATAGTATCTTGAATTGGGTGGAAGAAAATGCTTGAAAAGCTTATACCGATAATAGCATTGATAGCGAGCTTAGTCATGCATGAAGTGGCTCATGGGGTCGCAAGTATGCTATTAGGGGATCCAACCCCTGTTAAACAAAACAGAATTACATTGAATCCACTTAAGCATCTTGATTTGCTGGGAACTCTTTTTCCTGCTTTGATGATACTTTCTGGATCCCCTTTTATTTTCGGATGGGCTAAACCTGTTCCTGTCAATCCAAGATATTACAAAAACTTCAGGAAAGGCTTTGCCATTGTTGCATTTGCTGGCCCTTTAGTTAATTTTGTACTGGCTTTGATTTCTGCCGGTTTATTCAGGCTAATTGAAACGCAGCAAGAGCCGGTTGGTTCTTTTTTGTATATGCTAGGAATATTTTTTATTTACTTAACTGTGATAAATATGATTCTCGGATGCTTCAATCTTATTCCAGTCCCACCAATGGATGGATCAAGAATAATACAGCTTCTCTTCCCAAGGAAAATTGCTTGGAGATGGTTTGCTTTAGACAAGTATGGCTTTGCTTTTGTTTTTTTGTTGATTTTTTTCTTTAGAGCTCCAATTGATTTTGCGGTCAATATTGCTTATTCCATTGCTACTTCCATTTTGGGTATTTCAGTAATATAAAATATCCATAATGACAAATCATTCAAAAAATTTACCAAAGACTGATGTCTTATCAGGAATACAGCCAACCGGAAATTTACACCTAGGCAATCTTTTTGGAGCAATCACAAATTGGGTAGATTTGCAAAATAGGTACAAGTGTGCATTTTGTGTTGTTGATTATCATGCTTTAACAACCGTTCCTGACGCACAAGAGCTCAAAGCCAATACAGAGTCAATAGTTATTGACCTTCTGGCATGTGGTATTGATCCAAACAGATCCATATTATTTGTCCAAAGCGATGTGCCGGAACATCTTGAACTTTATTGGATTTTTGCATCTTTGACTAGATATGGAGAACTTGCAAGGATGACTCAATTTAAAGAAAAAGGTGGAAATAGGGAAACAGTCGGGCTTGGTGTTTTGAATTATCCTGTATTGCAGGCTGCCGACATTTTGCTTTATGGTGCTTCAAAGGTTCCTGTTGGAGAGGATCAGCTACAGCATCTTGAATTAACAAGAGAAATCCTCAGAAGATTTAATAAAACTCATGGTTTTTTGTTTGAAGAAGTTCAGGCTTTAACCACTAAGGTTCCCAGAATTTTAGATCTCAAGAATCCATCGGCAAAAATGAGTAAAAGTCACCCTGAGGGAGCTGTCTTTATCGATGATGAGGAAGGGATTGTTAGAAAAAAGGTTAAGAAAGCTGTTACAGATACTGGTGACGACCAGCAAGAAATGTCACCTTCTATAGAAAATTTAATGGGCTTGCTTCATGCTTGTAATCAGGATCAATATAATTTAATGCTTGATGCCTACAATTCTCAAAATTTAAGATATGGAGACTTGAAGGTTTCTTTGGGGAATGAGTTGTGCGAATACTTGAAACCAATAAGAGAATCAAAAAATGAATGGCTTCAAAAGAAGGAAGAGGTGCGTGAGATTTTATTCGAGGGTGCAAAAAAAGCTTCTTCCATTGCAAGGCCTAGGGTTGAAATTGCAAGAAAATTGGTTGGTTTAGGTTAGATTATTCTATCTTTTTGAGTTCAACCCTAAAGGGTTGAAGTTTTTGCCTTTTATCTTTTTAATGTATACAATAATTGGTTATACTTATTTGACAATTTTGTATTGATTTGCTAGGAGGCAACTATGAACAAAAGATTTTTATTTTTATTAGTTATTTTTGGATTCAGCGCTATCGCTTGTAGCGGCGGTGATGATTCTTCTGGAGGGAATTCTTCAGGTAGTGGAGGTGGAGGAGGCGGCGGCAATAATTTTGCTGATGTCGAATTGACAGATGGGCCAACAATTGCAACAAGTTCGTCTTTGTCCCCTGGTAGAAGATATGAGATCAGTGCTACTGCAAATAATGCTATTGCATATCAATGGTGCTTAAATTCTTCAGCATCAATAGATCCAGGTTTCTTGATGTATGGAAACAGCATAGGTGTAACCAATATTGCAAATTGTCAATCTTATATTGAAACTTCTGGAGGAAATGGTTCTGTTGTTTACTGGCATGCTCCTCTTTTGTCTCAGGATGTAGATATTAAAGTTACAGCTGTAGGCGAAGGTTCTGGTAATTCAGAATCCTTGGAAAAAGATTTCGAAGTAGGGGTGGCTATATCTATCAACAGTTTGCCAAGCCCTTTGGCTGGAACTTATTCTGTAAGTGGAACAATAGAAGGTCAAAGATGTTTCGGTACAAGTGTTTGTACTGATGTTAATTTGGCGGTTGATAGTGAGTTTTTTGCAACCGAACAATTGGGATCTTCTCATAAATCTTTTGTAATCTGTGATCCAAATCAAGCTTGGGACTGTAGTGCAACAACAACAACTTTTCTTGTTGATGCAACTCAAAGTTTCGATTCAGGAAGCGGTGCATTAATTGCACAATTTACAAAAGGTTCGATAGTTAAGTTTAGAGATTTGGACTCTGACCCAAGGTCTAGCATTGTTAAATGTACAAAATTTGATTTCTTGCCTAGTGATCTAGAGTGTCAGGATCCAAATGCTCCAAATGGACTTTTGGTTCTTGAGAATCCTTTGGATTCTGTTGTTTCTGATGGTGTTGATGTTTGGAACATTTCTAGATGGCAATCAAATTGGGACACTCAGGTTAATCCAACAGCAGGCGATGGAACTTATCAGTTAGTAGCTCAGGTTACTGATGGTATTAAAAGTGCTCAGGATACAAGAACTGTTGATATCAATAATGAATCTAGTGGAGGCACTGATAAGCAAGTTCTTGTAACCTCCCCTAAAAACAACGACATTATTGCTCCTGTTTTGGTTAATTATGGTCCTGATTGTATAGAGGGAACTGCTGATGATAGTGAACCAGGATGGTTTGACACTCAATCAGGACAATATGTAACAAATGGTTTTAGATGTGTGACTTTTTCTGCGGTTGTTGACACTTCTGTTTCCAATGTAACTTCAGTTGATTTTTATGTTGATGGTCAGGTTGCTTGTAGTGACAATAATGGTAATGATGCAGATGGTTGGTCTTGTGTTGCTGAGGCAACTTATTTACCTAGCATTAAAGTTGGAGGAAACAATTCATTCAATCCTATTGCTGGATCTTCTGAGGTAAAAGCTTATGCCAATACTGCAATTACAAATTTCGATTCAAATGAGGTTGATTTTGAATTGCTGAACTGCGGTACTTTAGTATCAGAGGATTTATTGGGCGATTCAATATGGGATGTTGCTAACTCTCCTTATTTCTTAAACCAGGATTTTGAGATTAAGGGCAATTTGACTTTAGATACAACTAATATCAACAATGACCCTCTAAGGGTTAGGCTTATGGATCCATCAGGAACTCCTCCTGTAGGGGTGGATGTTACAGGAAGCTTGACGACAATTGGCTCTAATGGGGTTATTTTTGAACCTGTAACTGTTGGCAATGGTGTACCTGGCGTTGACAATGGGTATTGTCCAGGCCAGCCACAAAATGCTCCTAGTGCTAGCGCTGGGGATTGGGGCCAGTTGAAGTTCTCGGCTGGTTCAACTGGTTTTGTGGAAAATTTGACTATTAGATATGGTGGTGGTATTAGTGATATAGTTAGTCCTGCCCTGGAAGCAGGTTTAATTATCCAATCTACTGGAGAGCTGGAGGATGGTGTCGACCTGAATAATGATGGTGATGCAAATGGTTCTTCATTGGTTATTGATGGTTTGAACATAGACCATTCAAACGGTACTGGTTTAATTGTTACAGGAAGCCCATTGATTACTCAACCAACAATCAACAGTGGTGATTTGACTGTTTCCAATAGTACTGATTTTGGAATGATCATGCATCCTGCATTTAGTGGTTTGAAGGATTTGAACAATACTGGTTCTTTGCCTGCATTTAGTGGAAACGAAGATGGTGATTCTATCCAGATAGAAGGTGGCAACATACCTCAAGCTCTTTCTGTTTTGCTTCAGGATTGTCCAAACATTTTCACAAATTGTCCTAATTTCTGGGGTGAAGTTAGATGGCCTGCTGTTGTTGGTGCTTATGTTGTTGATGGTCAAATAACAGTTGAAGCTGGAGCCAGTTTAAGACTTGAAGGGGGAACTGTTGTTAAGTTTTTGACAACTGCTTCCGGTATATCTTCAAGTGGAAGGTTGGCTATTGGTGATAGTCAAGACGATACTGTTTACTTAACTTCTTACAATGATGATTTCGCAGGTGTCTTTAATGTTCCTGGAGGAGGTATTGTTGATTGTTCGGATGTAAATAGTTCAGGACATCCAATATGTGACACAAATAAAGATGGTATATCAACAGGCAGTCCTGGAGAATGGGGTGCTGTTAAGTTTGATATAGGTTCTTTTGGCTATGTTGAAGGTACTGTTTTAAGGTATGGTGGATCTGACCCTTCTTTAGGTGTGGTTCAGGTGCAGAGTACTTCTTTGAGAGAGGGTAGTGACCAGGTTGATTGTGATGACCCGGACTTGCAGGTTGTGAGTTGGGGTGACCCTTTAGATCCAGTTTCTAGTGAAGAAGAAGACCTGAAGAATAATTGTGTTGTTGTTCAAAACAATACAATTATGGATGCTGGCGGATACGGTATTTCAATCACAGGACAACCCAATGTTTATCCAACTGTTAGAGATAATATTTTTACTAGTTTAAGTACTTATCCTGTTCTTCAGGTTCCAAGCTACACAGGTATTTCTGATATACAAAATGATCGATCTGATCCTGGTTTTTGTACAGGTGCTAATTTCCCTGGAGAGAATCCGGGTGATCCATGTGAAACGAATGATAATAAATTTTGTGATTGGGATGAGGCAACTGGTCAATGTTTAGCTACTGCAGCATCAGATTCTTTTTATGGGATCAGAATGCTTTTAGGGAGAGTTACAGATAATGAGCTAGCAATGCTTAAACCTATGGATAGAGGTGATCATGCTGGTGATCAAACAGTAAACTCCCCAACACCAATGCCATATGTTGTAGATCAGGATATGTCAGTAGAAGAGGATATTGATGGAGATGGTGTTTCAGGTATATTCTCAATCCTGCCAGGTGTTTTGGTTAAATTGGATTCTTCTGGTGGTGGAATTTCAGCTGCTGGAACCATCTGTATTGGTTCTTATTGGGATGAAACAAACGAACAATGTGTAATTCCAGTACAAGGCGATCCGTATTATCTTTCAGACGGAAACGGAAATCTTGCTGAAGTTGTATTTAGTTCAATTAGTGAAGATGACATATTGTCAGAAGGTGATACAAATGGTGATGGTTCATCTAGCTCTGCTCAACCTGGATCTTGGAGAGGTATAGAAATAACATCAACTTCTAAAAAGAGCTTAATCAACAATGCTTCTATAAGGTATGCCGGTTCCGGTCTTGGATCAGCTGTAAAAATAGATGGTGCTTTTGCAAGGGTTCAGGATTCAGTTATAGAGCATAGTTCAGGTTATGGTCTTCAGTATAGAGGTGGTGCGCCAAGCCTGTTGAATGTTACTTTAGAAGATGGGTCAATTATTGATGATGTAGTCAGAAGTGCTGTCAAAAGGAATTCTTTCTTCAGAAATCAAAAGGCCCCTTTGTCAATACCTCATTTTTCATCCTTATGTGGAAGGGAGAATACAGTAACAGGCGTATCTTTCTTAAACGGCTGTGATTCTGTTGGTTTAGACCAAAACAGAATTCCTGCTCCAGGAGATTCCCAATTTTCAAATACTGTTTCAGCAGTGCATATACATACTTTGGATAGAACATGTGCTCCTGGAATTTGTTCTGAAGGAGAGATTGCAGAATTAACACAGCCTGTCAAATGGTCAACAATGTGTTTCTCAAATAACAATTCTGGCAGTTGGGATCCATCATGTGGTACTCCAAATGGTGGACCTGGTGTAATTGATGCTGCAAATATCAGCAGGGTTACTCCTTATCTTGTTGATTCTCATATCACTGTTGGAAATGGTGCTGAACTTATTTTGGATTATGGTTTGGTTGCTAAGTTTGACAATCAGGTATCTGGAATTACAGTTAATGGTTCGTTAACTGCTGCAGGCAATCCGATTGATAATTTAAATAACCCAGATGTTGATGCAAGTGATACTCCAAGAGCTGGTTTTGCAGATGTTGTTTTCACCAGTTACTTTGATGATATGACAGATATTACATCTTGCGCAGGTGGAGGATGTGATACAGATGGCTCAGGGCTTTCTGAAGGTTCTCGTGGTGATTGGAAGGGTGTTTATTTTGTATCAAATGAGGATGCTTTAAGTTGTCCTGATTCTTACCCTTTTAATCATCCTGTTGCTGAGAATGTTTCAAATGTGGAACCTTGTGGAAGAATATTTGGTTTGGGTATAAGGTATGCTGGTGCTGGTAATAGGGGTTCTACAAAAGGTGATATTCTTGATCAAGGCAATATAGTTTTTGATGCAGCTGAATCAGTTATTGTTTCTCATTTGATTTCTGAAGATTCTGCTGAAAATGGAATCGTGATTTTGGATAATGAAAACTTTACAGGTTCTTTTCCAATCATTAGAGATTCTTCATTTAACTTTAATAGTTTTTATCCGATAGTTGCTGATATGGGTATTGGCAGTGATTTCTTGATAAATAATAGTTATTCAGTTAATAAGATTCCTGCAAGTGGAACGAAAGAATATCCTGGTTTTGGTGTAAGAGGAGGCCAAATAAGAAACAGAGTTGTTGGTCTTGATACAACCTGGAACAACAATACTATTAACATTATTGATAATTCTGGCAATATTGATGTACAGCCAATGCCTTATGTTGTTACTGATTCAATAAGGGTTGGAGATGATAGTGCTGTAGATAACATAGATGTTCATATGAAGATTGAAGCCGGCGTAGTTGTCAAGATGGGAGACCCTTTCATTTATGGTGAGTCAGATGGTGTTGACAACAGGGAAGTCAGCATGATTGTTGATGGCTATCTTCAAGTTGATGGTAATGCAGTTGATCCGGTAGTTTGGACAAGCATATCTGATGATTGCAATGGAAATGTTGATTCATTGACTTTCAGCTGTGATGCTGCATTCCTCACAAGCTTCCCTGAAGCAATTGATACAAATAGGAATCTTATGAGCATGGGTCCTAGTCCTTCAGATCTAAGTGTTGCTGATGAAAGTGATGATAATTGGCTGAGGCTTGATGGTGATTCTGACGGAGTTTATGAAAAATCTTTCTGGGGCTCTCTTGCTTTAAGAACCAGAATAGATGCTGATCTTAACAATATAAAGGTTCTTTTTGGTGGTTCAAATCAAAACTCTTCAATTTTTGGACCCTCTCCAAATCAGAGGGCAGGAAACCTTACTCTTCAAGGGGAATCTGCACCTGGTGCTCAAATAAGAATATCAGATGCTGAATTTGCTTATTCAGGTGGTCATGGAATAGCTAGCTTCAAGCAGGGTGGATTGATGGATATTAATTTACACATAAAGGAAGGTTCTAACGTTCATCATAGTTATGCACGAGGTATCCATATGTCCGAAACACCTTTTAAGATTACTGGTTCTGCTGGAAATGAAACTATAGTGGAAGGTAATGGTATAAGGTGTTCTAATTCATTGATTGGAACTCCATTAAAGCCAGGAGTGACAGATGAATGTGACGGTATTTTTATTGAAAGGACTCAAGACCCGACAATCACAGGATTGATATCAAAAGATAATGGAGGTTGGGGAATCTACATTAAAGCTGGCCATGATGGCACTTGCAGCATAGAGCAACCCTTCCCTGTTATATCTTCAAGTGGTTTGACAGGAACATTGCAGGTTCTTAATAATGGATTGGGTGGAATGAGGCTTGAAAATACCCTGGATTTCTTGGTTGATGGTGTTGAGTTTAATAACAACGGTTATTACGGAAAGGGCTGGGATGATGGCCATGGTGTTGATTTTGTGATGAAGGCGATAGACAGCTGCCCTGGTGGTTGGACCGCTAACAAAGGTGAAATGTATAACAGCACAATGCAAAATAATACCTGGAGAGGCCTTGCTGTTAGGAATATGCTTAATAATTCAGGTGACCCAAGACCTGTCTTGACCAATAATACAATTTCAGGAAACACTGGTGGAGGTGTTTTGGTTTGGCATGCAAGTCCTTCCATTACTAATACTCAAATCTCTAACAATTCAGCTTTAGTTCTTAATAACGAACCTCTTCCAACAGATTGTCCAGAGATCACTGTGCCTGCTGGAAATCCATGTTTGGAATTCACACAAGTTGGTCATGGGGTATATGTTCATGTCGACAGGCCTGAAAGTATCCCTACACCTTTGACATCCTTCATGAATCCAGCTGATTTGGTTCTTGATGGAAACGACTCAGGAAAGATCAGTGCAACTCAGCCAGGATTATCTTCACTTACACTTACAGACAATAGCCCTTATCAAATGAGAATTCCAATCAATGTTGAGGTAGGTGACTCTGTTGCCAACCCTGCAAGAGCTGCAAACAATCAATTTATAAAAACTCTCAGTGATGCTGATCCTTGTGATGGAGCGAATGCACCATGTATAAGAAATGCTGTTGAGATTTATGGCTGGGTTATCAATGACTCATTCACCGATGATACAGCCACTGCAACTAATGACCCAGAGGCAGTTGCTACTACAAACACTTATCCTGGACAGGTAAATCCAGATGTTCTTTTGGGTGTTTTGAATGGCCAAACTGGCGGTGGAGGAAACACGAATGCTATACCTTATGTGATTACAAATGACATATTGGTTCTTCCTTCAGGATCTTATGAAGAGTATGCACAAGGTTTTGGTAGTTTTTCACCTGTTTACTTGCAGATCGATTCGACAATTATCAAATTGAGAGATGAACCAGAGAATGTTGATTGGAGTCAAGGTGCAATTGATTTCCATAACCATAATTTGTTTATTGCAGATAATAGCTTTATAACAAGTATTCACGACCCTCTTCTTGGTACTAAAATCGATTATCCAAATTCAAATCTTGGTTTGTACGATGAGGCAGCAGGCCCTGGAGATTGGGGTGCTGTCCGTTTTTACAATAGAACTCTTGATTTCTGGGAATCCTGGTTGAATGTTGATACGTTATGTGCTGAAACAGATGTTGTTGTTCCTGCTGGAACACAAGGTGGAGGAACAGGCTATTCAGAAGGTTTTGGTGGCCCGCTTGATGCGCAGCTTGAGCAAAGAGGAGCAGCTACAGGAGCATGTAACCCATTCGGTCCTTGGTTAAGTCATCCAGTGAATCAGTATGAAGGTACAACCGCAGATGAAGATGAAGATTGTGATCCAATATGTGATTGGTACCCTCAAACACCTTTTTCAGATAATCCAGGAAGCAGCATAATAAGCAGAATGTGGAATACTGTATTGAAGTATGGTGGAGAATCTTCAGAAGCCATGGTTTGGATACAGGAGTCAAGCCCAATGCTTTTCCAAGTTGGTCTTGAAGACTCTATAACTAATGGAATGTACATAGATGCAAATGGTAGTCATGGTCCAAACAACATTAGTTTCAATGGTTTGCAAGCTTGTTCTTCTCAAGGGTGTCAGATTAGTCCAGGTGGTGCTGGTTTGTTCTTTACAACTTTTCCAAGAATACAGTTAGCTGCTTGGCAGAATAATTTACTCGGTGTTTGTAAATTTGCTGGTGGAGGCGGTACAAACTTAATTGATCAAGCATTTACTATCTGTACACAGAATTAAAATTGAAACATAGTTTTTGTGTACCTGATTTAGGAAAGGTAGAAGGTGATGTTGTTTTGATTTCTTGGCTTGTTGATGATGGAGATCATGTAGATGAGGGTGATGAAGTTGTTGAACTTGAGACAAGCAAAGTCACTTTCTCTATCGAATCAGACAAAACAGGCAATATAAAACTGATGAAACAAAAAGGTTCCTCTGTTAAAGTTGGAGAAGAGATAGCCGTTATTAGTTAGATGTATTCTTTAAAAGGTATTTCAGACTTTATTCCAGATTTGAAAAAAGGAATGGCCAGAAGGCAGGATGATATTGATTTAAACCTTCTTGTTAATTTGGATGAAAAAAGAAAGAAATTGCAACTGGAGTACGATAACACTAAATCTGACTCTAGAAAGCTTGGACAAAAAATAGCTAAAGCATCAAAGCAAGAAAAAATTTCCCTTATGGATAAAGTTAAAAGCATTTCAAATCAAATCAAGATATTAAAAAAAGAAATGGATATCAACAATCAAGATTTAATGAATCAGCTTTTGATGGTGCCAAATATTCCAGCAAGCTGGATCCCTGATGGTGTTGACGGCAAAGTAGTTAAAAATTTTAAATCTCCCAAGAAAGAAAAAACACCATTTCATTGGGAAATAGCTGAAAAATTAAATATTTTTGATTTCAAAAGTGCTTCTAAAATATCTGGATCTGGTTGGCCCTTGCTTAAAAAAGATGGTTCCAAACTAGCAAGAGAGCTTGGCAATTTGATGATTGAACATCATATATCCAAAGGCTTTATGGAAGTAAGTCCACCTTTTGTTGTAACAGAAAAAACAATGTTGGGAAGCGGACAGCTTCCCAAGTTTGCTGATCAAGCTTATAAAACCGAAGATGGAGATTGGCTCATACCAACTTCGGAAGTTCCTTTGGTTAATTTTTTAGCTTATCAAGATTTGGATATTTCTGATTTACCTTTCAGGCTTACTTCCTGGACTTCAAATTTTCGTAGAGAAGCAGGAAGTTACGGGTTGAAAACAAAAGGTTTAATAAGGGTTCATCAGTTTGAAAAAGTTGAAATGGTTAGTGTGGTAAAGCCTGAGGATTCAAAGAATGAATTAGATTTTTTAGTTGAGAATGCAGAAAGCTTGTTAGAGCTTTTGGGTATTCCTTACAGAAGAAGGTTATTAGGTGCTGCTGATTTGGGTTTTTCCTCTTCGGCAACTTATGATTTAGAAATACCAATGCCTTCTGATGGAAGTTGGATGGAGATATCTTCAGTTAGTATTTGTGATGATTTCCAATCAAGAAGAGCGGGTGTTTTTTACAAAGATAAGAATAAAAATTTTCACCCATGTTTATTGAATGGCACAGGTTTGGCGATAGGAAGATTAATAGCTGCTATTTTGGAACATTTCTGGAATGGAAAAGCGGTAATCCTTCCTGAGGTTTTGCAAGAAAAATTTAAAAAAGAGGAGTTAGGTTTATGAATAATTTAAAACTTTTAAATCAAAGTGAAGTAAAGAAAATTTTAACAATGAAGGATGTTTTGCAAGCTGTTGAAGACGCTTTTGGTTCTTGGGGCAGAGGCGAGGTTCAAATGCCACCAAAATCTTATTTAATATTTGATGAACAGAATGGAGACTTGAGATCAATGCCTGCATATCTTCCTGGAAAAAATGCAGGAGTCAAAATAGTAACTGTACACCCAGATAACACCTCTCAGGGTTTGCCTACTGTTATGGCATTGTGTGTCTTAAATGATCCAAACACAGGTTTTCCTGTTGCGGTTATGGATGCAGGTTTATTAACAGCTGTTAGAACTGGAGCTGCTGGAGGTGTTGCTTCAAAATGGTTAGCTAAAGAAGGTTCAAGTGAGATTGGCCTTATTGGCTCAGGCGTACAGGCTCAATATCAAATAGAAGCTCATTTGGATTTCATGAACATTGATCATATAAAAATATCTGACCCAAACAAACAAGCAACAAAAGATTTAAGCGACTGGATTAAAAAGAAAGATTCTTCAATAGATATTAGCGTTACCGATATAAAAAATGCTTGTGATTGTGATGTTTTAATAACAACAACACCAGTAAGAAACCCTATTGTTATGGATAGCATGATCGTTAGGCCTCATACGCACATCAATGCGATAGGTGCAGATGCCGAAGGGAAACAAGAGATTGAAGGGAATCTTG
>CEVA01029677.1_pt1 | contig 29968 bp, 31 predicted proteins | sample 361521 | NCBI WGS metagenome assembly CEVA01 (sample SAMEA2622823, study PRJEB7988) | marine metagenome | isolation source: saline water (ENVO:00002010), including | reverse complement strand
TATTGAGGTGTGGATTAGTGTTGAAAGTTAGTTTCGTAAAGTAAATAATTGTTTTCAAACATACCTAGTTCCCTATACACTTTTTGGGCTATTTTATTTTCTTTATCAACATAGAGCCGGACTCCACAACTTTCTTTAGATTTTTTGCATCTGGAGATAACTTCATTATGTAAAAGGCTATATACGCCTTTCCTTCGCCAGTTTTTTTCAACGTATACACTTTGTATCCACCAATACCATGCGTTTCTCCAGTCACTCCATTCATAGGTGATCAACAGACTTCCAACTATTGATTTGTCAACCTCTGCAACTAAATAGAATCCTTTATTACCAGAGGTTAATACGGATTTCACTCCAGGTTTTATTAATTCTTCATTCAATGTTTTTTTTTCTGTTTCCATCGCCATTTCGTTCTGAAACCGTATGATTGTTTCTGCGTCGTTTATGGTGCTAACTCTTATATTTATATTAGACAAATTAATCGACCCCTTTGAATTTAATTGAGTTTTGTGTTAGCAAATATCTGACTAAACATGAGTGACATTAAACCTTCAGAAAGTTCTAGTTTTATTGTCATTTCTTATTACATTAATTGATATTTTCTTCAACGGTTTTGTGCTGAAATAAATCGGTCGAATATTATCTTGTCCGAGACCGTTTCCCGTTCAGTATAGTCCCTATGAGTGTGTGGCGAACAAAATATTTGTAGGTTATAAGGCAAACCAAGAGGGTTATTGTGGAGGACACGAAAAATTTAAAAAGTGGTGAAATGGATATTTCAAACATAACGAATGTTAAGAAGGTTACTATTGGAAGATGTATCAAATACATCCAATAAGATGAGTCAGAAATAAATCTAGGCCATTTCCATAAATTTTTAATCTTGTTTTCGGCTAAACCGATAAATCCAAAGGAGAATAAGATGCTGCAAATAGCTTTTAATAAAATTTTAATTAAACTTACCAAATCTTTAGGTTGCGTTGATTCAAACGTAATCAGTAATCCGTAAATAATGAAAAAAATGACCCCGGATGATAAATAAAATATCCAGTATCTATTCAAAAATGATAAAAGAGAGTTATTCCCATATAGGCTGTACCCTAGAGTAAAATATAAAGCTCCAGATATTGGATTAAGTATCAATTCCCCACCAGTTGGAATGCCTACGACACAGTATATGGCGATAAATAACACAGGTATTCTTGGCCGAAAGATGAAATCTGCTATTAGTTTCTTGAAATTTCCCATGCTAATTACTATCAAATTCAATTTCATTATGACTAAAACCTGTTCCAGCATGCGGTATGTCAACGACAGCGGTCTCAATATTATTGTTAGAAGAGTAAATATAAGAAGGTGCCAGAGAAACCATAGATGAAAAGGTTGACCTGTATTTGAGTAGAAAAAACGAACTTCTCCAGTTCTTCCATATTCAAATATCCATGGAATGGTGAGGCCTAACAAAGGGAAGAATATTACCATCGGGATTAAGAGTCTTATTGACCTGTTAATCCACCACGATAGCCATGACCTCCTAGTTACAACCAGGTTGGCAAAAAAACCGGCTAACAGAAAAAATAGAGGCATACGCCATATATGAATAAACTCGAAAACCATCCATAATACGTTTGAAGATTCTCTATCTGCGGGCCATATAACTTCTATATTAGGTATGTAAGGTAGAGTGGAGTGTAATGCGATCCCTAGTATCATTGATATGCCTCGTAGCGCATCTAATCCATGATATCTAGTTTTCAAATCAGTTTCCTTTGAGATTTGCATATCAAATGGTTTTAATTCAAATGATCAGGCCATTCTTTGAATTTGGCGTTTGCGTAGTAAATTGTGTATATAGTGATTTATTGGAGCTAATTTTGATACCATCATTTAAGCTAGCATATCAAAGTTGAATTAGTTGCTAAACATGCAATTGGTGTTAGAACGGAGGAATTAAATGGGTCGATTACTAGGAAAAGTTGCTTTGATTTCTGGTGGTGCTAGAGGTCAAGGTGCTGAAGAGGCCAGATTATTTATACAAGAAGGGGCGAAGGTAGTATTCACCGACATATTAGACGAAGAAGGTAAGAAGATTGAAGCAGAATTGAATGAGTTGGGAGGGGAGGCTCGATATATGCATCTTGATGTTACGGACGAGAGCCAGTGGGACTTGGTGGTGAGTAAAATTGTCGAAATCTACGGGAAAATTGATATATTGGTGAACAATGCTGGTATTTTGATTGAAAAAGGGGTTGAAGAGACATCCGAAGAAGAATGGGATCGTATACAGAGTGTTAACTCAAAGGGTGTTTTTCTTGGTATTAAATCTGTTCTCCCACCAATGAAAAATGCTGGTTCTGGGTCCATAGTTAATATTTCATCAGTAGCTGGCCTGATAGGGTCGGCATATGCAGCATATGGTGCCAGTAAAGGTGCTGTTCGGTTGTTAACTAAATCTACTGCGGTTCAATATGGCCCGGCTGGCATCAGATGTAATTCGGTACATCCCGGTATTATAGAAACGGACATGACTGAGAATATGCTTTCTGATCCTGAAATTGCCGAACAAAGGCTTCAAAATACTCCTTTAGGTACCTTCGCAGTAGCTAGTGATGTTGCTTATGCCGTTTTGTATTTAGCTTCAGATGAGTCTAGATATGTGACCGGGTCTGAATTAGTCATAGATGGTGGCCTTACGGCCAAATAGTAATTTGAGAAAGATAGCGATAACAATAATAGCTGTCTTCACAGGCGTTATTCTATTCTATGCTTTATTGGAAATTGATTTTTCCGGGGGAACGAGCGTTGACAGGATAGATGTAATTGCCGAATCCGATCAAAAATTTCGCAACAGTTCTGAGTCTGAAAAAGTGTTGATCTCAAAAGAGACATCAAAAAGCACATCAAATGCCACACCAACTAATCCGAATGTGTTAACTCAGAAATCTATATCCTTGAAGAAAAAAGAGATTCCTGATTCCGATCGAGATCAAAAGGAAGCTAAAGAACATCTAAATATACAATCCAAAAAACAAGCCAGCAATTTAAATTCTAATGAGAAATTATCGGTCACTGACCTGGATTTCTATTCTGATATAACTGTCGAAATACAAGGGGAGCCTTTACCAGCTCTAAGAGAGCAGTTTGATTCTGCGATAGGTGCGAGTGCTCCCCTCGTTAAAGCCATAACTTTGGATGGAGATGAAGTATATGTAGGAGGGGAAGGTTATTTTAATCTAATTATTGTATTAGCCCATTGGTGCCCGCACTGTAGAAATGAAGTAAGGGAATTGACTGATTATCTTAAAGAGGCTGACATTCCAGAGAACTTGAAAATATATTCTCTTGCTACGTCTATACGAAGTGATAGGCCGAATTACCCACCACACGAATGGTTTGAGAGTGAAAAATGGCCTATACCCGTTATAGTGGATAATGAAAAATCCGATATTTCTTTTCACTATGGTGTAAGTTCATATCCTTTTTTTATACTCATTGATGATAAAGGGAAGATCCTGTCTAGAAAGCCTGGTCGAATTGGGGTTGAGGGATTTCAGAATCTTTTCAGGAATATTGAAAAAATACGAACAGATAATTAAAAATCGATTCTATTCAGAGGCAATGAAAATTGATTTGAGGAGCATTTATGCCAGTATCTAACAAGATTAAAAAGTTTATGGAACAAGGTTCTTGGATCAGAAAAATGTTTGAGGAAGGAATTGCGTTAAAGGCTCAATACGGCGACGAAAATGTTTTTGATTTGTCCTTAGGTAATCCGGTCATTGATCCGCCTGAAGAATTTTACACAGAGCTAAAGAGACTGGCAAATAATCCCACTACTGGTATGCATCGTTACATGCCAAATGCAGGTTTGAATTCCGCTCGACAGGCTGTTGCTGCTCAACTTGCAGTAGAAACAGATATTGACTTCACAGAAAGAAACATCGTCATGGCATGCGGTGCTGGTGGAGCTCTAAATGTGATAATGAAAACACTTTCAGATCCAGGCGATGAATTCGTGGTTTTTGCGCCTTTTTTTGTGGAATATCATTTCTATGCTGATAATCACGCAGCGTCATGCGTTGTTGTCCCACCGGACGAAAATTTTTTGCCCAATATGGATCAATTTGAAAAATCAATCAATGAAAAAACGAAAGGAGTTTTAATAAACTCACCTAATAATCCTACAGGCGTAATATATGGGAAAGATACGTTGGAGGAAATTGTCTCTATCATTAGGGCTAAGGAAAAAGAATTTGGCACGGAGATATATTTGATTAGCGATGAACCTTATCGAAAGCTAATATTTGACGGGTATGAGTACCCTCATATTTTCCAATATCACTCCAGGAGTATAGTAGCAACGTCTCATTCGAAAGATTTAGCCCTTCCTGGGGAGAGAATTGGATTTATAGCTGTCCATCCCAGTTGTCGCGACGTTGAGGAACTCGTGGATGGATTAGTTTTTTGTACTCGTACTCTTGGTTTTGTGAATGCGCCCGCCTTGGTCCAACAAATAGTGACGGCGCTGCAAGATGTAACTGTTGATGTGGCTGTCTACCAGAGTAAACGTGATTTTTTGTACGAATCATTGCTAAAGGTAGGGTATTCAATCGTGAAGCCACAAGGGGCATTTTATTTGTTTCCTAAAAGTCCTATTCCTGATGATGTAGCATTTGTCGAAGAGCTTAAACAGTATCGGGTTTTGGCTGTTCCAGGCCGAGGTTTCGGTGTTCCAGGATATTTTAGACTGTCTTATTGTTTGGAAGATTCGACATTACAAGGTGCAGTGCCTGGGCTTACTGCGGCCATTGAAAAGTACCGATAGAACTACAAATAAATTTACACAGGTGATGTGTCCTTTAAGCCAGACCCAGTTATTGGTACCAGGACGGTACTGCCTTTACGTATTTTTCCTGATTTAATCATTTTGCTCGTGCCTGCAAATGCTGCAGCTGAAGTTGGTTCACAATATATTCCTTCCGTTCGCGCAAGTTCTAGCTGCCAGTTTGTAATTTCTTCTTCGTGGACTGTATCGCATTCTCCCCCTGAGACTTTCATCACGTTTATAACTTGATTTAACCTCGGAGGTGAACCTACAGCTATACCTCCAGCCTTAGTTTGCAAAACCATTTTATTGTTCCATTTTTGATTATAGACGGCGGAGGCAATCGGTTTAACTGATTCGGCCTGTATAAAATGCATTCTAGGTAGCTGCGTTATTAACTTGTAACTTATTAATTCAGTCAGAGCCTTGTAAACTCCTATATAAAGGGATCCGTTTCCCACAGGAATAACAATGTCAGTTGGGAAAGTATGGCTTGTATCTGACAGCAATTCATACCCGAAGGACTTTGTTCCCTCAATGAAATAAGGGCTTAGATTGTGAGACGCGTATATTAAGTTGTGTTTAACTGCGTATTTTCTAGCGGATTCAGTGACTTTATCTCTAGATCCTGGTGTGGAGTGATGGGTTGCTCCATACACCTTTATTTGACTTATTTTAGGTGGAGGTGCTGTTTCGGGAGCGAAAATGTGTGCTTTGATGCCTGCCGCAGCGGAATACGCTGAAATCGAAGATCCTGCATTTCCCGAAGAATCTTCTACGATTTCTTTGATCCCAAACTTTAGGAGACATGATATCAAGATTGAGGTTCCTCTATCCTTAAAGGAACCGGTTGGGTTTTGTGATTCGTTTTTGGCTAGTAAATTCACATCCAATAACGCACTTGTATTTGTAAGGTTAACAGTCGGGGTGTTTCCTTCACCAAGAGAAAAAAGTTCGGATTGAGAATTTAAAGGTAAAGGTATCTCAAGGGATGTATTGTCGCCCCCTGAGTAATGCGTCGGAAGATATTTTATATTTAAGGGACTATCGCATATTTCACATTCAATTAACGATGGCGATGGTGAGTATTCAGTCTCACATGAAGAACATTCGAATTTATAGTGATTGGACATAATAATTCCTAGTTATCCTGTACGTATTTTATGTTTGGTATCATCTTGCAATGCATAATTCTAATAATACTCGCCATTTCAAAATCCAAGTGCCTAAATTTAGAGAGTTTTTTTATGGATGGTGGATTGTAGCAGTTGCGGTGATATTGCTAACCTTGATGTCACTGTGTGTATTTAGAGGGATGGGTGTGTTGATGGTTGTGTTGCAAGAAAACTTCAAGTGGTCTCGCACTCAAATTTCTTTTGGTGCTTTGTTGAGCAGAGTTGAAGGTGCTGCACTAGGTCCAATAGAAGGGGTTCTGATAGATAAGATTGGAGCCAGAAAAATGATCATTACTGGGTTTTCAATCATGGCCTTGGGGTTTGTGCTTTTTTCCCTTATTCAATCGTTATGGCAATTCTACGCTGTATTCATTTTAATTACTCTTGGGTCTGGAATAGGTGGTTGGTTGGCCATTGTCTCTGTTATAAATGGTTGGTTTGTAAAGCGTAGATCAATAGCAATGGCTGGAGCTATGTCAGGTATCCATGTAGCGGGATTTTTCTTGCCGATATATGCAATGGCAATGGGTAGTAATTTTCGAACAACTAGCTTGGTGATAGGTATATTTATTTTATCTGTGGCTGTGCCATGCGTGAAAATAGTTCGTAATAGACCTGAAGATATGGGATTAATTCCAGACGGGAGCAATCCATTTATCGGACGTGAAAAGCAAAAAGAATTTAGTCAATTAAGTCAGGATCCGAAACGTCAAAGTGACCCTCAAGATCTAGTTGAAGATTTTACTGTAAAGCAGGCTTTATTGGCGCCTGTGTTTTGGATCTTAACTGTCGCTCACGTATCTTCCACGATAGCTATTGTTACTCTATCTTTGCATTTGACCCCTAGAGTCACGGATATGTTGGAACCAGTATTTGGAAGCCGCGCTGACGCCTTGACCACTGCTAGTACAGTGGAAACCACATGTTCATTGGTGGCTTTACCAGCTATATTTATATCCGGTTGGTTAGGGGATAAAATATCAAAGAAAAATTTGATTGTTTTCTTTTTAGCTTTGCAAGGTCTGTCGACGATTGTGCTCGCTTTGGCGAACAGTCTAGCTCTGGCATACGTTTTCGCAATCATGTATGGAATAGCATTTGGAGGGCGTATACCTTTAATAACTGCTATTAGGGGTGATTATTTTGGCCGTTCATCCTTTGCTACTATCATGGGCTGGTCAATGTTGCCTAACGGTATATTGATGGCAATTGCTCCTGTATGGGCTGGATGGATGTATGATAATTATGGAAGCTATACAGTACCTTTTTTGACATATTCTATTTTCACTTTGGTAGGCGCATTTATAATGTTGTTTGCCAAAAAACCTGATTTCTCCAAGTAAGTGTCAATTGGATGCACGTTTTATTTGAGGATTTGAGAATTGAAAGTACTAGATCGTGATTTGATTCCAGAATTCATACGTTTCTGGGAAGACATCAAGTCTGAATTAGACGTTACGGAGTTTGATATAACCTCTGCGAGTAGTGCGGTTTTTGGCGACCAGTCTGTAGAGGCTCTCGGTGGAGCTAAACCTGCTTGGATGCAATTGCCGGATTTAGATCTGGCGCATCATATAGCGCATGAATTAGCACATCAACTTTTGAGAAAAAGAGGGTATCCCAGAATAGGTCGGGGTATTCGATACGGGACGTCGAGTTCAGAAGCAAGGGTAGGGGGTGACCTGGAAGAATTAGTTATTCATATACCTTTGGATGCGTTGTTGGCTGAATATGGGTTCTCCAATAAAGTGATTGTTGAAAGAATGTTTAACGGAGCCAAAGAAGGTATAACCGGTAGTCCAGTTCCAGATTATGGGAGTCCATGGTTTTTTACCTGGGCAATTAGATATGCTGAATTGACTCGTATGTTGACAGACAGTCAGATGGGAAAAATAGACGATGTTTTTCGAGAAAAATGCAATGAAATTCGGATGCTTGGTAAAGAATTACTTTTAATCTTGAGACGATATGAATGCTGGACTCCATCGCAAACGAAGCGGGCTATGATGGATTGCCGCGATACACTCGGATTGGGTGTTGATGGTAGGGTTTTGATTATTGATGGAGAAGATGGCACTTTCAGTTGATGGAGGTTGTCGGAATGGGAGATTATTAATCCAGCTATTTAATTTCAAAAATAAAAAACCACACGCTAGAGATCTCACGACTGGCAGTGTTCGGGGAAACCTGTGGTATCTATCATGGCCTCAAATTTCAGAGAGTGTGTTCAGTGTTGCTGATCAGTTGGCGGATCTGTTTTGGGCTGGAAGGTTGGGGTTCAAGGCTATTGCTGGGCTCGGAATTGCTCAGACTTACATTCTAATGCTCATGACAGCCAGGATGGGATTAGATGCTGGGATGAGGGCAATGGTAGCGAGAGCCATTGGTGCTAAAGATATACGTCATGCTAATAATGTAGTTATTCAGTCTGTTAACATCACATTTGTTTGGAGCATTATCATAGGCGGTTTAGGGATTGTTTTTGCCGAACGGTTACTAAATGTTATTGGAGTTGAGGATGATGTAGTGGCGCTCACTTCAGGTTATCTGAAAATGCAATTTGTTGCGATGTCGCTATTATCGTTCCAGAGATTATTTGGTGGAGCGCTGCAAGCGGCAGGTGATAGTATCACCCCATTAAAAGCTATAACGATTAGTAGGCTCATTCACCTCTGTTTAACCCCGTTTTTAATTTTTGGGTGGGGAGTTTTTCCTTCTATGGGTTTGGCAGGTGCCGGATTTGCAAATGTGGTCGCACAAGTGTTTGCTAATATATTGAATATTTACGCTCTTATGTCTGGTCGAACTGATATCAAATTGAAATTATCAGATTACTGTGTAGATTTTAATTTAATATGGAAAATCTTAAAGGTTGGTATACCTGCAGGGATTACTGGAATGCAGAGATCATTGTCTCAGTGGGTATTATTGTTTTTTGTTGTGACTTTCGGTACTGGGCCCGCGGCAGCTTTTTCGTTATCGCGGCGTGCTGAAAATATCGTAAACCATGCAAGTAGAGGGCTCGGAAGAGCTGCTGGTACCTTGGCAGCACAGAATCTTGGGGCACAATTAATAGGTAGAGCTAGAAGTTCTATGAATTGGGCAATTGTTTACTGCCTGGTTTTGAGCCTGTTCTGTATGGTGGTTTTCCTCGGTTTTCCTAATGAAGTCGCAATGTTTTTCAGCGACGAGAAAGAATTTGTCCAGCATACGACGTTGTGGATATTTATAATGGGGTTAAGCGCTTTTCCTATGAGTTCAGTACAGGTGTTCACTCAGGGAGTGGCAAGTACGGGTGATACTTTGGCACCAATGATTATAACTTTGTCTACTATGTGGGTTATAGAAATTCCGGTCGCAATAGGTTTGGCTTTATTGACCCCACTGGATTCGACAGGTGTAGCTATAGGGATTGCAATTGGAAACGTTTTCAGATGTGTGTTTTTCTTTTTATATGTATTTAGTGGTAAATGGCTAAGGCCAGGGATATTATGATTTGGTATAAAGACTGGATATTTTATGTTTCAACTGTTGCAGTGGTTGTATGTGACCAAGTAACAAAATCAATTATTGAGGAAATAGTTCCGCTATATGGTACGTATTCAGAATTATGGATTTTCAGCATTGTTCATGGACGGAACACTGGGTCAGCATTTGGGTTATTTGCTGGATTTACAAACTTTTTGATTATAGCTTCGTTGCTTGGTTTAGGGTTGATACTTTATTTTTTCATGAAGCAAGCGACTAATAATATGTTTATGAGGATTTCTGTCGGATTGGTTGTGGGCGGAGCATTTGGTAATTTGATTGATCGTGTCAAGGATGGTTTTGTTGTGGATTTCATAAGCGTCGGTTGGTGGCCTGCGTTCAATGTTGCCGATTCTGCTATATCTGTTGGAATGACAGTTATATTGGCGTTTATGATATTTGCCAAAAAAGAAAAAAATGATGCAGGGTGAGATTGTCAGGAACGGGAATTAATGGAAACAATAGAAATTTGCGTCGACGTGGAAAATATAAGATTAGACCAATATATATCTGATCGACTTAATCACATATCTCGTTCACGAGCGACTCAATTGGTTCGTAATGGTGACGTTACCGTCAACGGTGAAACCGTTAAGCCCTCTTTCAAAGTTAGGCATAATCAAAAGATAGTTATAGATTCGGCTAATCCGATGGAATCCAAAATGATTCCTCAAGATATTCCTGTAAATATCATATTTCAGGACGAAGAAATCATCGTTGTTGACAAGCCAGCTGGCATGCCTGTGCACCCAGGTGCTGGCCATGAGGATGGTACCTTGGCGAATGCCTTGCTTTATAAATGTCCAGATTTGAGAGGAATAGGAGACGTTATAAGACCTGGGATAGTACATCGATTAGATATGGATACGTCAGGAGTCATGGTTGTTGCAAAAAGTGAACCAGCTCTTAGAATTATATCTGATCAATTTAAGCAACGTGAAGTAAAAAAAACCTATATTGCTTTGGTTAAAGGATTGGTTGATTCACAAGAAGCAGTTATTGAAGCTCCAATAGGACGGGATCCAGGGAACAGAAAAAAAATGGCCGTCGTGAGTTCCGGGAGAGAGTCAGTTACTCAATACAAAATCATAACTCGGTATAAATTCTACGATCTTTTGGAAATAAAGCCATTTACAGGGAGAACGCATCAAATAAGAGTTCATTTAAGTTCAATAGGGCATCCAATCGTTGGTGATGTTTTGTATGGCACCAAAGTTGATGGTTTGGCTAGGCCATTCTTACACGCTGCTTTACTTTCATTTAAGCATCCAATTTCAGGTGACATTATAGAATTCAGGTCTGATTTACATCAGGATTTGGAAACTTTCTTGGTCCAGCTCGGCTAACTTTAGAGTGTTATTATTTTTGTATGGGAATAATCATTTTGAGAAAATTAATTTAAATGAAACACCACAGTAATGTTCGAGTTAGATATGCTCCAAGTCCGACAGGCGATCCCCATATAGGAAATATCCGGACTGCCATTTTTGATTGGTTGATGGCACGTAATACTGGAGGTAGCTTTGTGGTTCGTGTGGAAGATACTGATCAAAATAGATTAGTTGAAGGGTCAATAGATAACCAAAAAAGGGCTTTAGAGTGGCTCGGAATTGATTGGGACGAGGGATTAGGTAAGTCAGGTGAATTTGGACCGTATGTTCAATCAGAACGACTTAGTATATACCAGGAAATTACTGACTTATTGATTAAAACGGGCAATGCGTACAGGTGTTTTTGTTCAACTGGGCGATTAGCAGAGCTTAGGGAAGATCAGAAAAAGAAGAAGAAGGAGCGTTTGGGATATGACGGGTTATGTAGGGAACTCTTTCAGGAAGAAATAAACAGAAAATTGGAATGTGGATATGAATTTGTAGTTCGCTTCGCTATGCCCGATACTGGTGTATCGGTCATACAGGATCTTATACGAGGGAAAGTTGAATTTGAAAACAGTTTGGTAGAAGATTTCGTAATTTTGAAGTCGGATAAATTCCCTACCTATCATTTAGCTTCTGTTGTCGACGATCATTTTATGAACATTACTCATGTGTTGAGGGGAGAGGAATGGTTATCCAGTGTTCCTAGACATATTCAAATATATAAGTCACTTGACTGGGTCATACCTTTTTACGCCCATTTACCTACTATTTTAGCTCCTGACAGATCCAAATTAAGTAAAAGGCACGGTGCGACGTCGGTCATGGATTATAAACAACAGGGCTTTGTGTCTGAAGCAATGTTGAATTTTCTTTCATTATTGGGATGGTCTTACGACGGCGAGACAGAGATTGTCCCATTGGCTGACATGATTTCCACTTTTGATATATCTGGAGTTAATTCTTCCGGTGCTATTTTTGATATGGAAAAACTTATTTGGATGAATGGAATTTATATTCGCCAGATGCCTCAAGAACGTTTAGGTGACCTTCTTCATAATTATTGGACTGAATATCCTCCTGTTGAGTTTGACAATATACCTGATAAGGAACGGGCAATACAGGTTGCAGGCTTGGTTTCAGAAAGGCTTAAAACACTGAGAGATGCCGCACCATTGGTAGCTTTTTTATACAAAGATCAGATTGAATATTCTTTAGATGATTTGATACAGAGACAAATGGATAAGGTATCCACCGCGGCAGTTCTAGAAGAAACTATCTTGAGGCTTCAAAATATTCAATCATTTTCAGCACAAACGATAGAGACAGAATTACGCAATATAGCCACTGATCTGAATTTAAAACCTGGCCAGGTGTTAGGAACTATTCGAATGGCTACGTCAGGCCAGAAAATATCACCGCCGCTTTTTGGTTCATTGGAAATATTGGGCAAAGCAAGAACAATTAGGTTAGTTAAGCAGGCAGCAAATAAACTGTAATTTGATTGACGATCAACTAATCAAAGGTTAGATTGTTCTAGTCAGCTTTACTGGAGGAACTATTATGGGATTAAAAGAACAACTGTCTGTAGATCTTAAAGATGCTATGAGAAATAAAGATAGTGTAAGAAGGACATTGCTCAGAACACTGATTGCCGAGGTAAGGAATACAGAGATAAACACACAAACCGAATTAGATGAGACAGGGATAATTGCTGTGCTTACTAAGCAATCCCAACAAAGAAAAGATAGTGCCGAGGCGTTCAAATTGGCCGACAGACAAGATTTAGTTGATGTTGAATTGGCTGAAATGGAAATCATATCCAAATATTTACCAGAACAACTTACGGAGGAAGAAATCGTTCTGTTAATAGATGAAATAATTAATGACGTACGACCATCGGGGCCAGAGGATATGGGAAAAATAATGGGCCCTCTCATGCCAAAAATTAGAGGACGTGCTGATGGAAAAATTGTCAGTGGGATAGTCAGTTCCAAGCTTAGGAACCTGTAATATCATTATGAAATTTGGAGTTAGTGTTTTCCCTGGAACATGGAGTGATGTTGATTGTTATTCAGTTATCGAAGACGTTTTGGGACATGACGTTGACTATGTGTGGCATAAAGAAACTGATCTTGATAGGTACGATTGTGTGATAATTCCGGGAGGGTTTTCTTATGGTGATTATCTCAGATGTGGATCAATAGCTAGTCTGTCTCCTATAGTATCGTCTATAAAGAAATTTGCGGCGCGTGGCGGATTAGTAATTGGAATATGTAATGGATTCCAAATTTTATGTGAATCGGGTTTACTACCAGGAGCTTTGATTCGTAATTCACATCTGCAATTTCGGTGTCAATGGGTTAATTTGCGAATCGAAACTGAAGACAGCCCATTCACTAGAAATGCAGATGAAGGTCAGGTTATTCAAGTTCCTATTTCCCATGGGGAAGGAAATTATTATGCAGATGAACATACATTAGAAAAATTAGAAGACAATGGACAAGTATTGTTCAGGTATTGTGATGAAAGTGGCGATATCACCACTGAAAGTAATCCTAATGGGTCGCTTAATAATATAGCTGGCATTGCCAATGAAAATGGTAACGTTTTAGGAATGATGCCACATCCTGAAAGATGTTGTGATGAGATCCTTGGTGGTGTTGACGGTAAGCTGATTTTCAATTCAATCATTAAGTCGACAGAGAGATAAATTTATTGCTCGCAGGATTATTCCTTTCAATGGGTGCTGCTTTAGGATTTGGGGCTAGTGCTGTTTTAGCAAGAGGTGGCATGCAATATTTCGGTCCAAGTGCAGCAACATTAATCTCTTTGTGTTCCTCCGCATTGGTCACAATGGTTATTGCATTGGCATTACACACTTCAGAGATCAAAGCACTTCCTTTGGAAGCTTTTATATGGTTTATAGTGGCCGGGTTTATAACTTTCCCTGGCGGAAGACTTTTAAACTTTAGGGCAATTAATTTGATAGGTGCATCAAGGGCTTCATCTGTTGTTTCGACTTCGCCTTTGTTTGCCGCATTTATAGCGGTATTATGGGGTGGTGAAAGTTTAAACTTGTTGCTTATCGTCGGAACTTTTTGTGTAGTAGGGGGAATAATGATCTTGGTGAGCCAAAAATGATCAAAATTGAATGGCGCGATATGACTCAATATAGTGGATACATTTTTGCCATCTGTGCCGCAGCTATATATGGACTCATGGCTGTATTGGGCAAGATGATAACTACGGAATTTGCGTCTCCAATGATAGTGTCTGGGTTTTCATTGTTGTTCGGATTAATGATAACTGGTGTCATATTTGGAAGAAATTCACTTTCCGGGGTAGGTAAATCTCCAGTGTCTGGGTATCTATATATGCTAGGGGCTGGCTGTGCTTCCGCGTTTGGGGTTTCTTGTTGGTATCTTGCTTTATCTAAAGCCCCTGTAGTTTTAGTAGCGCCGATCATTGCCATCAATCCGCTGGTAACAATAGTATTATCTTTTTTGTTTCTAAAGAGGCTAGAACAGCTCACTAAAAGAACAATTTATGGTGCGGTGTGTGTTGTTTTTGGCATAATTTTAATAAGCGTTGGTTCAATTTATTAAGTGTTTATTTATGAAAGATCAAAATAAGTATAAAGTTGACCAGACTGTTCTGGATGAGCTCGCTATAAGTGAATCGGAATACGATCTTATTGTCGAAAAACTAGGTAGAGAGCCAAACAAATTGGAGCTAGGGCTGTTCGGTTCTCTATGGAGCGAACATTGTGGGTACAAACATTCCAAATTGCTATTGTCTCAATTTAAATCTGACAACCCTCGGCTATTAGTAAAACCAGGTGAAGAAAACGCTGGAGTGGTTGATATTGGTGATGGATTAGCGATAGTTTTTAAAATAGAATCTCATAATCATCCTTCAGCTATCGAACCATATGAAGGCGCCGCTACTGGTGTTGGTGGGATAGTGAGAGATATTTTTGCTATGGGTGCAAGGCCGATTGCACTGTTAAATTCACTTAGATTTGGTCCATTAGAGGACGTGAGAACTCAATATTTGTTTGATGGCGTTGTAAGTGGGATATCTGGGTATGGGAATTGTATTGGCATACCAAATATTGGTGGCGAAGTTGTGTTCTCTGACTCGTACGCTGGCAATCCACTAGTCAATGCGATGTGTATAGGTTTGCTTGAAACTGAATATCTCACGAAGGCAACGTCTGGGCCTACTGGGAATTTGTTGTTGTTAATTGGATCAGGGACAGGGAAAGATGGGATCCATGGTGCTTCAGGATTAGCTTCACGAACTTTTGATGATGACAGAGAACTAAGACCAACGGTTCAAGTTGGGAATCCTTTTTTGGAAAAAATTTTGATTGAGTCTTGTTTGGCAGCAGCGAATTCAAAAAAGATTGACGGGATGCAGGATCTAGGAGCTGCAGGCTTAACTAGTGCAGCAGTTGAGTGTGCGTTAAATGGTTCTTCTGGCATAGAAATAGATGTCGATAAGATTCCACGTAGAGACGCAGATATGGAACCGTATGAAGTAATGTTGTCAGAGACTCAAGAAAGAATGCTAATTTCGGTTTCTGAGGATAATTTGAATGAAATAGTTGCCATATTCAATAGATGGGACATTCAAAACACTGTTATAGGCAAGGTTACAGATGATGGGAATGCAAAAATTGTTGAAGGTGGAAAAATTGTGGCTGATGTTCCTGTGAAGGCGTTGACTGATCCGCCTTTATACAGATTGAAAGGGGTTGAATCAGAACAAGCTATCCAGCAAAGACAATTTGATTTAACTCAGATAAAGCTCACGGATTTAGATCCAAAAGATGCCCTAGAGCGAATCTTAGTTTCTCCAAACGTTGGGAGTAAGGAATCTGTGTATAGGAGATATGATCATCAGGTTCAAACAAACACTGTGATTCCGCCAGGGCACGACGCAGCTTTAATTAGACTTAAGGGTGGTGACAAAGGTATAGCAGCTTCAACTGATGGTAATGGTAGGCTATGTTATCTTGATCCGTATATTGGAGGAATGATTGCCGTTGCTGAGGCCTGCAGAAACGTGTCATGTACAGGGGCCACCCCTATTGCTTTGACGAATTGCCTTAATTTTGGAAATCCTGAAAAACCAGAGGTGTATTTCCAATTGGAAATGTGTATAAAGGGGATGTCTGAGGCAAGTAGCATGTTTAATTCTCCGGTAATAAGTGGGAATGTGAGTTTATATAATGAGACTCGCAATAATCCTATCTATCCTACCCCCGTGGTTGGAGCGGTTGGGTTAACAGAGGAAGTTGGGTCTAATTGTTCTATAGGATTTGTCAACGAAGGAGATTTGGTGGTTTTGTTGGGCACCGATACATTAGAAGAAAACCCATCGGTGCTTGCTGGAAGTGAATACCTAGAGGTTATAGAGGGTATGGTAGCAGGGGCACCTTCTATAGACATCGATAATGAGATTGCGGTTCAAGAGGTTTGCAGGCAATTAATATCAGGAAAAATAATACATTCTGCACATGATGTTTCTGTGGGTGGGTTGGCTGTTGCTTTGGTTGAGTCTATGCTTTCGGGTGGATTGGGGTTTGAGTCGAAATTTTCTGTTGTTGATCGATGGGATTGTGTTTTGTTTGGAGAGCAACAGTCCCGGATACTAGTATCATTGCCTAAGACAGAAATTAATGAGTTGGAAAGAGTATGCAATGCAAAATCCGTGTCACACCTAACCATTGGTGAGGTAAAAGGCACAGATTTTAAAATTTCTAATTTATTTGATGTTTCGCTTAAAAACCTGAAAAATCGTGTAGATAGTTCTCTTAACATTTGAATCTAATTGACACTAAATTGATCCAATGTTAGATTATTTTGCTAGGTTACAGAACCTAGTATTGCGATGGAGGATAATTTGCCAACATACGATTATCGTTGTACGGATTGTGGATTGACGTTTGAGTTACGTCTTAAGTTTAGCGATTCTATTGAGCAACCTTGCTCAGAATGTGGATCTGCTGCCGAAAGACAGTTCTCTGCGGTGCCTATAGTATTCAAAGGTGGCGGTTGGTATGTGAACGACTATGGTAAAAAAGGGAGTTCGTCTGGTACGGCTGTAGCTTCAGATAAGTCATCGGATTCTACTTCTGATAGCAAATCTACTAATAAGGACAGCGGTAATAACGATAGTAAATCTGAAACCTCAACTAATACTTCAAAAGATTCAGGTTCTGGGTCGTCTAAAGACTAAGCTTTGAAAGCGTTAATACAAAGAGTTTCATCAGCCTCAGTAACCATTGATGGACAAGAAACTGGATCAATAGGGCAAGGGTTGGTTGTATTTCTCGGTATCGTGCGTGATGACACACTAACTGACGCTGAATATATAGTTAATAAAGTTCTCAATATCCGTCTGTTCAATAATGAAGAAACTAAATTTGACTTTTCTGTCAGAGATTTAAAGGCTGAGCTTTTAATTGTCAGTCAATTTACACTTTGTGCTCTAACTAAGAAAGGTAGGAGACCAAGTTTTGTCAATGCTATGGCTCCCGACCCTGCCAGTTTGTTATATACACAGACAGTAAAATTGTTTGAAGAATCTAAACTGGTGATAAAGACAGGAATATTTCAGGCACATATGGACGTTTCTTTGACAAATGATGGCCCTGTAACAATTATTGTGGATTCTTCAGATCTCTCTGAAAAATAAATATTTGGCTACTGCTTGATATCCATACTGAGATCTAAGTTTGGAGCAGAATGAGTAATTGCCCCGACCGATATCAAATCCACGCCTGTTTCCGCTATTTTTCGTACTGACGATAAATTTATCCCACCAGAAGCTTCGGTTGTTGCCTTTCCCTTACATATGGTTACTGCTTCAGCCATGTCAGATAGAGTCATGTTATCTAACATGATTATGTCAGCGCCTGCATCTAGAGCAATTTTTACGTTTGAAATAGTTTCTACTTCTATTTCGACTTTTATTGTATGTGAAGCGTTATTGATGGCTTTCTTAATTACAGCTTTAAGGTCAAGGTTTTGTTTACACAGCGTTTGTATGTGATTGTCTTTTATGAGAATACCATCGGATAAGTTCTGCCTATGGTTGAACCCACCGCCCATTCTTACAGCATATTTTTCCAAAGTCCTAAAGCCAGGTGTAGTTTTCCTTGTGTCTACGATTTTGGCTTTGGTGTGACGAACTTGATCAACATATTTCCTGGTTTCCGTAGCAACACCACTTAATTTTCTAAGAAAATTAAGAGAAGTTCTTTCCCCCGTCAGGATTGAGCCCAGAGAACCATTTATCGTTGCTATCTCACTACCTTTTTGGAGTTCAGTACCATCAGGTATTGTGTTTGTAATGGAAATGTTTTTGTCTATTTTCCTGAACACTTGTAGACTCACGTCCAATCCAGCCAAAATTCCATTTTCGTCTGCTATTAGGACAGCTTCACCTGGTAAATCCAACGGTATAAGAGAATTAGTTGTTGCGTCGCCACTTGAATAATCTTCCATAATTGCAAGATCAATCAGTTTGTCTACGTCAGGAGTTATTATCATGCGGATCTCCGCGTTAAATGTTTTGAAATGTCAGCGATATACTTAGCTAATTCTAAATTACACGACCTCTAGCATTCTCTGCAGGGCTATTTTCGCGTAGTTACGTGTCTTTTTGTCTACACTTATTTGGTTAATGGTCACTCCATTTAATATACCGTCTAGTATCCAAGATAGGTAAGCTGGATGTATGCGGTACATAGTGGAACAAGGGCATACAACTGGATCAAGACAGAAGACATTTTTATTCGGATTTTCAGCGGCTATTCTGTTTACCAAGCTTATTTCAGTGCCTACTCCCCAAGAGGACCCCGCGGGAGCCTCGTTAATTTTGTCCTTTATGAATTCAGTGGACCCTGAATAATCGGAGGCTTCCACTACGTCCAAGGTGCATTCCGGATGGGCAATGATATTTACATCAGGGATTTCTGCTCGGGCTTTATCTATTTGTTTGGTTGTAAATCTAGTATGAACCGAGCAATGTCCCTGCCACAATATCACTTTGGATTTTTTTATACTATCGTTGCTATTCCCTCCTAAAGGTTTGAAGGGGTTCCATACAATCATTTCATCTAGGGATATCCCTTTTTTAATAGCGGTGTTTCTTCCTAAATGTTGATCTGGTAGGAAAAGTATTTTTTTGTTTTTTTGTAATGCCCAATCAAATGTCGCCGATGCGTTGGATGATGTACAAACGATCCCACCATTTTTACCACACATTGCTTTGATAGCTGCTGTTGAATTCATGTATGTAATCGGAACTATTTGATCAGTGCCCAATACATCGGTCAAGTCATCCCAACAATCTTCTACATCGTCGCTATGGGCCATATCAGCCATAGAACAACCTGCTGTTAGATTGGGGAGTATGACTTTTTGCTCTGGAGAACTGAGTATGTCAGCTGTTTCTGCCATGAAATGGACACCACAAAATATTATAAATTCAGCGCGGTCTTGCTTTGCCGCATATTGGGAAAGCTTGAAAGAGTCGCCTTTTTGATCTGCGAATTCTATTACTTCATCTCTTTGATAGTGATGTCCTAGTATAGTTATTCTGTCGTCTAATTCTTTACGTGCCTTCGTGATGCTTTTCCTTAAATCATCGGGGCTAGTTCTCATATAACTAACGGGGAGTTTTTGCCATCTCACTCCCTTGTTGAACTCTTGCTCTAACGTTGCGGATTTAAGATCACTATCAGATTGACAGAAAGCTGATTGCTCTATCTCTGTTATGGGTATTGCTGGTTTGTTTATTTTGGTAACCATTTCAAAACCTCATTGGTTATTGGTGTGACTTTAACTCTACTGCAGATCCCTTCAAATACCACGGACTGGTTTCTTCAATTTTAACGTTAATTAATTTTCCTGGAGTCAGGCTTTCTTTTGGTCCATTTTTAGTTATGAATACAATCTTGTCGTTTCTGTTTCTTCCAAATTGTGTATGGTTTTTCGTTCCCTCTATTAGGATTTCTTGAGTTTTGCCAATCAATTTGGAGTTGATTTTGGTTAGAATTGATTCCTGCAAAGAGTTGATTTTCAGTAGGCGGTTTTTTTTAGTTTCTTCCGGTACGTCATCAACCATTTTCCTGTCGGCTATTGTGCCGACTCTGGTTGAATAAGCGGCGGAATGAACTTTATCAAACTTTATATCATCAATCATTTCTAGGGTACGGTTGAATTGTTCTTCCGTTTCGCCACAAAATCCAACTATCAAATCTGTGTTTAACGTGACATTAGGGATTTTAGATCGGATTTTATCTATTAGTTCTCTGTATTCTTTGTTTGTATATCCCCTTCTCATATTCCTCAAAACTTCGTCGTCACCGGCTTGAAAAGGGAGATTTATATTTTCACAAACTTTGTCAAGTTGTCCTACTGCTTCGATGATGCTGTCGTCCATATCATTTGGATGGGATGTCAAGAATCGTATTCTTTCAATGCCATGAACATTGCTAACAGATTCTAATAAGTTCGCAAGGTTTACATGACCAGGTAGATCATGTCCATAAGAATCCACATTTTGCCCTAACAATGTTACTTCTTTGACCCCACGGTCAACTAGTTTGTTAGCTTCTTCAACAATTTCTGCAATAGATCTACTAACCTCTCGACCTCTTCGGTACGGGATTATACAAAAACTACAAAACTTGTCGCACCCATGGATTATTGGTATGTACGTTGATACGTTTGGTTTAGCGTGTAATGGGCCTATACATCCTTCTGGGTCTACTCCGAGCCTATCAGCTAGAAGATCTACGAGAGGTTTAAATTGCTGAGGTGGCATAAACACATCCACGTAAGGAAATTGCTTTTTTAGTTTTGATGTGTCAGGGCCTACCATGCATCCCATAAGAGCGAAAACCTTATCAGGAGATTTTAATTTCGTGGGCTTTAAACTAGTGAGGGTTCCAACAGCTTTGTTTTCTGCACTTTGCCTTACAACACAAGTATTTAGTATCACTACATCAGCGTCCTCTTTCGAAGTTGTTGGTGCCAATCCAAGCTGGTCTAAGGCACTACTGAGTCTTTCGGAGTCAGCCGTATTCATCTGACAGCCAGTTGTCCAGATATGATATGAAGTTAGATTGTCTAGTTTTACCTTGTTGATTCTAATTGTTCCTATGTATGGCGGAGGGAATGGGATTCGAACCCATGAGAGGGCTTTCACCCCCTAACCGCTTAGCAGGCGGCCGCACTAGACCTCTATGCGATCCCTCCAAATTAAGTATAAAGAGAGCTAATTATAGATAAACTTGGTTCGAGGTGGCAACAATTTTCTTCCATGATACTTTCGGGATATACAATTCTTATAGACTCTCAAAGAGGAGTTATATTTCTATTGGTCTGAATCCTTCCGCATCTCCAATCCAAATTTCCCCTCCGACGAAATGCTCCTTCTTCCAAATTGGTACGATTTGCTTAATCCTGTCAACAGCGTATTGGCAAGCATCAAAAGCAGCTTTTCTATGAGGGGATCCAATTCCAACTAGTAGGCTAGTTTCTCCAATCTCAACTTTCCCGATTCTATGATGTATGGCAGCTTTGACTTCCCATTTGTCAATGATTTCAGTCCTAACCTGATTAAGGGTTTTTTTTGCCATTGGTATATAGGCCTCGTATTCCAAAAATAGAACCTCTCGGTTCTCGGTGTTATTGCGCGTTACACCTTGAAAGACAACTGCGGCTCCATGACCGGAATCTGATACTAACTTAGTTAAGTCTTTCTCATTTAAAGGGTTGTCTGTTATGTAAACATGTTGCGACATTTCTTGAGATACCTTTATCAGTACAGTTTATTTCCCACCACTAACCGGTGGTATAAGGGCTACGGTGTCTCCATGGGAGACTATCTGATCATGATCAGAATATTCTTCATTTATCGCTGCTACTACTCGGTCTGCTTCACAGCTAATATTTGGGAACTTCATCTTTATTTCTTGAATCACTTCTCTTAGGGAAGAACCCTCAGGCATGGATAGTCGTATGCTATCAACTTGAGCTTGTTCCTTATAGCTAGCAAAGAAAAGAATTTTTATTTTCAGGGTGGTTCTCCAGTTGTTTAATTAATGAATGAAAGTTTTTAGATATTAAAATAAAGATCATATTTTAATAGGTGAGAGAACCTCCATTCACGTGTATCGTTTGTCCTGTTATGTAATTGGCCCCGTCTGATACAAGGAACCCTACTGTTTTTGCAATCTCTGTCGGTAATCCGAGCCTTTTTACTGGGATATTTGAGTCCGACACGGCTGGAATAGTACCTGAATTTGATCCTCTAGAAGTGTCAATCGCTCCAGGGACGATGTGATTAATTAGGACGTTTTGTTCAGCTAACTCAAGTGCTAATGCTCTAGTTAATCCGAGTGCTCCCATTTTTGAAGCACATACGTGAGCCCATGTGGCTCGACCTTTGAAGGCATTTAATCCGGAAACGTTTATTATTCTCCCCCAACCGTCTGAAATCATTTCTGGGACGGCTTCTCTTATGCAATAAAATGGCCCATTTAAATTCACCCCTATTACCCGTTCCCATTCTTGAGTAGATAGGCTAGATATATTTGATTCTGCACGGAGACCGGCGTTGTTAACCAAAATGTGTGTGGATCCAAATTCTTTTTTTATGGTTTCAAACATGCCTTTTACTTCAGATTCGATGGAAACATCACATATCACTGATATAGCAGCCCCACCATTTGAGAGTATTTCGTCTCTTACCAGATCAGCCTCACCCTGATTTGATCGGGCATTCACAACGACGTTCGCTCCTCTTTTTGCTAATTCTATGGCAGTTGCTTTGCCGATGTTACGGCCAGACCCAGTAATTAATGCTGTTTTTCCTATCAGATCTTTATCCATTATTTAGACTCAACTATATTTCTTACCCTTGATATGTTGTTTAATCCGACCTCGAATTCACCAGATTCCACAGCTTTAAGGACCTGCGTCACAGCGTCGCTGTAAGGGGTTTCTATGCCCATCTCTTTTCCTTTTTGGGAGACAAAACCATTAAGATATTCGATTTCAGTAAGTCTACCTTTCATCACGTCTTGCGCCATTGAAGGTCTTCCAGGTACCTCTGGGGGACTTCCTTTTAAAATTCTATCTAATTCTTTATGCCCTACGGGGCTTGCAGCTATTTCCATCTCCTCTAAGGTGAAATCTCCCATAGGAGGTTTTACGTCATATCCTTGTGATCGACCAACTTTTACAGTTTCTATTGCTAGGTTCAAAATTTGGTTGCGAGCTTCCTCATCGGCCCTGACTTCGTGACTCATTAATCCGGTCATTGCTGCGGTTGCATTCACCATGCAATTGGTTACCATTTTTGACCATCGCTGCCCCCATAAATCGTTTGTCACGATTGTTTTTCCGGCAGGTTGAAATACATCTGCTATCGTTTGAATTCGATCTGTTATCTCACCATTTAATTCTCCTATGGTGAAACAGATAGGATCTTTTTGTAATGATTGTGAGACACTGCCTGTGCGTGTGATGTGACCTGGCTCGTATAGTCCAGCTGATATTGTCGTGATACAACCAATCGTGCGAGAAGCACCCACGAGTGGTGCTATTTGTAATTCATTGATACTGTTCTGAGGACTCACTACCCAAGTGTCATCTTTCATGTACGTAAGCATAGATTTTACAGCTCGGACGGTTTCATAAGACTTTACTGCAATGATCACTAAATCAAATTTTTCTTCTATAGTAGAGATCTGCCTTTCATGAATAGCCTTAACGGGGACATTGTGTTCCCCGACGATTCCGTCCAGGGTTAATCCTTTCTCATTCATGACATCTACGTGTTCTTGCCATTCATCTATGAGAATAATGTCAGCCCCTTCTTTTGCAATGAAGCCTGCAAGAGAACCACCTATAGCTCCTATTCCCACGCATGCAATTTTCATTTTTGGTGTCTCCTGTTTTTTACCATGAGTTAATGGGTTTTTAGTTTATAAACCTATGATTTCCTGGTTTGATAGAGCTCCGATTTTGTCATCAGAATACTCTAATATTTCACTTAATATTTCTTTGGAATGTTCTCCCACAACTGGAGCTGAACCCACTACCATCTCGGTTCTACCAAATTTGATCATTTTCCCGGTTACATGGATTGACCCTGCTATTGGATCAGGTACTTCCATCATGATTTCTCTCTCACTCATGTGCGGATCCTCAGCGGCTTGTTTAGTATTGTTAACTGGTGAACATGGAATTCCATTTGAAGACAATATGCTAACCGCTTCTGCCATGGTCTTGTCACTAAACCATGCATTAAGTTCTATTTCAATCGGAACAGCATTCTTAGACCTATCGTTACGAGAAGCAAATTTAGAGTCATCAATCCAGTCAGGTTTATCGATGCATTTGCATAGTCGGGTCCACATATTCTGGTTAGTTGCAGCAAGTATCACCCAACCATCAGAAGTTTGATACGTTCCACCTGTGCCTCGACCATTCCCTTCCTTTTGTTGTTCAAAGCCCTCTCCCAAATACGCTGAAATGGGTATTTCGTTGCAGGTGTAGCCAGTGTCGGCGAGACAAACGTCAATAGTTTGCCCCATCCCTGATATATCTCTTTCTCTCAAAGCCGCCAGTGCTCCTATTGTGGCATGCAATGAAGTTATACGATCGATTAAGGGGAATGGAGTTCGCATTGGTGGGGTTCCTTCCTCTCCGGTAAGAGACATGAGGCCACCCATCGCTTGCCCGATAGGATCAAATCCAACTCTGTCTTTATAAGGACCCGTTTGGCCATAAGCGGACACATTCACCATGATTATGCCCGGGTTTAATTTTTTCAATACATCATAGCCAAATCCCATTGTGTCGATGGTGCCAGGACGAAAATTTTGAATCAAAATATCCGAAACTTTCACAAGATCTTTTACTATTTCTTTACCTTCATTAGTCCTAAGGTTTACTGCAAGGCTTTTTTTCCCACTATTGTATTGAACCCAATATGCGCTCTGTCCACGCACGGTTGGCCCGTTTTTCCTGCTTTCGTCTCCGCCCACACTTTCAACCTTGATGACCTCAGCTCCCATTCTTGCGAACATGAGAGCACATCTTGGTCCAGCTTGATATCTGCCTAGGTCTAAAACTCTTATTCCCGCTAAGGGTGTGTTTCTAGTTTCATCCATAAAATTTGCTCCTGTTTAAGGCTTTCGGCCTTTTCTATCTATAAATGGTTTGAAGCCCTCCAACACAGGGATCGGGGATAATTTACCTGCCTGAGCATCTAATTCATTGTCATAGGTTTGTTTCCAGCCTTCGCCAACATTTTCGATAAGAAGTTCTTTGATTCCCTGGACCATCCGTTGGTCGTTACCTACGATAAGCTTGGCTAATTCTCTAGATTTGTTCATTAGTTCTGAGGACTCTACCAAATGATTCAGTAATCCAATCTGCAGTGACTCTGGTGCTTCGACGACTCGAGCAGTCAGCAGCAGTTCTTTGGCTTTTGGCCACCCTACTTGCATTGGTAGACTCCAGGTTGAATTGACCCGACCATACGCTGCGGCTAGGAACCTGAATTTGGTTTTTTCACATCCAACCCTTATGTCCAGACTAGATGCTAAAACGGCACCGCCTCCATATGCCAGTCCATTGATAGCTCCAATTGTAGGTTTAGTACATGATGCAATGTGCCATGCATACTTGGGCCTCTTTGGGTCGGGTTTTGGTGGGTTATCTTTTTCTGCATTTCTGGTCATTTCGTGAATGTCCGCCCCAGCTGTGAATGCTCTATCACCAGCTCCGGTAATAATAATCACACTTACGGCATCGTCTTTTTCAAAATCTGATATGGCGATATCTAGTTCCTTATACAGGGTAGTGCTTAGTGCGTTTAACACCTCTGGTCGGTTTAATGTCAGAGTGGCGATTCCGTTTGACTTTTCTACAAGCAGTGTTTCGTAGTTCACTTTAAGCTCCTGAATGACTGGTGAAGTTCGCATTATAGAAACGGGACTCCAAAAGGGTCAATATGAGTTAGATTTTAAATATCAAGCAAGTGATCTTTCATTTCTATCTTTTTGGTCTCATCAAATTTAATTCCCTCTGAGATCAATAGTTTTTCTTGCAGTAATTCACCATTCCCAAGGTTTCTTTTACTGACCGTTCCTTTGCTATTTATCACTCTGTGCCAGGGGACGTAATCTGGCATTGCTTCCGAATTAAGAGCGTATCCGACCACTTTTGGATTATTCACACCAATTTTTCTGGCAACTTGCCCGTACGTTGTGACTTTTCCAGGTGGCACCTGAGATACAAAGGCGTATATTTCCTGGAATGTTGATATCGGTTTGTTCATGAACTACATCTGTTTATTTTAAAACTATGATGATTATTTTATGTATATAATGCTACAAAAAACTAGACATTATTTATCAGGCTCTTTAGAGGAAAAATTATATGGCTAACGAAACATTTGCTCCGATTAATAAACCGGACGTTGATGAAATGGATGTAAAACCCAATCTCGACTTGATTGAATCCTATAGGAATTTTGATTGGGAGTCTATGTATGAAGAACTAGACTGGTTACCGGGTGGAGGCTTAAATAAGGCTCATGAATGTATAGATAGGCATGCCAATGGCCGAGATAGAGACAAAGTAGCAATGATATGGGAAGGTAAAAACGGAGAGAGAGAAGATTACACTTTTGGAGATATGAAGCGCTTAACTAATAAATTTGCGAATGTCCTTAAAAGCTTGGGAATACAAAAGGGTGATAGAGTCTTCATTTTTATGGATAGATTGCCGGAGTTGTATGTCGCCTTTTTTGGAGCTTTGAAGGTAGGAGCTGTAGTAGGCCCATTGTTCTCAGCATTTGGCCCAGAACCAGTTAGAGACCGAATGAAAGATAGTGGGGCAAAAGTGTTGGTCACGCAGCCTGACTTGCGAAGAAAAATCGTAGGTATAATTCCAGAGTTGTTTGAGTTACAGCATATTGTAATCGTCAATAAAGACAACAGAGATCCATCTCCCCTCGATACTCAAGATCTTTCCTATGATGAAGAAATGGGAAAGGCCTCTGCTGATTTTACCACCGTTGCGACCGGACAATATGACTATTCGATAATGCATTACACATCTGGCACAACAGGGAAGCCAAAAGGAGCAGTCCATCGGCACCAGGCAGTGGTTCAGCAGAAAGCTACGGGGAAATGGGCTCTTGATTTGCATGAGAATGACATTTATTGGTGTACAGCGGACCCTGGATGGGTAACTGGCACATCCTATGGCATGCTGGCGCCATGGACCAATGGTGTCACTCAGTTAATATATGAGGGAGGATTTAGCGCTAGCAGGTGGTATGAACAAATACAAAAGCATAAGGTGACTGTTTGGTATACGGCTCCGACTGCCATTCGAATGCTAATGAAAGCGGGGGATGAAGTTCCAAAGAGATTTGATATGTCTACGCTTAGGTATATGTGCAGTGTAGGGGAGCCTCTGAACCCAGAGGCTGTAGTTTGGGGAGATCAGGTGTTTGGTATGCCATTTCATGATAATTGGTGGCAAACAGAAACCGGCGCCATTATGTGCGCAAATTACCCATCGATGCAAGTTAAGCCTGGATCAATGGGTAGGCCAATACCGGGTGTAGAGCTCGCTATAGTTGATGAGGATTTCAATCCTGTTGAGGATGGGCAGGATGGGTTGCTTGTAGTTAAACCAGGTTGGCCGTCTATGTTCCATGCGTACTGGAACAATTCTGAAATGTACAATTCCCGATTTAGAAGAGGTTGGTATATTACTGGCGATACGGCGAGAAAAGACAGCGACGGATATTATTGGTTTGTTGGGAGAGCTGACGATGTGATTAACACGGCAGGACATCTTGTGGGTCCATTTGAAGTTGAAAGCGCGTTAATTGAACATCCTGCTGTAGCAGAAGCCGGAGTGATCGGTAAGCCTGATCCGATTGCCATGGAGATAGTCAAAGCGTTTGTATCATTGAAAGACGGCTACGAAGAGTCAACAAAATTGAGAAATGAAATTATGCGGTTTGCCCGCGAAAAATTGTCCGCAGCTGTCGCCCCGCGTGAGATAGATTTCATTCCATCTTTACCTAAAACAAGAAGTGGCAAGATCATGAGACGTCTCCTTAAAGCAAGAGAACTAGGTTTGCCAGAAGGTGACACTTCTACTTTGGAAGATGATTAGTTTTTATGCATGATATGTAGATTTATGGAGGACTTTTCATTAAGGTAGTATTACTTCAGAAAAGCCTCCATATCGCCCGAATATTTGTTAAGCCATGCTAAGTTTAATTTTATTCTTTCTTTAGCTTGTTCAATCGTTCTTTGAGCCGCCGGTGCGGGGTTGTTTGAGAAAAAACTTTCAACTTCCTCTAATCTCTCAGCTGTGGAAAACCCTGACACAAGAGATACTAATCTCATTAGTGCAAATCCCCCATCCCCGTATCGCCTATCGAGTTCTGTCCAGTTTTCTCGAACAAAATCCCATGCTAATGATCTGCCTTTTGATGATGTTGCAACACTTACTATAACGCGTATGGTATCTTGTGCTCTTATAGCGTCTGTTAGTGACCTGTTTAGTGTCTCTTTAAGTAAGTTTTCATTAGAGAAACTTGATAAAGCTCCATGGAACCGAACTTTTTCTTCCTGTAAATCAGCTTTCTTTTCAAGGTTCCACATCAATTCATATAGGTCTTCATCACCTTCTTGCGCTGCTAGAGTAAATACTACAGACCTGATGTCTGGATGAATTGCCTCTGAGTCATTAACATACAAGGAGAATTTTTTTGACGCTTCGTTGAGTGTTTGTGTGTCTCCATAATGTCCGAGGTTTGATAGAGCAGTGCTTCGGAATAAAGCGTCTAGATGTCCCTCTTCATGTGATTTGTCCCAACCTGCTTTTTTGCCGGGTGATTCAAAAATTCTCAAACAAAAATTTTGATATTGTTTATGATAAGGCTGTTCATGAATTAGGTTATCTAAGCCTCGCAAGCTGGTGGCTAGATCTGAGAGGACTGGAGCATCAGTTTCATTTGAATACGACTCAGCTAAGCTTAAGAAAGTCTTTGGGCTGGTATATCCAGCTTTACACAAAGCATAGGCGTCACCTTGGAGTCCAAGACGATCTTTCGCGCCTAGTTCTTTGTTCCTAACAGCCGTCTCTAGTCTTGACAGATCTTCAGTGGCGTATCTAACTCTGTAAAATCCTGTCTGTTCTGGATTCACTTTATACCAATCATTCGAATTGTCAGAGATCTGAATGGTACTGTTAGCTGTATCCATGAGTGTGGTGGCTATGTGGTTTTCCTTTCCAGTGCTTATTTTCACAGGTATATGCCAAACAGTTGTGTCTTTATGCGGGGCTGAATTTATGTGCTCGAATAAAAACCTGCTTTGTGATAAGGATAGTTTTGAATTTTTCTTTGATATGTCTAGGACTGGAAATCCTGTTTGTTGTACCCATGAATTCATAACTTCAGATACCGGTTTGCCTGAGGCCTCTCCCAAAGCTTGCCAAAGATCTTGAGTTTCAGCATTTGCATACGAATGCTTATTAAGGTAATTCCTTATTCCATTTCTGAAAGATTCTTCGCCTATGTAATCTTCTAGCATTCTTAATACTGAACCGCCTTTACTGTAACTAATCGCATCAAAAAGTTGGCCTATTTCTGCTGGGTTATTCACTTCTTGTTCAATGGGATGTGAGTTTGCTAAGCCATCCAAAGAGAATGCGGAAGCGGTGTCAGCTGTTAAAAATTGTGTCCACATATCCCATTCTGGGTGAATTGAATCAACAGCTTTATCTCCCATCCAAGAGGCGAAACTTTCATTTAACCAGAGGTCATTCCACCACTTCATAGTTACAAGGTCTCCGAACCACATATGTGCCATCTCATGGGAAATGATTGAAGCAACTATTTGTTTGGTCCCCGCTGAACTATTGACAGGGTCAACTAGTAGCGCAACTTCCCTATACGTGATCGCGCCCCAGTTTTCCATCGCACCGGCAGCGAAA